>Ga0182008_10001380_pt1 | contig 16441 bp, 15 predicted proteins | sample Sormic07211129_1_FD_120482 | JGI IMG/M metagenome (GOLD analysis project Ga0182008, IMG submission 120482) | Rhizosphere microbial communities from Sorghum bicolor, Mead, Nebraska, USA - 072115-129_1 metaG | ecosystem: Host-associated > Plants > Roots > Rhizosphere | place: USA: Nebraska...
CCACGCTCCGCGTGGGAATGCAGCCTGGGACGCTCCGCGTCCCTTTCGGAAGCTGGAACGCGGAGCGTCCCTTGAAGCATTCCCACGCAGAGCGTGGGAACGATCGACGAGTCAAGCCGGGTAATTGGCCCGCAGGGCCTCAAGCCCGCCCTGATAAATCCCGGTGAACAACGCCACCACTTCCTCATCACTCACACCCACCGGTTCAAATCGACCGGACCAGGTCACCCGCGCGCCCTGCCCTTGCGCTTCAACCTTGATCGTCGCCAGATAGTCAGTGGCCGGAAACGGTGCCTGCAAGATCGAGTAGCTGTAAGTCCTGGCGGCGTTGTCGAACGCTTGCAGGCGCTCGACCACTACTGCGCCGTCCGCCGTTTGCAGACTGCGCACGCGCCCGCCTTCGCTCAGCTCGCTCTGGGGAATGAACGGCAGCCAGTCCGGCAGCGAGTTGAAACCACCGATCAATTGCCAGACCTGATCGGCCGAAGCCGGGATGTCGATGAATGCTGATGCAGTTGCCATGTAAAGCTCTCTCTCAATGAATAAAGTCAGATAGCCATGCTGTCGACGACACCGCCGTCGACTCGCAGGGCCGCGCCGGTGGTGGCCGAGGATAACGGCGAAGCGATGTACGCCACCAGATTGGCGACTTCCTCGACATGCGCCACGCGCTGGATGATCGAGGTTGGTCGGGCGGTGCGCACGAAGGCGTCGGCTTCCTCCTGCAAGCTGCGACCGGATTGGGCAATGGCATCCTTGAGCATCGTTTCCACGCCGTCGGTCAACGTCGGGCCCGGCAGAATCGCATTCACCGTCACCCCAGTGCCCGCCAGCCGTTTGGCCAGCCCGTGGGAGACCGCCAGGTTGGCGCTTTTGGTCACGCCATAGTTGAGCATGTCAGCCGGAATCGCGATCCCGGATTCCGAAGACAGGAAAATCACCCGCCCCCAGCCTTGCTTGACCATGTCCGGCACGTAATGCCGTGAAAGGCGCACACCGGAGATCACGTTGATCTCATAGAAGCGCGTCCACTCGCTGTCGGGGGTCTCAAAGAAGTCCACCGCGTTGAAGATCCCGAGGTTGTTTACCAGGATGTCGGCACGTGGTTCGGCGGCAAACAGTTTCTCGGCGCCTTCGGCGGTGCCCAGGTCTGCGGTCAGCCCGCGTAACTGTGCATTCGGCACGCTCTGGCGAATGCTTGCCAAAGCCTGCTCGACCTTGGCCGACTCGCGGCCGATCACCACCACCGTGGCGCCGGATTCGGCCAGCGCCCGGCTGATGCCCAGGCCGATGCCCGCGGTGCTGCCGCTGACAATCGCCAGTTTTCCACTCAAATCGATTTTCATTTTCAGGCTCCAATGATTGGCAACGGGGCGCGCTCGGACACCAGTTTTGCGTCGCGCATCGCTTGCCAGAAGGCTGCAGGAATCACCGCCGACAACGCGGCCACATCTTCGGCGATTCGCTCTGGTCGGCTGGCACCTGGAATAACCGCCGCCACAGCCGGGTTGGCCAACGAGAACTGCAACGCCGCCGCTTTGATGTCGACACCATGGGCCGCGGCAATACGCTTGATCTGCTCGACCTTGCTGACGATGGCCGGGCTGGCCTTCTGATACTCGAAGTGCGCGCCACCGGCGAGGATGCCCGAACTGTAAGGGCCGCCGACCACGATTTCGACGTTCTGTGCCAGGGCGGCGTCCATCAAGCGTTGCAATGCGCGGTCATGGTCGAGAAGAGTGTAGCGACCCGCCAGCAGAAAACCGTCCGGCTGCGCTTCGCTCAGATCAAGGGTCAATTCGCACGGCTCGACCTTGTTCACGCCCAGGCCCCAACCTTTGATTACGCCTTCTTCGCGCAAGCGGGTCAGCACTTTGAAAGCACCGGTGCGGGCCTGGTTGAAGTATTCCAACCATTGATCGCCGTAGAAATCCTGAGCGATGTCATGCACCCAGACGATGTCCAGGCGATCGGTTTGCAGGCGCTTGAGGCTATCTTCAATGGAGCGCAGGGTCGCGTCGGCGCTGTAGTCGTTGACGATCTTGTTCGGGCGACCGTGCTCGAACACCCCGCTCTTCTCGCCCAGATCGCGGGCCGCAGCGTCTTCGACTTCATCGAGAATCACCCGGCCGACCTTGCTGCTGAGCACATAGTCGTCGCGGTTGTAGCGCGACAGTGCAGCGCCGAGGCGGATTTCCGACAGGCCCGAGCCGTAGAACGGCGCGGTGTCGAAGTAACGCACGCCGGCATCCCAGGCGGCGTGAACGGTGGCTTGCGCTTCTTCTTCAGCAATGGCGCGGAACATGTTGCCCAGTGGTGCAGTACCGAAGCCCAGCGCGCCGGGCAGTTTATCTTTCAAGCTCATGATTCAATCCTCATCGTTTCAGTGGCCAGTGCTTGACCGTTGAGCAGATCCTAGATTGCGGCGTTAGGACCGTCCAAGACATAATGTGCAGCACTTGAGTCCCCAGAGGTCTGACATGATCGACATCCGCCAGTTGCGCTACTTCGTTGCCGTCGCCGAAGAAGAACACGTTGGTCGCGCCGCCGAGCGCCTGCATATTTCCCAGTCGCCCCTGAGCCGGCAGATCGCCCAGCTCGAAGAGCGCCTGGGCCTGACCTTATTCGAGCGCAGCCAGCAACGCATCCGCCTGACCCGCGACGGCCAGACGTTCCTAGCCGAAACCCGCGCCCTGCTGACCCACGCCAATCGCCTGGAATCCCTGGGCAAACGCCTGGGGCGCGGCGAAGAAGGCGGCTTGTGCATCGGCTACATCGAAAACGCGATGCACGCCGGTGTGCTGCCCAATGCCCTGCGCGTGCTGCGGGTCGACCGGCCGAACGTACATGTCGCGCTGTACAACCTGAGTTCCGTTGAACAACTCGAAGGCCTGCGTCAGCGTAGTCTGGATATCGCCCTGGTCAGCGAACCGCCGACCGATGACGACCCGGACTTGCTGGGTTTTCAGGTTCTGGACGATCCGATGCTGCTGGCCTTGCCCGAAGATCATCCGCTGGCGCAGCAATCGACACTGACGGCCGCCGACCTCGCCGATAAGGAATGGATCGGCGTTCAACATCGGCAGAATGCCAATGGCCACGACGACTTCGTCAGCGCCTGCATCCGCGCCGGTTTCACCCCGGACATTCGCATGCAAGCGACCGAGCCGTTCACCGCATTGGGTTTGGTGGCCTCGGGGCTGGGCATCGCGATGATTCAGAAAGGCTTGAGCCGCAACGCACCGCCGGGCGTGCTGCTGCGGGATGTGCCGTGGATCGCCTACACCACACCGCTGTGGGCCGCATGGCACCGGATCAATTTGCGGCCGTTGGTGGAGACATTCAGGAAAGTCCTGACACACCCGGCCGACTGATCACACACCCGTCCTGTAGGAGCACAGCTTGCTGGCGATGGCGATTTCAAAGGCGCCATCGCCAGCAAGCTGTGCTCCTACAATTGATTGATGTCGTGTTGAAGATCCGTGTGGGAGCGAGCCTGCTCGCGATGGCGGCATCTGTTTAAAGCATATGTTTAACGACTGTCAGCGAAACTTGATGAAAGCTACAACACCTTGCGTCATTGCCTACGGGTACGCCAGAATCCGCCGGCTTGTGCGCCTTGGGGCAGGACTCTATCGTTTGCCGGTCGCTGAAAAAAACAGCGATCGGGTTTGGTAGCCCGGTACATCCAGTCGCACTGCGCCATCATTTGCAGGGTATTTCTCCGCACTGCATTTTTATGGCGGCCATGCGCAGGGCGTCTTCGGACGCGCCGGGTTCCTGGGTGTTACCGGTCTACCAATCTGCGTATGGCTGCCACCCATCGTTTGGTAGCGAAGGGTGATGGCTCCTAATCTACAACCCAGGAGTTTCATCATGATCAAACCAACCCCCAACCCGCCAGAATCAGACCCGGCCTCGCCCTACGAAAGCCCTGATTCCAAGCAATTCCACGAAGCGGCCGCCAACATCATGGCCACGCCCCGCACACCCACCACGATGTTCACCATCAACCCCGACATCGACACCGAAACCCTGCTGGCCCACGCCTGCGAATCACTGGCCTCGGCCAACGTCATGACCAACGATCTGGCAGGTTTTCTGGAAGGCTCGCATCGCAACACGCTGCTGGGCATTGCTCAGGTCATCATGCTGGGCGAGTTGGCGGTGAATCGGGCACTGGATCGACTCGATCCGCCTGAGTAAACGATGAGCCGGCAGGAGCGAGCCTGCTCGCGATGCGGTCAGCACATTCAACATTCCTGTGACTGACACACCGCCATCGCGAGCAGGCTCGCTCCTACAGGTCCGGCGTCTTTCCTCTAGGTTTGGTGCTTTACTGAAAAGACCTCACTCCCAGCGAGCCCCACCCCATGAACCGCAACGACCTGCGCCGCGTGGACATGAACCTTCTGGTGATCTTCGAAACGCTGATGTTCGAGAAGAACCTGACCCGGGCCGGGGAGAAGCTGTTTCTCGGCCAACCTGCTGTCAGTGCGGCGCTGGCGCGGTTGCGGGATTTGTTTGATGACCCGTTGCTGGTGCGCAACGGGCGGATCCTCGAGGCGACGCCACGGGCGTTGGCGATTCTCAAGGAGTTGCAGCCGGCGATGGATACCATTTCCGGCGCGGTGAGCCGGGCCAAGGATTTTGATCCGTCCATCAGCCGCGATGTGTTTCGCATCGGCCTGTCCGATGATGCCGAGTTTGGCCTGTTTCCGCCGCTGCTCAAGCAAATCCGCGAGGAAGCGCAGAACGTTGTGGTGGTGGTGCGGCGGGTCAATTACCTGTTGATGTCGTCGATGCTGGCCAGCGGTGAAATCTCCGTGGGCATCAGTTACACCACCGAATTGCCGGCCAATGCCAAGCGCAAGAAATTGCGCGACCTGAGCGTCAAGGTTTTGCGTGGTGACAATCGACCCGGCCCGCTGACACTGGATGAATTCTGCGAGCGTCCCCATGCGCTGGTGTCGTTCTCTGGGGACTTGAGCGGTGCCATCGACAATGACCTGGCGCGTATCGGCCGTTCGCGTCGAGTGGTATTGGCGGTGCCGCAGTTTTCCGGCCTGCGGGCCTTGCTGGCAGGCACCGACATGCTGGCTTCGGTGCCCGATTATGCGGCGGCGGCGCTGATTGAAGGCAGCGACCAGTTGCGGGCCGATGACCCGCCGTTCGATATCAACTTGTCGGAACTGTCGATGGTCTGGAACGGCGTCAGCGATAACGATCCGGCAGAACGTTGGTTGCGCTCGCGTATTGCGCAACACATGTCGGCTCCACCGTCGACGCATTGAGCGAATTGAAGTTCGGGTCAGTCTCGCGCAGGTACACCGGCAGGTCGGTCATCGGCGGCATGGCGGGAATTTCAAAGTACATCTGGATCACCCAGCCCCGATGATAGCTGGCGTGGTTGACCACGTGCATGAGCATCGCGCCGGCACTCATCGTGCCGCTTTCACCGGAAAGGAAGGTGAACCGCATGGGTTTGTCCAGCGAGGCATCGGACTGTCGGGCGCTCCAGTCGCAGTACCAGTGATCAACGTTTTGTTGTGCCAGACGCAGGTCGGGCAATGCCGGATAGACCAGATCATGGGACGTCTTGAAGCTGTGCCCTCGGCCTTCCAGATGAGCCTGCCAAAGACAATCCACCACATAAATGTGGTTGAGCGTGCCAATCATGTTCTTGAAGATTCCGGCGCGTTCCTTTTCGACTTCGCCCAGGGGCAGTTGCGCCAGATTGTCGAACAGCCGTTGGTTGGCCCATTGTTTGTAATCGGCAAGCATGCGGGCAGTGCGTACATTGATCATCGAAATTCTCCGATGGCGAATAGCGCATCTCCAAAGGATAGCGCTAACCACGCGCAATGATGCAGGCGCTGATCATCGGTACGGCCGTTACCGCGTCAGCGCATCCAGCACCCGCTCGGCCAGTGCCAGGCAACTGGTGAGGCCCGGTGATTCAATGCCGAACAGATTGACCAGACCGGCCACCCCATGCTCGACCAGACCGCTGATGCGAAAGTCGGCGGCCGGCTCGCCCGGGCCACTGATTTTCGGGCGAATGCCGCTGTAGGCCGGTTGCAGGCTGTTATCCGGCAAGCCCGGCCAATAACGCCGAATTGCCGCATAAAAACCGTCGGCCCGTGCGGGGTCGACACGGTAATCCTGCGCATCGACCCATTCCACATCCGGCCCGAATCGCGCCTGGCCGCCCAGGTCGAGGGTCATGTGCACCCCCAACCCGGCGCTCTCCGGTGCCGGATACACCAGATGCCTAAATGGCGCGCGGCCACTGAAGCTGAAATAGCTGCCCTTGCACAAACGGGCTGGCGGAACGTGCTGCGCAGGCAGGCCGGCAATACGGCTCGCCACTTCAGGCGCAGACAAACCGGCGCAATTGATCAACTCGCGGCAGCTCAGGGTCATCGGCTCGCTACCACCGACGTGCAGTTCAAACCCCTGGTCGATACAGCGTGCCGACAGCAGCGGCGAGTGCAAGGCCAGCGACCCGCCGCAGGCTTCGACATCGCCCTGCAATGCCAGCATCAACCCATGGGAATCGATAATCCCGGTGGACGGCGACCACAGCGCGGCGACGCAGGACAGAGCTGGCTCAAGCTGCTGCGCCTGAGCGGCGTCCAGCCATTGCAGATCATCAACACCGTTGCGCAGCCCCTGCTCCAGTAACCCCTGCAAGGCCGAACGCTGCGCGTCATCGGTGGCGACGATCAGTTTGCCGAGGCGCTGATGGCTGATGCCGCGTTCATCGCAATAGGCGTAGAGGCGATGCTTGCCCTCCACGCACAACTGCGCCTTGAGGCTGCCGCTGGGGTAGTAGATGCCGGCGTGGATCACTTCGGAGTTGCGCGAACTGATGCCCGTACCGATGCCCTCGCCAGCCTCGAGCACGATCACCTCGCGCCCGCTCAAGGCCAATGCCCTGGCCACTGCCAGCCCGACCACCCCGGCCCCGACCACCACACAATCGATATCGACGCTGCCCTGACCTGCGCTCATGTCAAACCAACCCTCGCTCGCGGTAATCGATCAGGCTGGAGAATATCGCCAGGAGCATGGCCATGACCACGAAGAAGATCAGCACAAGGAAATACGAACCGGTGAACTGCACGATCAAGCCGATCAGGATCGGCACGATCACCCCGGCCATGTTGCCGCAGAAATTCATGGTGCCGGCCAGCACACCGGTTTTCGACGTGCCGCCGAGGATCGACGGAATGCACCAGTACATGCCGCACCAGCGAATGAAAAACATCGCCACACAGAGCAGGCCAATGGCTTGAGTCGCGTCAGCGGTGTAAGCGGTGCCGAGCATGCACAGGGCTGCGACCAGCGCCGAGCCGCTGAACATGCTGCGCATCACCAGGTTCGGCGACGCGCCGCTGGATTTCCATTTATCCCCCAGGTAACCGCCAACCAGTTCGCCGACAAAACCGCACATGAAGATCAGGAAGGTCGCCCCGCCCATGCCGGAAATGTTCAGGCCGTGGGTCTGGTGCAGATAGCTCGGCATCCAGGTCAGCAGACCATAGAACACGCTGAGAATGCAGCAGTAACCGGCGAACATCGCCAGCACCGAGCGGTCCTTGAGCAGTTCCTTGAAGCCGATGCTGGTGACCGCGCCGGGCTGGCTGACCGTGGCGTTGCCCTCGGTGATGTGCTTGAGCTCAGCGGCGTTGACACCGGGGTGTTCACTGGGATGGTTGCGGATGTACTTCCAGGCCAGCACACCGGCGAGCATGGTGCCGACGCCGGCAATCACGAAGGCGATGCGCCAGGAATCGAACCAGCCGATCAGCCCGGCAATGATGATTGCGCCGAAAGCACTGCCCAAAGGCGCGCCGCCGTCGACCAGCACTGCGCCGCGCCCGCGTTCGTTGGGGGTCAGCCAGGCGCCGTTGAGCTTGGCCCCAGCGGGCATGATTGGCGACTCGGCGACACCGAGACCCATGCGGGTGATCATCAGGGTGATCCAGTTGTGCGCACCGGCCGCCAGGGCCTGGAATGCACCCCAGGCAACGGTCGCGACGACGATCACACGACGGGTGTGAAAGCGGTCGAGCAGCATGCCGCCTGGAATTTGCATCAACGCGTAGGACCAGAAAAACGCACTGAGCATCAGGCCTTCAAGGGCCGGCGGGATCTGGAATTCACTGGAAATCAGCGGCAAGGCCACCGACAGCGAGGCACGGTCGATGTAGTTGATGGCGGTCAACAACAACATGATGAGGAAGATTCGCCAACGGACGTTTGTGGCGCGTTCGGTTGCGTTCGCGGCTGGCAACGCCAGGCTTTCGGCACTTGGATTGTTCATGTGGGGGCTCTTATTGTTGTGGAAACAAGCGGCCTGATGCCTGCCAGTCAACCCTCCCTGTAGGAGCGAGCCTGCTCGCGATGGCGCAGTACGAGCCAACATCAATGTTGATTGCACTTGCGCTATCGCGAGCAGGCTCACTCCTGCAGGTATTGCGTTTTGACTGACGGTTTCAGGCAAGCGGCCCCACTCTAATCACGCCCCCGCGTGCTGAATAATGATGGGATCTGATTGGGGGATCACCGAATGTCATCCCCCAGCAGCGATCAGAAAGTCCCCGGATAGCTGCCGCCGTCCAGTAACAGGTTCTGCCCGGTCAGAAAACCGGATTGCGCACCGCAAATGAATGCGCAATACGCGCCGAATTCATCAGGTTGGCCGAAGCGCTGGGCGGGAACGTTTTTGCGCCGTTGCTCGGCGACGCTTTCGACACTGGTGCCGTTGGCCTCGGCGGCGGCATTGAGGGTCTTGTGCAAGCGCTCGGTCTCGAATGGCCCGGGCAGCAGATTGTTGACGGTGACGTTGTTGCCCGCTAATCGCGCCTGACGCGCCAGCCCGGCGATAAAACCGGTGAGGCCGCTACGGGCACCGTTGGACAGCCCCAGCACATCAATCGGCGCCTTCACCGCGCCGGAGGTGATGTTGACGATGCGCCCGAAACCGCGCTCGGCCATGCCATCGACGCAGGCCTTGATCAGCTCGATGGGCGTGAGCATGTTGGCATCCAGCGCCTTGAGCCAGTCTTCGCGCTGCCAGTCGCGGAAGTCACCGGGCGGTGGGCCACCGGCGTTGTTGACCAGAATATCCACCTGCGGACAGGCCGCCAGCACTTGCGCCCGCACACCCGGCTGGCTGATGTCCCCGGCCACGGTGCGGACTTCGATGGCCGGTGCCAATTGGCGCAAGTGCACGGCCGCCGCCTGCAAGGTTTCATCTCCCCGGGCGTTGATCACCAGGTTCACGCCTTCCTTTGCCAAGGCCCGTGCACACGCCAGACCCAAGCCTTTGCTGGCGGCGCAGACAATCGCCCAGCGCCCCGAAATACCCAAATCCATGTCGATGCTCCTCGCGATTCAAAAGCCCTAAGTTACCACCGCCCAGCGGCTATCCGGGGGATGACAAAGGGTGATCGCAGTATCAAGCCTTTTCATTATCGGCTGCCCACGCGGCTGATTACTGTTGCGCAACCAACAAGAAACCGGAGACACCCATGAACCCGTTCCAGTTTTACTTCCCCACGACCTTGAAAAGCGGCAACGGCCTGGTGCGTCAGGCCGGTGCGCTGCTCAAACCCCATGTCCGAGAGAAACTGCTGGTGGTCACCGACAATGGACTGATGGCGTCGGGCGTGCTGGATGCGTTTTTTGCTTCGCTGACGGCCAGTGAAATCGCCTATGAAGTGTTTGCCGGCGTCGAACCCAACCCCACTACCGATGTGCTCGAGCGCGCCGTAGGGTTCCTGAAGAACCACGAGTGCGATGCGGTGATCGGCGTGGGTGGCGGCAGCAGCATTGACACCGCCAAGGGTGTCGCGGCCATGGCCACCAACCCCGGCAACATCCTCGACTACGAGGGCTACGACAAACTGCTGCATCCTCCGTTGCCGATTTTCGCCATCCCCACCACCTCGGGCACCGGTAGCGAATGCACGGCATCGACGGTGTTCACCAACACCCGGACCCTGTTCAAAACGGTGATCATCAGCCCCGCACTGTTCCCGAAACTGGCGATTCTCGATGCCGAACTCACCCTCAAGCTGCCGCCGTCTATCACTGCCGCCACCGGCATGGACGCCCTGACCCACGCCATCGAATCCTACGTGTCGAAGCAGGCCAACCCGATCAGCCAGGCTTTGGCGCTGCAAGCGATCAAGATGATCTGCACATACCTGCCGAAAGCGTTTTTCACAGGCTCCGACCTGCACGCCCGGGAGCAGATGTTGCTCGGTTCTTTTCTCGCCGGCGTGGCGTTCGCCCAATCGAAACTCGGCAACGTGCATGCGATCTCCCACACCTTCGGCGGCGTGTTCAACATTCCCCATGGCATCGCCAACGCCACGCTGTTGCCCTACGTCATCGAATACAACCTGCCAGCCTGCCCTGAATTGTTCCGCGAAATCGCCCTGGCCATGGGCGAAAACGTCGACGGCCTGAGCCCTGCCCGCGCCGGGCACAAAGTCGTGGAGCACGTGATGGCACTGAACAAGGCCATCGGCATTCCCGACAACATCAAGGACCTGGGCGTGGACCTGGACTACATGCCGCAAATGGTCAGCGATTCGATGCGCAGCGGCAACGTGCTGGTCAATCCACGTTTGACGACCGCTGCCGACGTCGAGCGAATCATCAGCAATGCCTTCCACGGCCTTCATACCTGAGAGACGAACAGCATGTTTTATGAAATGCGCACCTACACGATCCAAATCGGAAAAATGCAGACCTACCTCAAACACTTCGAGGACAACGGTCTGCCGGTGATCTCCCGCTACACCACGCTGGTGGGCTGGTGGTACACCGAAATCGGCGAGCTGAACCAGGTGATCCACATCTGGGCCTACGAGAGCCTGGATGAGCGCATCAAGAAACGCGCCGCGCTGTACCAGGACCCGGACTGGCTCGAAGGTTTCGTGCCGATCGCCTTCCCGATGCTGGAAAAGATGGAATCGAAACTGCTGATGCCAGCGCAGTTCTCACCGATCAAATAATCCCTGTTCGAGCTCGAAAGACAATCAAACAACCTGTGGGAGCTGGCTTGCCAGCGATGAGGGAGTATCAGTCGACATCGTTGTTGTCTGACACACCGCTATCGCTGGCAAGCCAGCTCCCACAGGGGACTTTGGTGGACTGTTGAACTGCCCAAACCCAAGGACAACCCCATGTGCGACCACAACACCAACAACACCGCCGCCGACCGTTCTCCCGACATTAAAGCCCTGCTCGAAGGCCTGCCGACCAACTGGGGCAAGTGGGGCCCGGACGATGAAGTCGGCGCCCTGAACTACCTGCAAAGCGCCGAGATCCTCCGTGGTATCGCCACTGTGCGCCAAGGCAAGACCTTTACCCTGCAAGTGCAAATCGGTCACCCCAAAGGTGAGCCGCTGTGGCCCGGACGTCGTCCATCGATGCGGGTCAACGTGCTCGACAAGGGGCACTTTCTCGCGGGTAAAACTCACTTCGACGGTCACGTCGAATATGCCGACGACGTGATCTTCATGCACCTGCAAGGCTCGACCCAATACGACGCGCTGGGCCATGTCTGGCATGACAACAAACTGTGGAACGGCTACGACGCCATGAGCACCATCGGCGGCATGGACAAGGCCAGCATCCTGCCGATTGCCGAACGCGGCATCGTCGGCCGTGCGGTGTTGATCGACATGGCCCGCCATCGCGGCAAAGCGGTGCTGGACAAGGGTGAAACCTTCAATCACCACGACCTGCTGGCCGCCGCGAAAGCTCAGGGCATCGAGATCCACAAGCGCGACATCCTGATCATCCGTACTGGCTGGATCGGATCGTTTTACGCGCGCGAGCCGCAAGAGTTTTACAAGGATTTCGCCGAGCCGGGCCTGACCTTCAGCCGCGAGCTGGTGGAATGGTTTCACCAGATGGAAATCCCCAACCTGGTCACCGATACCATGGCCAACGAAGTGGCGGTCGACCCGACCTCAGGTGTGTTGATTCCGCTGCACAACGCCTTGATGCGCAACCTAGGCGTGACCTTTACCGAAGTGGCGATGCTCGATGCGCTGGCCGACGATTGCGCGGCAGACGGCCAGTGGCAGTTTCTCTACACCGCTGCACCGTTGAAAATCGTCGGTGGCACCGGGGCGCCGGTGAACCCGATCGTGATCAAGTAACCAGATCCTGCTTGAGTTCATTGATCAGCAGGGTCGCCGCCGGAGACAAATCGGCGCCGGCCCGGCTGATCACCCCATAGGGTTCGATCAGGGCGCGCAACGACACCGGCAGTTTCACCAGCAACTCGAACTGCTCGCAGAACTCGGCCACTTCCACCGGGATCACCGCGAGCAAGGTTGGATCTTGTTGCACCAGCAAAATGGTGGCGAAGGTGGACGAAGTCTCCAGTGGGTAACGGGGAATTTCCAGCCCCGCCTCATTGAGTTCACGCTCCAGGGCCTGGCGCATGGGCATGTCCTTGGGGTAGACCACCCAGCGGTAATCGCTGAGCTGCGATAATTGCAGGGATTGGGCACTGGCCAGTGGATGACGCTGGCTGGCAACCACTGCCAGGGGCTCTTCGCTGAGTTCGATGCAGTCGTAAGCGTCCGAGCGCTGGCCGACACTGGTGCGGCAGATCGCCAGGTCCAGCCGACCCTGATCGAGCAACCCGAGCAAGGTCGCACTGGTGTTTTCCACCAGTTCAACGGACAACTCCGGTTGTTTGAGGCGCAGCTCGGTCAAGGCTCGGGTCAGCAATGGCACCGCGCCCATGATCACCCCGACCGAGAGTCGCCCGCCCTGCCCCTGCATGATGCTGAGCATTTCCTCACGCAAGTGTTCGACATCGCTGTAGATCAGCCGCGCATAACGAATCATGCAGCGCCCCATTTCATTGGCCACAAGACCTTTGGGCTGACGCTCGAACAACGGCATGCCAAGCAACGATTCGACCTCATGCAAGGCCTTGGTGGCGCCGGACTGGGAAATGGAGATCTGCTCGGCGGCCTTGTGCAGGGAGCCGCGATCATCCAGCGCGATCAGCAACCGCAGTTGTTTCAGACGCAGACGTGAAGCGATGCTGCCAAGGGAGGGAACCATGTCGGTAGGTGCTCGTTTCAAGGGCCGGATCCGTGAAGTGCCGCGCCGGCGAATACCGGCGCGGGCCGGTATTCAAATCAGCGAAGCCCTGCTCCACTGGCCATTGACCAGACGATTGAGGCCCAACGGGTTATGGTTTTGCAACGCCTCGGGCAGGTACTCATCAGGATAGTTCTGGTAGCAGACCGGGCGCAGGAAGCGATCGATGGCCAGGCTGCCGACGGAGGTTCCGCGTGCATCGGAAGTCGCCGGGTACGGTCCGCCATGGACCATCGCATCGCTGACTTCGACGCCGGTCGGGTAGCCATTGAGCAGCAAGCGTCCGACCTTGTCTTCGAGCACGGGCAACAGGTCGCTATAGCGCTCAAGGTCCGCCGGCTCGGCGATCAGGGTGGCGGTCAGCTGACCGTGCAGGCTGTCGAGTACAGCGCGCAGTTGCTGCGAATCGTCCACCTCCACCAGCACCGTCGCCGGGCCGAAGATCTCTTCCTGCAACAACGGATCGCCCTCGAGCAACAGTTGCACATCGGCCTTGAACAACTGCGGTTGCGCCTGGCGGTCGCCTTGCGGTTGACCGGCCAGGTGATCGACCTGGGCATGCCTGTCGAGGTGTTTGAGCCCGGCACTGTAGCTGTTCAGCGCTCCGGCATTGAGCATGGTCTGGGCCGGTTGGTCGCCCATGTGCTGGGCAAAGTGTTGCTGAAACTCGCTGAACTGCGCTGAACGCAGGCCAATGATCAGACCGGGGCTGGTGCAGAATTGACCACAGCCCAGATTGACCGACGCCGTCAGCTCTGCGGCGATTTTGTCGCCCCGAGTGCTCAAGGCGTGCGGCAGCAGGATCACCGGATTGATGCTCGACATCTCGGCGAACACCGGTATCGGCTGCTGCCGCGCGGCCGCCAGATCGGACAACGCCCGGCCACCCTTCAGCGACCCGGTAAACCCCACGGCCTTGATTCCTTCGGCCTTGACCAGCGCCTGTCCGACACCGGCGCCGTAAATCATGTTGAATACCCCCGACGGCATACCCGTGCGCTGCGCCGCGCGAACGATGGCGCTGGCCACGCAATCGGCGGTTGCCATGTGCCCGCTGTGGGCCTTGAAAACGACCGGGCACCCGGCGGCCAGCGCCGACGCGGTATCACCACCGGCAGTGGAAAAGGCCAGGGGGAAATTGCTGGCACCGAACACTGCGACGGGGCCGACACCGATGCGGTATTGGCGGATATCCGCGCGCGGCAGAGGTAGGCGTTCTGGCAATGCCTGATCAATCCGCGCACCGAGGAAATCCCCTCGCTTGAGCACTTGTGCAAACAGTCGCAACTGACCGCTGGTGCGGCCGCGCTCACCCCGAATCCGGCCTTCGGGCAGCGCCGTTTCCCGGCAGACCAGTGCAATGAACTCCTCGCCCAGCCCATCGATCTCGTCGGCGATCGCCTCAAGAAAATCCGCACGACGCCCCGGCGGCAATTGACGAAACGGAGCAAAGGCACGGGTCGCGGCAACAACGGCCAGAGCGACTTCCTGCTCAGTGGCCTGATGAAAAACATAAGGCAATGCCTGACCGCTACTGGCGTCGACACTGTGCAGCGTCTCGCGGCCCAGGGCACTGCGTTGCCCATCAATGAACTGCTGGCCGAGAATATCGGACATCAAAAACTCCCTCGCCTGGTTTCGGCAGGCGAACACTCGAATTGAAGGAATGCGCCGACCGGCGCAGTGCCCACTCTAGGGGTCGGGATCAGGGGCGAACAAATGACAACAACGGGCCGGGGGATGAGCATTTGTCATCCCCCGGCCCGTCAGTCGCCTCAGCGAATCGCTACCGGGTTGATGTTGACCTGGGTCGAGCCTTTGTAGAGCGGCTGGCCGAGCACGAACATGAACGTCCAGGCCTTGTCCCGGACCAGCGCACGGCTGTCGATCAGTTCCAGGTTGTAGATGCCATTCTTGGCCAGCATGAACTGGTTGACCGGGAACTCCTGGCCATCAGTGCCGGGGTAGATTTCCGAAGCCCAGGTGTCACCACCGAAAGCGACGATCTGTTTGTCCGCCAGCCATTTCGCCGCGGCCATGCCGATGCCCGGTTCCACTGCGAGGAATTTTTCGTTGTCCTTGCCCAGCAGTTCCAGCCAACCGGTGTTGAACAGCACCACGTCACCCTTCTCGATGCTGATGCCTTGCCGGTGCAGGGCCTTCTGAATATCGGCAACGGTGAATTCGGTTTTTTCCGGCACGATGGCGCGGCCGTAGACTGCGGTCATGTCCAGCACCACACCACGGGTGACAATCGGCGGGACTTTCTCGATACCGAGTTTCTGCACCCCTTCCACGGTCACGAAGTCCGCCGCGCGATTGCCGTTGTAGTAGACGTTGTCGATGCCAATGTGGCCGATGCCGTTGAGCTGGGTGCCGACACCGGTCCAGCCCACCACCAATTCATCGTTGAAGGTGAATTTGTTCGGCCCCATGGTGGTGCCGCCCGCTTCGCCCGGCTGGACATTGGTCAGGTGGAAACTGCGGTGACGGAACGCCGGCAGGTTCTTGTCGATGGGCACGGCCAGCGGATAAGTCTTGCCTGTCTTGATCAACTTGGCAGCGTTGAGCACCGAATCGGCGTCAAGCAGGTTCAGTGCACCGATTTCATCGTTGGCACCAAACTTGGACGGATACCATTTTTCGCCCTCGGCGGCGTGGGCGGCGTTGAGGGTGAACAGGAGGGCAAATGGCAAAGCCAGGCGCTTGAGCATGTTGGAGTCCTTGTCTGTTTTTGATGGACCCCACGGTACTCAGCGGTTTTGTGCAGAAACAGCCAGCCCTCGACAATACATTTGTTCTGGATTTTCACGAGTGCTTGCATCGATATCTGCACAAACAGTCGGCAGTGCTAGAGTGGAACCGGTGGGTCAACTGACATAAAACCCTGAAATCCTGACAGTCGACCAATTGCGATAACGCTTAGAACGTTTGCGAATTATGATTATTCCATCTCGCTGATACAGAAACCTATGAACATCGCAAACCCTCCAGCCGCCCGCGAAATCCAATCCGATTCACCGCGTTTGATCGTCTTCCTCGCCTACCCCGAAATGGGCCTGCTGGACCTGACCGGCGCACAAACCGTATTTTGGGCGGCATCGCGCTATCTCAACAGCAGCAACTTGCCGGGTTACAAACTGCAAACCGCCAGCCTCACCGGTGGCCTGATCCAGACTGCCGAAGGCCTGGCCGTCGACACTGTGCCATTGAGCGCTTTCACCGAGCACTCGATCGACACGCTGATCGTGCCTGGCGCGCCGGTGATTATCACGGCCATGAACAATTC
>Ga0182008_10001382_pt1 | contig 16429 bp, 14 predicted proteins | sample Sormic07211129_1_FD_120482 | JGI IMG/M metagenome (GOLD analysis project Ga0182008, IMG submission 120482) | Rhizosphere microbial communities from Sorghum bicolor, Mead, Nebraska, USA - 072115-129_1 metaG | ecosystem: Host-associated > Plants > Roots > Rhizosphere | place: USA: Nebraska...
GGAGGCGAGTCACAGGCAATCAAGGTAATTACTGAACAATTAAGGCAGAGTCCACAGTATCTTCAGTGGCAGGCTATCAACAGATGGAATGGACAAATGCCATATGCTCTTGGAGGCGGCGGATTTCCATTTTTCCAGTTACCATTACAGCAACAACCACAATCATTACAACCTTCTCAGCAAAACCAAACCAAACAATAGATCTCGATTTCAATAAAAACAATGGGAGCCAAGAGAACACAGATGTTATGTCAATTTAAAAGGCAATCGATAACAGATCAGTGACCCCTAATCAGTAAGAAAAATTGGCAATCATCTTAAGACCTTAGGACTGATGGTATAAAGCTAGCTAAAATCTATAACTGTACTTGCGCTAACGGGCTTTGTGACTGCGAGAATTGATTTGGAGGATTGTCATTATGGAGAAACATGTTCGCATAAATACATTACTAACTTTTAATTACTGGTCCTGGTTTAGTATATAGAATAAGACTCTCAACAGTTAACAAGTAACTTGTCTCTATAATAGGAATCTTTCCAGCAGGTTTTTTTGTTTGATTCATCAATATGTATCTCAGAATGTAGAACCACAGACTTGGCGATCTCAAAAGAAGGCAATAAATAGTTGGGATCCGAAATCAACAATGGCAAGTAATATTGGTGATCAAAACGAAGTCGATATACGAGCCTGATGAAAAAGACGACGGAATTAGAGTTTTAATTACAAGATATTATCCAAGAGGTATAAGGAAAGGTAAATTTGATTGTTGGAATAAAGAACTATCACCAAGCGGTAATTTATTAAAAAATTATCGGCAGGGTAATTATAATTGGGAAGAATTCAAAAGTGGCTTTCTTTCAGAGATGAGGAACAATAAGGAGAGTTTAGAAACGATACATGCTTTGAATGCAGAAAATAAATCCATTGTCATTACCTTGCTGTGCTACGAAAGAGAAGGGCGGCAGCCGTGTCACAGATATATAGTAAGAGACATAATCAAAAAGCCACAACTTTTGTATACCTAAGCCATCATATAGGCCGGCGTGCGGTTGATCTTTCAAAGTACCAAAAAGTGGGATGATTCGTTTTCCCGGGGTTAGATAATATCGTGATAAAGAAAGCAGTGAATGCTATTACTATCTAGTATTTTCAAGAATGCCGATTTAGTTAGAATTTCAATCTATGTTTCCTGTCTAGATTGAAATTACGCTTTGCTGCTTTCAGATCTATCTTGCGACTATCAGCCAGGGGGAGTTTATTACCCTGGATTTCGTAGAAGGCAGCGTTAATCTGTACTCCACATCATAATTGCATGGAAACACTGCTAAGAAAGGAAAAACAAAAGTAATGCAGGCTTGTGGATACTAGGTCTCTATACCACTTCTTGAACCTGGATATTTGCCATATCCCTTCTGAAATTGGTGAAATTGGATAGGAAACGTTCTGCCACAACAACTTTTATTGGACTAAATCCAAGAATTTCCTTATTGTTTGGTTCTATAGCAATCCAAAACCAAATGAATTCTGAACCCATCTGTGAGATAATTAGATTTGCTGTTGTGATGATGTTACACTAGGTTCTAAAATGACTCGCTTCTTTAGACCTTAAGCTAAATAAAGTCTTGTACCAAACAATTGACTTTAGCTAGCTTTTACTTAATTTTTCTCTCTGTCTATCATGTTTACACTCCATAACTGGAGAAATAGCCAGCTTCAGGAAAGATGCTTTCAACGGAAGTGACTTAATATGTCACGACCACGACAATCTCATGATAGTTAGCGCGATGCAAAAAAGAGGTTACATTATTCTAATTGTAGGAGCAGTTCTGTTAATTTCAGGTATAGTCATTACAGCGTCATCTGCTGGGTTCTTTGCAGCTACAATCATGCGAGAAAATACTGTTTCAAGTGGCGTCTCGATTAGGCCACATGCTTCAGTAAATGCACCTATTAATGTGATAGATACCACTAGGCCTGTATCAGTGGCAATACATGTAGAACGCGATATTGGTACTTCTAGCACCACTGGAGGTCAAGTACCAGACAACACTCTAAGAGAAACCGTACTAAATCCAAATGGAGTGATAATGACAAACAATGAATTCACAAAACAATTCTTTACTACATTTAAACCAGATATTGTAGGAAAATATACACTTACTGTCTACAATTTAGGAAATAGTCCTGTTAGTATTGGGGTGTTAGTTGGTAACCTTCCATTCATAAGTGCAAATAATCAAATTAATTTTAATTCATTAAGCGGATTATTAGCAGGCGTTATTCTAACCATTGCTGGAATTATTGCTCTGATAGCGGGAATCATAGTACTGGTGTTGGACAGGAGGAGAATCTCGCCAAAAACAGAAGCAACTTTAGCCTCGTCGTCGTTATCATCTGCAGCAGAAACAATAACAACAACAAAAGCTCAAACAATGGTATTGGCTAGTTGGCGTGACAGATTTATTGCTTGGCTGATAGATTTTATCATTGTCTCAATAGGACTTGGTATAATCTTGGCTGCAGTATCTCTACCATTTTGGATTGCATTTCCACACTGGTTTGATGAAAGCACAAACGTGAATACCGCCTCTAGGGGTCTAGGTGCCCCGTGGCCTCCTTATATCATATCTAGTCTTGTATTCATGGCATACTGGACTTACTTTGAATTGACGACTGGCCAATCTATAGGTAAGAAACTATTGCATTTGAGGACAACTGATCTATCCGGCAAGAGTATCGATGTAAAAACTGCTTTAATTGAAAGCTTCGGTAAAGCATTCCTACTTCCGTTAGATGTGCTGTTAGGATGGATATTCACCAACGATAAAAGACAGAGAATATTTAATAGGGTAAGCAATACAATTGTCATTAAGTTAGCAGAGGAAAGCAGTAGTGTATTATTCAACAATGTAAAATATGTAAAGGATTAGGAATTAATTAATTAATTACCAAAACACAAGCACATTTTTACTGATGATCGGATTAACGGTAATACGCTATTATGAAAGATGCGCCATGATACTAGCAAAAAGATTAAGATGCAAACAAATCGCATACTACAAACGTAATTTTCTTTTCTAGCCTATCTTCAGAAAGCACATGTTATTGATGATAGGATAGAATCGATAAAAATTTAATATAAAAGAAGAAAATAGACATGCGTAATTATTGGTGCCGTTATAACACTATCAGTTGTCGTAATGTGAATTGGATTCACCATAACTCATGCGTCGGGTAATAACAATACTACTGATTTATATAAACAAACACTATGTACAGGAAAAGCACTTGATTTTGGTCAAAGAGGCGTTATCCGTCACGTTGGCGGATTTAAAGGAGCCATTTATGAATGCACATATATGAAGTATGCTAACTCGACAGATGGAGATGTGGTGTATCCAAGCTAAAACGATCTATGATATGGAAGACAATAAACTGAAAAGAAGAATGTCGGCAACGACACCAGTACTATCTAGTTAGTAAAGTACCCTTGAATTTTTTTGTTATTATTGTTATTATCCTGCAGTAGCTGTTTTTTCAGGTCCTTAACTCTATTTCTAATAGTCACTTCCGTTACTCCAGCAGCATCTGCAATATTAGCCTGAGTTATATTCTCGCCTGTATTCAAAGATGCTAAGTACAGTACGGATGCCGCAAGTCCCATAGGATCTTTTCCAGCAGATAATGTCTCTCTTTGAATAACATTGTTCATAATTTCTGCTGCCTGTCGTTTAGTTTTCTCGTTTAGCTTAGCTTTATTTGCGACTCTTGAGACACATTTCATAGGATCAACAATTGGAATCTTAAGGTCAAGTTCAAAACAGAGCAGCCTATAGCTTCGAGCAACTTCTTTCAAACTAACATTACTACCTACAGATATGTCCTTCAAGGTTCTTGGAGTTCCCAATTCCCTGCAAGCAATGTATATTGCAGCAGCTAAAATTCCCGATATTGTTCTACCGCGTATCAGCATCCTTTCCTGGGCCTTCCTGTAGATATAAGCTGTTTTCTCAACTACTGAGTCTGATAAGCCGAGTTTATCTTTCAACACATCGAGCTGAAAGAAGGCCTGCTTAAGATTTCTATCAGTTGGTGTATGAGTCTGGGTTCTTATGTCCCACGTCTTTAGCCTTTCCATAGTAGAACGCATAAGGGGATCTATTTTTTGTCCACTAGCATCCCTATCTGTTCTTCCGATTATTGTTGATAAACCCATATCATGTCGAGCTAACGACGTTGACATGCCTGTTCTGCTTCTGTCATTTGATCCATATGATTTTGGAAAATTCTGCGGTTCTGGCTGTGTTTCTAAAATCTTGTCTAAAAGAACCTGGCCGCATTTGCTACATATTGTCTCACCAGACTCAGCATCTGTAATTATTTGATTACTTCCGCAAATGGAACATATCAACGCAGTATTAGAAGATGGAACAGAAGTTTGTAGCTTCTGCGAGTTAGAAGAATATTTTTTCTTGTTGTTCAGATAACCCTTATTGTCATCATCGTTGAATTCAGAAATTAAACCTAGATATCTTATCATGACTAACTATAATACGGTAATTATATATAAATACGTATGTTACCAGTTAGATAGTAGATAACGATGTGGTAAGTGTTTTTACTAACTATACAAAGGTAACTATATAAAAAGAGGATGGTTCATGATACCTGTGGAAGCTACCAGACGAGTCACTACTGTTAAACTGCCATGACACAAATAATAAATCCATCGGACAAAATTGAAATGAAGTCTTGTCCAATTAATAACACATTTAGAATAATTGGCAAAAAATTTACAATTCTGATTATTGGAAATATGGTAAACGGCAAACAAAACCAGATTTAACCAACTACTAAATTCTTTAGAGGGAGCCAATCCTAAAACTCTATCTGCAAGGCTAAGAGAAATGGAGAGGTTTGGATTAATAAAGCGTAAAGTATACGCTCATGAAATACTTGTAAGAATAGAATATTATCCAACAGAAAGAGGTCTGGCTTTACAGCTAATTCTGGACATGATGGCGGCATACTCTATGAAGTACTGTAGTAAGGATGTATTCAAAGATGCAAAGTCACGGGAATTCAAGGACGATTATGGAAGAAATATTGCTGAAATTCCCGGCAAACCATCCACATTCTTAGATGTGTCTACTACAATATGCTATATCTATCGGATGCATATATGCTAACAAATACGTAGCAGGCATATATTTTGAGAATCTTCTGACATCTAGATAAGATACCAGTGTTTCTGAAACATAATTTATTGCTGAAAATAGCAGCGCCCTCACAATTATTGGGATTCATCAGGAAGAAAGACACTGAGAAGACCACGATATCCAAAGATCTTATTTCCCTGTCAAAATTGCTAAATCGGCTGCAGATAAAGAGTCATGGTTCTTTCACTACAAGAGTTATAACAACTATGTTGAATAAGAATACTAGTTAGGTATGAAGTGGTCGTATGAAGGAAATATAGGAAAGTCCTCAGCTCTCAAAGCTAAAGAGATCGGTGTTATTATAGGTAAAAAGATATTGATTCTGACATCACAAGCAGGTTATGTAGTAGGAAGGATTATTGTTATTCTGTTCAAAAAAGCAAAGGCTACTGGAAAACAAGAAGGTAAAGAAATTGCAAATATTCTAAGACGACTGGCAGTATTCTTGGTTATAAAGACAAAGACTACAGGAAAAGAGAATGCTATACAGTCAGGGCAATTACTAAAAAAGCTAGCCAGGATAACTGGTAGAAAGGCAAAATCTGTGGCAAAAGATGCAGGTGCGAAGTCAAGGCCATTATTAAAAGAATTAGCGATCATCATTAGTATAAAAGCAAACAAGGCAATCGAACAGACCAAACGGGGAATTAAAGCTGATATGAAAGCTACCAAAGCCAGCAATCTAGCCAAAATCTCAGAAGAACTGCCTGAAATTGTTACCAAAAGGGTGAATTTGAATGAGAGATTAGCACAAGAAGCAAGGAAAGAGACTGGCGTTGATTGTGAAGCGGCAGAACTTAATTCGCTTGCGATTGAGAATAGACCGTATTATAGCTCCAAACTTCCAATGAGTCCAAAAATTGTTACAAATAGAGGTTGTATAAAAGTCAATGGCAAGAGCTTTGGTTTAATACAGATAATCCAGAGAAACTAGAACCAACGTTAGTTTTGGCGACAGAACTCGAATATCGGGACGCGTCCTCTTTGTAGCACATTGTCTTGTAAAAGAGGTCACTTACTCATTAGTTTACGTTATCGTATTTTTAATTCTTCTCTTTCTTCTAAATATTGCTTCAGATTTTATATCTGTTAAAATGAAGGAAAATACCGGATTGAAAGCTGTGACAGCAGCAGGAAAGCTTTCGAGACCGTCAGCAATTTTTAATATAAGACTAATATCGCATAGATGGTCTGAATCTTTAACGGCGAATTGTGCTGTTATTAGTCCTCTCTCTACATCTTCAAACACTCTTCTTGTAATCCATATGGCATCCCTTCTGTCTGCAATAACATGTAGCTTCATTTCTTTTCCTATCCATTGTTCAGGCAGATCATTCAAAACATAGAGAATGTGATCATTGATTTTTTCTTTATTGTCATCACAGGTTGTCGTTACATATTTTGGAGTCGATGCTGTTTGCTCTGATGCTGATGATAGTTGGTGTTCTTCCAAATACTCTTCTTTAGACTTATTTTCCTTAGGATCCAGTCTTGATTGAGGTTCGGTTACTTCTTCTTTAGAAGATGATAATTGTTGCTTTATCTTTTTCTGAAACCAGATCTTAAAATCCATAAAGTGTGTTATTGTATGATAGAATTATTAATGTTAAGTTTTGCTGCGATAACTGTATTCATTAGAAAAGCCTTATGCATAGAGGTATAACAGATTTTGATATTCTCTATTCTTTCAGTTTTCGATAACTTACTTACGATTCAAAAATTGATTGCGTAGTACTCTGTCGGCCGATCCAAACTTCTACCCATATAACCCCTTATCATAACTACAAAAATGACAAGACGGATTGATAAGCTATAGATAATAACTCTTTTTGGCTATTACTCTTATGATATAGTAGTTGAATCGGCTTTCAGACTCCAACAACAACTTCTCTATCCCAAAACAGGCACAAGAGTTGAAGGATAGAGTTCGTAGGGACTCGGAACGATATGACGAAACATTTCGAGTTGGAGTGGAAGTTGAAGGATGTTTGCTGGATAATAAAGGAATGCCTGTTAATGCTGCTCCATTAATTGAAGAGCTAAAGGGAACCACACATGAACTTGATTTCGAATATGGCATATGCCAGTTTGAATACAAAACTCCACCAACTCCAATGGACAGCCTCCTTGATCTCAATAGTTTGTTTGAAGAATTTATCGAACACCTGGATAGAGCAGTCCAGAAAGTATACAAGGGTAAGGAGATGGTATTTCCTGTATTCCTTGGAGCCAATCCATCTCCACAGATATTAAATGATGATAGTTACAGACTGATAACTGATAAACCACGGTATATCAAGCTCGCACATTGGCAAAGGGAGATGCCTGATGTTGAGATTGAAGGTCACAAATTTAAAGCATTACAAATTCCATCTGCCATTCAGGGTTTTCATCTTCATCTCCAAGGACAGAATCCTTTCCATACAGCACAAATGTTCAATCACATACTAAATTTGATACCTTCTGCCATTATACTCGGAGCCAATAGCCGGCTCCTTGCAGGAAGGATATTTTCTATGCATGAACCACGAATTCACCTATACGATCAGTCAGAACAGCAAAATTCAGGCTTTCCAACTATTACTCGATATCTGGATGGCGTTGAAGACTACATAGATTATATCACTTCGCGGGATAAAATTATTGCGAAAGATTATTTTGAATTAGAAAAGGAGAGGCATGACGATCTACGAATTCGTTTGAACCTAGATTTTTACCGTGTTGAAACCCGAATTATGTCTGTACAACCTACTCCTAAAGCATTAATGGCTTTGACAGAGTTCTTCATAGGTTATCTTTATAGAGCTATTCATGAGGATAGGCAATTACGACCACTCTCTTCGTTAAGAGAAGAAAGATTATCCGTAGTCAGATCTGGATTTAATGCCAAGACGCATTTTAACATAATCGAGACAATAAGAAACCAACTGGACTTTGCACGCAAAGGGCTATCTGATTTGGGTTTAAAACCGGAGTTTCTCGGCGTATTAGACAGTAGATTGGAAAGTAGAAATACCCCTGGAGAATACGTAGCGAAATTATGGCAGGAGAAGTTCAACGGTTCTGTAGAACAAACAGTTTTTGAAGTAATATCTAATATCTGGGAGAGGACAAAGAATAATCGACCTATAACTTAACACCATGGTTTCTTGTGTCATCATTAACATGTTTTATATGGTTGATATTTGTCTTCCTAGATGAAGGATATTATTGAAACTAAGTGAATACTATTAAAATGAACAATGATGATGGTGATGATGGTGATGCTATTACAGACCTGCAGACCCTGATTAGACAGCCTAGCGTTTCTGCAAAAAATCAAGGATTGGTCTCATGTGCTCAAGTAGTTGTACAGATAATGCGGAAAGCTGGAATTGACTCTAGACTTCTTTATCTTGATAATCTTCTAAAGGCAGAACAAGAGGATATTGATCCTCCTTTTCCTACGTCACCGCCATTAGTCTACGGTGAAGTTAAATCTAAATCAAATCCCAATGGAAAGACCATTTTGTTTTACAATCATTATGATGTTCAACCAGTAGAACCAATAGAACTATGGGACGAAGATCCTTTTAGTGGAAAAGTTGCAGGAAACTTTATCTTTGGACGCGGTTCAGCGGATGATAAAGGTGAGTTAATTACTAGAATCAAGGCAGTAGAATATTATTTGAAAAAGACTGGCGATGTACCTTGTAATGTTAAATTTATTGTCGAAGGTGAAGAAGAGATTGGAAGTATACATTTAAAGAAATACCTTAGCCTGTATAGAGAGAGATTTGAGTGTGACGGAGTTATATGGGAGAGCGGCTTTGTGGATGCTAGCGGCAGATCGATCATTTCTTTAGGGCAAAAAGGTATTCTGTCTGTCGAAATTATCTCAAAAGGGCCGAGTAGAGACGCTCATTCAGGTCTTGCGGTTTTAATTGAAAATCCAACATGGAAGCTTGTTAATATACTAAATAGTATAAGAGATGATAAAGGAGAAATTTTGATAAAAGACTGGTATGAAGAAGTAAGGGAATTTACAATTGAAGAACTCTCATTTATTAACAAAGAACCATTTGATGAGGAGGCATTAAAGAAAGAGTACGGTATAACTAAATTTCTCAACAACGCCAAAGGCATCGCGGTTAAGAAAGCATTTGAAGGATTGCCTACATGCAATATTTCTGGATTAGTATCAGGATATATTGGTAAAGGTTCAAAAACTGTACTTCCATCGATAGCTATTGCAAAATTAGATTTTAGGCTAGTCCCAGATATGATTCCAAAGATACAAATTAAAAGGCTCAGAAAGCATATCAAGGCTTACAGGTCTCAGAATAATGATAATTATGATGATGATATAGATGTGAGGTTTCTAGATGGAGAACCAGCGTCTAGAACACCTGTACATCACCCATTCGTAAATATTGTTAAGGAAGCTGCAGCAGAAGTCTACGGCGATGTGATTATCAATGTGTCTTCAGCAGGTACAGGACCGATGTATTATTTTGATAAAATCTTGGGCGTACCGTCTGTTTGTATAGGGGGGAGTGATATATCCAACCGAGCTCATTCGCCAAATGAGTATATGAGAATCGATTCATTAAACAAAACCATAAAGTGTATTGCAGTTATTTTAAAGAAATTTGGTGACATAAATTTGAACCTGAATCTTTGGAAATAGGATACTCGAAAATGGAACCATTATCCCCAAGATAGTGATGGAGATAATTGCTGCTGAATATAATAAACAAGCTAATGTTGTTCTGTTATAGATGGGAGGGGTGGAAAGAATAACAGATAATCGAAGCAGGATCATAAAGGTGGCATTATTCATGAATTCAGAAAGGCGCAAACAACACCTCCAGAAAATAATTCTGGCTATTTTTTCTGCATTATATCCTAGAATTTATGAATCGATACTGAAATCCTCCCATAAATATGGTGACATGTATTTATTTACTGCAAATTGTCGAAATTTACAGTCTTGATGTTTTTATTATTATTATTAGATTAGTATGGTATGCATTGATATAAAATTTTATTTTAGAATCAAAGTTATATTGAGTCTAGCTATCTGAGTCTTTTTTTACATTTATCTAACCGTTCACTTAACTTAAAGGATTTTGTGACCTCTTACTTAGTTGAGGATGAGGCATCATTTGCGTTAGGTTATTAATGTTGTTAACTATATTCATCAAATAAGACATCATGTCAACAACAAATAAAACCCTTCCAAATTTGATGTGGGTTGAAAGATATCGTCCAGTAAAAGTAGAACAAGTTATCGATCAAAAGGAAATTGTTAATGGATTGAGAAACCTTATTAAGAATCCTTATGAGATTCCGCATCTTTTGTTTGCCGGACCAGCCGGGGTAGGAAAGACTACTGCTGCCCTGTGCATTGCAAGAGAATTACTTGGAGAAGAGTGGCAAAGAAATACTCTTGAACTAAATGCGTCTGACGAAAGAGGGATCAAAATGGTTCGTGAAAGAGTGAAAGAATTTGCAGCTGTCATGAAGCTTGCGACTGGCAATAAAGATGATATGTTTTTTAGAATAATTATCCTTGACGAAGCAGATGAAATGACATCTGAAGCTCAAACCGCACTGAGAAGAATCATCGAGGATAGCTCAAAAACAACACGCTTCATAATAATCTGCAATTATCTGTCACAGATTATTGAGCCAATTCAAAGCAGGTGCGTTGTATTTCGGTTTAAGAGATTGCCGAGGGAGGATGTTGTAGGCTACTTAAAAACGATCTGTGAAAAAGAAGGGGTAAAATATGAAGAGAAAGCACTCTCGCAGATTTATGGTGCCACTTCTGGAGATTTGCGCCATTCAATCAATATTCTTCAAGCAGCTGCAGGAATGGGCTCTGTTTCAATCGCCAACGTTGTTGCCTCAATAGGAATTTCGGGTAAATTTAAAGTTGGAGAAATTATTAGATCTGCCATTGCTGGAAAGTTCAATGATGCCAGGATCAAATTGCTCGAATTAACAAGTGTATATGGAATGTCCGAAGGTGATTTTCTTAAGTATGCCAACCAAGAATTGTACGATATGAAGCTAGACCATCTCGATGAATTGGCAGCATTAATGGCAGAGTATGATTACCGACTTGCAGTAGGTGCGCATCCTGAAATTCAATTATCTGCATTGCTCGCACAGCTGGGAAAATTGGGATCGAAGGAGAAATAGAGGACAAAGATATACTCGTTTCACTAGCTCGAAATATGCCTATTGTTTACCCTGTACAACCAGCCAAATTTGTTTTATTTTAAGTAGCAGTCAGGAAAATGCTGTGTTACCAATTCCTGCTTTTTTGTCTTAAATTGTAGTTATAAAGAAACCAACAAACCAAAACAGCACCATAAAGAATAGGAAGAAAAGAAATACTTCCCGTATGCTTTTATCTTGTTTGGATAATTCTAAAACTTTACTTTCTCTTTCGATGCTTGAAAGTCTTTTGCTATTACCATTACAAAGAACATACTATGCTATAGGCATTACCATGATACATATTGATACCATCAATACTACCTTGATATCACTTGTTACCATTGGCCTAGTACGAGTACGTGTCATGTAGATTACGATTATACACCTATCTTATGTCAGCTGACAATTTTACGACTTTGCCAAATCTGCCAATATACAAATCTGTTTATTATTCATTCGCATGGTTCAATCCCCATCTGGATCTCACTTTATCCTCCAGTCTGTAGAAGATCAGTCTATCAAACACAAAACCGATCGCAAAGATAGTGATCATGGATGCAATTATTTGATCCATGAGCTGGAATTCCCTTCCAACAAGTAGAATATGACCTAAACCTACTGATGCTGCAATCAGTATTTCAGCTCCTATTAATGCATGCCATGCAAATGACCACGCTTGCCTTATACCAACAATTAATGATGGCGTGGCCGCAGGAATCATTACAGACGTGAACAGTGACATACCACTTGCGCCCATATTTTTGGCGGCGCGAAGATAGATTGCATTTATGTTACGGATTCCGCTATAGGTGGATAGCATAACCGAGAAAATCGAGCTCAAGACTACCACAAACAAGATGCCAAAATCATTTAATCCAACTAATAGAATTGCAAATGGCACCCATGCAATACTAGGGAATGACTGTAAACCCACGGCAAATGAGCTCATAGTTTTACCAAAGTCTCTGAATCTTACCATTAGCAATCCAGTTCCGACACCCAGAATAATAGAGATTGAGAATCCAGCAACAAGTCTCCACATTGTCATACCTATGCTCATAACCAATGAGCCATTGAAAAGCAAATCTGCGAAAGACTGAGCTACCATTGCTGGTGATGGGAGCGAAACTTTGGGAAATATCCCAAAGATAAACACTATCTGCCATACACCTAAAAATGCAGCAAGAAATAATATTACATGGCCTATGTCTTGAATGTCGATCCTTTTACTTCTTGCTTCTTGCCTTTCTGTTCTCCCTTTAATGGGCAACCATCGATGCAATTTCCTTATCTCCAATTTCGCCATCGTTAGAAATGCGCAATTCTCGGAATTCTTCTATGATCTTTTTGTAATGGGATCCATAGCGACCGTCTATCTGCCACGCGTGTGGAAGATCGATCCTACATTCTTTCTTCATACCATGTGATAACTGATGAATGTAAGCATCTACAAATTTTGATAAATCTACTATTTCTATAGAATTCATCGCAATTTCATTTCCCTTATCATTAAGCATATCTGCAATTTCTCATATCGTGGAGCACAACGCAATATAACTTAGTACAAACATGCAATTGAAACCAGAATTATGCAAAATTAGCATCTATAAGTAAGTCATGAGGTAGGACATTAAGGACAGCTTCAATTACAGATACTCTTTGTGAGGCAGATACAGAGCCAGATGACTTGCTGGGTGCTTTGAACTCGTTCTAGAAAGTAATTAGCATCAATCGCTAATAATGACTTGTAAACCATAATGCAAGAAGTTTTCAGTCACATATTCTTAAATATTATTTCGTTTTCCTTTTGATTTGGCACGAAATGGGCTACCCCATATGAAGGTAATAAAATAGATTGTAGTGAAGATACAAGTCTGAACATTATTGAAGTTTTTACACAATGAAATGACAACATAAACTCTGATAACAAAAACTTCTAAAGCTAATTTTGAATTACTAAAAGTGGTGCCCAATTCAGAGTTCCTTTTATAAGGATCAAAGCCAATCAGACTGAATCGGGTAATAAGTTTTCCTTCGTGTATCTTCAAGACTGTTCTTCTCCATCACTAATCCTTGTTGTTTTAATTCCTCAATTGCGTTCTGAACTGTTCTTCGGGGCAAATGAGTGAGGTTAATTAATTCGCCTTGTTCTACAGGATGCTTTGATTTTATTATGTAGTAAATAAATTTAGAAGCAGGCCCACCTTCTGGCTCCTTATGAACATAAGTTGATACACCATAAGTTGCTTTTGACAAGAATCCTCTTCTCTGTGATTCGACTAATGGAACAAAATCAGGATGAATCTCTGCTAAATTCACACGCTGTCCAAATTCAGCAATTAAAGAAGATTGTTGGGATTCAAGTGGTGCTTCGAAGATAAAACTCATAGGTGGATATTTTGCAGTTAAAGCTCCTATAAAATTCCATTTGACTAGGCCTTTTTCATCATAAATGCCTACGGCCATGCCTTGATTGGCTTCAAGTATCACTTTGTCAGATCCTATTTTCACTGCCTCTTCAATCTTTACTAAAGTCTCGTGGACTCCAAGCTGATGTCTAGGATCTTTTCTTCCTACTTTACAATGGTATTCAAGGTTATTCTTTGATTTGACAGCCTGTGCAATCTTTTCTTTTTGCTCTATACTTAAATCAATACTGTTCTCGCCTATCTCTATTATGTCAAATCCAATTTTAGCTGCTTCTGCTGCAAACCTATCAAAAGAGTTTTCCATGATGGCGTATTCCGTAATAGTACTTCCTGTCGATACAAGGACGTCAAAGTCGTGGTAAAATTTTATTTTCCTTTCTAGTATGGTTTCAGGTATTAATAATGGAAACGCCCCATAAATCTTTACCACATCTATCATCGGGGACAGAATCTCAAAATTATCTTTATCTATACCCTGCAGCTTGTCAACAATATAAGTTAACCCTTCTCTTCTTGGCTTTTTGTCATCTATTCTAGCTTTAATTAAATCGTTGAGCATACAAATTTAGAATCTATGCATGTTTTGCATATGGAACTACTAAATATGCCTAGTTTTTTACTTCAAGATAAATGTTTGCATATAATTTTCTTATTTTGCATATTTGTAAGCAGTAATATGCCTATATTCAAATTACCTATCATATTAAAATGGACGCAAAGCTAAGTCTTGGGATATCTTCGGTTATCATTATTCTTGTGGTTGCAAGTTCTATATTCTATAATGCATCTTTGGGAAATGCAAATAACAGTACTGCGGGCGCAGCTTCAAATGTTTTGAGAATAGGGTATTTTCCTAATCTCAATCATGCCCAGGCCGTCATAGGATTGGAAAACGGAGATTTTCAAAAAAAGTTGGGTAATGATGGTATCGTAGTTGAGCCGCACGTCTTTGGTGCTGGGCCATCTGTAATTGAGGCTTTGTTTGCAAACCAGATAGATGTAGCGTATATTGGACCCAATCCCGCAATTAATGGTTATGTAGTTTCAGATGGAAAAGATCTAAGAATAATATCTGGTACAGCCAGCGGAGGAGCGGTGTTTGTAGTTAGGAATGATTCAGGTATCAAATCACCTAAAGACTTTGCAGGCAAGAAATTTGCTTCTCCACAATTAGGTAATACCCAGGACATAGCTCTTAGAAAATACTTGCTAGATAATGGGTACAAGACAACGGATAATGGTGGAAACGTAACAGTGACGCCTATGGCCAACCCTGACACACTGACGCTATTTCTAAAGAAACAGCTCGATGGTGCATGGGTACCAGAACCATGGGGAGCTAGATTGGTGAAGGAAGCTAATGGACGAATATTTTTAGATGAGAGGTCTTTATGGCCTGATGGTAGATTTGTAACAGCAAACATTATTGCTAGAACGGACTATGTAAAAAGTAATCCAGAGACAATAAACAAATTGCTGGAGTTACACATTAATGAGACAATATGGATTAACTACCATAAAGATCAGGCCATACAGGCATTCAATACTGGACTTAGGAAACTTACAGGCAAGACAATCCCAGAAGATGAGTTGAGACAAGCGTGGTCAAGAATAGAGTTTACATATGACCCAATTAAACAATCTCTACTTAAATTAGCAAACGATGCATATGATCTTGGATTTCTGGCAAAAGGAAAGAAACAGCAACCCGACTTATCTGGAATATGTGATCTAACACTGTTGAATAACATCCTTAAGAAAAAAGGTCTAAATACAATAAATTAAAAATTTTATGCTTTTTCTGGTTGTCCACAACCGGACGGCAATATATCTTTGCAAGTATATATCCACCGTATTAAGATAGAAAAAATAAAGTTTGCTCCCTATCTGTATAATTTTTTCTATTCTCCTCGCCAATAAAATTCCATGTGATCTATTTCCGAATCATCTATGGTTTGAGTTTTCTGATTTCTTTAAGATTTCTTAATGCCATTACTTGAAAAGATCTAGATGCTTCAAACAAATGAGGGGTATTAACAGTTTTTTTGCAAAAACATAAAAGGATTTACACGCTGTACTCTCTTTTTTGTATTTCCAATACTCATACCATCAATTAAGCTGCTCTTTATTAATTTGATGTCCGAAAATGCAGACTGAATTCGAATTCATAGTTTGTATATAACCATGATGATTTAGATCCTCATACACTCTTAGAGGCTCGCTTCCTCGTCGTACCGTTGTAAATGGGGTTATATCATCTGTCCTTGCTGATTATCGCAGCAGTAGCAACAAAATAACATGAAAAAGTACATAATGAGTATAATGTGAAAATTACTTTCAGTCCCAAAGACGATATTTTTATAATGGCTGATAGATCGAGGTTATATCCAGTAACGTCTATCGGTACGATTGATAAGTTCTATTTGTCTTTCATGATCATTATTTTGTTGGATATCCTCTTCAAGTACAAATCCTGTTCTTTGTAATAGATTTTGTAACTCTTCTATATCCTATGGGGCAGACAATGATTTACTTTCATCTTATATGTGAATCGTATTCTTAAGAGTGGA
>Ga0182008_10001386_pt1 | contig 16403 bp, 19 predicted proteins | sample Sormic07211129_1_FD_120482 | JGI IMG/M metagenome (GOLD analysis project Ga0182008, IMG submission 120482) | Rhizosphere microbial communities from Sorghum bicolor, Mead, Nebraska, USA - 072115-129_1 metaG | ecosystem: Host-associated > Plants > Roots > Rhizosphere | place: USA: Nebraska...
CCCGACCGGCACCGCAAGGGCGCCGGGAGCCTGGGGCGCAACGAGCTGATGATCCGGCACGTCCGCAGTATCTGGGAGCTCCTGACGCAGCACCAGCGGTCGTCGGTCCGGGTTCTGGCCGAGCAGGTTCACGAGGTCAAGCCGCGCGAGCAGCGTGCCGACCGGCGCCGGGGGATCACGGACTCGGGCCAGGTGACCACCGTGTGGGTCGACCCGGACGCAGGCGAGCGTTACCGGGCACAGCGCCGCACCGAAGGGAGCGAAGGAGGGTCCGGGCGCAAGCTGACTGTTCGGTACTGGCGGGGCGAGCACGAGCGCCAGCAGTGCCCGAACCCGCACAAGCACGCGGAACGCCAGGCGCACGAGGGCTGCGTGCACGACGAGATCACGATCCCGGAGCACCCTGTTGGTCCCGCAGGGGCGCCGTGGTCCGACCGGATGCTCCGCGCTCGCAGCCGCAGCTCCCAGGGCAGTGCCGGTGCGGACGTGCGCGCTCACCTATAACCTGCGCGTTGCATATCTCTATAATTACGTGTACTTTAGAGCTAGTCGGCGGCCCGAGGCCCTCCAGCCGGGCCGCCCCTTCTTCCACCACGGCCCCGCCGCCTTCTTCGCGGGGTGCCAGGCACCCGATCACCATTCAAGGATCTCTCATGGCCGATTTCCGCCCTACCCGCACGCACCCGCACCGCTTCTGCCTCCCGCTGCACATGGCCTACGACGTAGCGGTTCTGTTTGCGGCGGCCGGGCTCATCCTTGAGCAGCCCGTGACACTCCTGTTCCTGATCGCCTTCGGCGTCATCGGCGCAGCGGTCTTCCGCCTGATCAACGGCGCGTCGGCTGCCAAGGTCGCCCGCCAGGAGAGGGACCCCAAGGAGCCCGACCTCGCACCCCATCGAATCTGGGGAGGTGTCGCCGTCACCATGGACGCACTGCTGGTCGTGAGCGCACTCGTCGTCTGGATCGCTCTTCTCGGTGACTCCAGCGGCGACCTCGTCCCGCAGGGGTCCGCGTCCGGTTACGTAGCGCAGGTCCTCGGCATCGCGTTCCTCACCATGCACATCTACGCCCATCGTGCGGCCGTCATCCCCGCCGCCGAGGAGTCCGTGACCGCTTGAGGAATCGGCGTCGGCAGACCGCTCCTCCGCCCCGCCGCGCCCGCCCATGAGGCGCCGCATCGGGGGCGCTGCCAGAACTGCCCGGCCCCAGCCGCCGGTCCCCTCACTCATCTCGCCTTCCGTCCCAGGAGAACACCGTGACCTCCCCTGCCCTGCCCCGTACAACCGACGGCCGTGTGCCCGGCCAGCGGGGCCTCCGTACCCGCCAGCTGATCGTGAGTACAGCGCTCGACCAGTTCGCCGTGCAGTCCTATCGCGACGTCACGGTCGTGGAGATCGCTCGCGCTGCGGGCACGTCACCGGCGACCGTCTACCAGTACTTCGCGGGTGTCGAAGAGATCGTGCTCGATGCCGCCGGCCACCTCGCGCGGGAGACGGCGGACGCACTCGGCGCCCTCGCTGACGGTAGCTGGGCCAAGCAGGGCCTGACCGGCGCTCAGCAGTTCGTCCACGCCGTGCTGGACCACTGGGACAGGCATCGCACGGCCGTCCGCATCATCGCGTCCGTCGTCGCCGAGGCCGACCCCCGCTTCGTCCAGGCCTTCAAGTCCGTCACCCGGCCGGTGAACCGTGCTCTGGCGTCCGCCGTCGAGCGCCCCATGCCGTCGGACGGCGCCCGCAAGGCCCTGGTCCACGGCCTCGTGGCCGTGCTCGTCTCCTCCGCCACCGGGCAGCAGCGTGCAGCTTTGACGGCGAACGTCAGCGTCAAGGCACAGCGTGAGGGAATCGCGCACCTCGTGCACGCGGCCGTGTCCGCCTCCACCGACCTGTAGTACCCGCTCCTCTACCGGCTTCGTACCTTCTCTGGGGGACTTCGTGCTCAGGGTCAACGCGCTCCTCATCGGCTTCGCCCTCGGCGTGGCCGTCGCTCTCCTGACCACTCGACTTTGGCATCGCTGTGACCGTGTGGTGCTTCCGCCGTCGGTGCGGACCGCACGTCCCGAACTGATCGCCGCGTTCACCCTGGCCGTGGCCGAGCAGGCTCCCGGCCTCGGGGGCTGCGCCTACGCGAGCGTCAGCGTCTGGGAGCGCAATGCGCCCGACACCCTTGTTCACCTCTACCCGCCCCACGGACCGTCCCTTGGCTGCGTACGTCTCGATGCCGCCGGGGCGGGACTAGCCAGTGCGTGGGCCGCCGGGATGCTGGCTGCGATGGATCTTCCCGTCGGCGTCCTGGTGGTTCCCCTCGTCGGCCGCTGACAGGCACGAACTGTCAGTGCCGCACAACAGGATGGCCACAGCGGATGTCTATCCGTCACCGGGCAACCGTTCCCCATCAGCTACTGCGGAGAAGTCATGACGTCCATCGGCACCGCCCGCCACTTCCAGCCCCATGGCACGCCCGGCCATGTCTGCCGTGACCACAACCGGGCCGTCCTCGCCCCCACGGTCGCGGTCGAAGCCCTTCGCAGCGGTCTCGGGCCCGATCTCACCGACGCCCAGCTCGACCAGTGCGCGGTGACAGCGGAGCGCGCTCCGCTGTCGGACACCTCCCGGGCCGCCGTCCGCACCGCCCTCCAGCCCGCCCTCTCGTGCGAAGACGCTCCCGAAGCCGTCCACGAACGTCTGTTCAGCCTGCCTCCCGGCCACCCGCTGCGGATCCGGCGAGGGAACCAGGAGTACTTCCTCGTTCCCATCCCGCTGACGCTGTAGGCGGGCACCGGATCCGATCTCGGCGCGCACGCCGGGACAAGGGCCGTGCGGATCTGCGCGTCCGGCAGTGCTCCGGAGGCGTTTTGGCAGGATCCCCGTCGACGGTACGACCGGTACTTCACAGGAGGATTCATGTCCACGACGATCGTTCGCCGCGCCCTGCCGATCGCGCTGCTCACCACCTCGTTGTTCGTCTCCGGCTGCTCCGCCTCGCACAAGACGCCGGCCGGCACGGACAACACAGCGGCGGCGAGCAGCAGGAGCAGCAGCCCTTCCCCGCAACGGCCCGACGGCATCAGCTCGATGGGGTCCACAGTCGCGGTCGCCGACGGCGCGTGGACGGTGAGGCTGCAGGGCTTCACGCGGCTGCCTCCTGGTGCAGAGTCAGGGACGCCGACCGGATGGAACACCTACACCGTCCGACTGACCCTGACGAACCAGCGCGCCGAGATCGCGACGGCTCCGGATACCGAACTCACCGCCCGCTACGGTGAGCTGGGCCGCCAGGCGAAGGCAGCCGGCTCGGAGGACAAGACGGCTGCGCGGTCCGGGGAGAGCGAGCCGGCGCGCGTCCGCCCGAACGGCTCGATCACCACTCAGGTCCGGCTGGCGTTCCCGGCCGCCGCCGACGGTCATCGGGTCACCGTGACGGCGGAGACCACGCAGGAAGGGCTGGCTGAACCGGAGTCGCTGTTCTTCGAAGGCACGCTGCCCGGCCGGACCGCCGCCGCATCGTCCGAGGCGCCCCGGGTCGGCAGTTCTGCCGGGCAGGGAGTCACACAGCTGGGGCAGTGGCACGCCGACTCGGTCCGCCTCTCGACGGTCTCGGTGACCGGCAGCAGCAGCACCCGGACCGCCGAGCTCGAGCTGAGCGTGGCGAACCGCGACGCCGATCCGATGACCGGTCTGGGCACCACCCTGCGCGTCTTCACCGGCCAGGACCTGCACCTGGCCGCCACGATCCATCCGGTCTACGGCTACCACGACGCCGCCATCGCTCCTCACCGCACCGCCACCCAGACCGTCTCCTTCCAGGTGCCGAAGTCCGCCGTCGGCGGCCCGTTGACCATCGAGGCCGTCGGCGCGGACGGGTCCCGGGTCACCTTCGAGGGCCGGCTCGGCTGACCCTGCCGGAACCGGCTCGAGAAATCGGCCCGCGGCGTGTCACACCTGCCCTCGTCCCGGCACCTGTAGGAGTTGACCGCGCCTTTCGCGACATGAACAGGAACACCACATGGCTCGCCGCCCCCTCCTCGTCCTCGGCACCGGCCTCGTGCTGGCCAGCGTCCTTGCCGCCTCGGCGTGCGACCCGCCGACCACCTTGTCGACGAACGCCGACGCCGCACCGACACCCGCGGCCGCCGCACCGGGCGCCTCGGCGGTGACGGCAGAGCTCAACGCCCTGCCGGTACGGGCTCATTCGTCTCTCACGGGCTACTCGCGCGAGGCGTTCGGACCGGCCTGGAGCGATGAGGGATCCGTCGAACTGGCTCACAATCATTGTCCGACCCGGCAGGACATCCTCTCTCGCGACCTCACGGATGTCGTCCGTGCTCCGGACGGATGCACCATCATCTCCGGCGTGCTGAACGACCGGTACACCGGCGAGACGATCGCGTTCCAGCGCGGTCCGACGACCTCGCTCGCGGTCCAGATCGACCACCTGGTGCCCCTCGGTCTCGCCTGGCAGTCCGGAGCCCGGGATCTCACCGCGGCGCAGCGCCTGAATTTCGCGAACGATCCCTCAAACTTGGCTGCGACCTCAGGGAGGGCGAACGCCTCGAAGGGGGCCAAGGACGCCTCCCAGTGGCTGCCCCCGCGCAGCAACGCCCACTGCTGGTACGCCTCCGCCCAGGTACGGGTCAAGACCAAGTACCGCCTGTCCGTGTCGCCAGCGGAGAAGAAGGCGCTCGGACAGGCGCTGGCGTCCTGTCCGGCCTCGGGCACGGGGACGAAGGGCGCGCGATGAGTGTGCAGGAGCCGGAGCCCTTCGGCGGCGACGGGAAGGGCGGACAGGCCCGCGAACTCCTCGTCGGATACGCGCAGTCCGTGGACGTGCTCGCCGACCAGGCCGCTGAGGACGAGCGGGAGGATATCGCGGTTCACTCTGCGATTGCCAGCGGCGAGGCGGTGAGGCCGCCCGCGCGGTGGCGTGAGATGCATCCGGAGGCGTTCGAGGAGCTGAAGCGCTCCTATGCGGTGGTCGGGCACAGTGCCGTGCTCATGGTACTGAGCCTGAGCTTGATCGGGACGGCTCTGACAGTCGGCCAGCTGCACCTTGCGGGATGGTTGGAGGCAGTGGTGCGTCTGGTAGCGAGCTTGGGTGCCGTGGGGTGCGGCACGGTGGCCCTGTGGCGGCTGGTCCGCGCGCTGTGGCGGGCGCTTCGAGCGCTCCACTGGGCCCGCCCGGGTGGGCCGTCCGTATCTGCGGCCGGGACAAGTCGGCCCGCTTGACCGGTTTGGTGGACGTCACCGCGGTGCTCGTTCCCTGGCGTCACAGATGGCCTCCCATTCGGCGAAGGTGGAGCACTCCTGGGGGGTGCGGGCACGCCAATCCCGTTCGGCCTGCTGGAGGGAAGCGAGGATGCGGTCGCGGATGACGAAGCCGGGCTCCTCAGGAGCGGACGGTGTGCCGGGAGCGGGCAGGCGGGCGCGCAGCTGCTCGGCAGCATGGCGGAAGGCCTGGTTGGGCGGCACTCCCGCAGGTCCGGCGGCCGGGCGGGCGGAGCCGGGGTCAGCCGGTGCGCAGCCGTGCGTACGCGAGCGGGACATGATCAGGGCTGCCGGGGAAGCCGGGCGGCGGGGGATCCGCCACGCCATCAGCTCGGCTGCGATGTCCTCCGCAGATCGGCCGGCGGTGGTCCAGGGCCGCAGGGCGAAGGCGAGGCGGCGGAGCGGCTCGGTCTGGGTCCAGGTGACCAGGGGACGGACCCGGGCGGCGACGGACACCGCGTGTGCGGCCCGTTGCGGGCTGGCCCGGTAGGGGGCGGCAACGGGTTGCGGGCGTCTGCGTGCGCAGCCGGGTGGGGTGTTGTTGTTCTTCCCCTCTACCTGAGCTGTACGTCGTTGGTGGTTGGTCTTACAGGAAGGGGCGTCACGGTGTCGGGCCGGAGGGGTGCGCCGCCGTGCCTCGGCGATGGCCAGTTCGCGGCCGCGCGGGGTGAATCCGATGTGCCGGGCGTGGTAGCCGTGGCCATGCACGCGGTGTCCGACGGCGTCGTCCCAGGCGCGAGGGACGACGGCCGCGTAGATGGTGGCGGTGCCCGCCCATTCGCCGCTGCCGGCGGGGCGGGTGTTGGTGCGGGAGCCGTGGAGGGCCCAGACGAGGAGGCCGAGTTCGCGCAGTACGGCGACGTGGCGTTCGAGGGTTCTGCGGCTGATGCGCAGGCGCTTCCACATGGCCTCGCGGCAGTAGGCGACCTGTCCGTCGGCGTTCAGGCGGTCGGCGAGGTCCTCGGCGACACGCAGTGTCGTGGGGCTGGCCCGGGGGTGAAGGCGTTCCTGGATGGCCCAGGTCGCGGCGCGCAGGAAGTCGGGGCGGCGGGTGCGGCGGGATGCGGTCGTGCCGACTTCCTGATCCGCTCGGGAACGAACCAGGATGAACAGGTTGCCTGTGGATGTTTGGGGTTGTCCGTGCGCCGGGTGCGGGGGTGCGGCGGCGTGGTGGACCGGTGCGCGGGCATGCTGCATCATGGGCAGGGCACGCCCTCCTTTCGGGCATGCGACGGCCCCGTTTCGGTGGGGCCGGGTTCTTCGGGAACCATGTGATCCGCCCTGGCAGGGGCGGTGTTGCCCGGTCGTGGACCGGGTTCGTCACCGGGCGAGCTGGACACTCGCGCGGTGGTGGCAAAGATGCGGTGGATGAGGCAAAGGTGCTGGACACACCTGGATGCCTCTTCGCCGCGGGGCAGCCCCGGGGGACTGCCCCCGCTGTCAGGTCATTCGCGCATCGGGCTCCTGGGAGAGTCGGTCACCGGGGTCAGTGGCCCATGCCCGCTCCGCCGTCGACCGGGACGACGGCGCCGGTGATGTAGGAGGCGGCGTCGGAGGCGAGGAACGCGACGGCTGCCGCGATCTCCTCCGGTCGGGCCAGGCGGCCCAGGGGGATCTGGCTCTTGAGGTGCTCGCGCTGTTCGTCGCTGAGGTTCTCGCTCATCGCGGTCTCGGTGAGGCCGGGTGCGACGACGTTGAAGGTGATGCCCCGTGAGCCCAGTTCGCGGGCCATGGAGCGGGCGAAGCCGACAAGGCCGGCCTTGGAGGCGGCGTAGTTGGCCTGTCCGCTCTCGCCGCGCAGGGCGACGGCGGAGGAGATGAGCACCACGCGGCCCTTCTTGGCGCGGAGCATGCCGCGGCTGGCCCGCTTGGCGAGGCGGAAGGCGCCGGTGAGGTTGGTGTCGAGGACCGAGGTGAAGTCGTCCTCGCTCATGCGCATCAGGAGCTGGTCCTTGGTGATGCCGGCGTTGGCGACGAGGACTTCGACGGGGCCGTGCTGCTCCTCGACCTGCTTGAAGGCGAGGTCGACCTGCTCAGTGTCGGTGACGTCGCACTGGACGGCGAGCAGGTCCTCGGGCGGTTCGCCCGAGCGGTAGGTGACGGCGACGTGGTCGCCGGAAGCGGCGAAGGCACGGGCGATGGCCAGGCCTATGCCGCGGTTGCCTCCGGTGATCAGGACCGAACGGGACACGGGGGAGCCTTTCTCTTTGCTTTGCAGGTTGCTGTGGTCAATCAGCCGGCCCGGCGGGCGCCGGCCCGCGTCAGCTGTCCGCTCATCGCCGCAGCGGTGTCCATCACCGCGTTGACGTAACGGGCCCGGGTGGCCGGTCGCTTCATCTGGGAGTCGGCCGCGACCAGCGCCACGGAGCCGGCGACCGCCGGGCCGAACCAGAGGGGCGCGGCGATCATGCTCCGGTGCGGCAGCGGCGAGGCCCCGACCGCGTGACCTTCCTCACGGATGCGAGAAATGTCGATCTTGTAGCCGTTTTCGGTTCCGAGGCAGGCCAGGATCGCGAGACCGGCCGCGTCGGCCTCCAACGGGGCGGCTTCGAGGGTGCGAAGCGCATTCTCCGAGGCGGCGAGCAGCTCTCCACCGTGCGCCCCGTATGCCCGTTCTGCGCAAATCCTCATCGGAGCACCGATCAGATGCGGACGGTATACGAAAGCAATTTGGCCAGTTCTCGACTGTAGGGTGACCAGCTCAGCCCGCACCGCAGGCGAAGGCTGAACGGCCGGTGACGGCTGGATCGGGGCAGGAAAGCGAGGGGTGCCGTGCAGCGCGTCGACCAGCGCGTAGCGAGCGCGCGGACCTCTCTGCTCGACCGCACCGTCGCGCACGAGTGCCTGAAGATACCGGTGGACGGTGGGAGCAGGCAGGCCAGAGGACTCGGCGATGGCAGCCAGCGGCTGCTCTTCCGGGCCGAGACGGGCCAGGGCCCTGAGCACCGTCATGGTGCGGGCCACGGCTCCGCCGGCGCGGTCCGATGGGGCGCCAACAGGGTGCAGCAACGCGAACTCCCCCTCGCGATCGGGGACCGTCGCGTCTCCCACAACGCGGATTCGATCCAGTGGTCGATTTTTACCGGCCACGGTCGTCGTCACCAGGCTCCGAATTTTCCGGTCCGCGAATTTCAGGAGCAGACATTTCCGGTAATTCGCCGGGCGGGCACGTACAGCTCCACGGGGAAGGGTCCAGGGTGAACAACAAGGAGGCGTTGCAGCAGCTGCTGCGATGGAAGCGGGGACAGATCAACCCGGTCGAACTCGGCTGGCCGAAGCGGACCGGACGGGGACGGCGCTCCACCGGCCTGTCGCAGGCGCAGGTGGCGCAGGCCCTGTTCGTGACCGAGCGCACGTACGCGGACCTCGAGCGCGGCGACATGGCGACGCCGAGCGCGGAGTTCCTCGACAACGTGGCCAAGGTGCTGCGCATGGAGGAACGGGAGCGCGCCGCGCTCTACGTCTACGCCCTGGGCCATGAACCGCCCATACCGATGGACCCCATGGCCGGGACCAACGTGGCACCCGCCTGGCAGCACGCCGTCAACCACGTGACCGGACAGCCCTGCTACATCAACGACGTGGCCTGGAACGTCCTCGCCGCAAACGACGACTTCATCCGCATGTTCCCGCAGACCCCGGGAGAAGCGCCCCGCCTTCCCGAGCAGAACCTCATCCGCTGGATGCTGCTGCGCGAGGACGCACGCGAACACCACCTGGTCGACTGGGAGAAGCGGTGGGCCACCCCCGTCGCGGCCCAGCTGCGCACCGCGGTGGCCGCGCACCCCGACAACGCCGACCTCCAGCAGCTCGACAAGGAGGTCAGCGACGACCCGGTCGTGGGCCCGATCTACCGCAACCACAACATCGCCTACGTCCACCCCGACGGGGACACCCGCGCCATGCGCCACGCCGGCCACGAGCCGGCGCCGGGCACGGCCGACACCCGGGACACGTGCTGCGAGCGGCACGCTCCATCCCATCTGGGCAACGTCACCATGTGCGCGGCGCAGCCGTTCGGGAGCCCCGGTGCCCGGTTCTTCTTCCTCGTCTTCGAGCCCAAGCCCTAGCCGTGCGCGCCTTCCGCCGGACCCCACCCCGACCGCAGATTGCCTGCCCATGACCCGTACCGCCGTTCTGACACAGATCACCCCAGGCGTCTTCGCCTGGCAGCCAGGACAGGCCTCGGCCTGGGGACTTGCCAACTGCGGCCTGATCACCTCCCGCGGCCAGGCCCTGCTGGTGGACACCCCGTACACCCCGGCTCTGACGGACTCCTTCCTGGACGCCGCCCGGGCGGCCGCCGGCCCGCACGTGACGCTGGACCGCGTCGCCCTCACCCACGCCAACGGCGACCACACCTGGGGCCTGCAGCGGCTGCCCGGCGCCGAAGTCCTCGCGACCCGCGCGGCCCTGGAGCATCAGTGCCTCGAACCGACTCCGCAGCAGCTCCACGCCCTGGTCCACGACACCGATCCCGGCCAGCCCCTGGGCTGGTACTTCCGGCACCATTTCGGCAAGTTCGACTTTTCTGGCATAACCGTACTTCGGCCGACGGACACCTTCACGGGGCGCCGTGACCTGGAAGTCGGCGGGATACCTGTCGAGCTGCACGAGGTCGGTCCCGCGCACACGGTCGGCGACCTGATCGTCCATCTGCCCGACCAGCGCGTGGTGTTCGCCGGTGACATCGTCTTCGCCGGCGACCACCCCTCGCACTGGGCCGGCCCCCTGGAACGGGTCTCTGCTGCCTGCGAACGGATCCTGGCTCTGGACCCGCAGTGGATCGTCCCGGGCCACGGGCCGCTCATGACCCCCGAAGGGCTGCGGGAGTACATCGCCTATCTCGACGACCTCACCGACCAGGCCTACCTTCTGCACGGCCAGGGCCGGACCGCCGTCGAGGCGGCGCAGATCCTCCTCAAAGAGGGCCGCTATCCCCATCTGGGCCTTCCGGAGCGGCTGGCGATCACGCTCAGCACGGAGTACCGCCATCTCAACGACGACTCGGCTACGGTCGACCTGGTCGAGCTGGTGGAGTGCGCGGCCCGCATCGCATGGGACCGGGCGTCGCTTGCCGGACCGGCCTTCTGACCCCCTGCCCGCCACAGGGCGGACCGCTTCCTCGTTCCGGCCGGCGAAACAGCGCCCGCAGCACATTCCGGGCATCGGAACAGGACCCGTCCCCCGGCTGATCCGGGTTGCCGGCGGCGTGCCGGGACGGTGAAGTACGGGCAGTCGGCACGCCGTGGATGCACGGCGCCGCCCAGGCACCGAGGGCCCTCCCACGCCCGTTGACGTGCGCGGTCGAGCAGCACGCCCGTGCTGGACTCGATTCGGGATGCCGCCGCCGGCCCCCCGGCGGCGGCACCCGCCCGCCCCCGTCGTCAGCTCCAGGGAGAGTCATGCCCTCCAGCCCGGCCGTCCGCCCGGCACACGTGCCGGAATTCCTTGTCCCCCGCATCGGCGGCATCCGCACCTCCTTGAGGGCCGGCAGGCCCGCCGAGGCCCTGGCGCTGGCCCGCGCTCTTGCCGACGAACTCGCCAGCAGCCACGGGCCCGTTCACGCGCACACCCTGCACGCCCTGGAGCTCGTCGGCTTCTGCGCCCAGCTCGCCCGGCACCCGGTCACTGCCACCGAGGCTTCGACGGCGGCCGCGGCGGGATGGCTGCGCTCGCTTCCCGGCACCCATCCCCAGATGCGGCGTCAGGCCGTCAACGCTGTCGCTTCCTGGCTCACCGTGGACGACGCCGCCGAAGCCGTACGCACCGGCAATTTGCTGCTGTTGCTGCTCGCGTCCGTCTACGGCCCCGGACACCCCGCCTCCCGTCGAGTCGAGGAGCGAATCCAGGCCATCACCGGTCCAGACGAAGCCGCAGCCGCTCAAGCCCTCCGTCCTTCGGGTCCAGCACTGTCCGCACGCCCTTAATCGCTGTGACCATTAAGAACACAACTCGCCCAGGACGGCGGCATATACCTGAAGCGCGTCTTCCGGAAAAAACCGGGCCTGGCTCCCTCTAGATCGGAACGACGAAAATCAGCCACGGACTGATCGCGTTGTGGGAGACGCGGCGTCCCTGACTGCGAGGGGGAATTCGCGTTGATACACATGAAAGCGACGCCGGTACCGGCACGCTCCCGGTCGCGGGACCCACGACCGGCGCGAGGGGCACGTGCAGCGACGCCCTTCTGCGGCCGTGTCCGTCTCACGTCGCCGCCGCATGACTCCCCACGCCGCCACCTGCCGGAGCCCTGTCTTCACGCCGTGGCCTCAGGAGCGCCGGATCATGGCCTGACATACCCGTCCATGCCAGTCCGGACGCGGTAGAGGAACCCCTCTCCGCGCCCCGTCCGCATGGCCCGTACGCCAGCGCCCGTATCCGACACCTGAAAGGGGTCCTGCCGATGGCAACGCCCACCACCACCCGTTCGCGCTTCCCTCGCCTTCCCCACGCCGTGCTGGCCTGCGCCGTGGCCGCCGGCCTCCTGGCCGGCTGCGGCTCCGGCACGAAGAGCACCTCCCCGTCGTCGCCCTCCAGCGCCGCGGCGGAGTCCGCCTCGTCCTCCGGCGATCCGGACCAGGCCGCCAAGGACGACGTTCTGGCCGCGTACACGAACATGCGCGAGATCCAGATCAAGATGGCCGAGGACGGCGACCTTCACACCGAGGACCTGGCCAAGTACGCCAAGGGCGACGCCGCGGCCGAGTTGAAGAAGTCCGTCCTGCGCAACAGGTCGCTGGGCATCAAGTTCACCGGCCGCCCGGAGATGGATCCCGAAGTCGCCTCCGTCGACACCGAGAACAAGACCGCCACGCTCAGCGACTGCTTCGACGCGACGAACTGGAAGCCCGTCTACACGAAATCGGGCAAGACGGTCGAACTCTCCAAGCAGCGTCTGAAGTATCCCGTCACGTCCCAAGCCACGCTGGAGGGCGATACATGGCTCATCACGAAAATCACGGCAGACCGCACGAAGGGCTGCTGATACGCGCAGCCCGCGTGGCGGGTGCCGTGGCCGTCCTGTTCGCCCTCCTTCCCGCCGGCCTGGCCTACGCCGGCGGCGGCGCCCACGGCTGCTCGGACGTCGATGTCTGCGTCGAGGCCGGCACGCCCGGCAGTTCGGGCAGCGACGGCTCCGGCGGCAGCGGGAGCTCCAGCAGCGGATCGGGCTCCAAGGGCGACGGGATGTGCAAGCTCGTCGACGACACCGAGATCCCCTGCATCCCCGGCTACAACCCCAAGGACCGCTGCTTCTACCAGCTGATGGACCCCCAGCCGCCGTCCGGGCCGGGCCACACCGACATGAATGGGGCCGATACCACCGGACCTGGCGCCTTCTACATGAAGGACTGCATCGTCAACGATGTCGGCGGGATCGTCTGGTTGACCACGCCGCCGGCCACCGTCCTTCCCGACCCCGCCCAGCTGGCACGCCAGGCCCGGGACAAGATGACGCTGCGCGGTGCCGACATCGGCTCCACGCCCGGCCCGAACAAGCCCGGCCTGGTCGGCATGCCGGTGTGGCTGTGGGCCACCACAAGCGCAACTACCTGGGGCCCCAACACCGCCACGGCCGCCGTGCCGGGTCTGTCGGTGACCGCGACGGCACGCGTCACCAAGATCACCTACTCGATGGGGGACGGCGGCTCGGTCACCTGCACCACTGCGGGCACGCCGTACAAGAAGTCCTACGGCGGCAAGTCCTCGCCGGACTGCGGCTACCGCTACTCCAAGGTCTCCACCGGCGAGCCGGGCGGCAAGTTCACCGTCACCGCGACCAGCACGTGGGAGATCACCTGGCAGGCATCGACCGGCCAGGGCGGAACGCTCCCCGCCGAGACCCGTACGTCCACCACCACAGCGCGCGTCGGCGAGCTGCAGGTCGTCAACTAGCACGAGGAACAGCACCACCATGGCCCGTACCAAGGAGAAGACGGCCCCGGACCGAGTGGCCGTACACACCCCGCTGCCGATCACCCACGACGCGCCGCGCAGCCGGCGCCGCCCGGTGGTCGTCGGTGCCGGACTGGCCCTGGCGGCCGTCGGCGCGCTGGTGTCAGTGTGGCTGGTCAACGAGGCGGGCGACAAGATCGCCGTCGTCGCCACCCGTCACGCCATCGAGGCCGGGGACACCGTCCAGGCCTCCGACCTGGTGACGGCCGAGATATCCCGCGGCTCGGGACTGCACGTCGTCGCCGCTTCCCGGTCGTCCGATCTCGTCGGCAAGCGGGCCTCCTCCGATCTGCCGGCGGGTGTTCTGGTCACCGAGGACTCGGTGAGCTCCGGATCGAGCGTGACCAAGGGCAAGTCCGTGGTCGGCATCCTGGCCAAGCCCGGCCAGCTGCCCGTCCAGACGCTCCACACCGGGGACAAGGTCACCGTCGTCCACACCCCGACGGACGGCAGTGCCTCGGCCTCGTCCGACAAGCCCGGCTCGGAACCCGACAGCCTGCCCGCGGTGGTCTCGCGGGTCGGATCGCCCGATGCCAACGGCGCCGTCGTGGTCGATGTCGCCGCGGCAGAGGTCAACAGCACGTCACTTGCCGCGTGGGCCGCAAGCGGCGATGTCGCGATCGTGCTGAAGGCGGCCAGCTGATGGCCGTCATCGCGCTGGCCTCCGGCAAGTCCAGCGGGGTCACCTGCTCGTCGCTCGCCCTCGCGCTGTCCTCGCCGCGCCCCTCCCTTCTGGTCGAGGCCGACCCGGCGGGCGGCACGATCCGGGCCGGATACCTCGCCGGAGAGGGAACAGCCCAGATCGGCCTGCACCGGCTGGCCTCGGCCGACCGGCAGGGCACCCTGGCGCGGGAGTTCCGCCACCACTGGATCTCCCTGGACAAGGAACACTCCGGCAACCGCATGCTGCTGCCCGGACTGACCGCTCCGGCTCAGGCCCCCTCCATGGCCCGCACCTGGGACAGCATCGCCGAGCTGCTGGCGGTCATGGACGGCCAGGGCTTCGACGTCATCATCGACGCTGGCCGCATCGTGCCCGAGTCCGAGACACAGCTGAGCAGCCGCTCCTACCCCGCTCCCCTGCTGCGCGCCGCCGACGCGGTCCTGCTCGTCGTGCGCTCCACCCAGGCCTCCGTGGTCGCCGCGGCACCGGCCGTGCGGGTCCTGAAGGAGGACCTGGCGACCCACGGCACCGGAGCCGACGCGCTGGGGCTGCTGGTGATCGAGGAAGGCGGCGCCTCCACCAGCAACGTGCAGCAGTGGCTGCAGACCCCCGTCCTGTGCGCCCTGGACTTCGACCCGGACACCGCAGACGTGTTCACCCACGGCCAGGCGCGGCTGCGCCGCACCGCCAAGGGCCTGCTGCGCTCGGCCCGCACCGCCCATGACCGTCTACAGGAGGTCGTCACCCGACGGCGCATCCAGCTCCGCCCCACGCACTACAGCGCCCTGGCCTGAAGGAGGGAAGCGACATGACCGACACCCGACCCGAGCGGACTGCCCCCACGCTGGCCTCCCTCGACGAACTGTTCGAACAGCAGCTCCAGCAGCGCAGCGCGCCCCCGGGCATCCGCGGAGCCGCACTCGCGCCGCAGGTCTCGCCTGCCGCCGTGCCCACGGCCCCGACCGCATTGCGGGTCCAGGCGGCGGGCCTGCTGCCGGTGGGATACGAGGTGATCGCCGAGCTGCGCCAGCAGGCCAGCGGCAAGATCGGGCAGGCCACCGCCGCCGACGCCACGATGAGCCCGCAGGACCAGCGCCAGCTCGGCCTCAAGATCATCCGGGAGACCGTCGGCGAGTGGGCGACGCGCTACGCGGCCACCGCAACCACCCCGCTGACCGACGCTCAGGAAACCCAGCTGCGCCAGGCGGTGTTCGACGAGCTGTTCCGCGCGGGCCGCCTTCAGCCGCTGCTGGACAACCCGAACGTCGAGAACATCCTCATCAACGGCGACAAGGTCCGCGTCGACTTCGCCGACCGTCCCAGCCAGATGTGGGACCCGATCGCGCCGAACGACCGCGAACTCGTACGGCTGATCAACCACCTCGCCCGCATGCAGGGACAGGGGGAGCGCGCGCTCACGCCCGCGACCCCCAACCTCAACATGCGCCTGGGCGACGGCTCCCGCCTCGCGGCCAGCTACCTCATCACCCCGCGGCCCCAGATCGTGATCCGCCGCCACCGCACCCTCGGACAGAGCTTGGACGACCTCATCAGCTGGGGCACGATCGACAGCACGCTGGCCGCGTTCCTGCGTGCCTCGGTCAAGGCCCGCAAGAACATCGTCATCGTCGGATCCCAGGGCGCAGGAAAAACGTCACTGCTGCGTGCGATGGCCCGGGAGATCCCCCGCACCGAGCGCGTGGGCACCCTGGAGAGCGAGTACGAGCTCTACCTTCATGAGGACCCCGAGGGGCCGGAGGTCATCGCCTACGAGGGCCGGGAGAGCAACGGCGAACGGGGCCCGGACGGCAAGCTACTCGGCGAGCTCACCCTCTCCGACCTCTTCCCGCAGCTGCTGCGCATGTCGCTGCGCCGGATCATCGTCGGCGAGGTCCGCTCCAAGGAAGTCGTGCCGATGCTGCACGCCATGAACACCGGCGAGGGCGGCTCGATGTGCACCCTGCACGCCGAAACCGCCCAGCTGTCGGCGGAGCGGCTGGTCACCCTGTGCCTGGAAGCCGGCATCGGCATGACCGAGGCCCTCGCCTACCGCCTAGTCGCCCAGGCGATCGACCTGGTCGTCTACGTCCGGTTCGTCGACGAGACCGAACTCGTCGACGCCGGCGGCCGGCCCGGGCGCAAGCACCGCTTCGTCAGCCACGTCATGGAGATCACCGGCATCGGCGAGAACAACCGACCCAGCCATCAGATGATCTTCGCGCCGCGTGAGCAGGACGGCGTCCGCGAACCCCGTGCCGTCCCCCAGCAGATGCCCAGCCCCCGCTACCTCGACGACATCGAACGCGCGGGCTTCGACCGCAGGGAACTGACCCGGCCGTGGGGCAGATGGACCGAGCGGCTGGAGTCGGTGATGCCGCTGTGATCCTCGACGCCAACTCCCTGCTCGCCGCGCTGGCCGCCGTGGCCGTCGTGGCCGGCATCTTCACCGCGGCCGACGGCCTCATGGGCTGGGCCGACCCGCCCGCACGCCGCCGCGGCCGCGCCCAGCAGCGGCTGCG
>Ga0182008_10001388_pt1 | contig 16393 bp, 15 predicted proteins | sample Sormic07211129_1_FD_120482 | JGI IMG/M metagenome (GOLD analysis project Ga0182008, IMG submission 120482) | Rhizosphere microbial communities from Sorghum bicolor, Mead, Nebraska, USA - 072115-129_1 metaG | ecosystem: Host-associated > Plants > Roots > Rhizosphere | place: USA: Nebraska...
ATTTTGGGCATCAACCGTTTCATGAGCGAATGTGTGGCGCTGACCAATGTGATCGGAAACGGGGTGGCCACTTTGGCGGTATCGGCTTGGGAGAAGGAACTCGACTATTCGAAACTCAACTCAGAGCTCAACAGCAATCGGCTTCATCAACATCTCGAGGTTGAGCGCCGTTGCGCGGATGACAAGTCATGAATACGTAAGCCTGTATGGCGGTGATTTCACGCCTATAGTATGTGCAGTTTCAATGGCCATCGAGAGCGCTGACTTCCGTGCACTATGATTTGACCGATTTAAAGGTGTTTATCGCGGTCGCGGAGGAGGAAAATTTGTCCCGCGGCGCTGGTCGTTGTCACCTGGCACCATCCTCCGTCAGTTTGCGACTTAAGGGATTGGAGGAAGCAATGGGCACTCCACTTCTGATCCGACAGGCCCGCGGCGTGCAGCTTACCCAGGCTGGCATTGTCATGTTGGAACATGCGAGGCGTTGCGTTGCGCAACTCGAGCAGATGCACGTTGATTTGCTGCCATTTACTCAAGGTCTGACCAACCACATCACCTTTTTTGCCAATAACAACGCGATCAGCTCGTACTTGCCCGATGATCTTGGCCAATTTTTCGCTGATTATCCGACGGTGCGAATCACGCTGGAAGAGCGGATGGGCTCTGAAATCATCATAGCTGTCGCCACAGGCCGGGCGGACATTGGTATTGTTGCGGTGGACGCCGACCATCCTGAACTGGATTTCATACCTTACCGCGAAGACCGTTTCGTGCTACTCACGCCATTGAAAAGCACGTTAGCTCAGCAGCCATCGATACGCTTCGCGGAGTGTCTCAACAAGCCTTTTATCAGCCTTCAAAATGGCTCGGCTTTACACACATATTTGTCAAACCAAGCGCTAGCTCTAGGCGGGCGGTTGGATGTGCGAGTACAGGTGTCTAATTACCGATCGATCATTCGGTTGGTGGCATCGGGAGCAGGAATTGGCATCGTGCCGCGCTCAGCGATGGAACTTCATGACCAACGGGATATAGCAGTGTTAGAGCTAGCAGAGCCGTGGGCAGCTCGACATCATCGGATCTGTGTCCGCCGAGGAGCAACGGAAGGCAATTACTTCCTAAGCAAGCTCGTGGAGCTACTGTGCCAGCCGACATAGCTGGAGTGAGCCCATAGGGCACCATTCTACGTGACTGATATAGCACCTGGTGGGATAGACCCGCGCGGGCGAAATCGCCGTTGCCTTTGGATGAATGGCCAAAGGCCAAACCGGATCCCCTCACTGTTAGTGACTTCTGAGTTCATCCTCGAGTCCTACCAATACCAGCAGCCGATCAATGCCCCAAAATTTTCGCGTCTAGCGACATTGCATTTGAATGCGCGATCTAGGGATAAGGGATGACGGGATGGAGCTGCTATCTAGGTCGGCAGACGTTTTGACCGCGATTGATAGGGCGCCCAGGCGCGGAAGAATGCCAGAAGAAGATGAAGGACCCAGATCCGGGTAGGCATTGATCGAAAGCACCAAGAACAATTTCAACATGGCTGAGCAATATGCATCCGCAAAGACAAGCCCTGCACAACGAGCTGCACGCACGTCCTTCATTGTACTTTGACGAGCCGGCTCATGTGTTTCATCTGGCCTTTCTCGGTGAGGAAGCGCAGTGCAATGCATTATTAAAGAAATTCTGTCCCGATCCCTTCGACTTGGACGCGGCCCAAGGCATCACACAGTTGGACGGCTACCCACTGAAATGGGAACGCCACGCTGAGTTCTGCACCCTTACCCTTGTAGTCCCTTCATCTAGCGATGACTTGCTTTGGACTTCCCTCCCGGTGGCGCTGATGCAAAAAATCGAAATGCATTTGTCACAGCTGATCAATTCGGTGCAGATAGTAGTGCGTGGCGAAGCGGATTTGGACCTCGCTCACTATGGTTTCAAGGATCCCTGTGGCTCACGGGTAGGAGGTGGTGATGCGGTGGTCTGGAGCGATTTTCGTCTCAGCGAGGATGGCAGTAATCGCCTTCTATTTATCAACAGGTGCCTGAACGCCTACCGGCAAGCCCCTTGCGGTTGCAATTTTTGCGCTAATCTTACTTCGCATCAAAAAAGTAAAAGAGCATTGACACGAGCAACCTTAACTGGCCCAAACTAGCATCTGAACGATTGCAGCAAGGCAAAAAGGTGCGGCGCTTAATTGGCAGCTAACACTAGAAATATGAGCATTCTCTGCCTAGCGTTTCGTAACTTGTCATAGTGCTTCGAATGACCGTATTGTGCCTGTCACCATCGGCAGCAGTGGGTCGATTACCACCAGTGACGTCCAAAACGGGAGTCCCTCCAGCAAGTTCGCTCGGGTTAGCCACCAAAAGCCTTCAACCACTAGTCCGTTAGCCTCGTGAAAATCCATCTACATCGACTTGATCGAAACCACTTCCACAAATCGGAATTTTTTCCTAGCCAGTCTGGTCGCTTCTTGCTCAGCTAGGAGGGTGCTCAACGTATCGGCCTCATGGACAATCTCATGCGTCTTGCCTTCAAATTCATTACCCACCCGAAGCGTGACTTTCAGCCTAGGTGTAAATGCTTTTGCGACCTTCTTTTTCTCTGCCGCCTTCGGTGCCTGCGCGATCACGATATCCGTTAGAGTCTTTTGCACGAGAGGCGCATTGCCCTGTGCAACCGGCTCGCCAGCACCGAACAGTGCCCGGCGCATCTCTTCTTCGGTTAGTTCTGGGTTCATGCCGATTCTCGGAAAGATGTTATGAGTAGCTAGTACGATTCTATCAGCATGGCGAGTTTCTCCAGTAGTGAGTCTCCTCTTGAGAGGCTCCAACACCTGACGATAGTGGCTGGAAGAGTTAGGTTCGCTGTGTATAGATGCCGCCATATGAGACCGAACCACGAGTGAGGCGGCAATCGGCCCAAAGCAGTAGCTAGTGAAAGACCGCTGTCGGCCAGAAGCAGCCGCTCAACCAAACCTAAATTTAGGTACATTCACTCAACAAATTTTTCATATGCACGTTTTTCACACAAAGCGTCCCATATTTTCTGTGGAATTAATTTGCTTGCCCAGCCATAGTAACCCCAAGTTTTTGCAATATTTTTCTGCCAGCACTCATCACACATTAACGAATGGAAATGAACGTTGTCATTTATAATATCCCGATAAATTTCGTACAAGCTCTGCGGATTATTACAATAGCATTTGAACTTTTTGTCTCTATTGCGCTCATGAAGGGGTCCCACGAGTCGCTCGTAGATTTTTGGATGGCATTTTTTAAGGCGTTGATTTACCGAGTCAAGAACATCAACTCTACACTTTTTAATGGCGTTGTCACGTAGATTCAGAAGACTCTGCTCAGAGTCATACCTTCCTTGATTAATTCGAGAAACAATACCACTCATAAAAGGCCTCCTTGCGATAAAAATGACTTCTTGGTGCGGGCTGTTGTCACGGCAACACGATGAGCGTGATAATTAGACCACTTCGACGTGTGAAATTTTTCCAACGTCTATAACAACCTCGAACTCACCGGTTTGATTGGAAAAGTACGCATGCTCTTTTGATATTTTTGTTATCAAAATCACTCTATTGTCAACCTCAAACGAAGGCTCACCCACGTAATGTTTAAAAGCAAAAAGATGGGCTATCTCTTTGCACGTAGTCCATGACTGCCCATAGCTCGATGTGTTGTGCTCGGCAATATCTGTGCCTCTGTATAGAGTAACCAGGCTTGGCAGATCGCTAATATCGTTCGGCCTTAATTCTTTTTTTAGGATTACTTTGGGATACCACCCCACATTTTCCTGGCACGTAAACAGTTCATGAAGTCCGTTGCGGGCAAACAAGGAAAATGCATACCTCAACGTGTCAAGGATAGGTAATGCTTCAGTGCCTGAAAGATCTTCAGACAACTTGGCGCTATAATTATTAATTTGCACTTGAGCCGGGCTGAGTTGGAATGAGCCTTCAGGAAAGAAATATCCGGATTTATTTTGAGCTAGAATTGAACGTATAAAGAAAGAAATCGCAGACTCAAGACGATCTGTATATGGCAATAAAGCATGCTCGCTGAGTTTGGAGCTAATGAATGCCAGCGAAATGCTCATTTCATTTGATATGAAATCCTGGTCTTCTGTTGATAGCATGATGGGTTGCTCTTGGTTTTTAGATCGCTTGACTGGCATCTCATTGCCGACCTGTTCCCAATCAATCACGTAAAAGCATCTTTCAGTTTGATTCTATCAGTCAAACGCGTTCTGAAAGGTTTTACACTATTTTGGCGAAATCCAAAATCGCTCTTACGATAGCGGACACGTCGATCGGCCGCTATATATGAATTGCTGCTGATCAAAAAGGTAGATTTGGCCGTTAGCTGCCTTCCGTAAAGGGCAGCTTTGAGTCGGTTAGAGACCGTTGCTCTGATTAGCCATCCTTGTCCTTCCCCACGTGGAGGACTTGTCATGAACATCATTGCTACCTGCAGCCGTCAGCCCTGGAACAAAGGAAAACTGGTCGGGCAGAAAACTCCACTCCGACTGAGAGATATCTGGGCCATCCGAGTAAGGCTTCAAATTGCGGAAGAACCCGAGATCTGGCTCTTTTCGATCTGGCCATCGACAGCAAGCTTCGAGCCTGCGACTTAACCAAGCTCCGCGTGCGCGATGTCGCTCATGGCGAGCACGTATCATCACGAGCCATGGTGATGCAGCAGAAAACGCAGCGGCCTGTTCAGTTTGAGATCACTGAGCAAACACGGTCTGCTCTCGCGGCCTGGATACATAGGGCCCAACTACGTAGCGAGGACTGCCTGTTTCCTAGCCGGCTGCATACTTCAGACCATCTATCTACTCGTCAATACGCTCGTATCGTCAAAGGCTGGGTGAAAGCCGTGGGCCTTGATCCAGCCATGTATGGCACCCACACAATGCGACGTACGAAGGCATCACTGATCTATCGCAGGACGAAGAACCTGCGGGCGGTTCAGTTGCTGCTCGGCCATACGAAACTGGAGAGCACTGTTCGATACCTTGGGATTGAGGTCGATGACGCCCTGGAGATGGCAGAACAGACTGAGGTTTGATCATGTATAGCGACGGTCGAAGTCAGACCGTCGTTAACCGGCCAGAAACTGCCCTTCGTGAAGGAGAGAGATCGACCCATTCCGGCCTCTCGGCGCCGGCAAGTCGGTCAAGAGCAGTCTGTAGCAGTCCACAGCGAGCGGCCCACTTAAGGTGTGCTCGATGGACAATACCTAACTACGCTGATAGCGTAACGCCATCTTCGGCTTTAGAAAATTAATTAAAGTGAGAGTTTGGTATGGCAAAAACAAAAACCGAAAAAGAATTTGAAATCTTAAACAGAATTTTTAAGAAGGACGATTGCTGCACAGTAATAAAATCTGAAATGCCAGATTTTATTCTAGAATATAAAAACACTAATCTAGGAGACACCTTAATAGGCATTGAAATTACCGAGCTGTATCTTGACGGAGCAACAGCCCGATTAGTAAACATGCCAGATTACGCAAAAAAAATCATGGGTGGCACTTATATACACAAAGATGACAAGCTCAAATTAAGGCCCCATAACATTACATATTTTGGCAAAAGCAATAACTACCAACCGATCAAGACCAAAATTCTACACCTGCCAAACTATACCTTGAAGGATTTCCAAGATGCTTTTTTGGATTCTTTGAAAGGTAAAAATGAGCGATTAAAAAAATACAGGAAGGATATCGAACAATGCTGCTTAGTAGTTTACGATTCATTTCAATTTATGAAAAAGCGTAAGCGAGAGAATTTTGGAGCGGATTTTTTTACAAGCGAGGTATTGAGCGCGATTCGTAAATCTTCTTATCACGAAATTTATCTTGTCACTGGCTTCGATGGGAGTGACGATGAGTTTTACATTCAGTTAAAGGCCTGGGATTTAATATCCGAGTCTGCTAGGGTTGGCACCTACCTTACATATCCTCCACATCTGAAAAAGCTAAAAAGCCTTAACTTGAGCAACAATGAAGTATTTGCCGAGATTTTGTTAAGGCGCGGATTTTCAAAGATTCAAAGATCAAGCGTAGACTCAATCTCCACTGTAATGTGCAACAGATATGAACTATCAATTAACGATGATAGGTCACCGTTTTTTGATAACTTCCCTTTTTTGAAATCTGGTCTGGGATTTTATAGTCTTAACGAAAATAGAAAAAACTACTTTTCGCCCAAGTCATTTTCTCACTATGAACGCCTTTGGAAAAAAATGAATATAAATACAGACTATGGATTTCATGCTCTAAAACCGAAGCAGTCTGATATTTCACCGGAATAAGATTCGACAGGCTATTCTCGACAGTCCGCTTTGGGTCGAGTGCTGCCCCTGGCAAGAGGCAGATATCGGCCAAAAGCAGACCAGGGATATACCTCTAATGACTCGGTAGCGTGCTTAAAACCATGTCGTTTACGCACCTCCCTCATGCCGTGCTTGTGGCGCGACACTCAGACCGAATACGAGGTTACGCAATGCCGCCATATGGGCATCCAAAGAGACGCGCAAAACGGTGCAGATTCTGGCGGGACGGATTTTCATTTTTTTGCCGAGCAGGATAGTACAGCGCTCGGCACAATATTAGGGAAGAATATGGAACGGCTTCATACCGAAAATGATCTTGAGAAATTCTTACTTAAACAATGCGGACGAAGCATCACAATCGTCTCCGCGTTTGCCTCCGGCACCGTCAAACTCCTGAAATCTATCGCCGCTGAGAATGACGTCGAAGTGATTGTGGGTACGATCAACGCGTTTACCTCTCCGACATTTATTGACGACGCTCGAACGCTGCTCCGCCAGCGGCTTTGGGTGGATTTTCGGGGTAACACTAGCACCCACTGGAAACTCTATCTCGTCTCGCCTGATATCGTAGTCATCGGAAGTGCAAACTTCACTAACCAGGGCATTGGGATGGGCACAGACACTTGTGTTGTGATTCAGGACGGTCATCTTTTTGAGGAATATCAGCAACAACTGAAAATCCTAAAAAGTGATAGCGAGGTAATGGATGGGGGATCTTTCGGCTTTGACGACGCCCTTGCGCGTCACCGCGAGCAACACAACCGCAACCAAGCAGCCCTACAAATAGCTCAGCAAGGATCACAGCCAGCCTCGCGAAGCCGAACCCGCAAAGTGCCCACCTTTAATGTATGGGTAACGCAGGGTTTCCTCACGATCCCGTTGTTTGTCTGGGATGAGACCCATACCCAGGCAGTAAAGGCTGAGGCAGCACGAATCATGTACGACCAAGATGGTGTAGCCGAGCATGCCGCTAGAAATGCAAGCAATCCTGTCGATTCCGAGGTACGGCCTTATCGGGACTTCCTTACTGAGGCGAGCGATGGCTCAAAACCTCCATTTGATCCGAATACAATAGTACTCGCCACAAAGGCGAATGGTGCGTACATGCGCTTTATGCAGCTTGATGTTGTTGTCCGTAAAGCTGACCTTGGGCTTGACTTCATGATAGAACGCCGCAAGGGTCGGTACACACAGCCTTTCGAGATTACTCCGACAATCAAGGCAGCCATCGTGCGTCTCATCGAAAAGGGAACGTGTAACCACTACGCAATTCCTGTCGAGGCGCTTCAGGAGGAGTTACTCTTGACTTGAGCAGAGCCGACGAGCATCTGCTTTCAAAGCAAAGCAGTCGCTCACCAAGGGCAGAAAAACCCAAAGCTGCCGGTCAGCAGAGGCAGAAACCGGCCAGGAGCAATCAGTCGGAAAGGATTCGCAAAGATGACGCCGTCGGCAGCAATCAATTAGGTCGTTCGCTTCTGCATCAGTTCATGGGGCGGAACCTTGTCAGCGATCTCAATCCATCAGTCGCTATCGCACTGCTTCAGTTCTCCGCCCGCTAAGATCGAGGACATCTGGTAGAGGTCGGTGAATAAGCTGATGGCTTGCCGGTGAACGCGCGATTGACCACGATGCGGATCAGCGCCCGAGCTCGGAAACCCACTCTTCTGGCCCCTCGCGTTAGGCAAGCGATCATTTAAAATTTGCCGCTGGTCGAAAAACAGTACTTCATCCAGGGTGTGGGCTGAAGTGTGGGCTGGCAGATTTTTCCAAACCCAAGAAACGACAAAGCCCTAAATAATTAGGGCTTTGTCGTATAAAGATGGGGGAGGCGATGGCGTCGATGGGCGCGTATGACCTGTCAGCCGTCTCTGGATATGTGCCTGCAGTAAAACCCACGATTTGCTTATCTCAAGAACAAGACTTCGCCAGCTGTTTTCAGAACTAGGGCGGAAAAAGGAAAGTCGACGAAAATCCTGAGGTCCTGCACCCGCCCAACTTAGCAGTGAGTTATGTGTGGGCCTGGCTTTCGTTGCTCGATTCCGACTCACGCGATGCTGGCAGTTTGCCTAGTCCGCTGGCATGCTCTCGACGATTCGTCAGCAGACATTGTTGAGCCAGGGAGAGCAGGTGTGGGTTTAGCGAACAAGGCCAAGGCAGTTCAACTGAGTGTTCTGAGCAAATATGGTGTCCTGGCGGATTTTTCCGGCCTGGATGAGTGGGGGCTTGACCGTGCCCTAAAGGGGCGTTTGTCTGCTAGCGCGTCGATGGACCTGACCTTTGCTAACTGGTGTGATCAGTTGCTGGGGCTGGGACGGCGAGTGCCGGTTGCGCGTTTTGACCATCAGGTCGCGGGGCAAATCCGGCTGGACAAGCTCGCGGTGGGGCAGGACCTCGCCGTAAGCCTCAAGGCGCACAACAGGCAGCTTAAAGCCAGGCTCAAGGCATCCGAGCAAGAAGTCATGCGGTTGCAAGACGAACTGCAAGTACTTCGGCAAACCAGGGATCATGCGGCATTGATGGAACCGGAATCCGTAGCCGCGCAGAGGTTGAAGTCTTGGTATCACGATACAACCGATCCTCTGCATAACATCCTGTGGGAGATCAAGGAAATTGACGGTCGCATCTTCGACCATCAAGGCCACATTAACCGGGATTACCGCCAGCAACTGGTTGAGATCATTCTGCGGGCACTGAACGGTTTGTCCCGTTTCGGTTTATATGTCGAGGCCGAGTTGCGTGACGCTTCACCCAAAGAGCCTGTTTTGCCATCGGTGATGTTGCATCACAACCCACCAGATCAGGGTGAAGAGCATCTACTTGAACACTTCGACTTTGTCGTCAAGGGTGTGCAACCGGATGTGCTGAGGGCGGCCAGCGAATTTCTTTTTCTTGGCCAGGCTCTACCTGAAATGGACAGACAGCACCGCTTCGATTGTCACGTCAAGGTCTCCTATCGCCACGGGCTCGAGTTGGACAAGGACGAACTGTTCCATCTGTCTTGCTTCCTGCAAAAGTTGTTTGAGGCCCTGGCGAGGTCAAATGATGGTCGTCCGAGGGGAGCATTGCGAGAAACGGTGATTCTCTGCCTGCTGCTTTCCTGGACCGCACCCTGTATGCCCATGCGATTACAACGAGCGCAAGTACAGAGCCTGCAAGACACGTTCTACAGAGGGCACAAGCCGTTCACGACCGACACCTCGAATCCCGACTGGGACGTATCCGCTGGAAAAATTCTCGAGCACCTGTTCCATGCGTTGCATGCGCTTGTTATGCGTTGAAAAGGACAGTGAGCCTGAAGGGCCGCTAGCCGATATGCAGGATCAGGTACGCCAGCGCTCCGAGGCTCAACAGGCCTACTGGGACGACTGTGTAGAGCAAGGCCTTGGCATGTCCTGCGGTTCGCTGCAGATTGACTTGCAGGTCGTCGACCCGGGCGTCCTGCGTCAGTAAATGCTGGTGAATGGCTGCAAGCGTTTGCAAAGTGGAGTCATGCTGCACGCCGACCAGGGTGTCTTGTGCCAGCAGACGCTGCTGAAGGACTGCAAGCGTTCGCAAAGTGGATTCGTGCTGCGTACTGGCCTGGACTGCTTGCGTACAGAGAGTGACTTGCACGCGCTGGTCCTGCTGGGCAATGGCCTGCTCCACAGAGGTGCGGCCCTTGCTGGCCAACACGGCGATCAGTGCTTCCAGGCGCTTCGTATGCTCCTTGCCGAGTTGTTGCAGTTGCTCGAGCAACTGATCGTTGCCCTCGCGATGGACTGACTGGTTTGCTTCGCTCAGTGCCTTCAGTTGTGTTTGCGTGTCGAGTTGAAACACCTGGTGATGGTCGTTCAGTTGCCCTTCGAGCTTTTGGCTGTGGGTGTTAAGAGCTTGCAGGGTCTGTTGGCCGAGCGTTTCGGCTTGAGTGCTCAGCGTCTCGAGCAGATGCTCCGCGCGGGTGACTGCCAGCGCCTCGGTGCTTTGCTGGGTATCTGCCAGTCCGGACATCTGCTCGAACAGCCGCTCATTGCTTTCGTGATGGGCTAGCCGGTTGGCGTCGTTCAGGGCGTGCAGTTGCGCTTGTGTATGGGCCTGGAAGGCCTGCTGCTGTTCACTTAAAAGGCCATCGAGCGCTTCGGTTTGGCTCGATAGCGCTTGTAGGGTTTGCTGACTGAACGCTTCCGTTTGGGCGCTCAGGGTCGTTGCCAGGTCGTTAGTTCGGGCGTGTGCCTGATGTTCGGCATCGTGTTGGCCGTCCAGCAATGCTTGAAATTGTTCGTCGAGGGCAAGGCTGTTAGCGGGGTAGTGGCGATCGAGCGTTCGCTTGATCTTGCTTATCTGCGCCATCAGGCCGTCATGGCGGTCCTTGATCTCTTTGTCGAGCGGATACAGCGCACCGTCCAGCAGGGCAGTGAGTTCGTCTTTCAGTGGCGCGATCACGATATCGTTGAGCAGTTGTGCCATGTCTTGCCTGGCGGCTCGCATTTCGTCTTGAACTGTGTTGTCAGTCACGTCGAGGGTTTTCCGGCGTAGAGTTTTTCCGCTTCGTTGATCAGCAAATGGGTATTCAGCACGGCCAGGAATTTGTCCATAGCGGTTGAGCCCTTGGCGATACCTGTCTTGACGGTTTGGAGGGCTTGTACGAAGGCATCATTAACCCGTCGCTCAAAGTGTTCGGCGATTTGCAGCGAGTTGGTCATCCTGGCCAGATTTGCATCCAGTTCTGACTGTAGTTTCGCAAGGGTGTCCTGGTGGCCGTGTAGTTGTTGCAGCTTTTCTGCCACGTTTCGCTTCTGTGTTTTGAGCGCGTGCACGGTCTTCTCGATTTTCTCGGCTTGCGCGCGGAAGCCGTCAATGAAGCTTTGATGGGCAAGTGATGCATGGCGTTGCTGACTTTTACGAAAAGCCATGTCCAGCACTATCCTGTCGTTTTCGAAGTTCGACGACCAGAAGTAGCTGTCTCTGCTGTAGTCATCCAGGATATAGGCGATGGCGTGGAAGTCTTTGTCATCGAAGGTGATGCGAGGCAACCGGTCAACACATTCGCTTAAAGGCGCCTTCAGATGATCTGCAGCCACACGCTCAAATAGTTCATTGAAGATGTCTGTCCAACCCTGGCACTGTTGTTTCAGACGCTCTTTTTCCTCTTCAAGTGCCTCTTGCAGCGCTGACACGGTTTCGGAGTCAACCTTGACCGGCGAGCCTTCGAATAATGATTCAAACAGCGTCTTGCACTCGGTATGCACTAACTTGGACAGAACGGCACCCAACTGCTTTTGAGTCGTGTGCTGCTCGTCGAGGCTTGTTTGGTGATCCTCAAGCATCTCTAACCAGGGACTATCGGACAGCGTCGGGTAGTGCTTGCCCAATTGTTTTTCCAACACCACCAGTTCTTCATCCAGCTCTGCCTTGCGCTCTTCGTAGCGCGCTCGGAACACCGAAATTTGACCCTGTACGACGCTATCCAGTTGAAAGGCCGCGAACAACCGCGAGAACGGTCCGGATGCATCTTTGATGTCGGTAATCAGTTGCTGTCTGAATCCACTGACCACCGGTGCAATGTGCGCATAGTACTCAGGGTCGGTGTTGGCCAGATCACGAGCGGAATCGCCCAGTTCAAGCACATACAGATTGTCGGCAAAGCGTGAAGGGATTTTTAGTTCGAGAGTTTCGATCTCGTTGATCATTGCCAGACGTACTTCGTGTACGTCTAGCGGAGTATTGAGGAAGCGCTTGCGCACGCTACTGAGCGAGAAACAAGAAGTCACTACCACGCGAAAACGTACTGGCTGGCTTGCCCAGTGGGCCAGTTCCTCGATCCGCAGGTTTTCCGGTCGAAGGAAGCCCAGGCTGCTGGCCTGGGTCACTAGTAGCACCAGGTCCGCCACGGTGACATAACGACGCGCGAGCTGTTCTACCAGTTGCTGTTCGTTTCGGTTGCGTGCGTCCAACCCGGGCAAGTCGATCAGCTTGACGTCCACGTCCAGCGCATTGCCAGACTCGGCCGGGAACAATCGGTCGGGGATGAGGATATCGGTCAGGTCTGTATTCTGCCGGCTGCCTTGCTCGACTGTGCGGCGAATATCGGCCAGTGCCTGAGTAGCCTGGGCCTCGTCCATTGGCTGGTCACCCCCGATGTACCAGTTGTCATCGGGCGCACGACCGTAGCGCAGCGGCATGGCCGTGGCAGACTTGCCCACGGCTTGGCCGCCACGCAGCACACGGGCCACTTCGTCGTGAGTGCTCGACGCTAGCCCAAGCAGGTCGAGAATGAGGGTGGTCTTGCCGACTTGCGTCGCGCCATAGACCACCACCGTCACTTGGTCGGAGCGCCTGACCTGATCACTGACCTCCGGCGCCAGTTCGTGAACAAACCGGTCGAAGGCTTGCAATGCCCAATCGTGACGTTGTCGATGGCGCTCAAGCCAGGTAGCGGGAATGGGCACGGTCGATCTCGGTTTCCAGATTGCGCCGCGAAACGTCCAGAGCCCGTAGTGACCGGGCCAGCGCATCGCGTTCGGCGAACTGGTCAATGTCAACGCCGTAGGCAAGGCTCAGATTGCGCTGGATACGTGCCTCTATCGTCTCCATCAGTTCGTCATAGTGCTCAAGACTGGTCTCGACCAAGTGATCCTTGAAGCGCTCGATGCTGGCGCCGATGAAGTTTCGTTTGCCCACGTCGTAGTGATACACCGAACTGGCCGCTTTGTAGCCAATGAACCCAAGCCCCAACATGCCGGTTGCGGCCATCGATAAGGTGGCGCCAAGGCCAGTGGCTGCGCCCCCGGCCAGCGCGGGAATCACGTCGAAGCTTCCGTCAATGGCCAAATCCACGGCAGTGATTGCAAGCAGGGCACGGATGGCTTGCTGGGCACCTTGGGTAAACTTGGGCAGCGTTTCGCCAATGTCTTTGGCGAGCTGGACGGGGTCGTAGTTCACCAGCTGCGAAGTGTCTATGACGCTGCGCCGGCACAGTGCGATGCCCTGGCTCATGCGCAGGTATTCCATGGTCAGCGCTGGTAGGTGTTGTAGGGCAGTATTGAACTGCTGGGTTCGAGTGGTGCCGGTGTCGAGATGATTTTCGCTGGAGGTCTCGTTGAGCAGTAGGCAAACGTGTTTTTGAAGTAACTGCGGGTCGACCCTGTTGCTCAAGGGGGAGATGGCTCCACCATCGGCTTTTTCGTAACCGAGGTACTGCCCAGGCCGATCTTCATTGCGCAGGCTTAACAGGGCCTGGGGGTCGAGATGCTCTTTGGGGGCATGGCCCAGTGCGAGCAGGTCGTTGGCAACGTGGGTCAACGCAAGATAGGTGGCATCAACGGGGGTTTGGCCGGCCTGGTTTTCCCAGTGTAGATTGATGCGATCGATAAAGCGTTGCTCGGTTTCGCTGGCATTGAGCAGGAAGAAGTCCTTGGCGGTCCGTAGTTTGTTGCCCCAGCCTTCTTCCTCGTCGCCGTAGGCTTTTTTGGCGCTGACCGTGGCTTGAAGTGCGTATTGGTCAATGTAATGGTGCAAGGACTTCTGATACTTTTTGCGGTAGTTGACGACTGACTGGCGGAATTTGTTAAGGATGGAGTCAATCAGTGCGTCCTGGGCGCTGGCGCGTGCGCCGGCGTCTTCGACCAAAGATTCGAGCAAGGTCACAGCGGCTTCCAGTTCCAACTCCACGATGGAGCGCAGATCCATCAGGCGCTGGCGGTGAATGCTTTCAGGCACCTGGGCGTATTTGGCCAGCGCTTCGATCAGTTGCGGAACCCAGTGCGCGCGGTACTCTTCGCCACGCCCGACGCACAGGATGCGATCCAGTTCCTCGGCAGGTACTTCGCAGGCTTCCGCGGCCGAAAGGCGCAGCGTGTCACGCTCATCGTCGCTTTTACCTTCGGTACGGCCGATGGTAATGATCGGTTGGCGGCCCTGAAGGGCGTTTTCCAACATGTCGATCAGTACTTGGTTAGTTGCGTTAGTCGCCAGGGCATTGGCGTTGGTGACCATGATGCTGCCCATAGCATGCTTGAGCGTGTCGCGCATCTCCTCCTGCCACAGGCTGTTGGTACGGCTCAGCCGTTCGTATCCAGGCAGCAGCAAAAAGCCGAAGCCATCACTGAAGTGGCGGCGGGGCACATACAAACGCAGCAGCAGGAAACGTTCACCGGTAGAGAAACTGCGCAGTTCCTTGGCCAGGGTCTCCTGGTTGATCTCATGTTCTTCGCCGTACTCATCCACGCCACGGGCGAAGGGTGCTTCACAGTCTCGCTCGAGGATAAACAGCGGGCGACATTCGCCACGGCCCGGATTGTCCTGCAGCCAATCATCCAGACCGTAGAGTTCACGTAGCAAGTGGGTTTTGCCGGCGCCTTGGGTGCCGCCTACGCAAATGAAATAAGTCGAGTGCATTTCGCGAATGACTAGCAACTTGCGTAGCACCGCGCGAATTTTTTCGCGCTCGGCGTTGGTGCGATCGAATTGCACGGCGATATTGAGGATTTGCCGCAGTGCTTCGTTGACCGGGTCGATAAGGGTGGCGTACATGCCGGAACTCCTTGTTAAACGGTACTTGGCGAGTGTGGCCAAGCCCTGACGAAGCCTTGAGGCGAATCTGGCTACGCCGCAGAAAAATGGTTCGCCAATATATCGACCGCCTAACGGAAATGTTTAGCGGTCGTTTTCACGACAATGATTGCGTACTGGTTGGCGGTGCGCCAAAACAAACGTGCTACCGTTCAAAAAAAGTTTTTTCCGAATCAATCCATTCACCGCCTTGTCACGCCTTTCTTCCAAACCGAAAACGCACCGTTGTCGAACACGAACGACTGGCAGACATCGGCAACGATGCCCATATTGTCCTGACGCGGGAACGGCATCAGGGCATGCCGACCGGCAAGGAACCGGACGCCGTCCTGGCGGGTGCCAGCGACCGGCGTGTCGTGATATGCAATCATCCGCTAAGCCTCACTGTTCGATCTCGACGCCCTGGTGCGTGGCGATGATGGTTTGATCACCGCCCAGAGATTCAGCCAGTCGATCAGCGATCTGCTCGTGCCATCCCTTTTTGATCAGCGCGATAACTGCCCGGATGTGCTCGACATGGATCATCGACAAGGACCTCAACTCAAGCCGATATACAATGGTTTCGCCGTCGGACGGGCAGACGACTGCGAACGTGTGTCGGTACGTATTCATGCGGGATCCTCGCCGGCTGGCGTGATTCGTTGATATGGGGTATTGCGGGTAACCGGCATGGAGTCGGATCAGCCGACGTCGAAGAGACTCAACTTGTGGATGCCGACGCCAAATTGACCTGGTTGCCGAGATTCACTGACCCAGCCTGACTCCTTGCACCGTTGGCAGTTCGAGATTAGTACCGATTTTGAGGTGAGTTAGTCTTACATCGGCACGTGGGTCAATTCGGTGGGGTCAACAGGCCGGGACCTATCTGAGGAAAGCGCTCGGCGATGTCCACGAAACTATGAGGACTCAGCACTAAAAAGGCCGACTTATGAAGACAGTAGAAATCCTGTCGCCGTATACGCTGGAAAAGACAACATCGACTCGTTTGGCGTGTGCTCGTAGGTCGAGGACAGCGCCGCACTGAGTCGATCGCCCAACAGGTTCCAGGCACACTTCTTCTCTTCGGCATAGTCGTGATGCAGGTAATGGCGTCTCACGCGGGAGCCGGCCAGCACATGGTTTTGGCAGCGGTCGATGACGTCCAGGCTGACCCCCAGAGCCTGCATCATGGTCGCGCTCGTGCGGCGCAGGTCATGCGGCGTCCAGTCGCCGTTTTGGCCGTCGGCAAGGACCAGCGTGTCGTCGTGACGCCTTCTTGAGAGGGCCTTGCGGTTTTTGAACCGGGCCTGGCGATCGCCGACCTGTTTACTCACTACCTTCACGTCCACATGTCCGTCATTCTGCTTGTTCGGAAAGCACCACTGGGACTCTCCCGTCAGGGTCTTGAGCTCCTGAAAGAAATGCAAGGCGAAGGGGGAGAGGAAGACATGGTGGTCCTGTTTCTTGCCCCGGGTGCCTTTGACGTTTTCGCTGGGGAGGAACCAGGTCTGC
>Ga0182008_10001391_pt1 | contig 16347 bp, 10 predicted proteins | sample Sormic07211129_1_FD_120482 | JGI IMG/M metagenome (GOLD analysis project Ga0182008, IMG submission 120482) | Rhizosphere microbial communities from Sorghum bicolor, Mead, Nebraska, USA - 072115-129_1 metaG | ecosystem: Host-associated > Plants > Roots > Rhizosphere | place: USA: Nebraska...
ACGGCGCACGGGTCGAATTGCTGCACGATGGCGCCGTTGGCGGCGTCGCGCACGACGATGGCCGCATGCGGGCGCTGCGGCTGTTCGTCCGCCTTGCTCGATTCGATGGCGGCGATGCGCTGGCCATTGGCCGACAGGGCGACGGCGCGGTAATCGCGCAGCACCGGGCCGCTGGCAGGCGCGGCTTGCGCCATGGTTCCCATAAAGCTGCTTGCCAGCAAGCCACAAGCGGCCAGATCAGTTATTTTCATCATGTAAATTCCGGTTAGAAATAAAAAAAACCGCCGGCAAGCGCGGCGGTTTTGGATGGAACAGACTGCATTAACGGGCCTTCTTGCCCAGGTGCGAATGCCGCATGCTGTACAGGAAGTAAATGGCCACCGTCACCGCCATCCACACGCTGAACACGACAAACGTCGTATGCGGCAAATCACGCATGATGTACAGGCAAGCCATAATGCTCAGGCCAGGAATCACGTACGGCCCGAACGGCACGCTGAAGCCTTCGATGCGGTTGGCGCCCTGCTTGTGGCGCAGCACGGGCACGGCGATCGAGACCACCATGAAGGCCGTCAGGGTACCGATGCTGACCATGTCCCACAGGTAAGTCGCATCGACGGAACCGGCCACCAGAGCCACCACCAGGCAGACGATGATGGTATTGCTGACCGGTACCAGGGTGCGCGGGTGGATCTTCTGGAACGACTTCGGGATCAGGCCGTCGCGGCTGACGGCAAACAGGATGCGCGTCTGGCCGTAGATCGTCACCAGGGTCACGCTGAAGACGGAAATGACGGCGCCGGCCGACAGCACCAGCGCGGGCCAAGTCTTGCCCGTCACGTTTTGCAGGATCACCGCCAGGCCCGCTTCCTGGCCTTCGAACAATTTCGCTTGTTGCGCACCGAGGGCGGCCACGGCCACCAGCAAATAAAACACGGTGACGATCAGCAAGCCATACAGGATGCCGCGCGGCACATTGCGCTTGGGATCTTTCACTTCATCGCCCGCCGTCGCCACCGTATCGAGGCCGATGAAGGAGAAGAAGACGGTACCGGCCGCAGCGGTGACGCCCGTCATGCCGGCAAAGCCCTTGCTATTGTCGGTATTAAAGAACGGCACGAAGTTGTCGGCATTAAAACCGGAAAAGGCAATGGCAATGAAGAACACCAGGATGGACAGCTTGATGATGACCATGATGGCGTTCATCAGGGCCGATTCCTTGGCGCCGCGCAGCAGCAAAAAGCCGCACATGCAGATCAAAAAGATGGGCGGCAGGTTGATGTGGCCGGAGTGGAACTCCATGCCATGCGGGCCGGAAACGATCATCGGCGTGCGCAGCATCTCGGGGATATGCCAGCCGAAGGCATTTTCCAGGAAATTGTTCAGGTAGGACGACCAGCCGATGGCGACGGCACTACCCGCCAAGCCGTATTCGAGCAGCAGGCAGGCAGCCATGATGAAGGCAAGAAACTCGCCCACGGTGGCGTAGGCAAACGAATACGAGGAGCCGGAGGCGGGGATGCGGAACGACAATTCCGCATAACACAAGGCCGTCAGGCCGGCCGTGATGGCGGCGATCAGGAAGGACAGGACAACCGATGGGCCGGCCTTGGGGACGGCTTCGACCATGGTAAAGAAAATGCCCGTGCCGATGGTGGCGCCGACGCCGATCATGGTGAGGGAAAACAGGCCGATGGACCGGCTCAAGCCGCTGCTGCTGAGGCCTTCACCATATTCGACCGTGGTATCGATCGGCTTGGTGCGGCAGAGTTTCTGGACCAGGGTTTGGCTCACTAGACTTCCTTTATGAGGCATACGTATTTTCGTACGACGGGTAAAAACAAATAGCGCTCCGGCCTTGAGTAACCCCCAATAAATTCTTGTGTTTTCTAGCTTCCATAAGTGGCGCGCTGCTGCGTTACCCATCGCTAGCAGTGCTCGCACTGCGTCGCGCCGGGCGCCTTGCATCACATCCACTTCTGTTTGCTATAAATTCACAATAATTTCCTGGCGATTACTTACCTGGCAAAAAACCGGAAAGATCGCGTCCATTTTCAAAACTAAGCGATTATAGGGCTTTCATCGCCTCAGCTAAACAGAACTTTGATGCAAGGAAACAACGCCAGGCGTGCGCCGCGAAACGCGCATGGACGCTAGCGGGGCCTGGAATTGTCAATATGAAAGAAAAAGCGCGCCGCTGCAGGGGCAGGGGCGCGCTTCTGGCTCAGCTCAACGACGCTGGCTTATTTCTTGATGTGCGGGGCATCGGCCGCTGGCCAGCCCGCTTCGTAGCCTTGCGGCACGTCATCGCGCTTGTCCTTTGGCGCCAGGCCCAGCACGTAGTACAGCACCGTCAACAGGATCAGCCAGGCTGGTCCCACCATCAGGGCGATGCGCGTATCGGGGAAATACGCCATCAGGCCGATCACCAGCGCCAGGAAAGCGAGCGAAATCCAGGAACCATACGGCGCGAACGGCATGCGGAAGGCCAGGTTCTTGATTTCCAGCGGCGTCAAGGTCTTGCGGAACCGGATCTGCGTGACCAGGATCACGCCCCAGGTCCAGACGGCGCCGAAGGTGGAGATCGAAGTGACCCAGATAAACACTTTCTCCGGCACCATGTAGTTCAGCAGCACGCCCAGCAACAGCGCCACGACGGACACGAGGATGGCGCGGCGCGGCACGCCGCTGGCCGTCGTTTCCGCAAACGCCTTCGGTGCCTGACCTTGCAGCGCCAGGTTGTACAACATGCGGCCCGTGCTGAAGATACCGCCATTGCACGACGACAAGGCTGCCGTCAGCACGACGAAGTTGATGATGCCGGCTGCCGTCTTGATGCCCAGGCGTTCGAACGTCATGACGAAGGGGCTGCCGGTGGTGCCGATTTCATTCCATGGGTAAATCGACAGGATGACGAACAGCGCGCCGACATAGAAAATCAGGATGCGCCAGAACACGGAATTGATGGCGTCGGGAATCGATTTCTTCGGGTTCGCCGCTTCGCCGGCCGTCAGGCCGATCATTTCCACGCCCAAATAGGCAAACATCACCATCTGCAAGGACATCAGCACGCCCTGCGCGCCATTCGGGAAGAAGCCGCCGTGCGTCCACAGGTTCGAGATACCGATGGCCACGCCGCCGTTGCCGAGACCGAAGACGATCATGCCCGTGCCGCCGACGATCATCAGGATGATGGTGACGACCTTGATCAGGGCGAACCAGAACTCGAACTCGCCGTAGGCTTTCACCGCCAGCAGGTTGATCGCACCCATGGAGCCCAAGGCCGCCAGGGCCCAGATCCAGCGCGGCACGTCGGGGAACCAGATGCCCATGTAGATGGCGACGGCGGTAATTTCCGCCACGCACGTGACCAGCCACAGGAACCAGTAGTTCCAGCCCGTCAGATAGCCTTGCAGGGGGCCCAGGTAATCCTGGGCATAGCGGCTGAAGGAACCGGCAACCGGGTTGTGCACGGCCATTTCGCCCAGCGCGCGCATGATCATGAAGATGACCGCGCCACCGATGATGTACGACAGCATGATGCCGGGACCGGCCATCTTGATGGCGTTGCCGGAACCCAAAAACAGGCCCACGCCAATCGCGGCGCCCAGCGCCATCAGGCGGATTTGCCGCTCGCCCAGGCCGCGGTGCAAGCCTTGTTCACTCGTTTTCATTACGTGTCTCCGTTTTTTTCTTGAATACACCGATCCCTCCACCCCAATGGCGGTTCCGCTCTTGCTGGAAAGGAGGAAAAGGCGAGCCGGCGGCAAGCGCCGGCATGCTCATGTGCTCAGACTACTGCCTCAGGCCAGTTCGGCGATCAGCTCGATCTCGACGCAAGCGCCCAACGGGATTTGCGCCACGCCAAAGGCGGAGCGGGCGTGCTTGCCGCTGTCGCCGAAGACTTCAACGAACAGTTCCGAGGCGCCATTGGTCACCAGGTGCTGTTCCGTGAATTCGGAAGTGGAATTGACCAGGCTCATGACCTTGACGATGCGCTTGACCTTGCTCAAGTCGCCGCCGCACGCGTCTTGCAGGGTAGCGATCAGTTCGATGGCGATGCCGCGCGCAGCGATCTTGCCTTCTTCCGTGGTGACGTCCTTGCCCAGTTGGCCGACCCAGACCTTGCCATCCTTCTTGGCCAGGTGGCCGGACAGGAAGACGGTGTTGCCCGTGCGGGCATGCATCACGTAGGCCGCAGCTGGCGCGGCAACGACTGGCAGTTCAATGTTGAGGGCTTTGAGTTTTTCGTAAAACGACATGCTATTTCTCCAAGAAAACAATATAAGCGAAACCAAAATTCATGCACGGCAGGGCACGGAGGATGACGCCCTGGCAGCGCGGTAGTGACCGACAACAGTGCCAGATTAAACGTCATCATATTGGTGAACCAGCAGTTTTAGTTCACAAATAGGCCCGGTTATTCAGTGGATTATACCGACAATCAAACAAAATTCAGCATCGGTTCATGAAGCATGCTCTACAGGCATCGAGCGTGACTTTTTTCATTAAATTGTCACTTGTGCAATGTCAAGCCCTCGGGGTCAAGGTTTATCGCCTGCAAAAATGCCTGGTCGTGCGAAACCACAAGTAACGCCCCCTGGTATTGCAGCAGCATCTGCTCCAGCGCCTGCAGGCTGGCCAGGTCCAGATGATTGTCGGGTTCGTCGAGCAGCAGCAGTTGCGGCGGCGCCTGTGCATACAGTTCGGCCGCCAGCGCCACCTTCATGCGCTCGCCGCCGCTGAGCAAACGGCTGGGCATGGTGGCGCGCGCGCCGGCTATGCCCAGCAGCGCCAGCCGTGTGCGCAGCTCGCCTTCCGGCAAGATGCTGTTGCGTGCCTGCAAGCGTTGCACCGCGCTGCACTCGCCGTCTTGCAGCCCAGCATGCTGGTCCAGCCACGCCACCCGCGCATGGCAGCGCAGCTCGCCGCTGGCGGGCGCCAGTTGCCCGGCGATCACGCGCAGCAGGGTCGACTTGCCGCTGCCATTGTCGCCCGTCACGGCCAGGCGGCGCGGCCCATTCAGTACCAGCTTGATCGAGCGCGCCTGGCCATGCGGCAAGACCACGTCGCGCAATTCCAGCAGCAATTTGCCATTCGGCACCAGGCTCTCGGGCGCCAGCAGCAGCCGTTCGGCCTCGGGCGCGCAACGGGCGCCGGCGTCCATCACGCGCTGCTGGCGCGCCTGCTGCGCCTCTTGCGCACGCACGCGCAGCTTGCCCTGGCTGTCCTGGCTTTTCTCCTTTTTCGCGTCGAGCAGCAGCTTGCTCTGGTTGCCTTCGCGCCCTTCCCTCTCGCCGCGTCCGACTCGGCGCTGCTGGCGCTCGGCGTGCTGCTGCGCTTCGCGCTGCTCGCGTCTGGCGCCGGCCTTTTCCGCCTGCAGGGCCGCAGCAAAACCGGCCTGTTCCAGCGCGCGCTGCTGCGCATACAGCGCGTAATTGCCGCCATAGCTGCGCAAGCCCTGCGGCGACAGCTCGGCGATTGCATCGACGTGCTCGAGCAAGCCGCGGTCATGGCTGATCAGCAGCAAGCCGCCGGGCCAGCGCGCCATCTGCGCCACCAGGCGGGCGCGCTGCTGCGCATCGAGATGGTTGCTCGGTTCATCAAGCACCAGCCAATCCGCCTGCGACAGCCAGGCGCCCTGCAGGGCGATGCGCTGGCGTTCGCCGCCGCTCAGGGTACTCGTTGGCGTATCGGCATCGACATGGCGCAAATCGAGCGCATCGAGCGCCTGGCGCAGGCGGGCCTGGGCATCCCAGCGTTCGCCCACCAAGGCATAGTCGGCCTCGTCGACGCTGCCTTCAGCGATGCGCGCCAGCGCCGCCAGCAAGTCGTCCATGCCGGCGAGCGCCGCCACGGTGCGATAGCGCTGCGGATCGAGCTCCTGCGCCACGTAATGCACGCTGCCGTCGCAGCGCACGGCGCCAGAAGACGGCTGCGCCCGGCCTGCCAGCAGGCGCGCGAGCACACTCTTGCCCACGCCGTTATCGCCGACAAGGCCGATACGTTGCGGGGCAAAAGCAAATTGCAAATCGGAAAACAGGGCGCGGCCATCGGGCAGCGCAAAGGAAAGACGGTCGAGTTGTAGTAATGCGGGCATGAATACTCCTTGAGCAAGGCTGGCGAACCCGCGCGGCGCAATGGCGCGCTGGCGGGATGGGCGAGGCCGTGCACAGCACGGCAGTATCAATGGCGCATGTCGAAGCGTCCTGGAGAAATGGGAAAGAAGCGTCAGTGTAGCAGACGAGACACGTTAGCGCTGGCCCAGGGTCGTGTCGCCGAACAGCTGCTTGTATTCGCGCGGCTGCGAGCGCCAGTACTGCGGCGGCGCCGACACTTGCGCGCCCAGCTGGGCCGCAGCGTGCCAGGGCCAGCGGGGATCGAACAGGATGGCGCGCGCCAGCGCCACCATGTCGGACTGGCCGTGCGCGATGATGTCTTCGGCTTGCTGCGCTTCCGTGATCAGGCCCACGCTGATGGTGGGCAAGCCGCTGTCGCGCTTGATGCGTTCGGCAAACGCCACCTGATAGCCGGGTCCCACGGGAATCTGCTGCTGCGGCGAAATGCCGCCGCTGGAGACGTGGATGAAGTCGGCGCCCAACTGCTTGAGTTCCTGCGCGAAACGCACGCTTTGTTCGATGTCCCATCCGCCCTCGACCCAGTCGGTGGCGGAAAGGCGCACGCCCACGGCCATGCTGGCGGGCACGGCGGCGCGCACGGCTGCATAGACTTCCAGCGGAAAGCGCATGCGGTTGTCCAGGCTGCCGCCATACGCATCGCTGCGCTGGTTGGAAAGGGGTGACAGGAACTGATGCAGCAGGTAGCCGTGCGCCGCATGCAGTTCGATGCCCTCGATACCGAGCGCATGCACGCGCTGGGCGGCGGCCACAAACGCTCCCTTGATTTGCAGCAAACCCATCTCGTCGAGGGCGAGCGGCACCGTTTCACCCGGTGCGTGGGCGATGGCCGATGGCGCCACCGTTTGCCAGCCGCCCTCGGCCAGATGCACGCAGGTACCGCCCTGCCACGGCGCGCGGCTCGACGCCTTGCGTCCCGCATGGCCCAGTTGCACCACCAAGGGAATCGGCGCATGGCGGCGGATCGCCTGCACCACCTTGGCCAGCGCGGTTTGATTCGCGTCCGACCACAGGCCCAAGTCGTCGGCCGAGATGCGTCCCTCGGGCGAGACGGCCGTCGCTTCCGTCATCAGCAAGCCCGCGCCGGACAGGGCCAAATGGCCCAGGTGGATCATGTGCCAGTCGGTGGCGTTGCCGTTGTCGGCCGAGTACTGGCACATGGGCGCGATGGCGATGCGGTTGGCCACCTGCAGCGGCCCCAGTGCATACGGCGTGAATAACTGGCTCATGGCGGACTTTCGGAAAAGGGGAAGCACCGATTCTACTTTGCTTTGGAAAACGCGGCTTACACCTGCTTACGTTTGATACAGCGCAAGGGCTAGCCTTTGGCAGGCGCGGCCGCTAATCTGGACACATCAACAACACCCGCAATACCACCCCAGGAGAACACATGAACACGACGACTACCGCCAGCCGCATCCACCCCTTGATGGCCGGCGCCGCCATTTCCGTGACGGTCCTGTGCCTGGTGGGCGCGGCATCCATCGCCGGCATCCTGCCCAATTCGCGGGCGAACGTGCCAGCCGTGCCTGCCGACGTGGCTGCCATGACGCCGGCCAACGCGGCAGCCCTGGCAGCGCCCGTGACTGCACCGCTGGCCGCTCCCGTGGTGGCGCAAGCTGCTCCGGCACCAGCCCCGGCACCCGTCGTGCACAAGCGCGTCGTGCACCACACGCAAGTGGCGCAAGCGCGTCCTGCCTACAATGACAACAATGATGGCTACCGCGACACCGCCTACCGCGAACCCGTACGCCAGCCGCAGCCAGTGCCTGCGCCAGCTCCCGCCCAGCCCAACTACGTGGGCATCGGCACGGGCGCCGTCATCGGCGGCTTGATCGGCAATCAGGTCGGTGGCGGCCGCGGCAAGGCGCTGGCGACGGTGGCCGGCGTGATCGGCGGCGGCATGCTGGGCAATGCGGTGCAGAACCAAGTCCAACAGCCACAACGTTAATCGTACGGTCCCAGATAATCGAGCTTGCCCACGGCCACGCCATTGTTGCGCAGGATGGCGTGGACCATGGAGACGTGGAAATAGAAATTCGGCAAGGCAAAGCTGAGCAAGTAATCGTCGCCCGAGAATTTTGTCCCCTCGTCCGTCCAGTTCAGCACGACTTCCTTCTGCGCGCTGCCCGCCATCTGGCCCGCGTTGACGCTGTCGATATAGGCGATGGTGTTGGCGATGCGCTCCTGCAATTGCTCGAACGACGCTTCGTTATCCTCGAACTTCGGCGCCGGCACGCCGCTCAAGCGCTCGACCGACATCTTCGACGTATCGCTGGCGCGCTGCACCTGCGCTGTCAAGTCCAGCATGTCGGGCGCCAGCTGCGCGCCCAGCAAAATCTCGGGCACGATGCCGTCTTCCTCCACGTGGGCTTGCGCTTTTTCCAGCAGGGCCGAGACGACCCGCAAGCCGCGGATGAAGACGGGGATGGTTGCCTGATACATGGACACGGACATGGCTGACTCCTGATAGTGAACGATGAGCCAGTGTACCCGAGGCGCTGTTTTCGGGCAGGGCGCTTATGTGCCACTCCTGTGCGCCAGCGCACCAAGCGGCACAGTTGCCCTTATTTTTCCAGATTCACCTTGCCGTCCGGCGCATGACCGGGCTGTTCCGCCGCTTCCGGCTGCGGTACGGGCTGCGGCTGCGGCGTGTCCTTGCGCTTGCCGCCGAAGAACTTGACGATGGCCGCACCGGCACCGACCACGGCCAGGATCAGCACTTTCTTGAAGGCCAGCAGCAGCGCCAGCAGTTTGCCAAACAGGCCCAGCTTGCTGGCCACGCCACCGGCCACCAGCGCCGCCAGGCCGTATTCCGCCACCTTGTCCGTCTTGCTGTCGAAATCCGTGTAGCGGTTACCGTCGGTAAATTCCGTGAACGCCGTCACTTGCTGCATCTCTTTCTTGATCGCCTCGATCTGCTGCATGCTGGCAATCGCGTTCAGGTTCAGCACGCCTTCGCGCCCCAGCACGCGCACGTTGTAGTTCAGCGAGTGCTCGCCGCCATCGACCATCAAATCCTTGGCCCAGTACAGCTTGTGCGTATCCTTGGCATAGCTGGGTTTTTCCGCCCAACCCATCAAATGGATGCCCGGATAACCCTGCTTCTTGCGCTCCGCATTGTTTTCCAGCACGGACGCCTGCATATCCTTGAGCAATTCGTCGTATTTGATGCTGTCCGCATCGTCATCCTTGATGTGCCCTTCCTTTTCATACGTGACGATGACACCCCAGCTATCGCGCTCGAGCACGCTGGTCTTGGCAGGCACGATCATGCCCAGCGATTCCATGCCCGGCGGATTGCCCCAGGCATCGACCAGCACGCGCTCGGCATCGGCCGGCGACAGATAACGGAAATTGGCGGGCAAATCCAGGGTGGCGATGCCGCCCGGCAAGGTGATCTTGCCGCGCTGCAGGTGCAGCTGGGCGAGGAATTGCTCGGCCGTCATTTCCGGTGCGGCCGTCTTCTCATCGGCAGGGGCGGCAGCCGTGAGGCCGGAGAGGGTCAGGCACAGCAAGGCTGTCAGCAGGCGTTTCAACATGATCGGTCCAAAAAATTGCAAAGGGTAAATATTTTAAACCAATCAATTGCTTAATGGATAATTATTTCTGTGCGGCATTTTTTATGAAAAAAGCGCCAGGCGGGTTTCCCCGGCTGGCGCCTGATACGGCGTCATCGCTGAACAATCACGCCACGCGCACCACCATCAATCCCGCGCGCAAGCCCACCCGCACATCCGGGTTCGGGAACACCACCAGCTCTTCCGCGTGCTGCACCGTGTAGACGTGGTCGCCATCGCTGGCGATCACGGCGTGCTGCGGCAAGGAGGTGAAATTCTGCGTGCCGCGATCGAAGGCCATGCGGAATTCCTCGCTGTGCTTGATGATTTCCTGCGCCACCTTGAACACGTGCGGTTGCGCCTTGACGGGCTGCGCGGGCAAGCCGCGCAACAGGCCGTCCAGCGCCCGCGACACGTCGTCGAACAGCGATAAATCGTTCTGCCCCAGGGTGCCCACGCGGCCCAGTTCCACCGTGCTGGCGGCCGCGCCGCAATGCTCGGCCGAATAATAACTGTAGGTGCCGGCAGACTGCGGGTTCATGATGATGGCGCCGATGGCCGCCTGGCCCAGCCAATCGATTAGCTGCGCCTTGGCGTCGTCGGCCACCAGGTCCGGCACGATGGCAAACGTGGGGTACACGGAAGGCCGGATGGCCGTGTGCAAATCCAGGTGCCAGCGCACGGGACCGGCCGCGTCAAAGAACGCTTTGGTCGCGGCGATCATTTCATCGGCGCGCGCGCTTTCCGCCGCTTGCGCCAGGCTGCCCCGCACGGGGCGGAACATGCGATTGAGGTCGGCGTCGATGAAACGCTTGCCGGCCCGGATCGCATCGACATTGCCCACGCAGACGAGCAGGTCGACGGCCAGCTGCGACGCATCGCGCGACAGGGCATCGAGCAGATGCGCGAGCACTTCGATCGGCCCCGTCTCGTCGCCATGCACGCCCACCGAGACGGCCACGCTGGCGCGGCCTGCTCCCGGTTTGACGACTTGCAGCATGCCGGGCGCCGGCAAGGCCACCGTGAAACCGGCGTTGGCGAACAGCTGCGCCACGCCGCTGAAATCGGCCTGCGCCAGCGCCTGCACGGCCGGCGGCAAGCCGCCAGCGCCTTGTACTACCTGGGTTACTACTTGCGTTGCTTCTTGCGTCATTACACCGCCGCTTCCGCTGGGGTTTTTGCCGTGATTTTATTCACGGCTTCCGACAAGGTCCACACGTCCAGCATGGCTTGCTCCAGTTCCGTCGCCGCCACATAGGCCGACAGACCCAGCGCACCCGTCACCGCATCGACGGCCTGGCCGGCATTGCCTTGCTCGGCACGCGCCAGCACCTGCGTCAGCAGACGCTGTTGCGTGCGGCGCAGGGCTTGCTGCGCGTAGTTGCGCAACTGTTCCTGCGACTTGCCTTGCGCGGCCAGCTTCAGGCCACGCTCCAGCGTGTCGATGCCCGCCTGGCTGCGCAGGGCCAGGCCCACTTGCAGGAAGGCCGCCAGATCCATCGAGGCAGGACGCGGCACGGACAGGGCCGGGAACAGGAAGCCGGCGACGACGTCCAGCGCATCGACCGCATCCCACGCTTGCACGAAGGCTGGCGTCAGGCCCGGCACCAGCGCCGCTTCCGACTTGATGCCGACGGCTTTGAGCAGCTCGCGCTTCGATTCCGCGCCAAACAAACGCGTCAGTTCGGCCAGGCCGGCGCCGCGCAGCTGCTCGGCCGGCACGGACAGCACGCCGGCGATCATCGTTTGCTGCAGCACGCGCGTTTGCGCATCGACCTTGATCGACACGTCGCGCGGCACCGTCAGGGCATCCGCGTCGAGCGCGTCGAACACGGGCGCCAGGTTCAGCGCCACCCATGCCTGGCCCCAGGCCAGGATCACGGCCGACTCGTCCACGCCATGTTCCGCCGCCAGGTTGCGGATCATCAGCGGGCCGCAGCGGTTGATCACTTCATTGGCCAGCACGGTCGCCAGGATGGCGTTGGCCAGCGGGTGGTCGAGCGCCGAACGGGTTTCCACCAGCAAGGATGGGAAGTACGGTTTCAGGACCGGCTCGGCCCACGTTTCGTCCGTCAGCGGCAGGGCGGACAGGATGCGCTTGAAGCGGTTCTTCACGTTGGCGATCACCACCGCCAGTTCCGGCGTGGTCAGGCCCCGGCCATCGGCCTTGCGACGCGCCAGTTCGGCCACCGATGGCAATTGCTCGAGTTCGCGCGACAGGGCGCCCTCTTCTTCCAGGCTGGCGATCAGGGCGGCATAGCCATCCTGCACGGCGCTCTCGCCTTGCGCCTGCAATTCGCGCACCAGCAAATGCGTCTGCTGCGTGTTGTCGCGCAAGACCAGGCGCTCGACGTCGTCCGTCATCGCATACAGCTCGCGGTTGCGTTCCGCTTCCGTCAGCTTGCCCGCATTGACTTCCACGTCCAGCCAGATTTTCACGTTCACTTCATGGTCCGAGCAATCGACGCCGGCCGAATTGTCGATCGCATCGGTGAAGATGCGTCCGCCCGCCAGCGCGAATTCGATGCGGCCCGCTTGCGTCGCGCCGAGGTTGCCGCCTTCGGCCACGACTTTCACGCGCAGTTCGTTGCCATTGACGCGGATATGGTCATTCGCGCGGTCCTTCACCTGTGCGTGCGTCTCGGTCGATGCCTTGATGTAGGTACCGATGCCGCCGTTGTAGAACAGGTCCACCGGGGATTTCAGGATGCGGTGCATCAGTTCTTCCGGCGGCAGCGAGGTCTCGGCGATATCGAGCGCGGCGCGGATTTGCGGCGACAGTTCGATCGTGCGGGCGGAACGCGGATACACGCCGCCGCCTGCCGAGATCAAGTCCTTGTTGTAGTCGTCCCACGACGAGCGCGGCAAGGCGAACAGGCGCGCGCGTTCCTCGAACGAGACGGCGACATCCGGTGTCGGATCGAGGAAGATGTGGCGGTGGTCGAACGCGGCCACCAGTTTGAGCTGGCGCGACAGCAAGACGCCATTGCCGAACACGTCGCCCGACATGTCGCCCACGCCGACCATGGTGATCGGGGTGGTGTTCAGGTCGTGGTCCATTTCATAGAAGTGGCGCTTCACGGCTTCGAATGCGCCCTTGGCCGTGATGCCCAGTTTCTTGTGATCATAGCCGTTCGAGCCGCCCGAGGCGAACGCATCGCCGAGCCAGAAACCGCGCTGCACGGCGATGCCGTTGGCGATGTCCGAGAACGTGGCCGTGCCCTTGTCGGCGGCCACCACCAGATACGGGTCGGCGTCGTCGAAGCACACGGTGTCGACCGGCGGGACGATATTGCCCAGCGAACGGTTGTCCGTCACTTCCAGCAGGCTGGAAATGAACAGGCGGTAGACGGCTTCGCCTTCGGCCGCGATGGTTTCACGCACGGCGTCCTTCGGCATCATCTTGCAGACAAAACCGCCCTTCGCGCCGGCCGGCACGATGACGGCATTCTTGACCATCTGCGCCTTGACGAGGCCCAGCACTTCGGTGCGGTAGTCTTCCATGCGGTCGGACCAGCGCAAGCCGCCGCGGGCGACAGGGCCGCCGCGCAGGTGCACGCCTTCGAAGCGGCGCGAGAAGACGAAAATCTCGCGGTAAGGACGCGGTTCCGGCACCAGCGCCAGGCTGCTGGTGTCGAACTTGAAGATGATTTTGTCGCCTTGTTGATTGTTCTGGAAGTAGCTGGTGCGCAGGGTGGCCGCCATCAGGTCGGCCAGCGCGCCGAGGATTTCCTCGGTATCGGCGTGGTTCACGGAGGGCAGACCGGCCTTGATGGCGGCGATTGCCTCCAGGGCGGCCGCGTGTTGCGCATCGGACAGCGAAGGATCGAAGCGCTGCAGGAAGGCTTCGACCAAGGCTTTGACCTGGGCCGGCTGCTTGCGCAGACTCTCGGCGATGTAGCGCACCGAGAAGCGGCTGCCCGTCTGGCGCCAGTAGCTGGTGTAGGCGCGCACCAGCTGCACTTCGCGCGTCGACAAACCGCCTTCGATGACGAGGCCATTCAGGCGGCCATCTTCGGCCGTGTCGTTGAACAGGGCGGCAAACAGTTCCTGCGCTACGGCGACGACGGATGGCTGCGCCAGTTTCGCCGCGCTGGCAGCATCGACCGTCAGGCTGGTGACGAAATAGCGCGTGCCGTCGGACAGCGAAATCGAATACGCCTGTTCGCGGTCGATGGCCACGCCCGCATTGTGCAGGGCCGGCAAAATGGTCGACAGCGGCGGCACCTTGTTGGCCGAGTACAGACGAATCGTGGTCACAAAGCCCGTCTCGATGCGCACGGCCACGTGCGCCGGATCGGTATTGCGCAAGATGGTGTCGAGATCGCGGAAGGCGACGGCCGGCGCGGTGGCGGCCACGTAGTCGAGCGGTAACGTAGCGCAGAGTTTGCGCAGGCTGGTGCGCAGGGCCACGTCGGGCACGGCGTCGGCCACGGCGGCAAAGCCGTTATGCCAGCCATCGAGCACGCCCAAGAGCGGCTGTTCGATATCCGTTTCCAGGTCCAGCGGGTAGCGGGCGGCGTGAGCGATCAGGTAGACGCGCGCCAGCGGGCCGTCGGCCACCAGCGTCTGCGTGCTCACGTGCGTGGCGCCGGAACTGGCTTGCAGGGCTTTTGCCAGGCTCGATGCGACGCTGGCGCTGTAGCGCTCGCGCGGCAGGTAGACCAGCACGTTCAGGTGGCGCGCGTACACGTCGCGGCGCGCGAAGACCCTGGTGCGCGGCTGCTTGTACAGCGACACGACGGAACCGCACACTTGCGCCAGCCAGTCGAGGTCCGCTTCCAGCGCTTCCGTGCGCGGCAGGGATTCGAGGATTTCGCGGAATTTCTCGGCACGGAAGCCTTGCTGGCGCACGCCGGCCAGGCTCAGTACCTTGGCCACGCGGCCGCGCGCAAACGGCAGCGCTGCCAGCGGGGTGGAATTGCCGGCACGGGTGAACAGGCCGACGAAGCAATGCTCGCCCAGGATCGCGCCTTGCGCATCCATGTCGCGCACGCCGATGAAGTCGAGCTGCTGGTCGCGGTGCAAAGTGCCCGCCACGTCGGCCTTGACGATGGACAGCGCCGAGTCGCGTTTGGCCAGGGTATCGAAGTCGCCGGGGATATTCGCCAGGCAGGTGCCGTACACGGGGTGCGCCGTATCCTGCAGCACACCGACACGGCTTGGAATGTCGCGTTCGAGTTCGCGCACGCCCGGCTTGACGCGGTAGTAGGCGTAGCCGAATACTTCAAAGCCGCCGCTGCGGGCCCATTCCAGGAAGGCGGCCACTTCCGCGCCCTCTTCGCCATGCTGCGATGCGGCCGTGGCGACGGTGGCCAGGCGCTCACTCATGGCGGCGGCATCGCGGCGCACGACGGCAGCGTCACGCGCGACCGTTTCCAGGGCGGCGACCAGCGTGGCCAGGGCTTCCGGCGCCAGCTCTTCGTCGAGCAGCACCAGCACATACGATTCGAGCGGGTCGCCCGGCTGGCGCACCGCTTCGACGCTGCCATCAAGAGCGCGGCGCACCGGCAGCACGGTATTCATCACGCCGCGCACGGCCAGGTGCTGGCGGCGCATGGCCATGACGATGGAGTCGACCAGGTAAGGCATGTCTTCGTTCAGGATCAGCAAGGCGCTCGCCATGCCGCCACGGCCATCCGCATAACGCAGGGTGGCGATTTGGCAGCCGCTGCCTGTGCGCTTGGCCGCTTGCGTGAAGCCATCGACCAGCACGGGCGCCAGGCTGTCGGGCGCGATGTCGGCCAGGTCTTCGGCGTCGAGCGAGTCCAGCCATGCCTGCACCAGCTGCACGACAGGCGCTGCCGCCTTGCCTGCATTGCCAGCCGCGTTAATCAGCTCCAGCGTTTGTGTACGCAAATCTTGTGGCGTGTGATTCATCTTGCATCTCCATTACGGTAATGTGAATGTCCAACGCTGTCGTTCGGGCTTGTGGCTGGGCGGCAGCGGTGTCAAGAGACGGGGGTCGCCCGTCCAATTCTGTCTGTGCTACGGATAGTCTGTCTCGGATTTTCTGTGTGTTTTTCTATCGCCTACAAGTCGTACAATCCAGGTAAGTTGAGGATGATCGTCAATTCTTCAAGCGCCGCATGCACTTCCAGCGCCAGCTGCGGATCGGCCAGGTCGCCCGGCTCCAGATGGTCGCGGTAGTGCTTTTCCACCCACTGCACCAGCCGATGGTACAGCGTTTCCGTCATGATCACGCCCTGGTGCATGGCGCGTGCCTCGGTCTCCGTCAGGGCCACGCGCAAACGCAGGCAGGCGGGCCCGCCGCCGTTGCGCATGCTCTGGCGCAGGTCGAAATGGATCAGTTCATCGATCGGACCACCGCTGGCTACCAGGCCTTCCAGGTAGCGCGACACGGCGCGGTTTTCCTGGCATTCCTGCGGGATAACCAGCGCCATCCTGCCGCCCTCTTTCGTCAGCAGCTGGCTGTTGAACAGATAGCTGCTGACGGCGTCCGCGATCGGCACCTGGCCCGTGTCCACGCGCAAGGCCTGCAGTTCCGCCCCGGTGGCGGCGACGGTGCGGCGCAGCTGCGACAGGCTTTCCTCTTCATCGGCAAACGCCTGCTCGTGATAGAACAGCACATTGCCATTGCCGACGGCGATGACGTCGTTATGGAACACGCCCTGGTCGATCACTTCCGG
>Ga0182008_10001392_pt1 | contig 16330 bp, 9 predicted proteins | sample Sormic07211129_1_FD_120482 | JGI IMG/M metagenome (GOLD analysis project Ga0182008, IMG submission 120482) | Rhizosphere microbial communities from Sorghum bicolor, Mead, Nebraska, USA - 072115-129_1 metaG | ecosystem: Host-associated > Plants > Roots > Rhizosphere | place: USA: Nebraska...
ATTGCATGGTATCGTAAATACCTAACCCTGCATACACTGAGCCACCAGGTGAGTTTATGTAGATCTGGATATCTCTATCGGCGTCTGTTGACTGTAAAAACAACAACTGCGCCTGGATGATATTCGCATTCTGATCATAAATCGCATCACCCAAAAAGATAATACGGTCCATCATCAATCTCGAAAAAACATCCATCTGTGCTACGTTCAGCTGGCGTTCTTCAATGATATACGGCGTCATATTCTGAGGATTCAGATTAGCCTGTGCAATAAATTTGTCAACGTGTAAACCGCCAATTCCCTGATGTTTAACGGCAAATTTCCTGAATTCTTGTGAATCTATGTTCATTATTTGAGTTTTTTAGCAGAGTGCATAGCGCAGAGCGCTTCTGTTCCTCTTCGTTTCGTGAATAATATAAACCAAAATATAAATAATATTTCAATTATGTTTACTTAGACAAAGAGTATACCACATCAAAATGTCTGACAATATTGCACGCTCTATTTCAAACTTTTTGAAAAACTGGAAATCATCCTGGCTAAAACATCTAAATCTTCCAGCAGATCAGCCAAATCCTTATCAGAAACCAATAACCTTAAATTTAATACCAATAGAATATTAGCATTTTCAAATACAGACCGGTGGGCAAAATTTAAAAACCTTTTAAAATCAGGCGTTGAATTGGAACCTGAACCTTCTGCAATATTATTAGATACGCTAAGAGCAGCTCCTCGAAGCTGCTCTGCGAATCTAAACTTTTTTATTTCTTCTAATTTTTCAGAAATATCAATTAATTTATTGCCTACTATAATGGCTCTCTGCCAAATTAGCAAGTCTTGAAATCTAAATTTTGCCATGTAGCAAAATAAGATTTTATATTATGAAATTAAAAGCTCCTGGCGCTATGCCCTATGCTTTTTTCTCCTCCAGCGCTACAAACTTATCATAATCAATATCTTTTTGTTCTAAAGTAACAACAGATTTGATTTGTTCGAAAGTTTTTAATGCTTTTACTTCTTCGAAAACACGGTTGGCATTTTCTTTTTCCTGTAAAAACTGAACAGCATATTGAGCCAATTGATCTTCAGGAAGTGGACTTGGGCTGTACATCCTGAATTGTGCGTCTAATTTAGCTTTAGCAGCCTGTACTACATCCTCGTATTTGATTTCGATGCTGTTATCTTTAATGATTTTATTTTCAATTAAAGTCCATTTCAGGTTTTTAGCGAAATCATCATAACCTTCAGCCAATTCTTCGTCCGTTAATTTTTCATTTGTAGCTTTCAACCAACGACGTAAAAATTCATCAGGCAATTCAAAAGTGTGTTTTGCTAAAAGCGCTTCATAAATATCGTTCGATAATTTACGCTCAGCATCTTGTTTAAACATGCTTTCTACTTCTTCGGTAATTTTAGCTCTGAAACCCGCTTCGTCAGTTACCGTACCTTCTCCAAATAATTTATCAAAAAACTCCTGGTTCAGATCTGATTCTTCTAAACGGTTAACATTTTTAACATGAAGTTTGAAATTTGCTTTCAATTCAGCAGCTGCTTCTTCCGAAATATTTAACGCTTTGGCAATTACAGCAGCATCTTCAAATGCTTTTTGAATATCAATGGTTACTTCATCATCTTTCTTTAAGCCGATTAGCGACTGAAGAATATTTTTATCTTTAATCTGATCTAAACGAACACTTGCAGTACTGGTAATACCACCTTCAACAGCCGTACCATCTTCAGCTACCTGAGTTAACTCGGCATAAAGCACATCACCATCAGCTGAAACTTCAGGATTAGTCATTTTACCGTAGCTACGGCGAATATTTTTGATGCGGTTTTCTAAAGTTTCCTGATCAGCTTTAATTACATATTCTGTAAATTTATCTTTAGATGAAAGATTTACGTCAAAAGCCGGCGCTAAACCCAACTCGTAATCAAACTCGAAATCATCTGTATTATCCCATTTAAATTCGCGTTCATCATCTGTTTTAGGAAGTGGCTGACCTAAAATTTCTAATTTTTGTTCAGCGATATAGTTAGATAAGGTATCGTTTAACAAGTTATTTACCTCTTCCACCAAGATACTTTTGCCGTACATTTTTTTAATGTGGGCAGCAGGAACCATTCCTTTACGGAAACCAGGTAATTGTGCTTTTTTAGCTTGATCTTTAATGGCTTTCTCTACTTTTCCAGTATAATCAGCAGGTGCGATCTTGATTTTTACAACAGCATTTAAGTTGCCGGTTTTTTCCTGTGTAATATTCATTTTTTCTGAGATATAGTATGATGTACAGTTAGACGGGAGATATGAGATATGAGATTTGAGAAAAAACCATATATCGCCATAACCGGCACAGTACATCAATTTTTATTAATCAATGTTTTTAAAAACAAAACCGTTCCGATGTTAACATCGGAACGGCCTTTATCTTGTTGTGCGGAAGAAGGGACTCGAACCCCCACGCCGTGAAGCGCCAGATCCTAAGTCTGGTGCGGCTACCAATTACGCCACTTCCGCAGTTAGGATGTTGTAAGGACTGCAAAGATAGAAACAAGATTGAATAATCAAAAGGCGTTGAGCATATTTTATTGATTATTTTGATCAAGAAAAGATAACTGTTTAGTTTTTAAGGAGAAAAAATTTAGATTCATAAAAAAAACAGGCTTTATTTTTTGGAAAGCAGGTTCCGTAGGTATAGGGTGATGCAATCCTGCTGTACACTTTATCCCGATGAAAAATCGGGACCGCTCCCATCAGGTTTAGGTGGCACGGATTGGTGGTACTATTGATGCGCTAACACCAAACGTTCCTACGGAACGAAAACGCCCATTTTCCAATTGGCCCACCCACCAGTAGTTTCTACGGGACGGTATGTATTTTTGCTAATAAAGCAGCGGAATAAAAAAACCGCTCTGATTTTTAATCGGAACGGTTTTTTTATTGTGCGGAAGAAGGGACTCGAACCCCCACGCCGTGAAGCGCCAGATCCTAAGTCTGGTGCGGCTACCAATTACGCCACTTCCGCAGTTAGGATGTTTAAGGATTGCAAAGATAGAAACTAAATCGGAAAATCAAATTTTTATAAATGATAAAAATCTGATTACTGATGGCCTGAACACAGACCACAGAACAACTCCATACGCTAACTACCTTACACCTTTACTGTTATCTAAAATTTCACCAGTGTTACATCAACCAGTTCCGGACCACCATCAACAGGATAACCCGCAACCTTTTTTCCTTTAACCGTAACGTTCTTACCTGAATACGTATCAAGATTTATGGTTTCACTTTTTAAGGCATATGTTTTATTGTCGGCTTTTATTATATGTGTACCATATTGAAATGTGGTCATCCCTAGCTTCTCTATTGTTCCGCTAATGGTAACCGTACCGGTTCTTTCTGCCTGTTTCATTGAAGTGCAACCAAAAATTGTCGCCACAAATAAGGCTAATACTAATGTTTTTTTCATTGGGTTATGTTTTATTCTTATTGATGGACCATGGCTATTTAACAAATTATAACATGATAACGAATTAGATTAAAGATATGCTACAAATTATAAAAATTTGATTTTAAAGGCCCACAATTTGCTTTTGGAACTCAAAGAAATACTGAACTGCTTTAACTAAACGACTTCCATACCAGCTAAACATTTCGCCGTCTACCAACATAACTTTGCCATTGGGAACTGCCTCTTGGATCTCTAATATGTGCTTTTCGGCAAAAGGATAAGGTTCTGATGAAAGCAGAATCAGTTCACAGTTGCTAGTTTTCAGTTGTTCCAGTATCAAAACAGGATAACGTTCCTCTTTAATTACGTTCGTCATACCATTTGCTAACAAAACATCATCAATAAATGTATTTTTCCCCGCTGCCATATAAGGTTTACGCCAGATGAGATAGGCCACTTTTTTATCAATATGATTTTGTAATGCAAGTGTTTTTAAATCGTTAAAACCTGCCGATATTAAATGGTTGAGGTAACCCGCTTCTGGTTCGCGATCTACAAGTGCCCCGATTTGCCCAATGGTTTTCATGGCATCGTCTAAAGAAAAAATATCACTCATCCATACCGGAAAATATTCAGCTAATTCTTCTATATCGCTTTGCGTATTTTCTTCTTTATTCCCAATAATAAGATCAGGCTTCAAATCTTTAATTAAATCAATATTCAGCTTTTTTGTTCCACCTACTTTGATACGTGGAGCAAACTTTTCTATCGGATGAATGCAAAACTTAGTTAAACCGATAATTTCTGCATCAAGCCCCAGATCAAACAGCAGCTCGGTTTGCGAAGGAACAACAGAAATGATCCGTTTGGGCGGGAAATTAACGACAATTTCCCGTCCCATTTGATCAGTAAACGTTTTTTGCATAGCGCAAAGGTAATTAACGATAGTTAAAAAGATTAATACCTCTGGAAATTATGTTAAGCTATAACGGCCACATCTTCTTTTATAAGGCCATCGGCGATGTGTAATATCCGGTTTCCATATTGCGCATTCTTTTCTGAATGGGTAACCTGTATAATGGTAATCCCCTCCTCTTTATTAAGTTTCTTAAAAAGACTCATAATTTCTTCGGCCTGGGCCGACTGCAAATTTCCTGTAGGCTCATCAGCCAGAATAATGGTAGGTTGCGCAGCCAAGGCCCTAGCAATGCCCACCAGCTGTTGCTGACCGCCCGACAATTGGTTCGGGAATAAATCCTTTTTCGCTACCATATTAAAACGGTCTAGCAGATCGGCAATTCTACTGGCCCGCTCGGCGCTACCTACCTTTTTATACAAGAGCGGCGCTTCAATGTTTTCGTAAACCGTCATTTCATCAATTAAATGGTATGCCTGAAACACAAAACCGATGTGGTTACGGTATAGTTCTATCCGTTTGCGCTCGTTCAAATTGGTTACATCTTCTCCCAGGAAATTATAAGTACCATAAGTGGGTTCTTCCAACATGCCAATAATATTAAGCAAGGTCGATTTTCCGGCACCGGATGGCCCCATAACGGAAACAAATTCACCCTGGTTTATGGTAGTGGTGACCAGGCGCAACACATAATTTTTAACACCTTTACTGGCGTAGTATTTTTCGATATTGGTAAGTTGTATCATGTTTAAGATTTAGGATATGAGGTTTAGGGTTAAGCGTTTGACGGTTAGCGAAAAATCTACGCCAAACGCTAGATGGTATATGCCTGTATTATTCATATTTAAGTGCATTTACCGGATCAGTTACTGCGGCTTTCCTAGCCTGTATACTTACCGTAAGTATGGCTATAATCAAAGAAATCAATGTAGCAGAAACAAAAGGCATAAAGGGCATTTCTATCCGATAAACAAAGCCTTCCAGCCATTTTTTTATAATAATATAAGCGGTTGGCCAACTCACTAAGTTTGCCACAATGACTAAGATTAAAAATGATTTATTGAGCAGGCCTACAATCTGGATGTTTGATGCACCAAGCACTTTTCGCACCGCAATCTCCTTAGTTTTCCGCTTTGCCACAAAGGTAGAAAGGGCAAACAAACCAAGTAATGAAAGCGAAACAGAGACCAGGCTAAACAGGATAATCATATTCATAAACCGCCTGTTCGCTTCCAGGCTTTTTGAAAAAGCATCTTCAAGAGAAGTGTACTCCATTGGGAAGTTCGGATACATGATTTTCCATTCCTTTTCAATTTTGCTGATGATCTCTTTATATTTTGCTGTATTGAAACGTACCAGTAAATTGTTTGTATTGGAAGTCCCTCCGAGTTTAGTTACCTTATAAACCGTTGGCAAAACCGCTTTATCAAAGCTTTCGTTATGGTAGTTTTTAATAATACCTACTACCTGAAAAATATTGTTTTTGCCCTGCCAATCGGTTTTTTGATAGGTTTGTCCGATTAGATTTCTACCAAATAAATTTGCCGCCGCTTCATTCAGGACTACGGTATTTACGGTATCGCGTTTATATTCTTTTGAAAAAATCCTGCCTTGCAATACTTTCACACCGAGTGCAGGCAATGCATCAATTGTAACAGTTACGGTATTTAATTTTATGGGTTTACCCTTGTATTGAATTTCTTCAGGCACATTAAAACTGTTTCCGAATACCTGGGTGGTTGTCGCAACATACTGAACGCCAGCAATTTTCTTTAGCCGCTCGGCAAATTTATCTTCATAACCGGTTTTTATATTGATTAAATTGCCTCTTTCAAAGCCTAAATCCTTGTTGCTTATAAATCTGGATTGCATTTCCATCACACCGATGGATATAATGAAAGTTATGGAAATGACAAACTGAAAAACAACCAGCACATTCCGAAGGGTTACACCACGCAAACCGTTTTCATAATTCCCTTTTAAAACAGCTACAGGATTATAGTTGGATAAAATCCAGGCGGGGTATAAACCAGCGAGTAATGTTACAAACACAAACAGGCCTAACAGCTGTGCAATCAGGACAAATAATTTGGCATTGTGCCAAAAACTTAAGGCGACGTTAAACTGCTGGTTGAAAGCCGGTAATACCATTTCAATTAAAATGATACAGAGAAAAAATGAAATCAGGCTTTGCAACCCCGATTCGACTAAAAACTGAGCCGTCAACTGCCTTTTGTAAGAACCAAGTACTTTCTTAACGCCTACTTCCTTGGCCCGCTGAACAGACTGTGCAGTGGCCAGGTTGATGAAGTTAATGATGGAAACCAGGAGTAAAAATGCCGATATGGCCATTACGGGCTTCAACTTTTCGAACCAGCTCAGGGTATACGGCGGATTGGCATGAACAGTTTCTAACGGGATAACTTTTAAGCCTGGCAATTTTTGAGGTTTTTGGATATCTTCATTATCCTGCGCCTGCCCTTTCAATAAGTTTTTCCTGAAATCAACATACAACTTCTGTAAAGTCTGGTTTAGCACAAGTGTATCGCTGGACTTATTAAGTTTGGTATAAATCAGACAGTAATTGTTATTTGTCGGTTCATCAGGATCTTTATCTTTACTTCCGGTTCGCATGATGGCGCTAAAACCGACGCTTTGCGGCAATTTAGGCTCGCTGACTATGCCAGTAACTGTTAATAAATTACCCTTGTCATCTCTCCAGCGTATTACTCTGATTGTTTTACCCAAAGCGCTTGTCGTACCGAAAAGCTTTAAAGCCAGGTCTTCTTTCAAAACGATGGTATTTTTGTTTTCAAGCGCTTTATCGGCACTGCCCTGCACGAACTGATAGTCGAAAACCTTAAAAAAACTGCTATCCGAATCTTTTATCTTATTAACCATAACCGGATCTGCATGGTCCGTTTTAACCGAGTAGCCACTTCCAAAATCCCAGTCGTTATCTACTTTGGTTACGGCCACTGCCTGGGGCAATTTTGTCCTGATCAGGTTCGCGATGCGGCTGTTCGAAACCTCATTCCAGTGCTCCTTATTGTCAGGGGTAAAAAAATCGTGTTTTTCCCGGATCTGGTAAACATTTTTTAACTCCGGAGACCATTTATCGTAACTTTCTTCATGATTAATATATAAAATCATGAGCACAAAAGCAGTTAAGCCTAATGCCAGTCCGACAATATTAATGGCGGCATAAACCTTGTTTTTCCAAAGGTTGCGCCAGGCGATTTTGAGGTTAAGTTTAAACATCTTTTTAAGGTTTAGGGTGTGGCGTTTAGCGATGAGCAGTAAAGTTACGCTGATTGCTGAGCGCTTACCGCTGGTAATTATTCATATTTAAGTGCATCAATGGTATTGGTGGAGGCTGCTCCATATGAGCGGATACTAACCGTAATCAGTGTAATCGCCAATGATATGGCCATAGCAAAGGCAAATGGCCAAATGCTGATATCAATGCGGTAGGCAAAACCTGCTAACCATTTCGAAATAAAAAGGTAAGCCAGGGGCCACGCTACAATATTGGCTATAAAGACCAAAATAAGAAAAGAGCCATTCAGCATTTTCATCAGTTCGAGTGTTGACGCGCCCAAAACCCTTCTAATGGCAACCTCTTTGGTTCTTTGTGTAGCCACAAATGATATTAATCCAAATAAGCCGATAAATGAAATAAAGATAATCACACCGGCAAATATTTTAAACAACACTCCCATGATCTGCTCACCTTCATAATAACTGTTAATGGTTTCATTTACAAAAGCTGAATCAAAAACGCCGTTGGGAAAAGTATTGTTCCATATTTTATCAATTTCTTTCATTGTACCATCAATTTGTTTGTTATCCATTTTCACAGCCACATTCCAGTAGTCATTTTTGCCGGGGAAAATTGCCAGTGCCGAAATATGTTCACGTAAAGATTGGTCGTTGAAATCTTTAACCACACCCGCAATAGGTACGGTATTTCCACTCGCATAAATTATTTTCCCAATGGCATGCTCAGGGTTTGTAATCGACATTTTCTTTAAAAAGGTTTCGTTAACCACACAGGCATTTGCGGTATCGCTCTTCTGAAAAAGTTTCCCGGCAATCAACTTCAAATCAAAAACCTTAAAGAAATTTTCATCTGCACGAATGTTTCTTAATTCGAACTCTTTGTTTTTAATGCCATTGTAGGTAAAATCACTCGAATTGATATTACCAGATAAAGGCGGCGACTGGCAAAAACTAATTGCTTTCACACCGGGAAGCGTTGTAATCCGCTCTTTAAAAGTGTTGTATTTGATTTTACTTAAACTATCATTAGGAATGCCAATCATGGCAACAGCATCGGGGTTAAAGCCCAGCGATTTTTGCTGTACATAGCGCATCTGCCTTATCACCACCAAAGTTCCGATAATAAGCACCACAGTGATTGAAAACTGAGCAACAACTAAAATTTTACGAAGGCTCAATCCCCCTTTATTTAAGGCTATTTTATTTTTTAGAGCCAGAACAGGTTTAAAACCAGAAATAATAAGCGCCGGATAAAAGCCAGCCAGAAAGGCTATAAATATGACAAGCATTGTCATAAATGCAAAGATGGATGGATGATTAAAGAGGCTAAATTCGATCCTACCCCTGAAAAGATTTTGCATGTGTGGTATCGCCAGCTCTGTAATTACGCATGCAATAAGCAATGCTGCCAAACTGACCACAAAGGTTTCGGTCAAAAACTGATAGATCAGCTGACTGCGTTTGCTACCCATTACTTTACGAACACCAACCTCTTTTGACCGGGTTACCGATTGTGCAGTACTTAAATTAATGAAATTAATACAAGCCGTAACCAAAAGGAACAGACCAATTATAGCCAGACCATAAATCTGACTGCGGTTGATTGATGCGTTTGCAAAATTATCGTATTTATCGCTGAAATGAATATCTCTTAAAGCCTGTAACGTATTTTTCTGATTACCCGCTATTTTTTCTGCTGGATAATATTTCTGATTGAAATTGGCTATTGATTGGTCCAGGTCTTTAGCTCCAAGGCCTTCTTTTAACAGCACGTAAGTGCAAAAAGCAGAATTTACTGAATCCCAGTTGTTATTGAATCTACCTTTATAAGTTTCGTAACTGATTACAATTTGTAAAGGGAAACTGCTATTTTGCGGCATATCCTGAATGATGCCAGCTACTTTCAGGTTATTCTTTTCACCGATCCTGATGTTTTTCCCAATGGCATCTTTTACACTGCCAAAAAATTTTCCGGCATATCGCTCCGATAACACAACGGTATTAGGTTCTGCCAGGGCAAGCTCCGGAGCGCTGTAAATCCATTTAATATCGCTTAATACATTAAAAAAATCGGGTTGTGCATAATATACAGCTTCCTGACTTTTCATTTTCTCTTTTCCGCTAGCATCAATTACCTGTAGAAATGCATTTCTTTTAACAATGGCGCCCACTTTTTCAAATCCTGCTATTTCATTTCTGGCAGCTGCGGCGAAAGGTACGGGTACTCCCGACGAAAAATCTTCGTAAGCGCTGTATTTCCAGTCGGTAACTACGCGATAAATCCGATCCTCGTTTTTATAACCATCATCAAAACTAAGCTGAAAACGGATAAAGATAAAAATCAGGATACAGCTTGCCATCCCTATTGACAGGCCAAGAATATTGATCAGGGTATAACTTTTGTTTTTCCAGAGGTTTCGCCAGGCGATTTTTAAGTTTAATTTGAACATAAGGCGTAGTTTTAGCGTAAAGTGTTTGGCGTTTAGCGTTTAAACGCTTAGCACCAAACGCCTCACGCAGGTGTTATTCATATTTAAGTGCATCAACGGCGTTGGCTTTGGCAACTTTAAAAGTTTGCATACTTACCGTAACCAGTGCAATTAGTATTGAGGTGAAAAGTGCGAGCAAAAAAGGCCATGGGTTAATCGAAATTTTATAATCATATTTTTCAAGCCATTTAGCTACGAGGATGTAAGCTACCGGAATGGCGATGAGGTTGGCAATAACCACCAGCTTCATAAAATCTTTATTCAGCAGAATTAAAATATCAGAAAGGTTGGCACCCAATACCTTGCGGATGCTGATTTCTTTACTACGCTGTTCGGCCGTGTACAAAGCCAATCCAAGCAAACCCAGGCACGATATAAAAATGGCAAAACCACCAAACAGGTTCGAAAGCACGCTTAACAATTTTTCGCTTTGTAGCTTTTCAGCCATCCCCTGGCTAATCATTTTTACCTCAACCGGATAAGCAGGGTTTAAGCGACTGCTTACCGATTTGATTGCTTCAACTGAAGTACTTAATGATTGTGCCGGATTTAATTTAAGCAATAAAGCTCTACTCGTTTTGATATTGTAATAGTAAACGGTGGGCTGTATTTTCGAAGCAAGAGACTCATTTGAATAATCCTGTACCACCCCTACCACTTTAAGCGGTGGATTATCCCCCCAATGGATCACTGTACCCACCGGATCTTTTAAGCCCATGGCTTTAACAGCTGTTTGGTTAAGCAAAAGCGAGGTAGCAGTATCTGCAGGAAACCTGGGATCAAAATCCCTACCCGCTACAATTTTTACGCCTGTAGTTTTGGCAAAATCGAAACCGGTACTTCTATAATTAATGATAGAAACGTCGTTTTTTGGTTTACCGGGCCAAGAAATATCGCTGGTAATAGAACCACTATTGGTAAAAGAACCAGCGTATTCGGTAGCTGCTGTAATGGCTCCTGCTAGTTGTAATTCATTTTTAAACAATGTTAGTTTCTCTGGCTTAGTCCATTCGCCTTCCAGGTCGATCTGAGCGAGTGCCGTTTGATCGAAACCCAACGGCTTATTTTTGAGGTGCTGGATCTGGCTGTAAATTACAATGGCAGAGATAATCATACAGATGGAAAGACTAAACTGTAACACCACCAATGTTTTGCGGATAGATAAGGAGCCCGTTGAACTTTTAAACCCTTTAAGCACTTTTACCGGAATAAAAGAAGAAAGGTAAAATGCCGGGTAGCTTCCGGCAAGTAAGCCTGTAATCAATATCATCGACAGCAACAGCACCCAAAATGGGTAAGAACTGTAATCAATCTTAATGGAAATATTAAGCAGGTTGTTGAAATAAGGCAAGGAAAGTTCGAGCGTAATAAAAGCAATGGCCATAGCTATAACTGACAACAATAGCGATTCGATCATAAACTGCCCCATAATGGTGTTTCGGGTAGAGCCCAAAGCTTTGCGTACACCAACCTCCCTGGCCCGTTTTTCTGATTTCGCCGTAGAGAGGTTCATGTAATTGATGCAGGCAATAAGCAACACACAAATGGCCAGAAAAACAAATAACCGCAATTGATCTATTTTACCTCCAGCCGATTTTCCATTCTCAAAATGATCATATAAATGGAATTTAGCCAAAGGAAAAAGAAAAAGCTGATAAGTCATTTCTTTTAGGTTAGGTTCTTTATTTACAATAAAGTCTTTAATAGCTGTATTAGTCGCATTTAAATCGGCATTATCTTTTAGCTGTAATAAAGTTAAACAGGTAATAGCACCCCATCCATATCCTTTCTCGGCTGGGTTCTCCTGTTCATAAAATGCCCAGGGCTGCAGCACATCAAACCGAATGGTCTGGTTTTTAGGCAAGTCTTCAATTACTGCACTTACCTTCAAACTAACTTTATTATCGTAAATAATAAGCTGGCCCAATGGATTTTGATTACCAAACAACTTTTTGGCTGTAGAGGCATTGATCAATATATTATTCGGTTCGGCCAATGCTGTTTCTGGATTACCATAAATAAATTTCTGATTAAGGATTTTCAAAAAACTGGGATCTGCGCTCAATGCTTCCAGTTTAAAATGATGCTGATCGTGACTGTAAAGCCTTGAGTTGCCGGGCATGGTGATGCGTGCAGCATTTTTAATACCAGGCAGTTCTATCACAGCAGCGTTGGCCAGCTTATTTGGCACCGCCATGGTTGTGGCCAATTTGCCATTATATTTCAGGTTTAATGCCGCAAAATATACCTTATCTACATTTTTATAGTGTTTATCGAAACTCCATTCGTAATTTACATACAACAGCAACATTAAACAACAAGCCATACCAATGGCCAGGCCACCAATATTGATTAATGTAAAGCCCTTGTGTTTCCAGAGGTTGCGTAAGGCGATTTTTAGATTTAATTTGAACATAAGGTTTAAGGGTTATGGCTTAGGGTTTAGGGTCTGGCGTACCTTACGCCTTCGACCTTTCAACCTTCTGCCTTATTCGTATTTCAAAGCATCAACAGGATTGGCATTTACTGCTTTTCTGGCTTGTATGCTTACGGTTATCATGGTTAATAAAATGGTAATCATTGTAGTGGTTATAAAAGGCAACACAGGAAAACCGATCCGGTAGGCAAAGGTTTTAAGCCACATATTGGTCATCACATAGGCAATTGGCCAGGAAACAACATTGGCAATAATGACCAGGTAAAAAAATGAACTGTTGATTAGCTTGAGCAGCTGCAAATCGGTTGCACCCAAAATTTTACGCACGGCAATTTCTTTTAATCGGCCATTGGTAATGTATTTTGCAAATGCATATAAACCGAGCAACGCGATAAATATGGTGAGTACCGCTGCAGCTAAAAATACAGCCTGCAACTGTTCCTGCTTTTTAAAGAGTTTGCCGTAAAGCTCATCCAAAAAGGCATAGCGAAAATCTTCGCCATCAAGTTTATTAATTTCAGGCCATTGCGCTTTTAAAGTAGCCAATGCGTCTGCCATTTTATTTTGGTCGATCTTAAGCAGGATTTCGGTTTTAAAACTGCCGCAAGGATCTTTGATGGTGTAAATTGTAGGTTGAACTGCATTTTCAAAACCTTGCGTTTTGAAATCTTTTATCACACCAACTATTTTATAATCAATATCGCAGCCTCTGATGATTTGTCCAACAGGGTTTTTAATCCCATACTTTGCCGCAGCACGTTCATTTATAATTGCCGAATTTATCGTGTCAGTTTTAAATTTGCTTGAGAAAAAACGTCCTTCTTTTAACTTAATATCCAGCGTTTCGAAATAGTCAAATTCTACATTAACAAAGTCAATATTTGCCTTTACCCCATTTGCTGTGAAGCTATTTATTCCATTTTGGCCACCAGGAATAAAAGTAGACACCGTTGCCGATTTAATTCCCGGAATTTTCAGTAATCGTTGCCTGACAGGTTCAAAATGAATGGAGCCAAATTTTGAAGGATTGTTAAATAACGTTAGATTTTTAACATACACAACCTGATTGGCATTAAAGCCTAAATCTTCGCTTCGCATGTATTTCAATTGCGAATTGATAATGAATAAGCCTATAATAAAAATAACTGCCACGCTAAATTGGAAAACCAATAAACCGTTACGTAGCCAATAACTTTGTTTACTGGTAGAGAAATTACCTTTAAGTACAAGTGAAGGCTTAAAACCAGATAAAACTACTGCCGGATAAATACCTGCACAGAAAGTGATTAATCCTAAAATAACGGGCATTTTCCAGAACAAACCATTTGCGGTGTGCCAGATTGCTAAATGAACATGAAAAAGGGTATTAAATTTAGGCAAAACTAATTCTGCTACAATTAATGCCAAAATAATTGCTAACAGGCATTGCATTAAGATCTCCACCAAAAACTGTTTAGTTAGCTGGAGACGATAAGCTCCCATAACTTTTTTGATGCCAACCTCTTTAGCGCGCTTAGCTGCTTGTGCGATACTCAAATTAGTAAAGTTAATACAGGCAATTACCAAAATTAAAACACCTAAAACAGAAAGTGCTATTAATATTTTATAAGGAGCATCATTACCTGCCTTTGGCTTTAAGTGTTGGTTAGACAATGGATCTAAAAAGGTAGAAATGCCGTTTATTTCTGTTATTGATTTGGTATCGCTTTTATCTTTCAATAATTCTGTCCGGTATAAACTGGTAATTTTTTGTTCAAGATCTGCTACATCAGTTTCAGGTTTTACCTGTAAATAAATGGTGTAATCGTTCATATTATAATGATCGTTCTTGCCAGGTTCATTACCAATACTAACACCATCGAAAGTAAAGTTAGAATGTAAATTATTTTTTATAGTGCCATTGACGATTCCTGTTATTCCAGAAGTGCTTGCACCGAAACCAACCATTTCGGGTTTATCATCATTTTTATCAGGAAAAAGCGTTTTCATGCTTTCAGTGCTCAAATAAGTTAGTCGTTCCATCTCTCCTGCAGGTTTTACAAGACCATTTTTAGGCAGGATATGGAGAATTTGAGCGGCATTGTAACTTACCTGCAAAATGTTTTTGGTAAAAAGGGTATTTTTACCGTTTTTAATCGTCAGTTCAAAAGCACTATCCTTTATCACACCTGCAGACTCTACCTCGGGGAAGTTTCGCCTGATCGCTTCAGCCAAAGGGGCAGCAACGTAATTGGTTTTAAATTCCGGATATGTTATTCCAACAACATAGACATTCTCGTAATTCGGATTTTCCTTATCAAAACTGGTTTCATAAGTAAAATAGAGTGTTACCAAAATAAATGCAGCCAAGGCAATGGCCAAACCGCCAATATTAATGGCCGTAATCCCTTTATTTCTCCATAGGTTCCGTAAGGCTATTTTTAGATTTAATTTGAACATAAGGTTTAAGGTTTTAGGGCGTGGGGTTTAGGGTCTGGCGTACCTTACGCCTTCGACCTTTCAACCTTCTGCCTTATTCGTATTTTAAAGCATCAACAGGGTTAGCCTTTGCTGTTTTATAAGCCTGAAAGCTTACCGTAACTAAAGCCATTAATAAAGTACCAAAAGTAGCTACCGGCATAATCCACCAGCTAAATTCTGTGTGATATTCAAAATTATTTAACCATTTTATCATGGCGAAATAACTGATGGGTATCGCAATTACAATGGCTACAGCGATCATTTTAAGGAAAGACAGCGACAGTAACTGCATTAAATTGGCTACCGATGCACCTAAAACCTTTCGAACACCAAATTCTTTGGTACGTTGTTCTGCACTGTAGGCAACCAAACCAAATAAACCCAGGCAAGAAACGAAAATGGCCAGGCCACCAAATAAATTGGAAAGAATACCTAAGGTTTTTTCTGATTTGTATTTTTCCTGATATAATGAATTTATAAACGTAATTTCCGTTGGATATGCAGGATTAAAAGCCTTTGTAATCCTGCTGATGGTTTCGATGTTACGCTGGAGGTTATTTTTATTATTCAAACGCATTGTAATGGTGCCTGTTTGATGCTGATTTAAAAAGATCACCTGAGGGTTATTGGATTTGTAAGGTGAATCCCAAACGTAATCATCAAAAACCCCGATGATGTTTACATTCGACCCGAAAATCGTTATTTTTTCCCCGATAGGATCCTGGTAACCGAATACCTTCACAGCCGAAGCACTCACCATAACCGCGCTGGTATCGGAAGCAAAGTTTTTTGAAAAATCTCGGCCTGCTATCAATTTAATGCCATTCGTTTTGATGAAATCGTAAGTGATAGCCACCTGGTTAAACATCACTGTATTTTCTGGCTTCGTCATGCCATCCCATTTGACATCCATAAAGTTACGCCCATGGTGAGACAGGCTGACGGATGACTGATACATCGACGTTACCGCACCCGACCTCAACATTTCGGTTTTGAACAAGTCAAATTTATTTTTCAGTTCGCCATCCTGAGGAAGTTCGACAAGTGTATTCACGTCGAAACCAACCGGTTTATTCTTAATGTACTGAATCTGGCGGTAGATGACCAAAGTGGCAATAATTAAAATAATGGCGAAACAGAACTGCCCGACAACGAGTACCTGCCTCAGGCTTATGTCCGCAAATCCCCGGGATGAGATTTTCCTTCTTAAGGTTTGAATCGGATTAAACGCAGACAGATAAAACGCGGGATAGCTCCCTGCAATTAAGCCGGTTGCAAAAACAATTCCTAA
>Ga0182008_10001395_pt1 | contig 16301 bp, 10 predicted proteins | sample Sormic07211129_1_FD_120482 | JGI IMG/M metagenome (GOLD analysis project Ga0182008, IMG submission 120482) | Rhizosphere microbial communities from Sorghum bicolor, Mead, Nebraska, USA - 072115-129_1 metaG | ecosystem: Host-associated > Plants > Roots > Rhizosphere | place: USA: Nebraska...
CCGGCCAGGATAAAGTCGCACATCAACGCCAGCTCACAGCCACCACCCAGGGCAAAGCCGTTAACGGCGGCGATGATCGGCTTGCGGCGGTTGGCCACGCGGTCGCTGTCGCTGAACAGGTCGTCCATATAAATCTGCGGGTAGGTCAGCTCGGCCATTTCCTTGATATCGGCGCCGGCGGCGAAGGCCTTTTTCGAACCGGTCAGCACGATGCAGCCGATTTCCGGATTGGCTTCCAGGCCATCCAGGGCCTGGTTCAACTCGCTTACCAACTGTGCGTTCAGCGCGTTCAGCGCCTGCGGGCGGTTCAGGGTGATCAAACCGACCCGGCCTTGAACCTCAAGCAAAATAGTCTCGTAACTCATGTATCGGCTCCTTAAAGATTGCGTGAGATGACCATGCGTTGAATATCGCTGGTGCCTTCGTAAATCTGGCAGACCCGCACATCGCGATAGATGCGCTCCAGGGGAAAGTCGCTCAGGTAACCGTAACCGCCGAGGGTTTGCAAGGCGGCCGAACAGACTTTCTCAGCCATTTCCGAGGCGAACAGCTTGGCCATCGAGGCCTCCACCAGCGCCGGCTTGCCGCTGTCACGCAGGGCGGCGGCGTAATGCACCATCTGCCGCGCCACCGCGATCTGCGTGGCCATGTCCGCCAGGCGAAACGCCACGGCCTGATGTTCGATCAGCGCCTTGCCGAAGCTTTCGCGCTCGCGGGCATAGTCGCGGGCCGCCTCAAACGCAGCGCGGGCCATGCCCACCGCTTGTGCGGCGATACCTACGCGGCCGCCTTCAAGATTGGCCAGGGCGATTTTATAGCCCTCGCCCTCCTCCCCCAGGCGATTGGCCAGCGGCACCTTCAGGTCTTCGAACAGAATCTGGCAGGTGTCGGAAGCATGCTGGCCGAGCTTGTCCTCGACTCGCGCCACGCTGTAGCCCGGTGAGTCCGTCGGCACGATAAACGCGCTGATGCCACGCTTGCCCGCCGCCGGGTCGGTTACGGCAAACACAATCACCACCCCGGCGTTCTGCCCGGAGGTGATGAACTGTTTGCAGCCATTGAGCACGTAGTGATCGCCCTCCAGGCGCGCGCGGGTTTTCAGGCTGCTGGCATCCGAGCCGGCCTGGGGTTCGGTCAGGGCGAACGCGCCGAGCATGGCGCCGCTGGCCAGAGGCGTGAGAAACCGGGCCTTTTGCTGATCGTTGCCGAACTTGAGGATCGGCACGCAGCCCACCGAGTTATGCACGCTCATGATGGTGGAACAGGCGCCGTCACCGGCGGCGATTTCTTCCAGGGCCATGGCGTAGGCCAGGTAACCGGTGTCGCAACCGCCCCACTGTTCCGGCACCAGCATGCCGAAAAAGCCCAACTCGGCCATCTCGCCGATGGCTTCTTTGGGAAAGCGGTGCTCGCGGTCCCACTCGGCGGCGAAGGGTTTGAGGCGTTCCTGGGCAAATTGCCGGGCCGCATCGCTGATTTGCAGGTGTTCGTCATTGGGCAGCATGGTGCAGAGTCCTTAATACAGGCATTCGACGGCCATGGCCGTGGCTTCGCCACCGCCGATGCAGATAGCGGCCACGCCGCGCTTGAGGCCTTTTTGGCGCAGGGCTGCGAGCAGGGTCACGAGGATGCGCGCGCCGGACGCGCCGATCGGGTGCCCCAACGCGCAGGCACCACCGTGGATATTGACCTTGGCATGCGCAATCTGCAGCTTGCTCATGGTCACCAGGGTCACCACGGCAAAGGCTTCGTTGATTTCAAACAGATCGACTTCGTCCAGAGTCCAGCCAGTCTTGCTCATCAGCTTGCGAATCGCCCCCACCGGCGCCACCGGGAACAATCCAGGCTCATCGGCAAAGGCCGCGTGCCCGTGGATCACCGCCAACGGCTTGAGGCCACGCTTGAGCGCCTCGGACTCGCGCATCAGCATTAATGCCGCCGCGCCGTCGGAGATCGAGCTGGAGTTGGCCGCCGTCACCGTGCCGCCTTCGCGGAACGCCGGTTTCAACTGGGCGATCTTGTCCAATTTGGCCTTCGGCGGTTGCTCGTCGTGCAGGATGGTTTTCTGTTCCTTGCCCACCGTGACCTGGACCGGCACGATCTCGGCGGCAAAGTGCCCGTGGCTGATCGCCTCCTGGGCGCGGCCCAGGGACGCGATGGCGAAGGCGTCCTGGGCTTCACGGGTAAAGCCGTTATGCAGGGCGCACTCTTCGGCGAAGGTGCCCATCAGGCGGCCTTTGTCGTAGGCATCCTCCAGGCCGTCGAGGAACATATGGTCGAGCACACGGCCATGGCCCATGCGGTAACCGCTGCGGGCGCGGTCCAGCAGATACGGCGCGTTGGACATGCTCTCCATGCCCCCCGCGATCACCACGTCGACGCTGCCGGCCGCCAGCGAGTCGTGGGCCAGGATGGTCGCCTCCATGCCCGAGCCGCACATCTTGTTGAGGGTGGTGCAGCGAGTGCCCTTGTCCAGCCCGGCGCCCAGTGCCGCCTGGCGCGCCGGCGCCTGACCGAGGCCGGCGGGCAGCACGCAACCGAACAGCACTTCATCCACGGCATCGGTGGCGATGCCGGCGCGCTCGACCACTGCGCGAATCGCCGCAGAGCCCAGCTGCGGCGCGGTCAGGCCCTTGAGGTCGCCCTGAAACCCGCCCATGGGCGTACGTGCGGCGCTGACAATCACAATCGGATCGTTCATCGGTTGTCCTCCTTACTTGGCCGCCATGCGCAAGGCGCCGTCGAGACGGATCACCTCGCCATTGAGCATGCTGTTTTCAATGATGTGCCGCACCAGCGCGGCGTACTCGGCGGGTTTGCCCAGGCGCGGCGGGAATGGCACGCCGGCGGCCAGGGAGTCGCGTACTTCGGGGGGCATGCCGGCCATCATAGGGGTCTCGAAGATGCCGGGGGCGATGGTCATCACACGGATGCCAAAGCGTGCCAGTTCTCGGGCGGCGGGCAAGGTGAGGCTGGCAATCGCGCCTTTGGACGCCGCGTATGCAGCCTGGCCGATCTGCCCGTCGAATGCGGCGACCGACGCGGTATTAATGATCACGCCGCGCTCGCCCTCGGCATTGGCCTCGGTTTCAGCGATGGTCGCCGCCGCCAGGCGCAGCAGGTTGAAGCTGCCGATCAGGTTGACGTTGATGACCTGCGCAAAACTCGCCAGCCCATGAGGGCCGTTCTTGCCGAGGATCTTCTCGCCACGCACCACACCGGCGCAATTGACCAGCCCGTGCAGTCCGCCAAACGCCGCCACCGTGGCCTGCACCGCCGCTTCAGCCGCCGCTTCCTGGCTGATATCGGCGACCGTGCTGCGGGCGTTGTCGCCCAGGTGCCGGGCCTTGGCCGCCACGGCGTCGGCATTCAAATCCACCAGCATCACCTTGGCGCCGGCACCGACCAACATGTCGGCGGTGGCCGCGCCGAGGCCCGAAGCGCCGCCGCTGACCAGGAATACCTTGTTTTCAATCTGCATCGTTGTGTCCTTAAAAAGGGATCACGCCACCGCTGCTTGAGCTTTGGCGATTTCCTGATTACGCAAGATAAAACGTTGCAACTTGCCGCTGGGGGTCTTGGGCAAGTCACTGACGAATTCGATTTCCCGTGGATAGGCATGCGCGGCCAGGCGCTGGCGCACATGCAGGCGCAGTTCTTCGGCCAGTTCCGGCGTGGCGCGGTATTGCTCGTTGATCACCACGAACGCTTTGACCAACTCGGTGCGCTCCGGGTCGGGTTTGCCGACCACCGCCGCCTCGATCACCGCCGGGTGCTCGACCAGCGCACTTTCCACGTCGAACGGGCCCACGCGATAACCGGAAGTGGTAATCACGTCGTCACTGCGTCCGACAAAACTGATGCTGCCGTCCGGGTTCAGCTCCACGGTGTCGCCGCTGAGGTAGTACTTGCCGACAAAGGCCTTGGTCTTGACGCCTTCGTAGCCGGCGAACCAGCACATCGGCGACTGCTCGCGGTCGATGGCCAGGATGCCGGGCTGGCCGGCGGGTAATTCCTGGTACGCCTCGTCCAGCACCACGATACGGTGCCCCGGCGACGCGAACCCGGCGGAGCCGACGTGCACCGGATGAGCCAGGCCATGGTGATTGCACAGCACCATGCCCAACTCGGTCTGGCCATAGTGGTCGTGGATGGTCACGCCGAGGTTGTCGGCGAACCAGCGGATCACCTCCGGGTTCAGCGGCTCGCCGGCACTGCTGACAATGCGCAGTTTCCCCTTGATCGACCGGGCGAACTGCTCGCCGCCGGCAATCAGCAAACGGTAGGCGGTGGGAGAACCGGTGAGGTTGGTGATCCCGTATTTGTTGATCACCCGGCAGGTACTCTCCAGGGTGAACGGGCCGTCGTAGAAGGTAATCGGGTGGCCCATGGACAGCGGCCCGGTCACGCCGAAATAGATGCCGTAGGCCCAGCCCGGATCGGCGACGTTCCAGAACGCGTCTTCGGGCCGCAGGTCGACGGCGTCGCGGGTGTAGCTCTGGAATGCGACAATCGCCTTGAGCGGCACCGACAGTGCTTTGGACGGGCCGGTGGTGCCCGAGGTAAACATCAGCAGGAACGGTTCCTCCGCGCTCAACAGCACCGGCTCGCAGAGGTTGGAATACGTGGGGAGCTCGGCCCAGAAACTGAAGTCGCCGCGCACGATGCCTTCGCCCTTGGGGCCGGCGACCGTGACGATAAGGGGGCAACCCTGCACCTCGGCGAGCTTGGGCCGGTTAACCGCGTCGGTGACCACCAGCGCCGCGCCGGAGCTGTTCAAACGGTGTTCAATGGCCTTGGGGCCGAACGCGGTGAACAGCGGCTGGTACACCGCGCCGATGCGCCAGGTGGCCAGCACCACCACCAGCAACTCCGCCGTGCGTGGCAGCAGACCGGCGACCTTGTCGCCGCGCTTCACACCTTGGGCCAGGAGGAAATTGGCGAAGCGTGCCGCCTGGTCCTGCAGGTCGGTAAAAGTGACGGTGGCGCTGCGCCCGTCCTTGCCCTCCCAGAACAGCGCGATGCGCCCCGGCAACGCGTAACGGTCGCAGCATTCGACGCAGGCGTTCAGGCCCTGCAGGCTGCCGGCCAGAGTGGCCTCGACGGTGTGCGGATAATCAAATTCGGTGGTGGCGGCCAAATAGTCACGCATCGCTTGGAATCCTTCGGTCGTTTTTATTTTCAGGACGTTTTTTTACGACAAGCACCGCGGAAATAGTCGCTCCAGCGCGCTTCACCAGCAATGGTCAAAGCTTTCAACATGGCTGACTGTTTTGGCCAATGCCGCGTTTGATCATAGACCGCGCCGATGAAGCGGTCGGCCCAAGCGATTGGACGCCCTGCCCGTCAGCTTCTACCCTGACGAGCTGCGCCACCTGAGAAGCTCCCGCCCGATGATCGTGCGTCCCAAACCCAACCTGCTGGGTATCCTGTTTTCCCTCAAGGGGTCGATTGCCAAGCGCATTGCCTTGCGCAGCCTGCTGGTGACGTTGCTCGCGTCGGTGATCGTGCTGGTGGAAACCCTGCACCCGGCGTACTTCTCCAAGGTCAATGCCACCCCCTTCACCTTGCTCGGGCTGTCGCTGTCGATCTTCATGAGTTTTCGCAACAACGCCTGCTACGACCGCTGGTGGGAAGGCCGCAAGCAACTGGGTCAGATGGTGATCGAAGTGCGCTCGCTGATTCGGCAAACCCAGGTGCTGACCGATACGTCCGAGCGAGCGCACGTGTTGCGCGCTGTGTGTGGCTTCGCCCACGGATTGATCGCGCGTCTGCGCCATGAAGACGAAGCCTCGGCCATACAACCGTGGACGCAGGCGCAGGCCGACCACCCGAACCTGCCCGATCAAGTGCTGCAGCAGGTGGGCGCGCGCTTCAGCGAACTGGCCGGGCGCGGCGCAATCAGCGAATGGCGCTACACCCAGTGGGAAACTCGCCTGGTCAGCCTGAGCCAGGTGCAGGCCGCGTGTGAGCGGATCAAGCACACGCCGCTGCCCTTCCCTTACACGCTGCTGCTGCACCGCACCATCTACCTGTTCTGCATCCTGCTGCCCTTCGCCATGGCCGAACCCCTCGGCTGGCTGACACCGGTATTCACCGCCATTGTCAGCTACACCTTTTTCGGCCTCGACGAAATCGGCGATGACCTGGAAGACCCGTTTGGCTTTGACGAGAACGATCTGCCCTGCAACGCGATCCTGCGCACCCTGGAGCGCGAGGTGCTGGCCGCCCTCGGTGTGACGCAGCTGCCGCCCGCCCTGGAGCCGGTGGAATACGTGCTCACCTGATGCGGGTTTGACACCTGCCGTGGTCTGGTCGAAGCTTGCGGCTTTAAACGAGCTGCCCACGCTTTCGGACGCCTGCATGTCAAAGTCACGCCGTTACGCCCTCGTCGGCCTGTGCGCCCTGTTGTTTATCGGACTGATCATTGGGTATTTCACCCACACCCCCCAAGTGGCCGTGCCGCCTGCCATTGCCAAAGGCTATTCGAAAGCGTTGAAACAGGCGCATAACGGCGAGCCCGGCGCAGCGCGCGTGCTGTACCAGCAACTCGCGCGCCCGGACCTGTCGCCGGAACGCCGTGCCGCGTTGCATGCCGAATTGCCCAACTACCCCAGCCCCCAGGCGCTGAAGCTGGCGGATAAGGACCTGGCTCACGAGGCACCGCTGGTGCGCGAGGCGGCGATCCACAGCATCGTCGGCCTGGTGCCCAGCGGCCAGCGCACCCTGTTGCTCGGTCCGCTGCTGGATGACCCGGAGCAACGCGTTCGTTTTGCCGCCGCCAATGCCCTGCTCGGCCTGTCGCCCGACGCCCTGGGCCTGTATTTCGGCCCGCTGCAACAGGTGCTGGACGAATACGTCAAACACCTTAAGGCCCAGCCCGAAACCGCTGAAGGCTGGATTCAATTGGCGCGCCTGTACATCCACAGCGCGCTGCTGCCCGAGGCGCAGAATGCGCTGGAACAGGCCACACGCCTGCAGCCGGACAATCTGCCGGCGGTGGTGGCGCAGATCGAGTTGCTCGACAAACAGGGCAAGACCGACGAATCGCGGCAACTGTTGGCCCGGCAATTGGCGGCGCATCCGGAGTCGGCTTACCTGCAGCACGCCCTCGGCCTGTGGCTGCTGCACCATGGCGAGCGCACGTATGCGTTGCTCGGCCTGTCCAAAGCGGTAGAGCTGGAACCGGATAATCAGGATTACCGCTACGACCTGGCCACCACTCTGCACGCCCAGCAGGAACTGGAAGCTGCCCAGCGCCAGTTGGAAGAAATCGTCCAGCGCCACCCGGCCAACCGCAAGGCGCGCGTGTTGCTGATCAACTACTGGAAAGAGAGCGGCCAGTTGCAGAACGTGCAGGTATTGCTGGCCCAGCTCGAACAACAGAACCCGGATGACCCGGCGCTGCAGCAAGGCCTGTAAGGCTTATACAAAAAGTTGGAAAAAAAGCCGCAGTCGCGCACAAACCCGCGCAAAACGTTGAACCCCCGCAACAGCCAACGGTCAAGTGCTTAAGGCGCGCCCGAACGGGTGCGCACATCTCCTCGTATGTGACCTGAGGGCACTTCTTGTCTACATCTAAAGCGTTGTTAACCGAAAAAGCAGCCATCGGCATTGAAGGTCTCGACGACATTCTTTCCGGTGGGTTGTCCCGCAGCCATTTGTTTCTGCTCGAAGGTGAGCCAGGGACCGGCAAAACCACCGTAGCCTTGCATTTTCTGCAGGCCGGCGCGAAAAACGGTGAAACATCGTTGTACATCACCCTGTCCGAAACCGAGCGTGAGCTGCGCCAGGGTGCCAAGTCCCACGGTTGGGACCTGGACGACAATATCCATATCTTCGAATTGACCCCGCCCGAGAGCCTGCTCAACGCCGAGCACCAGCAGAGCCTGCTGTACTCCTCGGACCTGGAACTGGGTGAAGCGACCCGGCAGATTTTCGAAGTGGTCGAGCGTGTCAAGCCAACCCGCGTGGTGATCGACAGCCTGTCCGAGATCCGCCTGCTTGCCCAGAGTTCGCTGCGTTATCGCCGGCAAATCCTGGCCATCAAGCATTACTTCGTGCGCTATGACGCCACGGTGCTGCTGTTGGACGACCTGACCACCGAATCCCTGGACAAGACCGTGCACAGCGTCGCCCACGGCGTGATCCGCCTGGAAGAACTGACCCCCAACTATGGCGCCGAACGCCGCCGCGTGCGCGTGGTGAAGTACCGCGGCCAGAAATACCGCGGTGGGTTCCACGATTTCACCATCATGGGCGACGGCATTCATGTGTTCCCACGCCTGGTGGCGGCCGAGCATCGTGGCGGTTATGTGCGCCAGACCCTGAGCAGCGGCATCCACGAACTGGATGCGTTGATGGGCGGCGGTGTCGAGACCGGCTCCAGCAGCCTGATTCTGGGTCCGGCGGGCACCGGCAAATCGCTGATTTCGATGATCTTCGCCGCCGCCGCGGTAGAGCGTGGGGAAAAGGCCGCGCTGTTTATCTTCGACGAAGAGCTGGGGCTGCTGTTCGAACGCATGCGCAATATGGGCATTGACCTTGTCGCGCTGCAAGCGACCGGAAACCTGCTGATCGAACAGGTGGACGCCGCCGAGCTGTCGCCTGGTGAGTTTTCCCACCGCGTGCGACGTTGCGTGGATGAGCGCGGGATCAAGACCGTGGTGATCGACAGCATCAACGGCTATCAGGCCGCGATGCCTGAAGAAAACGCCTTGATCCTGCATATGCACGAGCTGTTGCTGTACCTCAACCGGCGTGGCGCGGCGACGTTCATGACCGTCGCGCAACATGGCCTGGTTGGCGACATGCAGGCGCCGGTCGACATTACTTACCTGGCCGACACCGTGATCCTGCTGCGTTACTTCGAAGCACAGGGCAAAGTGCGTCGCGCCATCTCCATCATCAAGAAACGCACGGGCACCCATGAGTCGACCATTCGCGAGTATCGCATCAGTCACCAGGGCATGACCGTCGGTGAACCGCTGGCCAACTTCCAGGGCGTCCTGCGTGGCATTCCTACCTACATGGGCGCCGGTTCGCCTTTGTTGAAGGAAGAGGGAGAGTGACGGCCCTGGCACCCGCCTCCGAGCGCGCTATCGTTCTGGCGCCTCTGGGCCGCGACGGCACCTTGGCGCTGATGATGCTCAACGAAGCCGGCTACAGCGGCATCATTGCCAGCAATCTCATGGCGCTGTGCGAGGCCCTGGAAGAAGGTGCCGGCCTGTTGATCATCGCCGCCGAAGCCTTGCGGGGGGTCGATCTGGAGCCATTGCTGGAGCACTTGCATCGTCAACCGGCGTGGTCGGACCTGCCCATCGTACTGCTGACTCACCACGGCGGCAGCGAGCAGAACGGTTCGTCGGACCTCAGTGGCTTGCTGGGTAACGTGACCTTCCTCGAGCGGCCGTTCCATCCGGTAACGTTGATCAGCCTGGTCAGCGCAGCCCTGCGTGGGCGACGCCGCCAGTACGAGGCCCGCGATCGCTTGATCGATCTCAGCGCCAGCGAACTGCGCCTGCAGCGCACCCTGGAGACGCTGGAGCAACAGGTCGAGGAACGTACCGCGCAGTTGCGCAGCAATGAAGAGGCGCTGCGCCAGTCCCAGAAGATGGAAGCGGTCGGTCAGTTGACCGGCGGCATCGCCCATGACTTCAACAACATGCTCACCGGTATTATCGGCAGCCTGGAATTGCTGCGCCGGCGCGTGGCCCGCGGCAAGCTCGACGACCTTGACAGCCTGATCGACCTGGGCGTGACTTCCGCCAACCGGGCGGCGGGGCTGACCCACCGGCTCCTGGCGTTTTCCCGCCGCCAGTCCCTGGATTCCAAACCGGTGCAGATCAATCGACTGGTCACCTCCATGGGCGAGTTGCTGCAACGCAGCATTAACGAAAGCATCAGCCTGAACATGCGCTTGAGCGAGCAACTGTGGACCGCCGAAGCCGACCCCAACCAGCTGGAGAGCGCCCTGCTCAACCTGGTGATCAATGCGCGGGATGCCATGCCCAATGGCGGCCGACTGACGGTGGAAACCAGCAACCGCCACCTCGACAGCGTGTTCACCGCCGCCTACGGCTCACTCACGCCCGGCGACTACGTTGAGTTGAGCGTCAGCGACACCGGGTGCGGCATCCCCGAAAGTGTCATGGGCCGGGTGTTCGATCCGTTCTTCACCACCAAGCCGATTGGCCAAGGCACCGGGCTCGGGCTGTCGATGATCTACGGCTTTGCCCGCCAATCCCGGGGTCACGTGATCATTCACAGCGAAGTCGACAAAGGCACCACAGTCAGCCTGTTCCTGCCACGCTTCGTCGGCGAAGTGGTCGCCGATGAAGCGAGCAATCCGACGCTGCTGCCGTTCGCCAACGAAGGCGAAACGGTACTGATCGTCGAGGACGACGCCGCAGTGCGCGTGCTGGTCAGTGCGGTACTCAAGGAACTGGGCTATGCCTACGTCGAGGCCGGCGATGCCAACACCGCCGTGCCGATCATCGAGTCGGACCAGCGTATCGACCTGCTGATCAGCGACGTTGGCCTGCCCGGCATGAACGGCCGGCAACTGGCCGAAATCGGCCGGCAGATCAGGCCAGACCTCAAGGTGCTGTTCATTACCGGTTATGCCGAGCATGCGGCGGTGCGCGGCGGGTTCCTGGAGCCTGGGATGCAACTGATCGCCAAGCCCTTCACGTTTGATCTGTTGACGGCCAAGGTGCGGGAGATGATCCGGGCGTAATCGACGCAGCGTCAACATGCCGCAACATTCGACCCGTGGCATCGTGGAACGGTCCTACAAGTAACGGTTACTCAGGAATAGGTCCGCGCGCTCTGCGCTGAGTTATTTCTGAACGCCAGCGAGTTACTTGCCTATGATGATCTCTTCCCTTCGAACGTTACTCACCCAGCCCGTCGAGGCTCAAGCCCCAACGCAGCTCGCTGTACGCGAGCCACCGGTCGGGCGCGCGGCCCAGGTGAACCTTGGGCAACCGCCCCAAGGGGTGCAGGGTGTGTCCGGCGACAACGAAATGGCCTTTCGTTATGCCAAAACGCTGCTCCAGATCGCCGGCGACCCGGAGAAGGACAATGCGATCATGGTCGAAGCAATGCCCATGCACTCGACGTTCGGACAATGGTGGAAGCAATTGGGAAGCGCGATGCAGTCCCCCGAGGTGCTCGATTGGATAAGACGCGTGGGCGCAGACCCTGACAGCATCAGAATCAAGCCGGATACCGGTCAGGTGTTCTACAATCCGAAAAATCGCGGGTCTAATCCGCCACGGCTCGTAGTCGGTCCGGAAAACAAGGATTGGGCAACGGTCAGCGGGCCGTTGATGATGGCAGGACGGGCCATTTCCAACTTCTACGTCTTCAAGCCGCCGCTGACCGAGCGCAGCGACAGCGCGCCGTGGAAGCTGGTACGCGCCTTCTACTTCCAACCGCCTGCCAACGACCCGACGCAAGCGCAAGAGCAAGCCGTGCGTCTGGAGCGTGATCTGACCTTCGTGAGTGTGGATGGGGACCGCGACCCGGCTTTCTATGCCGCACGCAGCGACGAAGCGCTCAATGAACAGAAACGGGTACGGGGCGACAACAGCAACCTGTACTTCCTGCTGGGCGAGTTGCGCCACCTCGGCAGGGGCCTGGACTCGGGCAGTGTCTTGAGTGACGAAATTGTTGATTATCTGCAGCGCACCCGACTTGACATCCATCCCGACTCTTCCTGGGCGCAGGCATTCGCCACGCAGGCTGGCGCGAAGGTCAGCCTCAACGATTACATCCTGCAAAATGGCTGGGACCTTCCCACCAACGCCGAGCAAGTGCAAAACCTCTTGGACGCGCTGCCCAAGACGCTGGAGAAAGGCCCGGCGCTTGGTGACTACAGCGGCGCGTTGTCCTGGCCCATGCCTCTTGACGAGCAGAGCCAACTGACACTGCGCAGTATGCTGCGGCACGCTACCGTGGGTGATCTGGATGTAAGCCCCTACAAGAACGTTCTTGAGTACTTGCTGCACGGCGCTTCATTGGAACCCTCGCAAACGGCCAATCCCCGCCGAGTTCTCGACAGACTGATTCAATCGCCCAAGGGACAGGCGCTTGGCCTGGCTATCCAAGCCAGGTTCGAGGCCAACTCGATCAAAGGCAGCGTTAATGACTGGCTATTGGCGGCCTTAAGCCAGGATACGGACGCCCCCGCGCCTAACGCGCCGTCAACCCGAACCCGGGTGGCCGGTTTCAACCTGGCCGGCGACCAACACTGGGGCAGGCCCGCTTCACAGGTCGTCACGCGCCTGGCCGAACACCTGGAAACCACCGGCCGCTCGTCCTCGCCCGAGAAGGCGCGCTTACAGGCGCATCTGTTGCTGTCATCAAGGGCCCCGGAGTTTCTGGTCAAGGGGCTCCCCGAGCAACTGCTCTACGGCTCACATGGCTGGGTCAGTTTCGCCACCGCCGTGGCGCGTATCGAATCTGCAACGCCCGGTGCAACAGCAGACATGTCCCACTCCCAGGTGATGACTTGGGCGAGCACGGCGCCTGTCACGCAAACGCAACGCAAGGTCGAATGGGAGGCGCAGAACACTGCGCTCAAGGACTGGGGCGTGGCCAATGGCGTGATCGAATCGAACCCGCACGATGTGTATAACGATGGGCAGATGCAACGGGTGCGCAGCGCCTTCAATGAGCAGATCCGAGCATTGAAGCAGGCGTCCGAGGCCCGTAGCAGCGATGTGCCTGATTTGCACAAACGAACGGATGACTATTTGAGAGCGACATTAGGCCCGGATGTCGACCTGGAAGCGAAGGTCATCCAGCTCTCCCCGGCACATGTGGATTTTCCGGGGCCATACTCAATCAAGGACCTCTATCTGAAGGAGCGGTTGTTCTCGTTGCCCGGAAAATCTTCCGGGCTCGATAACTTCAAGGCTGGTCGTTTCTATCCGCTCATTTCGGCTCAGCAGACAATTACTCAAACGTCGGGCTCCGACTACCGCTGGGTCTCGCTCAGCGACAAGCTGGATATTGCTGACGTGGCCAGTAAGTTGAAGGAGGGGCCTGACCTCATCGGCGCGTTCAGGCAGGACATTTCAACTTATGCGAAGGCAATGGAAAAAAGCGTCGAAGTCGGTATCAACTTCAACCTCTCGCAATTGCCGCTCGAGGAACAAAAAGACCTTCAATATGGCGCGCTGAGCGTATTCCGGGAGGTCGGCGTCAGGCGGGACAACTTCGGCGGGACTACCCGGCGAGTAGGTAACGGCGCTTCGAACGAACCCGAACCCACGGAGTTGATCTTCCGTACTACACGCAATGCGCACACCCGGCACTACCAGATCAACGTAGATGGGACAATCAAACAGCGCCCCGACTTGGGATTGTTCGAGCCTGGACGGCAACCCCCGGTCCACACGCACTTTCATTACGACATGGTGCCGGTAAAGCTATCGGCCGATGGCCTCGACAGCGCTCCAGGCCTGACCGAGGAAACCCCGCCTGACGAGCGAACGCCACAGAGTTTTAACAGTAACCGAACCAAGGCGATTGCGCGCACGGTCACGCAGGAACTGGGTCTGGTCAATAAAATCCAGCAACAAGGCCAGGTGCTGACCACCTTTGACCAGGAAGTGCCTACCTACAAACAAATCCAGGAAGTTGTACTTAACCTGATCCCCTTTTATTCGGCGATCGTCAGTTTTTCAAAAGGTGACATCGGCGGCGGAATCACGGACCTGGCCTTTGATGCGTTGGGCTTTTTGACGGCCGGCGCCGGCGTTGTAGGCAAGGGCGCAAAAGTGCTGCGTAGTGCGGCCAGTGGGTTGAGCAAAGCGTCCAGACTCACCGGAATTATCGGCCGCGCGGCTATCGGGGCGATCAACCCGCTGGACGGCGTGGCAGATCTGGCCCGAGGAGCAGTCAAATCGGTGCGACGTGGATACGACGCCACACGCGCAGGCTTCAAGCAAGTGCGCGGGGCCCTAACCAAAGTTGACGCCTTGGCCCTCGCGAAGACGCCGGGGATCGCCCAGGGTGGGATCAAGTCGTCCAACGCAATCGACGAGCTGGCGTTATTTGCCCGGCTGGATGAAAAGACGGGCAACTGGCATGCCATTAACCCAGCAACGCGGCAGCCGTTCGGCCCGGCACTCAAGGGTTTCGAACCCAAAGTGCTTTCCAGTGCAGAGCTGAGTGACAATCTGGTCGCGTTGTTCAAAAAGCTGGATAAAGAGCCTCAGTTGGATATCTGTTACGCCACCGCCTTGCGCGCTGCTCAAGCCGACAAAAAAATCACCGACACTGCGTTCAAGAAGATCATCCCCGAAGTCCTCAATGGCGGATCGGAGCGCTATAACCAGGTCATGAAAATTGGCCCCGGCACGCGCAAGAGTAGCTTCAATGCCGCCGATATCACCGAATCAGGCGTCATGACCTTTGTGAGTCGAGGCGGCTACAACAAAGATAAAATTGTTCATGCCGTCTACCTTCAGAAAGCCCCGGACGGCCAACTGCACCTCTATCAGTCAAACTCACATGCACTGGATCACGCCCTTGGTGGTACAAAACAGGTGCCCAACACCGCAGGTAAAGCCAACGTCTACCCACTTGGCGCGGAGCAACAGGCGGGCATTCAAGAGTTCATGGACACGGGCGCGGGCTTTGACATAGTGTTCACACCCTCCAGCACCCTGGAATCCAGCATCAGGGGCGTGCTTGCCTGAGCATAGGTATACCTATCTTCAGTGATACCTAACCTGGGGAAATGAGAGTTTTGTGGTGGTGAACCGGCTTGCTCACCACAAAAAACTGTCAGGCGCGCAACGTTTTTGCAGCGCCCGGGAGCCCTTGAAATTTGCGATGGCGTGCTTGTAGCACAGTACGCTGCCATGCGGCGTGTAGAGGTCTCGTTGCAGGATAGTGGCCAGCAACCGCGCCGAATTTCAGCAGAAGAAATCCGTCGGCCGATTTTCAATCGTCTTGAATTTACTGAACCGTTGGCATTAGCGGCGCCTGACAAGCGCCGCACCACTCACGCCAGCAGGCGCTGGATATGTTCCTGCAGCGTATCCAGATCGAACGGCTTGGCCAACACCGGCGCATCGCGCGTGATCGGGCTGTTGCAGTCGTGGATTTCCTGGGGGTAGCCGCTGATGAAGATGACTTTCAACTCCGGCCGCAGCTTTAACGCCGGCTCGGCGATCTGCACACCGGAAATGCCACCCGGCAGGCGGTAATCGGTGACCATCAGGTCCAAGTGCGGTTTGGTGGCCAGGATTTCGAAGGCCTGTTCACCATTGATCGCCTTCAAGACCCGGTAACCCAGGCCCGCCAGGTACTCACCCAACACAAACATAATGGATTCGTCGTCTTCGACGATCAGTACGACATCTTGTGCATCTTCACTCATGGGAAGCCTTTGTCCGGTCAATTGCTGCAACTACGACCATAGGGTCACGCAGAAGGTTGCGTCGAGGTGACGATTGATTTCACGCCGTGGGTTCAAGGGGCAGGCACACCCGAAACAGGGCGCCCTCGCCTATCCGGCTCTCGACTTCGATGGTGCCGCCATGGGCCGCGACGATCTGCTCTGAGATGAACAATCCAAGGCCCAGCCCCGCCGCTACCTGGCTGGCGGAGACGCGCTCGAATTGCTGGAAGATGCGCTTCTGGTTTTCCTCGCTGATGCCGATCCCACGGTCGCGCACTTCGACCCGCGCTTCGCCGTGTTCGCGATACACCCGCACATCCACCGGGCTCTTGGCCCCGTAGCGCAGCGCATTGGTGAGCAGATTAGTGATCACCTGCTCGATACGGAACTCATCCCAGTTGCCCACCACCGGCCCTTCGGCCGACAGCTGCATGGACGATTCGGCGGCGGCCACTTGCGGCGCGAAGTTTTCCACCAGGTTGCTGACCAGTTGCGCCAGGTCGAAACGCGCCGGACGGATCGACAACTTGCCGGTGCGAATGCGCGATACGTCGAGCATGTCTTCGATCAAACGGATCAGGCTGCGGATCTGACGCTCATCGCGGTCGACCATGGCGTGCATCTTGTCCAGGGTGAATGCGGCAGCGTTGTCCCGCGCCAGGTGCATCTTGCGCAGCTGGGTCTCCAGGATCAGCCCGTTGAGCGGGGTGCGCACCTCATGGGCGACGATCGACATAAAGTCATCGCGCATGCGCACCGCCTGCTCCAGCTCGGCCTGGGTGGCCTGCAGACGGTTGAGCAACAGCTCCTGCTCGCGGCGGCTGCGCTCCAGCTCTTCAACCTGCAGTTTCATCGCCTTGCTCTGGCGATACAGGTCGAC
>Ga0182008_10001396_pt1 | contig 16293 bp, 19 predicted proteins | sample Sormic07211129_1_FD_120482 | JGI IMG/M metagenome (GOLD analysis project Ga0182008, IMG submission 120482) | Rhizosphere microbial communities from Sorghum bicolor, Mead, Nebraska, USA - 072115-129_1 metaG | ecosystem: Host-associated > Plants > Roots > Rhizosphere | place: USA: Nebraska...
GGGCGTGATCGATGGCGTGGACCTGGAACTGACGGGCATCACGCGCAAGGTCGACGCCGAAACCATCCATTCCATCCTCGGTTCGGACGGCCTGGTGCTGCTCTCGCCGCTGGGCTTCTCGCCCACGGGCGAAGCGTTTAATCTCACCATGGAAGACGTGGCGTGCAGCGCCGCCATCGCCCTGCACGCGGACAAGCTGATTTTCATTACCGAAACGCCGATGATGGAAGACGCCACGGGCGTGGAAATCCGCGAACTGTCGTCGCACCAGGCCGAAGCCGTGCTGATGGCGGGCTTCCTGCCCGACGCCACGGCGTTTTATTTGAAGCATTGCGTCAAGGCTTGCCACAACGGCGTCGAGCGCTCGCACATCGTGCCCTTCTCGATGGACGGTTCCGCCCTGCTGGAATTGTTTACCCATGATGGCGTGGGCACCATGATCAGCCATGAAAACCTGGAAAGCCTGCGCCAGGCCACCATCGAAGACGTGGGCGGCATCATCAAGCTGATCGAACCGCTGGAAGCGGACGGCACTTTGGTGAAGCGGGGCCGCGAGCTGATCGAGCGCGAAATCGATTATTTCTCCGTCATCGAGCATGACGGCGTGATCTTCGGCTGCGCCGCCCTGTACCCGTTCCCCGCGCAAAAGATGGCGGAAATGGCATGCTTGACGGTCAACCCGGAAGTGCAAGCCCAGGGCGACGGCGAGCGCATCCTGAAACACATGGAAAACCGCGCGCGCGCCGCCGGCCTGAACAAACTGTTCGTGCTGACCACGCGCACCTCGCACTGGTTCAAGAAACGGGGCTTCGTGCCCGCCACCGTCGACGATCTGCCGAAGGACCGCCAGCATATGTATAACTGGCAGCGCAAGTCGCAAGTCTTAATTAAAACCCTGTAACACGTGAAAAAGCCCGGCATGCCGGGCTTTTTCACATTGGGATCGTTATTTGATATTCAATGGAACAAACGATTTCACCAGGTCGTCGAGCGCCTTCAACTGCGCCAGGAACGGCTCCAGCTGGTCCAGCGGCAAGGCGCTGGGGCCGTCGCAGCGGGCATTGTCCGGGTCAGGATGGGCTTCCAGGAACAGGCCGGCGATGCCGACGGCCAGGCCGGCGCGCGCCAGATCCGCCACCTGCTGGCGGCGGCCGCCCGAAGCGGCGCCGCCGGGATCGCGCTGCTGCAGCGCATGCGTGACGTCGAAGATGATGGGCAAGTCGTCGCAGGTCTTTTTCATGACGCCAAAACCCAGCATGTCGACCACCAGGTTGTCATAGCCGAGGCAAGTGCCGCGGTCGCACAGGATCAACTGGTCGTTGCCCGCTTCCTTGAATTTCTCGACGATATTGGCCATCTGGCCTGGGCTCAAAAATTGCGGCTTCTTGATGTTGATCACTTTGCCCGTTTTCGCCAGGGCCACGACGAGGTCCGTCTGGCGCGCCAGGAAGGCAGGCAATTGCAGCACGTCGACCACTTCGGCCACCTGCTGCGCCTGCCATGGCTCATGCACGTCGGTAATCACGGGCACGCCGAACGCCGCCTTGACGTCCTGGAAGATGCGCATGCCTTCTTCCAGGCCCGGTCCCCGGTAGGAATGGATCGATGAACGGTTGGCCTTGTCGAAACTGGCCTTGAACACATAGGGAATGCCCAGTTTTTGCGTCACGCGCACATATTCTTCGCACGCGCGCATGGCGAGATCGCGCGATTCGAGCACGTTGATGCCGCCAAACAGCGCAAAGCTGCCGGTATTGCTGACATCGATGCCATGGACTTTCACTGAGGTCATAGGGATTCCATATTGGTTAATTGTTACTACTTGCTTGGAAGAGGCGCAGCCAGCGGCTGGCGCGATAAGGCATCTTACTAGCTAGGGCGGCGCAGATCAAATTTGATCCAGCGCAAGCGCCCGGCAAACGGTGCGTGGCCGGGCCGCGACGGCCTCGCGAGGAGACACGCAAAGTGCCTTATAATCACGCTTTATCTCTACACTGATTCAGGAGCACAGATGGCCCGCACGATCCACTGCATCAAACTCAACAAGGAAGCCGAAGGACTGGACTTCCCGCCGTACCCGGGCGAACTGGGCAAGAAGATTTACGAATCGGTGTCGAAAGAAGCGTGGGCCGCCTGGCTCAAGCACCAGACCATGCTGGTCAATGAAAACCGTTTGAACCTGGCCGACGCGCGCGCCCGCAAATACCTGGCCACGCAGATGGAAAAGCATTTCTTCGGCGATGGCGCCGATGCCGCCATGGGTTACGTGCCCCCTACCGAGTAAGTTTCAAGCATTCCCGCCCGTGGCCGCCGCGTCACGGGCTGTTTCATCCCCTCCCCGTTTCACGCCGCCTGACGCTGTTTCACGGCTGACCTTCCCCGTTTCGTCGCACCCCGCTCGCCGCCCGCGCCGCTTGCAGGCACAGTACGTCCATCGACAACCTCACACCAAAGGCGGACACCATGTTGCAGCAAATCTTCAGCCACACTCCCCTCTACGTCTGGGCCATCCTGGGCTTTCTCGTCTACCGGGGCGTGCTGGCGAGCCGCGCACGCGAAGTGACATTACGCAAGCTGTGCATCATTCCCCTGGTCATGCTGGCCCTGTCGCTGAGCGGCGTGCAGGGCAGCTTCGGCTTGGCCGGCGTGGCGCCGTTCGCCTGGGCAATCGGCGCGCTGGCCGGCGCGGCGCTGGCATGGACGCTGACCGATGCGCGCAAGATCGTCGCCATACCCGCGCGGGCCAGCGTGCAGCGTCCCGGCAGCTGGGTGCCGTTGATGTTGATGATGAGTATCTTTTGCATGAAGTATGCGGTGGCCGTGACGCTGGCGATCGCGCCGGCCTACGCCCATGCGACCGGCTTCATCGTGCCCGTCTGCCTCGCCTATGGCTGCTTCAGCGGCATCTTCCTCGGCGGCTTGCTGCGCACCGTGGCCGTGTACCGGGCGGTGCAAACGGAAGGCTGGGGTCAGACCCGGCGGGTCTGACCCCGGATTTCTGCTGCGTATCAGTACGCCAAGGTACGCACGCCTTCCGGCATGCCCAGCAGGCAGACATTCGCGCCGCGCACGGCGAACAGGCCGACGGCGATGACGCCGACGATCTGGTTGATCTGCTGTTCCAGCGCCACCGGGTCGGCAATCTGCAAGCCCAGCACGTCGATGATCTCGCCGCCATTGTCGGTGATAAATGCTTCCGTGCTGCCAGGCTTCAGGCGCAAGCGGGGCGTGCCGCCCAGCGCGGCCAGCTGGCGCGAGACGGCGGCGCGTGCCATCGGCACCACTTCCACCGGCAGCGGGAAGGCGCCCAGGGTCTCGACGAGCTTGGAGCCGTCGGCGATGCAGACGAACTGTTTCGCGACGGAAGCAACAATCTTCTCACGCGTCAATGCCGCACCGCCGCCCTTGATCATGGCGCCGCTGGCCGTGATCTCGTCGGCGCCATCGATGTAGACGGCGATCGACTCGACGTCGTTCAGATCGAAGACGGGAATGCCATGGCCTGCCAGGCGGGCTGCCGTCGCTTCCGACGACGCGACCGTCCCCTTGATGCGGTCCTTGATCTTGGCCAGTTCATCGATGAAAAAGTTGGCGGTGGAACCGGTGCCGACACCGATGATTTCACCGTCCACCACATAGGCTATGGCGGCGCGGGCTACGGCTTGCTTCAATTCGTCTTGGGTCATGGCAAAAAAAGGCTAAAGTGAGGAATGCCGCTATTTTAACGGATTGCCAGCCCGGCCAGCCGGCCATGATGACGGGCCATGCGATTGAATACAACAGGCAAGCGAAAAAGCTTTGCCCCAGGGCAATTCCCCAGCCAATTACTCTCTATGCCCTTTAAAATATGCGAAAATGGCACGATTGACCGATATGACGTTCCAGGAATAGCCAATGAATCACAGTAAACAGGTACTTGTTGTCGATGACAGCCGGGTTTCACGTTTGATGTCGCATCAGTTCATCCTCAGCAAACATGCCGACTGGCAAGTGATTGAGGCGGCGACGGGTGAAGAAGCCCTGGAAAAAGTCAAGACAGTCAACCCTCTCCTGATATTACTGGATGTCAATATGCCCGGCATGGGCGGCATGGCGGCGGCGGAACAATTGCGCGCGCTGTGCCCGCAAACGCACATCGTTCTCGTCACGGCGAATGTGCAAAACGCCATCCGCAACCGCGCCATCGAACTTGGTGTCGGCTTCATGGAAAAACCGATCACGGAAACCCGTATCCACCAGCTGATCGAGTCACTGGGACTGTGAGCATGGTCAATCTCTCCGAACTGGAAAACGATGCCCTCGTGGAGATATTCAACATCGGGGTAGGCCATGCGGCCGCCGCGATGAGCGAGATCGTCAATGAAGAAGTCACCATGTCGGTGCCGTCGATCACTTTCCTGAACCGTGCCGACGCGGCCGCCTTGCTGGGCAGCAAGAAGGATGGCGAACGCATCTGCGGCGTCAGCCAGCATTACGATGGCGCTTTCGCCACCGAAGCCATCCTGATGTTTCCGGAAGACAAGAGCCTGGAAATCGTGCGCCTGATGGTGGGCGACGCCATGCCGCTGCAGGAACTGACGGAGATGGAACAGGAAGCGATGAGCGAGATCGGCAACATCATCCTGAACTCCTGCGTGGGCACCCTGGCCAACCTGTTCGACAGCGAACTGCATGGCTCGCTGCCCCTGTACCACGTGGGCACCAGCGCGGAAATCCTGTCCTCGTTCGGCGGCCACGATGACGACGCCGTCGTGCTGATGCTGCATATCGACTTCGTGCTGTCCAAGCACCAGATCCACGGTTATGTGGCGTTCGTGCTCGACCTGTCCGCCTTGCACGACCTGAAACAGCAGGTCAGCCGCTACCTGGCCAAGGTCCTGGGACAGGCGTGACGATCATGCCGGATGCATTACACCGACTGGCCTTGCTCGAAAGCATACTCGGTGCCGTCAACCTGGGCGCCATCGTGCTCGACGAGCAGCACCGCATCGTGCTGTGGAACCACTGGATGGCGCGCCACTCGGCCCGCCAGGCCGACGCCGTGCTGGGCCAGGATTTCTTCGCCGTCTATCCGGAACTGCGCCACAAGCGCATCGATTCGGCCATCACCCAGGCCCTGCGCGACAATTTCCAGTCGCTGCTGTCGCAAACCCTGCACAAGGCGCCGTTTGCCCTGTACACGCATGGCGCGGCCGCAGGCGGCAACGACGGCGAGGAGCGCATGCAGCAGGCGATCGCCGTCACGCCGATCAATTTGCCCGGTTCGCCGCGCCACTGCCTGATCCAGATCAATGACGTCACCATCGCCGTGGGCCGTGAAAAGCTGCTGCGCGAACAAACCATGGTGTTGCGTTCGCAAACCTTTTCCGACGGCTTGACGGGCATCGCCAACCGCCGCCACTTCGACGTGGCGATCGAAAAGGAAACGCGGCGCGCCATGCGCACGAGCAGCCCCCTGTCGCTGCTGATGATCGACATCGACCATTTCAAGGATTACAACGACCATTACGGCCACCAGCAAGGTGACGGCTGCCTGATCCGCGTGGCAGCCGAACTGGCCGCCATGCTGCAGCGTCCCACCGACCTGCTGGCGCGCTATGGCGGCGAGGAATTTGCCGCCATCCTGCCCGACACGGACGCGGCGCAGGCGCTGCGCATGGCCGAGGCGATCCGCGAGCACGTGGCCGGGCTGCGCATTGCGCATGCCAAGACGGGCAATGAAGTCAAGCACATCACGATCAGCATCGGCATCGCCACCCAGCACCCGCAGCAGCAGCCGACCATCTCCGCCCTGATCGGCGCCGCCGACCGCGCCCTGTACCTGGCCAAGGGCGCCGGGCGCAATCGCGTGATGGTGCAGTCGCTGTAAAAAAAGCAACGCAGGGCAAAGGATTCCAGTAGACATCTTTACGGCAGGTGCGTAGACTCGTCATTGATTGCAGCAACAATAACAAGAATTTATCTGTGGTATCTATCCCTGCGCATGGCGCCCCCATGCGGGACATGGCCAGGAGCGCTTGTGAATCTCGATCCTCCCCTCAGATCCGGCTTGCCGGGTGCCGGCATGGATACGACCATGGTCAACGGCATGCGCCTGCTGCTGTCGAGCGCCACCTTGCTGACCCTGTTCATCGATCCCGAAAGCGCCGGCAAGCTGAGCAAGATCACCTGGCTGATCTTTTCCGCCTACACCATGCACAGCCTGCTGCTCTACGCGCTGGCCGTGCTGGGCTTCAGCCTGCCCCAGGACATCCTGCTGTACTGGCTCGACGTGGCCTGGTATGCGCTGATCGTGTTTTCCACCAGCAGCCACAATAATTTATTCTTCCTGTTTTTTTTCTTTGCCATCCTGACCTCGTCGTTCCAGCGGGGCTTCGAGGAAGGCGCGCGCGTCACCCTGGCCTCGGCCGGCCTGTTCGCCGCCACGGCCCTGTTCGGCGAAACGGATGCGGAACTGTCGCGCCTGCTGCTGCGCACCACCTTCCTGCTGGCGCTCGGCTACATGATCGCCTACTGGGGCGGTTCGGCCATCACGCAGCGCAGCCACCTGGCGCTGCTGCGCGATGTCAGCCAGCTGTCCAATCCGCGCTTCGGCGTCGACCAGACCATTACCTCGGTGCTGGAAAAAACCCGCAGTTATTTCAACGGCCGCAGTTGCCTGCTGGTCATGCAGGACAAGGGCACGCGGGTCTGGTCGCTGCGCAGCGTGCTGCAGACGGCAACGGGCGTCGTGCACACCAGCTCGCTACTCAGCGACGATGCGGCCAGTCCCCTGCTCGCTTTCCCGCACGATAAAATCGCGCTGTACAACCAGCCCGCCGGCCCCTGGCTGCCGTGGATAGGCGGCGCGCGCATGCTCGATCCCGACAGCGGACGCTGGCTGCGGCACGACGACGCGGCAGGCGCCCGCCTGGCCGAGCTGCTCGAAGCGCATGCCTTCATCAGCGCGCCGCTGCCCCTGCGCAATGGCAAAGGCCGCATCTTTATCGTGTCCGCCACCAGCATGAGCAAGACGGATGCCCTGTTTCTCAGCCATATCGGCGCGCAGGCGTTTCCCGTCATTGAAAACATCGACCTGCTCGACCGCCTGGCGTCGCAGGCGGCCTCGCGCGAGCGCGAAAAGATCGCGCGCGACCTGCATGACACGGCCGTCCAGCCGTATATCGGCTTGCGCCACGGCCTGGCCGCCTTGCGCAACGAAGCCACGCCGGGCAACCCGCTGCTGCCCGAACTGGAAAAACTGATCATCATGTCGGGCCAGGTGATCGCCGACCTGCGCAGCTACGCGCGCACGTTCAAGAACGGCCAGGTGCAGAGCGAGCCGGAACTGCTGGTCGCGCTGCGCCGCCAGGCCACGCAGATCCGCGAATTCTATGGCATCGACATCGCCCTGCATATCGAGGGCGACCTGCACATCAACGACCGCCTGGCGGCCGAGGTGTTCCAGATCGTCAACGAAGGCATGAGCAATATCCGCAAGCATACGTCGGCGCGCCACGGCGCCGTCAAGCTGACCTGCGTGCAGGGCGCGCTGCACATCAGCATCGACAACGAATGCGCCGCCGCGCACGTCCCCGATTTCCTGCCCGATTCGCTGGCCGAGCGCGCCGCCGCCCTGGGCGGCACGGCCCGCGTCACGCATGGCATGCTGGGCAACACTTCCGTACAGATCGAGATCCCCATATGAACGACTTACGCCACGTGCCACCGGCCAGCCATGTCATCAGCGTCATGCTGGTGGACGATCACAAGACCATGCTGTGGGGCCTGGAGCGGCTGATCGGCGGCGAGCACTCGGGCATGCGCGTGGTCGCCACGGCCTCCGACAGCGCCGAGGCGCTGGAGCAGGCGAAGGCGCTGCAACCGGATGTGATCGTGCTGGACCTGGACCTGGGCGGCATCAGTTCGCTGGCCATCCTGCCCGCGCTGGCGCAGTGCGGCAGCACGCGCGTGCTGGTGCTGACGGCCAGCCACGACCAGGCCATCCTGGACCAGACGGTACTGAAAGGCGCGCGCGGCATCGTCAGCAAGGATGCGCCGGCGGAAATGGTCCTGAAGGCCATTGAAAAAGTGTACCAGGGCGAACTGTGGCTGGAACACGCGATGCTGGGACGCATGCTGACGCAGCTGACCCAGCCCGGCGGCGGATCGGCGCAAGCCATCGCCATCGCCAGCCTGACCCTCAAGGAAAGAAAGATCATCGCCGCGCTGGTGCACGGCAGCGGCACGCCGGCCAAGCTGCTGGCGGACCAGCTGTTTATCTCCGAGCACACCTTGCGCAATCACCTGACGTCGATCTACCGCAAGCTGGGCGTGTACAACCGCCTGGAACTGTACGCCTACGCCACCAAGCACCAGCTGGGCCAATTGCCGCCCGGCGCCTGACGCCACTGTCCTCCTGCACGGCCACCGCACGGCCGCGCCTTCCCTCCTCTCCTCCTTGCCAGCCACCGGCGCGGCCTGCGCCCCTGCGCCCACGCGCACGCCAGACTCGACCATGACAATTGTCACGAAAAAAACAAGCAGTTCCTCCTTGCAATAAAAGGATGTTCTTCTGATGTAGATCAATGTGCTGACTTCTATAGTGGTTTTACCGGAGTGCAAATCACCGCGCGGCCCACCACGACACGGAGCACAGCATGCGCATTGACAAGTTTCTTCCGACAGCCCTGATCACCTATTTGCAGGGCAAGGAAAAGGCTGCGTTCTACCGCTATGCCCTGGTGGCGGCCCTCATGGCGGTGGTGTGCATCATCGGACTGCTGGCACTGGGCGAAAGTCCATGAAGGCGCCAGACCGAAGTACCAGGAAGCAATGCCGCCATGCCGTTTTATCCACCGCTGTACCTTAACCACCACCAGGAGTTGTCATGAACCTCATCAAAAACTTTATCCGCGAAGAAGATGGCGTCACCGCAATCGAGTACGGCCTGATCGCCGCCCTGATCGCCGTGGTAATCATCGCTGCCATCACCATCGTCGGCACGCAGCTGAAAAAGACCTTCAGCACCATCGGCACCAAACTCACCACCGCCAATGGCTGATGCTGTGCTGTCCGGGCCGGCCCAGCGCCAGCCCGGACTACGCTTCCCGACTTTCCCGGCACGCCCACCTTGATACCGCCTAGCGAGGCCCATCGTGAAATCTCTCTTCAGCCGTTTATCCGACGAGTCCGCCGTCACAGCGATCGAATACGCGTTGCTGGCGGGCCTGATCGCGGCAGTGCTGGTGATCACGATCACCCTGCTTGGCGACCAGGTCAAACAGCTGTTTGTCTACGTCAAGGACCAAGTGGTCCTGGCCCTGTCATGAACACCCTGCGCGCCTCGCTGCGCACCCACCGCGCCCTGCTGCTGATCGTGCTGCCGTACGCCGCCGCCGCGACCTTGCTGGCCGGCGGCCTGCCCAGCGCATCGGAGATCCTCAACGTGCTGGCCGGCTTCCTCGTGGCCATCCTCACGGGTCCCGTCTTCATCCTGTGCGGCTACACCATCCACGTCATGGTGGTGCACCGCCCGCACCGCCTGTGCCATTATCTGTACCACGATCTGCGCCGTTACCTGAGCAACGAACGCCTGCTGCACGCGCTGCCGGCACTGCTGCTGATCCCCGTCTTCGCCTCCAGCTTCACCGTCTTCAAGGGCGCCATCCCGCGCCTGCATCCCTACACCTGGGATGTCACCCTGTCCGCCTGGGACGTCGCGCTGCATGGCGGCATGGCCCCGTGGGAAAGGCTGCAGCCGCTGCTGGGCCATCCGCTCGTCACGGGCTTGCTCAACTTCAGCTACCACTTCTGGTTCTTCCTGTTCTACGCCATCCTGTACTGGCTGATCCTCGATACGCGCCGCCCGCTGCTGCGCATGCAGTTCCTGCTCAGCTTTGCGCTGACCTGGATCGTCCTGGGCAGCATCCTGGCCGTGCTGTTTGCCTCGGTCGGTCCCTGCTACTACGGCCACTTCCACAGCAACGACCCATATGCGCCGCTGATGGCCTACCTGCATGACGCCAACCAGCACATCCCCGTCTGGGCCCTGCAGGTGCAGGACATGCTGTGGCAAGGCTATCAAAGCAAGGGCGCGAACGGCGAACTGGGGATCTCCGCCATGCCCAGCATGCATGTGGCCACGGCCGTGCTGATGGCCATCATGGGCTGGAAGGTCAGCCGCGCCGCAGGGATCGCCCTGTCCGCCTTCGCCGTGCTGATCCTGCTCGGCTCCATCCACCTGGGCTGGCACTATGCGCTCGACGGCTATGTGGGTGCGGCCGGCGCGGCGCTGGTGTGGCGCCTGGTGGGACGGCTGCTGGGCAGCCAGGCTGCAGCACCGGCCATGCACGTGGCCACGGCGCCCTGCATGGGCAAGGAAGGACTGACGTCATGAACGCCCACCTGCCCATGCTGCTGTGCCTGGCCGTGCTGGCCACCCTGCTCGCTAGCGCCCTGTGGCACGACCTGCGCACGCGCCGCATCCCGAACCGGCTGGTGCTGTGGGGCACGCTGGCGGGCTTGATCCTCAACGGCTTCGTGCCATCGGGCGCCGGCCTGTTCGACGCCTCCTTCGGCGGCCTGGGACTGCTGCAGGCGCTGGCCGGCGCCGCCGCCGGACTGGCCCTGCTGCTGCCCATGTACCTGCTGCGCGCCCTGGGCGCCGGCGACGTCAAGCTGATGGCCATGTGCGGCGCCTTCCTCGGTCCCGACGCCGTGCTCGAAGCGGCCCTGCTGACCTTCCTGTGCGGCGGCGTGCTGGCCCTGGCCGCCGCGCTGGCCGGCCAGCGCCTGCGCCAGGTGCTGAAAAACACCTATCACATGATGCTGGGCGCGCTGCTGCACAGCCTTGCCGGCGGCGCCGCCACGATCGCCGAACCGCCGCCGGCCACCGGCAAGCTGGCCTACGCCTTCGCCATCGCCAGCGGCACCGGCTTGCAGATCTTCCTGCAGTACACCCACCTGTGGAGCCTGCGCTGAAACGCGCCGCCTGCCCGCCACCCTAGGACACGACCATGAACACCATCGCCACCCTCTGCCACTCCCGCGGCGCCAGCCTGTTCACCAGCATCACCATGGCCTGCCTGTGGGCGTTCTTCGCCAGCGCCCACGTGATGGGATTCCTGCACAGCGGCGACTGGAGCTATCTGCTGTTCTGCGCCGCCGAAACCCTGGCCGCCCTGTTCTTCATCGTGCGTTCGGCCCCCGTCAGCGTCTCCACCGATGCGGGCGACTGGCTGCTGGCCATCGGCGCCACCTTCGCCCCCTTCCTCCTGTCCCCCGCCGACATGGCCATCTGGCCCGGCGCGCGCTACCTGCTGGCCGTCGGCAGCCTGCTGCAGATCGCCGGACTGCTGTCGCTGAACCGCAGCTTCGGCCTGGTGGCGGCGCAGCGCGAGATCAAGACGGGCGGCGTCTACCGCGTGATACGCCATCCGCTGTATGCCAGCTACCTGATTTCCCTGAGCGGCTACCTGCTGGCCAACACCTCGTCCGCCAACGCCGTCACCTATATCGCGACGATGAGCATGATGGTGGCGCGCCTGCTGCGCGAAGAGCGTTTCCTGTCCACCGACGTGCGCTATCGCGTCTACATGCGCCAGGTGAAGTACCGCCTGCTGCCCTTCATCTTCTGATATCCGGCCACCCGAGCGAGGAGTACCCATCATGCCTGACACCTATCCAGAACGCAGCGACGGCGGCGGCGTCGAACCGGCGGCCAAGCGCGCGCCACGCACGGTCGAGGAAACGGGATTGCCCTTCCTGTTCCTGGTCGAACTGCTGGTCAAGATACTCTTCCTGCGCGGCCAGATCGGCCTGCCCGCCCTGTCGACGCACGTGAAGCTGGGCGCCGGCGTGCTCGAACCGCTACTCACCTTCATGCGCGCCGAAAAACTGTGCGAAGCGCGCCGCAACGGCGGCAGCGGCACCGACGCCGACCTGTATTACCTGCTGGGCGACCAGGGCCGCCTGCGCGCCGCCGAGTACATGCGCCGCAACGCCTACAGCGGTCCCGCGCCCGTCACCTTGTCCGACTACAGCAACCAGGTGCTGGCGCAAAGCGTGGCCGACATGCATGTCACGCGCGACGACGTGCAGCGCGAATTCCGCGACGTGGTCGCCAGTTCGTCCGTGCTCGACCAGCTGGGCGCGGCCATGAATTCCGGGCGCGCCCTGTTCTTCCACGGCCCCGCCGGCAGCGGCAAGAGCTACCTGGCCGAGCGCCTGAACGGCTTGCTCAGCGGCGCCATCGCCCTGCCCCATGCCGTGATGGTCGACGGCGAAGTGCTGCCCTTCCTCGACCCCATGCTGCACACCCTGTCAAGCAAAGGCCTCGTGCCGTCCGACCCGCGCTGGGTGCGCGCCGAACGCCCCGCCGTGCTGACGGGCGGCGAGCTGACGCTCGACATGCTGGACCTGCAGTTCGACCAGGGCACCCGCCTGTACCAGGCGCCGCCGCACCTGAAGGCCAACAACGGCATCTTCATCATCGACGACCTGGGCCGCCAGCGCTGCTCGCCCGTGGAACTGATGAACCGCTGGATCGTGCCCATGGCGCGCCATATCGATTACCTGTCGCTGCACACGGGCTACAAATTCCCCGTGCCCTTCGACGTCATCGTCGTGTTCTCGTCGAACCTGGCGCCGCAGCAGCTGGCCGACGACTCCTTCCTGCGCCGCATCGGCTACAAGATCCATGTGGGTCCCCTGAGCGCCTACCACTACCTGGCCGTGTTCCGCAGCACCTGCGCCCAGCTGGGCATCAATTTCGACGAAGCCTCCTACACCTATCTGCTGCACCTGCATAGCCTCTACAAGCGGCCCTTGCTGGCCTGCTATCCGCGCGACATCCTCGCGCAGGTCTGCGACCAGGCGCGCTATGAAGACCACCCGGCGCAACTGTCCCCGGAAGTCCTGTTCTGGGCATGGGAAAACTATTTCGGCAGCGATAACGACCTCGCAAGCACACATAACGGACCGGCAGCGGTCCAGCACAAAGGGGAAGCAAAATGAGAAACGCACGCGCTCTGACGATGATGGCCATCGCGGTCATCCTGGCGTTCGCCGCGGTCATCGTGGCCGCGCGCTGGATCAATGCCCAAGCCTCGGGCAACATCAACAAGGTGGCCGTGGCCCAGGTCGACATCAGCCTGGGCGCGCGCCTCACGCCCGACATGGTGCGCATGGTCGACTGGCCATCGAACGCGCTGCCGCCCGGTGCCATCAACGATCCGAAACTGCTGGAAACGCGCGTCACGCGCACCAGCATCCAGCACGGCGAACCGATCATGGAAGGCAAGCTGGCGCCTCCCGGCACGCAAGGCGGCCTGTCGGCCGTCGTCGCCGAAGGCAAGCGCGCCATGACCGTGCGCGTCAACGACGTGGTGGGCGTGGCCGGCTTCGCCCTGCCCGGCAACTTCGTCGACATCCTCGTCAACACCCAGGGTGAAGGCGCCCGCAAGACGCCGGACCGCGATCCGAACATTTCCAAGATCGTGCTCGAACGCATCCTCGTGCTGGCCATCGCCCAGGAATCGAGCCGCGACGACACCAAGCCCAAGGTGGTCAACGCCGTGACCCTGGAGCTGACGCCGGACCAGGCGGAAAAACTCGACCTGGCACGCAGCGTGGGCACCCTGTCGCTGGTGCTGCGCAACCAGATCGAGGACAAGCCCGTCAACACGGAAGGCGCCACCAAGTCCAGCTTGCTCGATGAAAAGGTCGCCATGGCCGCCCCCGCCGCCATGGTGCAAGCCAAGCCGCTGCCACGCCGCCGTCCCGCCGCCGCACCGGCGCCACAGGCCGGTCCCCGCGTCGATGTCATCAAGGGGCTGGAACGCAGCTCCCAACAATTCTAACCTGCACCAGAGGAGTCACGCCATGAGCACATATTGCACAGCAAGCGGAAGCCGGGTACTCAGCCTGGCGCTTGCCCTCGCCATGATCGGCGCCCTGGCGCCCCAGGCACGCGGCGAACCCGTCGCCGTTGCCGCCACCGCCGCTGCCGCCGACACGGGCGCCGCCAGGAGCAGCCGGGCCGCCGCCCGGCCCAGGGCCACGCCGCCGCAAAGCGAGTCGCGCGCCGGCCGCACCGAGATGGCGCCGCAAATGAGCCTGGCCGAAGGCAAGTCGACCCTGATGCGCCTGCCGTTTGCCGCCAGCCGCATGTCCGTCGGCGACCCGCGCATCGCCGACGTCATCCTGCTCAATCCCAACGAGGTGTACCTGCTGGGCCGCTCCGTCGGCACCACCAACCTGATCCTGTGGAACAAGAGCAATGACGCCACCATCATCGACCTGGCCGTCGGCATCGACAGCAGCAGCCTGCAGGCACGCATGGCCGAACTGCTGCCGAACGAAAAGATCCACGTCACGGTGGCGGGCGACACCCTGATCCTGTCGGGCATGGTCAGCGATGTCGTCAAGGCCGACCAGGCCCTGTCGCTGGCCAACGCCTATGTGCAGCGCAGCGCGCGCAGCAGCTCCGCCAGCTCCGGCGCCGCGCCTGCCGCCGGCGCAGCGGCCGCCCCCCCCGCGGCCACCCCGGATGCGGCCGCACCGCGCGTGATCAACCTGCTGTCGATCGCCGCGCCGCAGCAGGTGATGCTGGAAGTGAAGGTGGCCGAAGTGTCGAAGGTACTGGTCGACCAGTTGGGCGCCAGCCTGGGCATCAACAAGACCATCGGCAGTTGGTCGTATTCGCTGCTGTCCAGCCTGCTCAGCAACAATCCCAGCGGCTTGAGCGGCGCCAGCAAGAACAACTTCTTCAACCTCGACGCGCAAAAGCGCGATGGCCTGATCAAGGTGCTGGCCGAGCCGAACATCATGGCCATCAGCGGCCAGGAGGCCAGCTTCCTGGCCGGCGGCAAGATCTTCATCCCCGTCAGCCAGAGCAACAATAACGGCGTGCCCACCATCACGCTGGAAGAGAAGGAATTCGGCGTGGCCGTGAAATTCACGCCCACCGTGCTCGAAGGGGGGCGCATCAACCTGAAGGTGGCGCCGGAAGTGTCGGACCTGAACAAGGACGGCATCGGCATCACCGCCACCGGCATCTCGGCCACGGCCATCCTGCCCTCGTTTACGACGCGGCGCGCCACCACCACGGTGCAGCTGTTCGACGGCCAGAGCTTCGCCATCGGCGGCCTGATCAAGAACAACGTGACCAGCAATATCAAGGCCCTGCCAGGCCTGGGCGAAGTGCCCGTGCTGGGCGCCCTGTTCCGCAGCACGGACTTCCAGACGGACCGCTCGGAACTGGTCTTCATCATCACGCCGCACCTGGTCAAGCCGCTGCCGCCCGACTACAAGCTGCCCACCGACGGCTACATCCAGCCGACGCGCGGCGACATGTTCATGCAGGGAAAAATGGAAGGCAGCGCACCGGCGCCCGCCCCCGCAGCGCCGGCAGCACCGATGCAGCCGCAAGCGGCCGCGCCCCAGCCCGCCGCCGGCTTCGACCTCAAATAGGAGAACACCATGAAAACCGCACATTGCCTGCCTTGCGCCGCCCTGTTATGCCTGCTGGCCGGCTGCGCCGCCACCACCACGCCCGTGCTCGATTCCCACTTCGGCGAATCGGTGGCCCTGCTCAAGGCGCAGCAGATCATGTATCCGGACGCCTACCGCAACATGGACCCCGTCAGCGGCATCGACGGCAAGGCCGGCGTGAGCGCCTACCAGCGCTACCAGAAATCGTTCGCCGCGCCGGAACCGCAACCGAATGTCTTCACCATCGGCGTGGGCGGACGCCAGTAGGCGCCACTCCCCCGATGCACTTTCCCCAGGCCACCAGGAGACAGCCATGAACAGCGCATTTCGCAGGCACGACAGGCAGCAGGGCGCGATCGCCATCGTGCTGGGGCTGACCCTGGTGGTGCTGTTTGCCATGGGCGGCCTGGTGCTGGACCTGGGCCACCTGTACATCGCCAAGACGGAACTGCAGAACGGCGCCGACAGCGCCGCGCTGGCGGGCGCCGTGGAACTCAATCAAAGCGCCACCGGCATCGACAACGCCCAGGCCAAGGCCATCGCCATCGCGCAGAAAAACCGCTATGACTTTTCCACCGCGCTGACCATCACGGCCGCCAACATCAGCTTCGGCCCCAGCCCGGACGGTCCCTGGTCGTCCGGCGCCAGCGCCCGCACCAGCCCGCAGGGAATGACCTTCATCCAGGTCGACACGGGCAGCAAGACCTTCGCCACCTACCTGATGGGCATCGCCGGCATCGCCAGCACCAGCACCTCGGGCGTGGCCGTGGCGGGCCGCTTCGTCAACGACGTCACGCCGATCGGCGTGTGCGCCGTCGA
>Ga0182008_10001397_pt1 | contig 16276 bp, 15 predicted proteins | sample Sormic07211129_1_FD_120482 | JGI IMG/M metagenome (GOLD analysis project Ga0182008, IMG submission 120482) | Rhizosphere microbial communities from Sorghum bicolor, Mead, Nebraska, USA - 072115-129_1 metaG | ecosystem: Host-associated > Plants > Roots > Rhizosphere | place: USA: Nebraska...
CTCAGCTACGTGCAGTTCACTGGCGCCACCAAGCCCGTCACGGTGGCGGACGGCCGTTCTCCCTCGGGCCTGGTTTACACCTTCGGCCAGCCCCTGGCTGACCGGAAATTCATCGCCATCAATGTCCAACGCTCGTTCTAAGGAGACATCATGCTGAAGAAGATTTCACAAGGGACCGCTGTCATCACTCTGCTGGCAGCAGCCGGCGTAGCGAATGCCAGCGTCTCGGGGGACGAGGCCGCGAAGCTGAAGACGACGTTGACGCCGCTGGGCGCCGAACGGTCCGGTAATGCCGCGGGAACGATCCCTCCTTGGGACGGCGGCCTCACCAAAGTCGCCAAGCCGGGCGAGCCGGTGGCCGACCAGTTCTCCGACAAGCCGATCCTGACACTGACCGCCGCGAATTTCGAGCAGTATCAAGCCAACCTCGCGGAGGGCACGATGGCCATGTTCAAGAAGCACTCAGACTTCCGGATGCAGGTCTACAAGACACAGCGCACCGCGGCGGCGCCGCAATGGGTCTACGACAACACATTCCGTAACGCGACGGGGGCCAAGAGCACCCAGGGCGGTATCTCCGTCTCCGGCGTGTACGGCGGCATTCCCTTTCCCATCCCAAAGACCGGGACCGAGGCGATGTGGAACCACCTTTTGGCCTACCAAGGCGAAGCCACGCGAATCCATTTCCGTGCCTGGATGGTCGAAGCCAACGGCAAGCGCGTTCTGGCCAGCGAGGGCATCACCGAGCGCCAGTACCCATACTACGATCCCGAATCCAATCTCGAAAAGTCCGATGGCGTGGCCGGGCTGTCGCGCAATCTCCAGGTCGCGCCGCCATTCAAGGCCGGCGAACAGATCCTGGTGAGGGAACCACTCGACCAGGTCGGCATCGGCCGCCAATCATGGCAATACCTCGTCGGCCAGCGGCGCGTTCGGCGGGCGCCCAGCATCGGATACGACACGCCGAACCTCGTCACGTCGGGCACCACGATCTTCGACGAGGTCGCCATGTTCAACGGCGCGATGGACCGCTACGAATGGACGCTGGTGGGAAAGAAGGAGATCTTCATCCCCTACAACCGCAATCGCTTGTTTCTGGCGCCGGACACCGATGCGCTGACACCCAAGTTCGTCAACCCCGACCTTTCACGCTGGGAACTTCACCGCGTGTGGATCGTGGAGGCGAACCTCGGGTCCGGCAAGCGGCACGTTTATGTCAAGCGCCGCTTCTACATTGACGAAGATACTTGGGGCGTGATGCTGGCCGAAGCCTACGACGCTCAGGGGCAGTTGTGGCGCTATTCCGAGAACGTGCCTTTCGCCGCAGGCAATCCGGGACAGGGCTGGGCCGGCGAACTGCAGTTCAACATGCTCGACGGCAGCTATGTTTCCACCATCACCATGGTGGAGCCTTTCCGCACGGTGGCCAAGAAGCCGGCCACGTACTTCTCGCCCGAGGCGTTGGCGGGGTCGAGCGCTCGCTGAGGAAGCCGATTCACATTCACGCCGCTCACTGCCATCGACGATATGGTCGCAGCCTATCGCGAGGTGCTGACGCGGTATGCGCCAGGGAACGTGGTGGTGGCCGGTGTCTCGGCCGGCGGCGGACTGGCGGCGGCGGGTATCCTGAAGCTGCGCGATCTGGGTCTGCCCCAGCCTGCCGGCGCGATCCTGCTGACGCCGGAAGCGGATCTGACCGAAAGCGGAGACAGCTTTGAAACCAATCGCGGAGTCGACGTCGTCCTGCGCGAGCGGCTGACTGCGTCGATCCTGCTTTATGCATCCGGCCATGACCTGCGCGATCCGTACCTGTCGCCGCTGTTCGGCGACTTCAGCCACGGTTTCCCGCCGACGCTGCTGGTTTCCGGCACGCGCGATCTGTTTCTCTCCAACACCGTTCGCTTGCATCGTTCCCTTCGCAAGGCCGGAATCAGGGCCGATCTGCACGTCTTCGAGGCGATGCCACGCGGCCGCTTCTCCGGCGCGCCGGAGGACGTGGAGTCGATGGCCGAGCAGCTGCGATTCGTCGATGAGGTGCTGGGGCAAGGCTAACGAGGCTCGGAACGCTCGTGCGTGACGGCGTGGCGCTGCGCGCAGTTCTGGAGGAGCTGTATCGGCAGCGAATCGCGGCGCGTCTTCGTCACGCTGATCCGCCTGCTGGGCGATTTCGATCTGGTCGAGGAAGCTGCACCACCGCCGCGCCGTTGGCCGGACAGGTCACCGACGCCTTGCGCGCCGCGATCCGCACAGGTCATCTGCCGCGCGACGAGCGGCTGAGCGTGCCCGAGATGGCGCGGCGCATAGGCATCTCGCGCCCTCGCGCGCGAGGCGATGCTGATGTTCGAGCGCGAGGGTTATCGACGTGCCTGCTGAGCCAGCCGCCGCCCGACGACGTGACGCACGACACGGCGCTTCAACCCGGCCAGAATCCCGCGCTTGTTCAGCTGTTGGAAAAGGCGCTCTCCTGAAGACAGCAGGCGATCGGCGACCTCATCGAGATCGACGCCCAACAACTCGTGGTCACGCTTGCGCCATTGGCCTGCGATCATGACTGCTTCGATGTTCGCGATGCTAGCGTGCAGTGCCGCGGCTACCGCGTCGTGGGCCGGCCAAAGATTCAAGGCAGTCGCATCGACTACCGCCAAGTCGGCCTGCATCCCAGGCAGGAGGCGGCCGACATCTTCAGACAAGCCCAGCGCGCGTGCGCCCTCCACCGTGGCCCAGGACAGGACTTGCTTGCTGGTAATCGTTGCTTTCTCGGCGCCGGCTCCCGTGAGTCGGCGTTGCATCAGGTGATCCATTCCGCGCTGATGCGCCGCAGCTATGCGCGCGGCAAGCAGGATTTCGCTGGAAACGACGGTGTCAACGTCCGTTCCGAGCGATGGTGTGGACCCTAGTTTCAGCAGCCGTCCGGTGATGGGGATGCCATGTCCTTGGCCGAGCTCATTCTCGGGGGTGATGGTGAAGCTGGCTCCCGCGTCCACAAAGGTCTTGAGCCATTCGTCGCTGAGGTCTGCGCCGTGCACGATGTTTGTGCGCGGTCCGATCAGGCGCGCGTCGCGTACCGCCGCCCATGCCGGACTGGGTTGGCCGCCGCTTTGGTGCATGGACACGACGAGGCCGCGCTCGTTGGCGGCGCGGAAGTCCGCAAGCGCCACCGCCGGCGTCGAATACTGCGGCCCTTTGATCGCCATTCCCAGGGCGAGAAGCCGGTGGCGGCGGATCGGCCCGTTCAGCAGCGCATCGATTTCGCTCAGCGGATGAGGCGCATCAGCCGCCGAATGGGGAGTTCCATGCATGAAAACCGCACGGATGCGCGCATCCACCAACCCTTGCACAGCTTGCGTCGCATGGTCCGGGGACTGCGTGTTGTGGCACCAGTCACCCAGCGTTGTGACACCACAGTTGATCTGGTTCAGTGCGCCCGCGAACGTGGCGATGCGCATGTCCTCGGGCGCATAGCGTCCCGCCACGCCTCCATGCATGTTGGACAGGTAATCGACCAGCGTCCAGTCCGCGCCCACGCCGCGCAGCGCGGTTTGCCACGTGTGCAGGTGCGCGTTGATTAGGCCAGGTATGACGATCCGGCCCCGCAGGTCGGCAACCTCGGCACCGTCCGAGGGGAGGTCCTCGCCGATCGCGGCGATCCGATCGCCTTCGATGAGGATGTCGATCGCCTCGACGTCGGGCCGGCCGGCGGCCATGGTGATGACCTGCGCGCCAGTGAGAAGCAGCGGTTTCATTTCACGAATCCCATGTCAAATACTCCTGACGCTGACGCTGACGCTGACGCAGCGGGGAGGGACCGATCGATGCGGGGTGTCATGGCTGCCGCTGCGGCAGCTGTGCCGGAGAGCAGGTCTGTCGTCGCGATATGGCCGATGTAGCCGTCCGGCCTGATCAGCATCAGAGTGTCGCCGGCCACGCCGTAGATTCGCTCGAACGAACGCAACGAGTCGATCAGCCCGACGTCTGCCACCGTGCCGTTTGCGCCGATCGCGACGCGCTTCAGCGCCGCGCCGCAGCTAGGCCACGGCAGCCGGGAGAGTTCGTGCGCCGCCCGCGGGCCATATGCGATCGCGGTGAAGTGCCCTCCCCTGAAGACTTCGAAGAGCCGCACCGGCGCGTCGTCGGCGAGCCGGCGCAGCGGTGCGTCCGGTGCACGGTCACCGGCGCGCAGCGTCCGCGTCGCATCGCGGCTGCGGGCCAGGGGTCCACCCTGGTATGTGAGCCGTAGCTGATGTTCATCCTTGCCGCGGCGCAGACTCGACGGGTCGAGCTTGGCGATGCCCTCGTATTTCCGCGTGGAAAGCCCGAGCACGCCTGCCGCAATCGGCTGCCGCTCGGCCTCGTAGGTGTCGAGCAGTTCCTGCGGTGCGCCCGCTAGGACCTGCGCAAGCTTCCAGCCGAGGTTGTACGCGTCCTGGATGCCGGTGTTGAGTCCTTGTGCTCCCGCGGGGGTGTGCACGTGCGCGGCATCGCCCGCGATGAAGACCCGGCCGCGCCTATAGCCTTCGGCCAGCCTGATGTTCGGCCTGAACACCGACTGCCACTGCATGCTGTTCAACTGCACGCGCGGATTCCGGATCCGCGACTGGATTCGCTGAGCGATGGCGGGCAGCGCATCCGGTGGCGTTTCCTGCGGGGACAACCGGATCATCCATTGGAACATCTCGCTGCGCGGCAGAGGGCAAGCGCCGATGAACCGCCCTTTCGCGCCGGGCCAGATGTGCCAGCGGTCGCGGGAGAGCCCCGAGGTGGCGGCATCCACGATGAGGATGCGGTCCTCCTCATCTGTAGATCCGACAAAGCCCAGCCCGAGCTGTCTTCTGACCGCGCTCGAACCGCCATCGGCACCGACAAGGTAGCGCGCCGTGATCCGCTGCGGGCCATCCGGAGTCGAAAGCTCGCAGAGTACGCGATCCGGCTCCTGAGTGAATGACCGAAGCTCCTTGCGGTACTCGACGCTGCCGCCCAGCCGCTCGAACGCTTCGTGGAGCGCCCGATCAATGCGAAACTGTGGGATCAGCCAGGTGTTGGGATACGGAACGTCGTCACTGGCCTCGCTCTGACTGAACATTCGCAAGGGGATGGTGAGGGGCCCCAAGTGGATGCCCATCTTGGGATAGAGGCTGCCTCCGCGCAGGACCTCCTGCAGCACGCCAAGGTCTTCGAATACCTCCATGCTGCGAGGCTGCACGCCTTTAGCGCGTGAGCCTCCGAATGCCTGGGCACCGCGGTCGATCATCCGGACGCTGATACCCCGACGTGCCAGGTCGATGGCCAGGGCGGTGCCGGTAGGTCCGGCACCGGCGATCAGAACGTCGGCGAATCCATGATCTTTCATTGGGTGAGTCTTTCAGTCTGCTCAAAGGTTTTCAGGAACCGAGCGGATGCGTCAGCGACCCACTGCGGTTGCTCCTCCGGCAGCAGGTGTCCCGCGTCGGGATGGACCAATTCCTGGGAGCCCCGGATGTCGCGTGCAAAGTGCTGGCCGTCGATCGATCGGCTTCGCAGCACGAGGGTTGGCGCGACAATGCCTCGGATCTCCGCGCTTCTGTCCGCGTGGTCGATGTTGACCATGTCCACCAGGGCCGAACGGTTGCCGGGAAGATTCGACAGCGCGTGAACCCGGTCGATCATGGCGTCGTCGACGATGTTCGAGCCGGGACCGACCAGCTTGCGCAGATTGCCGGCCACTGCGCTACGCGGCATCCATCGGCGCAGCAACGGCTTGAGCAACGGATTCCGCATGAGCTTGAAGGCAGCGGGCAGCGCCTTTTCCGGGTAGCCCGTTGCGTTAATGAGCACCAGCGCGGTCACGTTGTCCGGATGGTCCAGCGCAAGGTTCCAGGCGATGTTGCCTCCCAGCGAGTGGCCCACCACGGCGTATTGAGGAACCCCGATCGCATCCATGAACCGGCGCACTGTCGCGGCATAAGTGCGAATGCGGTAGTCGCGATCAGCGCGCGGGCCAGACAATCCGAACCCCGGCAGGTCAAGTCGGATGACGTCGCAGAACACAGACATCGCGGCCGACACCGCCGCCACGCTGTGCAGCGAGCCGCCGGAGCCGTGGACGACAAGTACCGGTGGCCCGGCACCGGCCCGCTTGTAGTGAATGCGCAGGCCGTCGACGGCTACGAAGCGGGAGTCCGGCTGCGGGAGAGTCCAGGTCGTCATATTGGCTACATTGTATCCAATAATTGGACTACCCTCAAGGCTCGAGTCACCCGGGAGAACCCCCACGGAGCCTCGTGCAACGGTATGTCAGCCAGCGCGTCCGGTATGGGAGGCGGGGCCTATCTCCTCATCGATCGGTCTCCGGGGGCGCACCGAAGCTGAACGCGCCTCGGTGAGACAGGCGCAAGAACTCGGAGTCGATCAGTTCCCGAACGAGCGACTGGGCCGGGTTGGGTTGCGGATCGATCCGCGTGGCCAGCGCTAGCTGGCGGTTGAGCTGCACGCCCGAGATTTCCGAGAGCACGATTTCCGGCAGCGGCCCTTTGGCATCCTTAAATACCGACACGGGCATGATCGTCGCCCAGCGCCCGCGGGACACCAGTTCGCGGATGGAATCGACGGAGTCGATCTCAGCATGCACGTTCAGCGCCTTACCCAACGCGAGCAGCTGGCTCTCGACAATCCCCCGGTGCAGGCTCGTCATCAACAAGGGAATCCGGGCGAGTTGCCCGACCTGCACCACCGGATCGACGCGCATGGAGGCGTGCGACACCAGTGCAAAGGGCTCCGCCAGCAAAGGGTGAAACGACAACGCGCGCCCGGGCTCCGGATTGGTGACCACGGCCATGTCGACGATGCCGCGCTCCAGCCATTCAAGAAGCGTCGGCGTGAATGCCTCGCGCGCCCGAAGTGTCACCCCATCGAGCATGCGGCTGCAGCTTTCGAACACACCGGGCACCAGAAGGCGCGCCAACGTGGGCGAGGCACCGACCACCACGGTCGCCTCCTCGCGCAACTGGCCGCGTGCCAGCTTCTGGCCCATGCGGTCGGATTCGCCGAGCATGCGCTGGGCCGCCTCGTACACCGTCACGCCCGCCTGCGTCAGCCTCACCCCGCGCGGCAAGCGCTGCAACAAGCGAACCCCCAGCTCGGCCTCCAGATCGCGCATCTGGCGTGTCAACGCGGGTTGGGCAATCGGTATCGCGGCCGCAGCCGCCGTCAGGCTGCCAGCGTCGGCAACCGCAACGAAATAGCGCAGCGTGCGCAAGTGCATAAGGGTCTCCTGGATGACCAGCGGCTTGGTATCTCGGAATGATATGGAGAACGCGCCAGCGAATCGGCGACGACCGATTCCGTTTATCTGCATCACATTCCTGCATTAGCGCGGATGCAGATTTCGGATGAGGTGTCGCAGATCCGGCCGAATCGGCCGGCGACGTGCTCCGCGGAAGCTCGCAGCGACGAGCACGCGACTTGCCGCGGCTCAGGCCATGCCGGTACGCCTCCCGCAGCTTGATGCGAGCAAACAGTAAACGTGCAAGCGACATAAGCGCGCGGCTCAGCTGGGGTAGAGCGTCGACCTGTACTCGCCAAGCCGCCCGTCGATCGCGCTGTCGCCCGGGCCGGCCCTGCCGACGAAATGCCGGACTGATATGGCACCCGCGGCAATCGGTATTTGTGGGGTTGGCCCTGCCTGCGTAGGCTCGCCGCGCTGAGGATCGCTGGTGGACGCGCCGCGGCGTCTTCTCGCCAGTTGGCGCGGCCGTTAAGAACCGGCGGCTTGCCAGGTCGGCTCAACAGTTTCCCCCCTACTCCAACGCTTTCGAAAGGAATCCGATCGTGCCTCCGACCACCATCCTGTCTGGATCGACCCCGAACACCGGGACCGCTTCCGCAGACCCATCAAGGCCGTTGCCCACAGTCCGTATCGCGCTCATATTGCTCGTGCTCGGCTTGTCGTACATGGTCAACGCGATGGACCGGCAGGTCTTTCCCGCCGTCCTCGGGTCCATCAGTAAGGAGTACAGCTTGACGCTGTCCAGCGGCGGCTTCCTCAGCACTTCGTTCGCCCTGAACATCGCCATCTTCGGCGCGCTGAGCGGATGGTTCATGGCACGCTTCGGCCGGCGCGCGACGCTGCTGGGCGGTATCGTCGCATTCTCGATCTTCACCGCGCTGACGCCTCTGGCGGAGAGCTATTTCGGCCTGGCGGTCTATCGTTCGTTGACAGGCGCGGGCGAGGCGCTACACATCGGCGCCATCTTCGCCTGCATCGGCGCGTACTTCGGCGAGCGCCGGGGGATGGCCATCGGCGTCATCAATGCGTTCTTCGGCATCGGCGCATTCGTCGGCCCGGTCGTCGGCACGCTGCTCCTGGCCCAGACAGGCTCATGGCGCCTGCCGTTCCTTGTGTTCGCGGGAGTGGGCGTACTCGGCGCCCTGCTCGTGTGGGCGGTCGTTCCGAAGAGCTTCATGGAATCCGCTGACACCGAGGGCGTCAGCCCCGGCGAGGCGAATGCGAAACCACCGATGTCGATCCTCCTGTCCCGCAACCTGGTACTTGCCGCGTGCGGCTTCTCCTTGATCGGCTTCACGCTGTTCGCGTATGTCTCGCTGTACGCCACGTTCCTGCGCACGACCGCGGGCTACACGCCCGTCCAGGCCGGTGCTGCGTTCGGCATGTACGGCATCGGCGCGCTGGGCGCGTTCGTCGGCGGCTGGGTGAGCGACAAGCTGGGCACGAAGGGAACGTTCGCCGCGGTCGCCGCACTGGCGGCCGTGGGTTTCGGCCTCTTCCACGGGCCGAGCGTCCACACGGCCCAGGGGGTACTCTCCGCCGCATTCGGTTTCCTGATCAGCGGCTATCTGTACCCGCGCTTCATGTCGATCCTGCAGCGCAGCGTGCACCCGTCGCACCTCGGCTACGCGATGGCCATCGCGATCCCGATGTTCTATCTGCCCGGCCTGGTGGCGGGCTATCTGTTCGGTCGCTTCGTGGAGCTGTACGGCTGGTCCGTTGCATCGACCCTGTCGGTCTGCCTCCCCGCAGGCTTGTGCTTCCTTCTGATGCTCTTCTACCGTCCTTCCGAGGCGCGCGGAGGCTGATGTCGAACCCGCGGCGTGCCGCGCTACGCGGCACCAAAGCCGAACGCCCCACGCTGCGTAAGGCGCGCGAACTCGCCCTCGAGGAGTTCCTGCACCAAGGACTGCGTCGGACTTGGCCTCAGGTTCGTGCGGGTTGCAAACACCAACTGCCGATGCAGTTGCACGCCGAACATTTCGGACAGGACGATCGGCGCGGGTGGATGCCATCCTCCTTGAACATGGATACCTGCATAAAGGCCGCCCCGTCCTCGCGATGGATCATCTCGCGGATCAAGTCCATGGAATCGATCTCCGCGTGTACCTTGAGCTGCTTGTTCAATGCCACGCCCGCAGGGCCGCTGCGCGCCAGCTTGTGCCCGAGCCGCTCCGGCTCGGGCAGCATGCGTTGCGCCGACTCGTGCACCGAAATTCCGGCCTTCCTCATCGGCACGTCTCGGCAGCCATTCGAGCAGCTGCACGCCAATGTCGGACTCGAACTCGCGGATCTGGCGGATGGGCGTAGCTTGCGCGATCGGCATTCCAGCCGCCGCGGCGGTGAGGCTGCCCGCATCCATGATCGCGACGCAGTACCTCAGCGTTCTGAGATGCATGAACGAAAGCGGGACGGCGACCGTCCAAGCCATCGCATCGTGATATGGCACGACCAGAAAACGGTATTGGACAGAAGGTCGCACCGGGGCATAACCTGCAGCCAGTCCGATGCTTCGGCATCGATGAGCCCTCAAACAATGCCTCTTTCCCGGTATCCATGAACGTGCATTCCCAGGTTCCTCAAGAAGTGCTGCGACGTTTCATCACGACAGCCTTCGCCAGCCAAGGTCTGCCACCTGCAGACGCGAAACAGGTCGCCAGCCTGATGACAGAAGCCGACTTGCAGGGGAGCGACGGACACGGCGTGATCCGCCTGCCACAGTACCTGAAGCGACTGCGCGCAGGCGGCATCAACAAGCAGCCCAACATTCGCGTCGTTTGCGAGCGCACCGCGACGGCAGTGGTCGATGGCGACAACGGCATGGGCCACCTGGTGGTCTCCAGAGCGGTGGACATCGCAATCGCGAAAGCCCGCGAAACCGGCGTCGCATGGGTCGCAACGCGTTACAGCAACCACGCCGGTCCTGCCTCGCTGTACGCGAGGCGGCCGCTGCAGCACGACATGCTAGGCCTGTATTTCGCGGTGGGCAACGCGAACCACCTGCCGCCTTGGGGCGGCATGGAAATGCTGCTGTCCACCAACCCCATCGCCGCGGGGATCCCCGCGGGCGAAGAGCCCCCGGTCGTCCTCGACATGGCGACGACCGTCACTGCGTACGGTAAGGTCAAGGCGAAAGCAAAGCGGGGCGAGCAAATGCCCGTCGGCTGGATGATCGATCGCCAAGGGCAGCCCCTGCTCGACCCCAACCGCGCGGGGGAAGGCTTCCTCCTGCCCATCGGCGGGCACAAGGGATACGGTCTCGCGCTGATCGTCGGGCTGCTGGCCGGGACACTGGGCGGCGCGGCTATGGGCCGCGATGTGATCGACTTCAATGCCGATGATGTCTCCGTCACTAACACGGGACAAGCCATCCTCGTCATTGACCTGGCAGCCTTCGGGGATCCTGAGCAGTTCAAAGACCGCGTCGACCGACTGGTGCGCGACATCCGGGGCAGCGAGCGCCTGCCCGGCGTCGAGCGAATTTGGCTGCCGGGCGAGCAAAGCCACCAGAAGCGGCAGCGTCATGCCGAACTGGGCATCCCCATCTCTGCCGCGCTGCTGGACGAACTTAACACGCTCGCGCGCGAACTCGGCATTGACCCGCTCACGACCGAGGTGCCAGCATGATCATCTCCAGGAACCCGGCCACCGGCGAGACGCTGGTGCGCGTCCCTGCGCACGACGCCTCGTTCGTCAAGCAGCGCCTGGCGCGGGCGCACGCCGCACAGAAGGACTGGGCACAGGTGCCCTTGCGCGACCGCGCGGTCGTGTTGCGCCGAGTTGCGCAGGAGTTGCGTCAACTGAAGGACGTCCTCGCACGAACGATCACCCTCGAGATGGGCAAACCGCTCGCCGAATCGATCGCCGAGGTCGAGAAGTGCGCCTGGAACTTCGATCACTATGCCGACGCCGCGGCCGCCATGCTCGCGGACGAGATCGTCCCCAGCAGCGCCAGCGACAGCCGCATCGTCCATGAGCCGCTCGGGCTGGTGCTGGCCGTCATGCCGTGGAACTATCCCTTGTGGCAGGTCCTGCGCGCGGCGGCACCGATTCTCGTCGGCGGCAACGGTCTAATCCTCAAGCATGCCAGCAACGTGCCGCAATGCGCCCTCGCCATCGAGTCTCTGTGCCAGAGTGCCGGGCTGCCCGATGGACTGGTAACGGCGTTGCTCGTCGGTGCCGAGCAGGTTCCCGCCCTCATCGCTGACGACCGCATCGCCGCCGTCACATTCACGGGCTCGACGCCCGCGGGGCGAAGCATCGCCGCCGCCGCCGGCCAGTCGCTCAAGAAGCAAGTTCTCGAACTGGGCGGCTCGGACCCCTTCATCGTCCTGGCGGATGCCGACATCGAGACTGCAGCAGCCGTCGCAGTGAAGGCCCGCTTTCAGAACACGGGCCAGAGCTGTATCGCCGCCAAGCGCTTCATCGTCGAGCAGCCAGTTGCCGATCGTTTTGTCGAAGCCTTCTGCGAGCACGTGAGCAAGCTCGTCGTCGACGACCCCTTGAAGGCCGGCACCACCCAAGGTTCGATGGCCCGCACGAGCTTGCGCGAAGAGCTGGACGTGCAGGTGCAAGCCTCCATCCAAGAGGGAGCCAGGTTGCTGCTGGGTGGACGCCCGATGCCTGGACCCGGCGCGTTCTATGAGCCGACGGTGCTGGACCACGTGCGCCCCGAGATGACAGCCGCGCGCGAAGAGACGTTCGGCCCCGCGGCAGCGATCATTCGGGTGCGCGATGCGGACGAAGCCCTCCTCGTGGCCAACGGTACCCCGTTCGGACTGGGCGCGGCTGTATGGACCACCGACCTCGATCGCGCAGCCCGCCTGGCCAGAAAAGTCGATGCAGGCGCCGTGTTCGTCAACGGCCTCGTCGCTTCCGACCCGAGGCTGCCCTTTGGAGGAATCAAGGCCTCGGGCTATGGCCGCGAACTCGGTCGGCTGGGGCTGCTCGAATTCATGAACGCGAAGACCGTGTGGACTGGTCCTGCGCGGGCCTGAGAACAAGGAGAACTCTATGACTGCAAGCCACATCGTGCTGCGCCCGGATCGGATCAAGGCTCACGAGCGCGGAGGCGGTGCGCGCACCACGCCGCTGGTCCTTCCATCGGTCGGCGCCACCACCTTCATCACCGGCATCACCGAATTCGCGCCGGCCGCGGCGATTCCGTTCCACAGCCACAACTGCGAGGAGAGCGTCGTACTGCTGGAAGGCCAGGCCTACCTCGACATCGCGGGGGAGGTCCATGAACTGCGGCCGCTGGACACCACATTCATACCACCGAACGCTCCGCACCGCTTTCGCAACCGGTCCGAGACCGAAGGCATGAAGATCCTTTGGATCTATGCATCGACCAATGCCACGCGGACGCTCGTCGATACCGGCGAGACGCGGCCCGTCACAGCCGAACATTCAACTTGATACGACAAGGAGACATCCATGGGACTGCGATTCCTCGAACACCTGCTGATCCTCACCCACGACCCCGAAGGCACCCGGGACTGGTTCGTCGAAAACTTGGGCTTCCGCAACGGCGACCATCCGGAGTTCGGCTTTCCGGTCTACTGGCTCTACATTGGCGACCAGGACGTTATTCACATCGGAAAGGCGCGCTACTCGAGCCATCAGGACACGTACTTGAAGACGCCGACCGACAAAGAAGGCGAGGACTTCAGCGCAGCAGGCGCGCCCGGCTCCGGGCGAATCGACCACCTTTGCCTCAACTGCGAAGGCATCGAGGAGTTCATCGAGCGACTGACGGCGAACGGCGTCGAGTTCAACGAGCGCAAGGCGCACAACTCGAACCTGTACCAGCTGTTCATGCGTGAGCCGATCAACGGCATCAAGGTCGAGTTGAACTTCGCCTGGCACGAGGCGGCGCGCATCGGTCGCGTGCCGGCGTGGACCGACGCCGGCGCGAATGAGATGACTACCGCCGAGGTGATGGCAGACAAGCCGCCGGTCCCGATCTCGAGCTTCTAACCTCCTCCCGTTCACGCCACGGCCGTTGCCCTGGCGGCCTGGGCAGCGCTTTGCCTGAAACCTTTCGCTTATGACGACCAAAATCACCGCAGTCCGCATCCACACCCCCGGGGAGCCTGAAGTGCTGAGGCTCGAGGAGCTCGAGCTGCCGCCACCCGACGCTGGCGAGGTACGCATCCGCCACACCGCTATCGGCCTGAATTTCCAGGACATCTACACCCGTTCCGGCCAGTACCCGGCTCCCATGCCCAGCGGGTTGGGCACCGAAGCCGCAGGGGTCGTGGAAGCGCTCGGCGAAGGCGTCCGCGGCTTCACGGTCGGTCAGCGCGTCTGCTACGCCAGCGGTCCGGTGCTCGGCGCGTGCGCAACACACCGCAACTATCCGGCTGCGCGACTGCTGCACTCGCCGGCGCACATGGACGACGAGACACTGACCGCCTCGCTGCTGAAGGGCATGACGGTCGAATACCTGCTGCAGCGCTGCTACCCGGCGCAACCCGGCCAGTTCGTGCTCATGCACGCGGCCGCGGGGGGCGTGGGCCTGCTCGCCGGCCAATGGGGCAAGGCGCTCGGAGCGAGGATGATCGGCGTCGCGGCCGGGCCCGAGAAAGTGGCGCTGGCACTGGCCAACGGATATGAGTTCTGTATCGACCGGCTGACTGAAGACATTCCGGCACGCGTGAAGGCGATCACCGGCGGACACGGCGTACCGGTTGTCTACGACTCGGTCGGCAAGGACAGCTTCGAGGCGTCCCTGGCGAGCCTCGCGCCACGTGGCTACTTCGTCAGCTTCGGCACGACGACCGGCGCACCACCGCCAGTTCCGGCGTCGACGCTGCAGAAGATGGGCTCGCTGTACTTCACGCGGCCCACGCTGGTCACCTACACCGCGTCGGAAGACGATCTGCGCAACTCTGCCGCCACGGTGTTCGCGATGTTCGAGCAAGGGGCGCTGCGCGTGTCTGTGAACCAGCGCTATGCGCTGAAGGACATCGCGCGCGCGCATGCCGACCTTGAAGGCGGCCGAACCATGGGATCGAGCGTGATCCTGCCCTAAACGACCGATCGGCCATGCCCGCCTACTGGATCGCCCGCGCCGCCGTCAAGGACCCAGCGCGATACAAGCGCTACACCGATCGCGTGCCTGCCATCGTCGCGGCGCACGGCGGCCGCGTCCTCGCGCGTGGCGGGCGATTCAGGATTCTCGAAGGCCCGGCTGATTTCCATCGTTTCGTCGTCATCGAGTTCGACAGCTTCGAGGCTGGCATCGCCTGCTTCGAGTCGGCCGAGTATGTGGCCGCCGCCAGCGCACGCAGGAGTGGTGCCGGCGTGGTCGAGATCGCCCTCGTCGAAGGCGGTGACGCGACGCCCTGATTTCGAAGCCATGCATGGCTGCCCAGCCATGCCCACAAGAGCACGGAGACATCGAATGGAATCGAGTGAACAAATGGGACGCAGGTCGTTCGTCATGGGGATTGGGCTGTCCGCCGTCATGGCTGCGCCCGGGGTTCTGGCCTCGGACGCCTTTCCCAACAAGGCGGTCAAGCTAGTCGTGCCGTTCCCGCCAGGCGCCAACGTCGATGTCGTGGCCCGCATCTTCGCGGAGAAGCTGTCACGGGAGTTCGGACAGGCGTTCGTCGTCGAGAACAAGCCGGGTGCCGGCGGCTCGTTGGGATGGAACACCGTCATGGAGCGAACCGCCGATGGCTACAACCTGTTCTATTCGGTGCGATCGATCATGGGAATCACGCCGCACGTGTTTCCCAAGATGAAGCTAAACCCGGTGAAGGACTACACCGCCATCAGCCAGGTCTGCAGGCTTCCGCATGTGCTGATCGCGACGCCGAATGCGCCCTTCTCGAACATGAAGGAGTTGGTCGACTATGCGCGCAAGAACCCGGGCAAGCTCGACTACGCGTCGCTGGGCGTCGGCTCGCATCCCCATCTGGCCGTCGCGTACTGGGCGCAGCAGCTGGACCTCAAGATCAATCACATCCCGTACACCGGAAATCCAGCGACGGACGTGATGGCGGGCACCGTACCGATCTTCCTCGAAGGTTCCGGCACTGCGGTACCGCGAGTGCTGTCGGGCGGCGTCAAGGCCATCGCTGTGAGCGGCGCCAAGCGCATCGAATTCCTGCCCAACGTGGGAACCATCAACGAGTACAAGCCGGGGCTGGATGAGGACGGGACCATCGGAAGCACATGGCACGGCTTCTTTGCCCGGCGCGGCACGCCCGCGGAGATCGTCTCGGCACTTAACAAGCAGATGGTCAAGATCGCGCAGGACCGCGACACCGTCAGACGCCTGATGGAGTTCGCCGCCGTCGGCACCGGCACCAGCGCCGAGGCGCTCAACACCGCGATGGCGAAGGACTACGAGTTCTGGGGTGACATCGTCCGCAAGCTGGAGATCACCACCACTTGAACCTCGCTCGAAACATGGACTAAGCACCTGCGCATCACGCACGAAAACGAGTCCGATCTGGCGACATCGAGGTCCAGCGTGTAGAGGTGGGCTGCGGTGAATCGCCCCGGCTTCCCTAGACACTTTTGAGCCGTTGGAAATAGCGTCGTTCGAACTCTACGGGCGACAAGTCGCCAGCGGTGTTGTGGCGACGCCTGGGGTTATAGAACATCTCGATGTAGCTGAAGACATCGGCCCTGGCCTCATCGCGCGTCGAATAGATCTGTCGGCGAATGCGCTCTCGCTTGAGCAATTGGAAGAAGCTCTCTGCGACTGCGTTGTCATGGCAGTTGCCGCGCCGGCTCATGCTGCTCACCAGGTTGTGATCGCGCAGGAAGCCTTGCCAGTCATGGCTGGTGAACTGGCTGCCTTGGTCGGAATGCAGGGTGACCGTCGCTTTGGGTTGGCGCCGCCACAAAGCCATCAACAAAGCATTGAGGGCCAACTCGGTATCGATGCGGTGCCCCATGGACCAGCCGATGACATGGCGCGAGAACAAGTCGATCACCACGCTCAGATACAGCCAGCCCTCGTGGGTACGGATGTAGGTGATGTCCGTGACCCAGGAC
>Ga0182008_10001398_pt1 | contig 16253 bp, 16 predicted proteins | sample Sormic07211129_1_FD_120482 | JGI IMG/M metagenome (GOLD analysis project Ga0182008, IMG submission 120482) | Rhizosphere microbial communities from Sorghum bicolor, Mead, Nebraska, USA - 072115-129_1 metaG | ecosystem: Host-associated > Plants > Roots > Rhizosphere | place: USA: Nebraska...
CTTCACCAAGCTTCGCCCTGATCGACGCTTCTTCGTAGTCGATCAGCGCATTCACGCGTTTCAACCACTCACTGTAGTCCTGGGAAGTTTGACGCATCAGCAGTGCCTGAGCGCCCGGTATATCACCCGCTTTACGCAAGGAGATTACCGCTTGGGTGGAGCTAAGGGTTTGTTGCTCGATATCCTTGATCGCTTTCAGTAGTCGAACTTCCTCGCTCGTTACGCTTGCGCTCTTGAACAGCTGATCCATTGGGGCGGCAGAATCGGAGTAGGCCTTTTCCAAGGCTGTAACCTCCGATAAATGTGTTGCCAAATCCGTATCAGTCTTGACCAGCACAGCATCCCGAATGGCAATGGCTCGGTTATGCACGCTGCCTCGGAAATTGATCGCGTAGCGCTGCACCTTGGCGGCATTTTCGCTAACGTCGCCCAAGGTGGAGTCAATGAACGCAACGCGGTGAATGCCAATGGCAGTTATCAATACAAGCAGCGCCAGGATGGCTGCAAAACTAAGCCCTATGCGCGTGGCCAACGAAAGCGTTTTCTGCATGGCTAACTCGGAAATATGACCTTTACAGGTCTCTGTTGATTTGGAAGACGCGAACGCTATTACCAGCCCATCACGTGTGATGTCTTGACGATACGTCGACCCAGAACAGTCATCCAGTTAGCAATACACACCGCGTTGATAGCGCATCGCTATCACTCATCCTTACACGCTCGCTATGGTCGTTCAGCCCCGCCGTTTTTAATGCATGAAGAATGTTGGGGCGATTCAGTTCTACTCGTTTAAGGAAACTATCCCCGAACGGCCCCGCCGCTCAGCACGCTAAAAACGAAAAGCCGCGGCTGGCCGCACTGCGTTCGTATTCCAGCAGACACTCATAGTCGGCTTCACTGGCCGGCAGGACCTCCTTGATCGCGAGGTCGCGGGAAACTTCAGGAAGCTGGTTCAAGGCTTCGTTCATTGCGTTCCTGATTGAAGCGGCATCCGCCGCCGTTTGCCCTATCGAGGTTATGTAAGGCAGGCAGGGGCTGCGCGCACTGCGCAGCAGGATTCTGAGGCCTTCGATCTCGGCGCTGTTATCTCTCGCAAGATAGTCGTAGGTAACGCTGTCGATGGAAGCCAAATCGCCCTCGCCTTCTTTAAGCCGTCGCATGCTCTCCCGGTGGGATCCGGTGAAGGTGAGTGTCGAAAAAAAACCACGTGCGCTGACCCCGGCCAGCGTGTGGCGCAATAAATTCATTCCAGAGTTGGAATCCGGGGCGTTGATCAGGCCATGGCTGCCCTGGAAACCTGCCAGGTCAGTCACGTCCGAATCGGCCCTGCAGAGCAGCAAACTGCAATGGCTGCCTGCCGAGCTATGGGTAAGCTCATAGCTCGGGCGCCCTATCAGCCGGACTTTTCCCCGCAGTGACGTGACAAATGGATAGCCGCAGGTCTGAGATAACAACAGATCGGGGGAAAGCCAGTGCGACGCGAGATCAACGATGGGTTTTTGCTCTCGGCGCTCGCCGAGAATCGCCAGGATGCGCTCAAGCCAGGCGTCCTGTGCCTGTGAAACCCTGGCGGGGGCCAGGTACATGGATAGATCGCTGGTCATATCAGATCCATTCAGAAGGTGCGATCAGCGCCGATCACAGCAGGAAACGGTTGGCAGGCGTCTTCAACCCCAGGCGATCCCTTAGTGTCCCCGGTTCATATTCCCGGCGAAACACCCCTCGGGCTTGCAGCAGAGGCACCACGCCACGGGTGAATGTTTCAAAGTCAGTGGGTAGAAACGGAAACATGAGGTTGTAGCCATCGACGGCATTCGACTCGTATAACGCCGACAGCTTGTCCGCAATATGCTCCGCTGTTCCGATCAGCAGCCAGGTACTGGAGCTTTTGACCAACCGGCGCCCTATTTCGCGAATGGACAAGGAAGCGTCGTACTGTTTGAGCAGGGCCAGTTCGGTTCGAATACCATCAAACTCAGCCTCATCCGGCAACGCGGGCAATGGGCCGTCCGGCGACAGCCCTGTCAAGTCCAGACGGGTGTAGCTGGAGACCAGGTCAATCGCCACCGCATCGATAATCAGGCTGTCCTCCAGTTGCCGACGCCGCGCCTCTTCAGTCTCATCCTCGAGCACCACCGGAAGCACGCCGGTGATGATTTTCAGATCACTGGCGTGCCTGCCCTTCAACGCGAGTCGACGATTCAAATCGGCCCTGTACGCCAGTCCCTCTTCGACCGAATTGATAAAGCAGAAATGTACGTCCGCATGGGCGGCGGCCAGGTTCTTGCCGGCTTCGGAAGACCCCGCCTGGGCGAGGACCGGGTGGCCCTGGGGTGGACGCGGCACGTTAAGCGGCCCCCGCACGCTGAAATGTGCGCCTTTGTGATGGATCGGGTGAATTTTGAATGGGTCGGCAAAGTCGCCGGTGCCCTTGTCAAATTCAAGCGCGCCCTCTTCCCAGGAGTCCCAAAGCTGCTTGACGACCTGAATGAATTCTTCGGCCCGCAGATAACGATCGCCGTGTTTCGTCACGCCTGACAATCCGAAATTCGAAGCTTCCTCTTCCAGCCAGGACGTCACGATATTCCAGCTGGCGCGCCCTGCGCTGAGGTAGTCCAGCGAAGCAAAATAGCGTGCGAGGTTGAAAGGCTCGTTATAGGAAGTCGAAGCCGTGCCCATCAGGCCGATGTGCTCGGTAACCGCAGCCAGCGCGGACAACAGCGTAATCGGTTCAAGGCGGGCGTTGGCATAGTGCCGCAAGCCACTTGCCACTGAATCCCAGACCGCGACGTGATCCGCGACGAAAACCGCATCGAACTTCGCCGCTTCGGCCGCCTGTACCAGTTTTACGTAGTAACCCAGCGTCAATATTTCCCTGGTCGGTGACAGCGGGTGGCGCCAGGAAAAACGATGATCGCCCTGGGGGTTAAAAAAGAACAAATTCAAAATCATGCTGTTATTCGACATAACGCCTCCGCGACCTGACCCGCGTCGCTTTCATTTTCACTGGGCCGTCTTGACCGTATGTTCGGCGACCCACTGCGCCGCGACTTTTGCTGGGTCCTTGTGATCAATATCAACCAGGCGATTGAGTTGCTTAAGGTCGTCATCGGTCAGTTTTGCCGACACCTGGTTGAGCGCCTTGGCGACCTCCGGGGTCAGCAAGGCCTTGCGCCCCAGTGGCGTGATGTTTTGCGGGGGTTGCTGGTGCTTGTCGTCCTCGAGGACCACCCAAGGTTCTTTCGCCAGGATGCCCTGCGTGGAGACCACCGTCGCCACGTCGATAGCGCCGGAGTTCAACGCCAGCCGTGACAAGGGCCCGCCCATGTCCAGCGACTTGATGCTCTTGAAGTTGATGCCGTACACCGCCTTCAACCCCGGCAGGCCTAACGCAGCGGTGGCGACTTCCGGAGGCCCGCCCAGGGTGAAATCACCCGAGACGGGCGCCAGGTCGGACAGGGTGCGCAAGTTGTACTTTTCTGCGGTCTTTTGGGTGACGGCCCAGGCGGTAATGGAGCCTGCGGACGAGGGCTCCAGCAGTTGGAGGTCTGTCGGCAACTTCTGTTGCAACGCGCTGAGGATGTCCTGTTGGGTGGTCAGAGCGCTCTTGTCGTCATAGAAACTCAACAGTGACCCCAGGTATTCGGGGACGACGTCTATATCGCCATTTTCCAGGGCCTGGGCGATGACCTGGCGGTTGCCCAGGTTGAGTCGGGTCTTGACGTCTATCCCCTCATTTTTCAAAGCTGATGCATAAATGTTGGCGAGAATCGTCTGCTCAGAAAAGTTGGCTCCTCCAATGGTGATGGACTGAGCACTGACAAACGTGCTGCCAACCAGCAAGCCTAACCCGAGCAATAATGAAACCACCTGCGCTGAGCGCAACTTCGAACGTTGTTGGTTTTTCATTTAGGTTTGCACCTCTGCAAAGTTAATACGCACTTTAAAAAGCTCAGGGTCATGCAGCGCTTGGTTCAGCATTGCCTGCCTGCCACTTTCGAACCATGAGTGTTTCCATCATTGAACAAAGCCACTCACTGACAATCGCCAGTGCCAATACCAACAGGGCGCCACCAACGATCTGCGGCGTATCATTTCGGCCCAATCCATCTATCAGAAACCTGCCCAGACCGCCGAAGCCGGCATAAGCAGCGATGGTGGCCGTGGCGATGAGTTGCACCAGCGCGGACCGGAATCCAGAGAAGATCAGCGGAAAAGCCAGCGGCAACTCAAGCTGGAAAAACATCTGCAATCTGCGCATGCCCATTGATCTGGCCGCTTGTTTCAGAGATGAATCCACCTGATCGATGCCAACATAAGTATTGGTTAATATTGGCGGAATGCTCATGGTTACCAACGCAATAATTACCGTGCTGGTTTCATAGCCAATAAGCATAATTGCAAGTATTACGACACCCAGAGAAGGCAGTGCTCGCCCGATATTGAACAAGCCTATCGCCACCTGTGCGCCTTTGCGGTAATTAGCCAGAAGTACGCCAAGCGGCAACGCTATTGCACAGGCAATAATCAGGCTCAGAGACACATAATAAATATGTTCCGTGAGCCGAGTCAGTATTCCGTTATCACCCAACCAATTATCAGGAAGAGAAAACCAAAGGCAAACACCTGCGATCATGTTCATCAGCGCACCCAGGGGACCAGCCATTGATTGATTGAATAAAACAGCAAATCAAAACATAACGCCAATATCACCGTCAGAACCAGGCTGACCGCCACTGGCGTAGTGAAACTTTGCGCCAGCCCGGTGATAAACAACTGGCCTAATCCGCCCTGGCCAATCAAGGCGGTTACCGTCACCAGCCCCACCAACGTAACCGAGGTTGTTCGCAGGCCCGCCAATAACGCAGGCAGCGCCAGTGGAAGTTCAACCCCGAGGAATCGCTGCATGCGCGTATACCCGAGCGCCCGCGCTTCCTCCAAAACGTCCGCAGGGTTGCTCGCCAGCCCCGCCAGGGTGTTCTGCAGCACAATAAGCAAGGAATACAGACTTAAACCAATGACCGCCGTGGTTTTGGATAAGCCGGTAAAAGGCATAATTAAAATAAACAGTGCCAGGGACGGAATGGTAAAGAGTATGCCGCAGACGTAAATCATCGGCCGCGCCAATCCTGGCTGCCATAACGTCAAGAGCACCATTGCGCCTGCTAACAGCATCCCTGTACATAGGCCCAGGGTCACCAGTTGAATATGATCAACTAACAATTGACCGATCTGCTGCCAGTTTTCAACGATCCAGGACCAGTCAATCATGGTGCACTTCCAAAACGGGCTTATTAAGTGCGCTGTGAAGGCTGGCAATCGAGAGGCAACCGTCGTAAGCGCCCGCCTCGTCCACGCGCACAACCACACCGATAGGAACCGTTAGAATTTTAACCAGCGCGTGATGCAACGAGTCGTTACTCGACACCGTCGTCAGTTGCGGAACAGGCACGTCCGACTCACTGACCCACTTCAACGGATTGGACTTATCATCCAGTAGAAGTTTGAATTCACAACTGACTTCATCCACCGGAAGATCAGCAACCTTCATCAGCGAAAGCCTTTTTAACAGCGGATCTTTGCCGATAAAGTCCCTCACAAACGCGCTGGCGGGATGGGCAAGAACATTGTGAGGTGTATCGAACTGAACAAGTTTGCCTTCGCCCTCGAAGATAGCAATCCGATCACCGATCTTGATTGCCTCCTCCATATCATGGGTCACCAGGATAATGGTTTTATGCAAACGTCTCTGAAGCGCAACCAGTTCATCCTGCAGTCGCTCGCGTATCACCGGATCAAGCGCGGCAAAGGGTTCGTCCATCAATACAACCGGTGGATCCGAGGCCAATGCCCGCGCCAGGGCGACGCGACTTTGCTGCCCGCCCGAGAGCTGATTAGGGTAGCGCTGAAGAAATTCCGGCTGGAGCCCAACCAGGGAAATGAGCTCGCTCACGCGCTGGCGGATTTTCTGTTTGCTCCAGCCCAGCAGCCGCGGGACTGCGCCAATATTTTCTGCAACCGTCTGGTGGGGAAATAAGGCAGCGCTCTGCATCATGAAGCCAATGCCGCGGCGCAGCGTCACCACGTCGAGCTGATCGGTCGCCACGCCGTTGACAAAGATGCCGCCACTGTCCTGGATATCCAGCCTGTTGATCATGCGCAAAATGGTGGTCTTGCCGCACCCGCTGGGCCCGACAAATACACAGATCTCACCCTCACGGACGTGAAGCGTCAGATCGCTCACGGCCGTACGCGGGCTGCCTTTATGGGTTTTGTTGACCGCTTCAAAACGTATCATTTTCCGACGCCCAGATTAGCTTGCATAGTGTTAGTGCTCGGCAGGATGGCGGGGACAATCCACGGGACTGATCAGATACTTCTGCAATAACCGGAAGTACCCATGAATGACATAACCATTGTTTCGTGCAATCCATTGTTCACGCCTGGCTCTATACACCCGGGGTAAGTAAAACCAGGGCAAACCGGGGAGATCGTGATGAACCAAGTGAAGATTGAGATTAAGGAACAGCCAACTCAACAACCCTGTCGATTCGTTGATCACCGTGCGGTGTTCCGCAAGCGTTGACGGACGATGTTCGTAAAAGGACCTGATCATCGCGATCGATAAGGCCGGCAGCGACACCAGGAATAGGTACTGGATGGCACTGATCGCGCTGTACTCTTCGACCACGGCCAGTATTAGGCCAACACTCAATATATGAGCGGCCCACATGCGCCAAGCCATTCGCCCAGTGTGAAACAATTGTGCTGTCTGACTGCCCACCAAACTTACTACCGCCAACGGCGCGCCCATCAGCAAACGACCGCCCAGGGTCTTGTTTGCCCATAACAACATTCTGATATACCGAGGCGAGCGCAACCAAACAGCAGCGGTGACATAACGACTTTCCGGATCCAGGCCTGGCAATGTAAGAACGTCGTCGTTGTGATGCGCCAAGTGTGTGTCCCTATAAATGTCGTAGGGGTACCACACGGCAAACGGTAGAAATCCCAAGGCCTTATTAATGGCAGGCCAGCGCGTGGGATGACCGTGAATAAGCTCATGTTGAATCGACATCCAAAGCACAACCAATGGAACCAGCAAGACTAGGGTGAAACCCTCGCCAAGGACTTCGCCAGAAAAAATAATCGCCGCCCAGGCTATATAGAACCCAGCTAACAAAAGCCAGGTAGGCCATTCAGTTTTACTGGTTACAGTCGTGCTGAGTTTAACGATTTCAGCTCGATGAGCTTCATCCAGATAGTTAGGCATAGTGGTTAGTCGTGAAAGATCTTGTTCGGAACAGGCGCCCAACCATTAAGCCTTCAAGGCTCACCCCAAAGCGGGTGTTATCTAAAGAGAATGGGTTGGACTATCGGTATGCAAGTGCCTGATAACGACAATTCACATGGCGTGGAGAAGAAATGCCAAGCCTTCGCCGATTGCACTGCACGCTTCGCTGCTGGCCTGACAAGGGAGAGGTTTGCCGGTTACAAGTGGAACGGCAAAGCAAGAGAAATGATTGAAGCGGATAGTGCCGGCGTGAAAAATCGCTGCTGGGGCTGCGTCATGCGACAAAGCCTCAAGGCTATTTTGTAAGGTTCGGGCGCCGGACATAGTCGTACCATAAGAATAGGATTGAACTCATCCGGCGGTCCGGTGAAAGCAAGGTAGCATGATCACTAATACGAACAAGGAATAAATTTTTTTATGCTTAGTCATAAAAAGAATAAGCAACAGCCAGTCCCAGGGCAGCGAGTCAACCCTGACTGGAATGTCTGCCCTTGGATCGGTAACGGCGTATAAGAGCCACAGCCACCACCACGCCGACCACGCCCAGTGCAATGGGCAGGCGATAAGGTTTCAGATCGCCCAAGACACGTTGCAAAAACTCTCCTGCCCAATAGCCTGCGCCGGCAAACAGCGTGGCCCAAACCAGTGCGCCCACCGCATTGATGCAGGCGAATTTGAGCGGTGCAATCCTGCTCGCGCCAATGACCATGGGCCCCAGCAAACGCATGCCGTAGAGAAAGCGCACAGAAAAAATCGACGCCGTGGGGTGCCGATGGATCAAGGCGGTGACCTTGTCGATGGCGGCCTGTTTTTTATGCAGGCGCGGCAGTAAGCGGTCGCCGAAATAGCGTCCAGCCCAGAACAGCAATTGATCCCCGAGCATGCCGGCCAGACTGGCGTAGCCGATCACGGGCAGCAGCTTGAGCACCTGCTGATGCGCGGCCACGCCGCCCAGGATGAGGATCGTTTCGCCTTCTAGCAGACAGCCGATAAAAATCGCCCAGTAACCATAGGTGGCCAGCAGGTGGTTGAGGTCGAGGTGTTCAAACATATGCGCTCATTTGCTCCATGACGGCCAGGTAGCTCGGGGCATCAGTACTGATCCGTGGCTACAGCAAATGGACACAGACGTCAGCAAGACGGTTCCTTTGAAAGGTGTTGGGCAACCGACTACTGGCCAGGTCCGCCAGCGCGGTGGCTGGCGACTTATTTCCCGCCCGTCACATCGAGAAAGGTGCCGGTAACGAATGAAGCCTCCGCGCCTGCCAGCCATAGAATGGCCTGCGCCACCTCTTCCGGCTGACCGCCCCGCCCCATGGGGATCGAATCCTTGACGCGGTCCACGCGCCCGGGCTCACCGCCGCTGGCGTGCATGTCGGTATAGATATGCCCGGGGCGAATGCAGTTAACACGGATGCCTTCACGGGCCACCTCCTTTGCAAACCCGATGGTAAAGGTTTCCAGGGCGCCCTTTGACGCCGCGTAGTCCACGTATTCATTAGGACTGCCAAGGCGGGCCGATGCCGAGGAAACGTTGATCACTACACCGCCCGGGCCGTTATGACGGTAGGCCATGCGTTTCACCGCTTGCTGGGCACACAGTATCGGCCCGATGGCATTGACTGCGAAGATGCGCTGCATGCGTGCGAAGTCGAGGTCTTCCAGGCGTGACTGAAGCGCCAGTACCCCGGCGTTGTTGACCAGTACGTCGATGCGCCCGAACCGGCGATCAATGGCCGTGAACAGATCGGCAACCTGTTGCGGGTCTGCACTGTCGGCGCGTATGGCCAGTGCTTTGCGTCCCGCTGCTTCGACATCCGCGACCACCGCCAGCGCCGCAGCCTCGTTGCTGACGTAGCTGATCGCGACGTCATACCCTCTTTTGGCCGCCAGCCGAGCGGTGGCGGCGCCCACTCCACGACTGCCGCCGGTGATCAGAATCAGCGGTGCCTGCGAATCAGTGATCATGGTGTATCTCCCTGTGAGTGTTGGCCTTGTCAGCCGATGATGATGGCGCCGCTGGCGATCACGACGCACGCCAGAATCCGGCGCGCGGTGAGCGGCTCGCCGAGGAACCCATAGCCGATCAGCGCCGCGAACAGCACGCTGGTTTCGCGCAATGCGGACACCGCGCCCAAAGGCGCTTCGTTCATGGCGTAGATAACCATTGCGTAGGCAAGCAAAGAGACCAGGCCGCCGACCAACGCGGTGACTGTTCCGGGCCGCACGCAGAATAAGCTGCGAGCGTCGCGCAGACCGATGTAGACCAGCGGCATCAGTACGCCCCACAAAGCGCTCATCCACACCGTATAGGCAAGCGGCGCGCCCGAGAGCCTGGCGCCGATGCCATCGACAACGCTGTAGGCCGCAATAAAGCAGCCCGTGCCCAGCGCATAGGGCAGGCTGGGCACCGAGAGACTGCGCCCTCTGAAGGCCAGCGAAATAATCCCACCCGACACCAGCGCGATACCGAGCAGTTGGCCAGGCGCGATACTTTCTCCGGCAAAGAAGGCGGCCCCCAGGGTGATCAATACCGGCGACGAACCACGCGAAATCGGATAGACCTGCCCCAGGTCACCGACCCGATAACTGCGCACCAGAAACAGGTTGTAGCCCACATGCAGCAACCCCGACAGCAGCGCGTAGCCCCAACTTTCAACCGCAGGCGGCAGCATGAACGCCGCAGCGACGGTGCAGGTGATGGCAATAGCCATGCACATCACCGTCATCGACCACAGCCGATCGGCACCACTGCGCAGGAGTGCGTTCCAACTGGCATGCAGGAGCGCGGCGAAAAGGACGAGGCAGACCAGATGAATAGGCATGCCCCATTCTAGGTACGTCGGCGGCGGGACTACAGAGAAGTCTCCTCATCGCGGTATGAATGAACACTCATCATTGGCTCCTCTACCTCTCGCACTTTCAGCGCCTCACTGAGCAACCAGCGGCGAAAGCTGACGATATGCGGCAGCGTTTCGACGCCCTTGGGGCAAACAAAGTAATAAGCCAGCGGCGATGGAAAATGCACATCGAACAGCCGCACCAGACGGCCATCGCTGATTTCCTTCTCGACATGCCCGCTGCGCACCAAGGCCACACCCTGGCCGAGCAATGCCGCCTCGACCGTCATGTTGGTATCGCCGAACCTGACGCTTTCCCTGAGCGGCAGATACACCAGCCCCAGGGCCTCGAACCACACCTCCCATTTGGGCGCCAGCTCTGCACCATCCCGCGCCAGCAGCGGGAAATGCAACAACTCGGCGGGGCTTTGCGGTGTTCCGATGCGCCTCAGCAAGTCGGGACTGGCCACGGGAAATACCTGCTCCCCGAACAGGAACTCCGAATGCAGGCCGGGGTAACTGCCCTTGCCCAGTCTGATCGCGACATCGGCCTGGGCGTTGGAGAAGTGAATGATGGTGTCCGTGGTGTCCAACGACACCAGCAGCTCGGGGTGCTGGCGAGCGAGGTTCGGCAGGCGTGGAAGCAGCCACTTCAGGGCAAACGAATAGGTGGTGCTCACGCTGAGTCGGACCCGGCCCTTCTGCTCGCGCAGGTCGCACAACGTCGCCTCCAGGCTGATGAAAAACTCGCGCACGATAGGCGCCAGCGTAGCCCCCGCGGCCGTGAGGCGTAACGCCTTGCCCCGCTCGAACAACTGCAACCCCCACAGCGCCTCAAGGTGCCTGAGCTGGTGACTGACCGCGCTCTGGGTCACATGGAGTTCCTGCGCGGCGGCTGTAAAGGTCGGGTGGCGGGTGGCGACTTCAAAAGCGCGGAGTGTTGCGGTGGGCGGCAGGTCTTTCATCGGGGCAGTATCCATCCAGCCATTAAAAGGGCATTGCATGAACGTAAGCTCATCATAAAGCCAAGCCGATTGAAAACCTCGCCATTCAATTGGCGCAAGCGTGTCTGCTTCGACTAGAGTGCGATAGTGGCCTTTTGACACAGCGCTTCGTCACCTGCTGGTAATAAACCAGACGGAAGGCATGCTGCAGCGCCTAAAGTTGCGGCACATAGGGCAGATAACCCCTATGTTGATTACATCCGCAGTACTGTTCAAGGATCGAACTCATGACCCCGCGCCAATCCAGTCGTACCCCTCTTCCCGGTCATCCGCGTTTTCGTTGGTTCGCTTTCATTCCGGTGGTCCCCGCCGTGATCTGGATACTTTTCCAGTCAACCTCCCCCGCCAACCTCGCTGCTTGTGCGGCGCTGTTGCTGATCGGCCTCGGCGCGTGCGCCTGGAGCGCGAAAGCCCAGCGCGATGCGCTGTTGCGGTTGACTGCCGACGCACTGGCCGAGCAGGCCGAGGCCGAGGCGGCACACGCCGGCAAGGCGTCGCGGGCGCAGCTCGACGAGGTGTTGCTGGGCGCCATGCCGATCTGGGCCAAGCAGGTAGAAAGTTCACGCCAGCAAACCGAAGAAGCCATTGTGAGCCTGGCCAATCGTTTCACCGGGATCGCCGCACGCTTGCAGGAAACCGTCCAGGCTTCGCAGCACGCCGCCGGTGAACTGGATGGGCAGGCCGCCGACGGCGCCCTTAAGGTACTGGCGCGCAGCGACAGCGAACTGAGCCAGGTGATCGACTCGCTCAAGGCCACTCAATCAAGCCGCGACCAGACCCTGGCGCAAGTGCGCAGCCTCACCGCCTACACCGGCGAATTGCGCACCATGGCCGCCGACGTTGCCGCCATTGCCGCGCAGACCAATCTATTGGCCTTGAACGCCGCAATCGAAGCGGCACGTGCCGGTGAAGCCGGGCGCGGCTTTGCGGTGGTGGCCGATGCGGTGCGTAGCCTGTCGAGCAAATCCAGCGAGACAGGCCAGCAGATGTCCGCCAAGGTCGACATCATCAACAACGCCATTACCCAACTCGTGCAGGCCGCCTCCACCAGCGCTGACCAGGACAGCCATTCGGTGGGCGCGTCCGAGCAAAGCATCCAGCTGGTGCTTGAACGGTTCCAGAACATCACCGGGCGCCTGGCCCAATCCGCCGACCTGCTCAAACAGGAAAGCTACGGCATCCGCGACGAGATGACCGACGTGCTGGTCAACCTGCAGTTCCAGGACCGGGTCAGCCAGATCCTCAGCCACGTGCGCGACAACATGAACGCGTTGCACGACCACTTGCACCAGGCCAAACAGGCACCGGACCAGGCGGTGAGCATCGACGCCCGACAGTGGCTGGCAAGCATGGAGGCCACCTACGCCACCGACGAGCAGCGGCGCACGCACCACGGCAACGCCGCCGCGCAGCAGAATTCCCAAGACATCACTTTCTTTTAGGAGCCCATCATGGCGAAAAGTGTATTAGTGGTCGACGACTCCAGCAGCGTGCGGCAAGTGGTCGGTATCGCCCTGAAAAGCGCGGGTTACGACGTGATCGAGGCCAGCGACGGCAAGGACGCCCTGGGCAAACTCAATGGGCAGAAGGTGCACCTGATCATCAGCGACGTGAACATGCCCAATATGGACGGCATCACCTTCGTCAAAGAAGTGAAGAAGCTGGCCAACTACAAGTTCACGCCGATCATCATGCTGACCACCGAGTCCCAGGAATCAAAAAAGGCCGAGGGCCAGGCCGCAGGCGCCAAAGCGTGGGTGGTCAAGCCGTTCCAGCCCGCGCAGATGCTGGCGGCGGTGTCAAAGCTGATTCTGCCGTGATCCGGGGAGGCTGGCATGTCCATCACCCACGAAACCACTGACGACACGGCTCGCGTGGGCATTGAAGGCGAGCTGACGATCTATACCGTCGCCGAGCTGGCCGCCGCCCTGCTGCCGCAGGTTGGCACCGCCGCCCGCCTTGAGCTAGACCTTTCGCAGGTCACCGAGATGGATGGCGCCGGCCTGCAACTGCTCGCGGTGATCGAGCGTGAAGCCGGCCTCAACGGCATCGCGCTGAGCCTGACCGGTCAGAGCCAGGCCGTCACGCACACACTGCAACTCTGTCGCGGCGCCGCGTTGTAGGCGGCGCCACCGTTTTATTGATCGACAAGGAAAGTCCAGGTGAGCATCAATCTCGATCAGGCACAGCAGACCTTCATCGTGGAGGCCCGTGAACTGTTGCAGGCCATGGAGCAATCCCTGCTGCAACTGGAGAACGAGCCCGACGATCAGGACGCCATCGGCGCAATATTCCGCGCCGCGCATACTATCAAAGGCTCCGCCGGGCTGTTCGGCCTGGCGCCGATCGTAGGGTTCACGCATATCGTCGAAGACGTACTCGACCGCCTGCGCGACGGCGATATTGCGGTGGACGCCGCCTTGATCGCCCTGCTGCTCAAGTGCGGCGACCACATGCTCGAACTGATCGACGTGGTTGCCAGTCGCGGTGAGGCACTGACACCCGACGCATTGGAGCGCGGCGAGGCATTGCGCGAGGCGCTGGGAGTCTACCACCCGCTGCACGCCGCCACGGCCGACGACGCAACCGCTGAAGTGGACGACGCCACGACGGCCGACGTGCTCTGGCATATTTCTCTGCGCTTCGGCGTGGACGTGTTCCGCAACGGCATGGACCCGCTGTCGTTCCTGCGCTACCTCGAAACGCTGGGGCAAATCGTGCAGGTCACCACCCTCACCGACCGCATCCCCGCGCTGGAAAACTGGGACCCGGAAAGCTGCTACCTGGACTTTGAGATCGACCTGCGTTCGACTGCCGGCCACGCTACCCTCAACGAAGTGTTCGACTTTGTACGGGACGAGTGTGAAGTCGTCATCACAGCCGTCGATGAAGGCCTCGACGCCACAGCGAGCAGCAGCACTGAACTGGTCACCCAGCCCGAACAAGGCACCATGAGCGCGCCGCCCCAGCGCGTGGCGACGACCAGCGACGCCAAACCCCGGGATGGCAACTATGTGCGGGTCAACGCCGACAAACTTGATGAGTTGATCAATCTGGTGGGCGAACTGGTGATCGCCAGCGCCGGCGCGAGTCTGTTGGCGCGCTCCTGCAACAACGACCCCCTGCACGAGGCCACATCGACGGTGTCGGGGCTGGTGGAAGAAATCCTCGATGGCGCCCTGCACCTGCGCATGATCCCCATCGGTGACACCTTCAACCGCTTCCGCCGCGTGGTGCGCGACGTCAGCCAGGAACTGGGCAAGGACATCGACCTGCTGATCAGCGGCGCGGACACCGAGCTGGACAAGACAGTGGTGGAGAAGATCGGCGACCCGTTGATGCACCTGCTGCGCAACGCCATGGATCACGGTATCGAAAGCGCCGAAGCACGGCGGGCGGCGGGCAAGTCGAGCAAGGGCCACCTGAGCCTCAATGCCTATCACGATTCCGGCAGCATCGTCATCGAAATCGCCGACGACGGTGCCGGGCTTAACCGCGAACGCATCCTGGAAAAAGCCCAGGAGCGCGGGCTGGTGGCCAGCGGCGCGGTGCTTTCCGATCAGGAGATCTACAACCTGATCTTCGAAGCGGGCTTCTCCACCGCCGAAGCCGTGACCAATCTGTCCGGGCGTGGCGTCGGCATGGACGTGGTCAAGCGCAACATCACCCTGCTGCGAGGCACCGTCGACCTGGACAGCCGCCCAGGTCAGGGCACGGTAGTGCGGATTCGCCTGCCGCTGACCCTGGCGATCATCAATGGCTTCCTGGTGGGCATCGACCACGCCACCTATGTGATTCCCCTGGACATGGTCCAGGAATGCATCGAACTGGATGAGCACCAGCGCCAGTCCAGCCGCGACCAGGGTTATCTGGACCTGCGTGGCGAGGTGCTGCCGCTGGTGCATCTGCGTGATCACTTCAACCACGAAGGTCCGGTCGCCCGGCGCCAGAACGTGGTGGTGGTGCGCTATGCCGAGCACAAGGCCGGGCTGGTGGTAGATGACCTGCTCGGCGAGTTCCAGACCGTGATCAAACCTTTGGGCAAGCTGTTCGGCGCACTGCGCGGCATCAGCGGCTCGACCATCCTGGGCAGCGGGGCCGTGGCCCTGATCCTGGATGTACCGGCTCTGCTCAACCAACTCGTACAAATGGAAGCCCGCACAGCCCAGGCACCACAGTCGCCACTGGTCGTCGCTCGCTGACGTATTTGCAATTCCATGGAGGTTCCGCAATGAAATGGTTTTACGATCTTAAGATTTCCACCAAGCTGATCAGCTCATTCCTGGTGGTCCTGGCGCTCACTGCGGCCATGGGCGCCTTCGCCATCATCCAGCTTGGAGCGGTCAACCAGGCTGCCCAGGACATCCGCAGCAACTGGATGCCGTCGATGCGCGCGGCGGCGGGTATGCGCTTTTTTGCAGCCAACTACCGGTTGAAGGAAAACCGCCACCTCGGCACCGAGGTTCCGGAGGAAAAAGCCCTGGCCGAGCGCGAAGCCGCCGAGGCGCGCCAGCAGTTCGAAACCCGCATGGGTACCTACGAGCAACTGCTGTCCAACGATGAAGACCGCCAGTTGCTGGACAGCGTGAAAACCGGCTGGGCCGCCTACCTGGCCACCAGCAAGCAGGTGCTTGAATTGTCCCGGGCCAATCAGGAAACCCAGGCGCGCGGGTTGCTGCGGGGCGAGTCCAAAACGCACTTCGATGAAGTGACAACACGCCTGCAGACGATGGTCGAGCTCAACGATGCCGGCGCCACCGCTGCCGGCGACAAGGGCTCTGCGCTGTACGAGAGCTCGCGTCTGTCGATCATCGTGGCGCTGATCGTTGCGCTGTTGATCGGCCTGGGCCTGGCACTGTTTATCGCGCGGATTATTTCCCGCCCGTTACGGCAGGCCGCCAGCGCCGCCGAACAATTGGCCGAAGGCAACCTCAATGCCCAGATCGAACCGGGCGCCAAGGACGAGACCGGCATGGTGCTCAACGCCATGCGCAATATGGTCGGCAAGCTGGCGCATATCATCGGCGAAGTGCGTAACGCCGCCGACAACCTGGCCAGCGCCTCCGAGCAAGTCAGCGCCACCGCGCAATCGATGAGCCAGGCCACCAGCGAACA
>Ga0182008_10001400_pt1 | contig 16242 bp, 10 predicted proteins | sample Sormic07211129_1_FD_120482 | JGI IMG/M metagenome (GOLD analysis project Ga0182008, IMG submission 120482) | Rhizosphere microbial communities from Sorghum bicolor, Mead, Nebraska, USA - 072115-129_1 metaG | ecosystem: Host-associated > Plants > Roots > Rhizosphere | place: USA: Nebraska...
CTTTGCCTTCGCACCGCTGCCGGCCCTGGCCCGTGGCGACCTGGACCTGGTGGTGACTTCCGACCCGCTGGAACTGCCGGGCATCACCTATGTGCCGTTGTTCACCTACGAGGCGATGCTGGCCGTGGCCAACCAGCATGCGCTGGCGAACAAGTCCTACATCGTGCCGCAGGACCTGCTCAGCGAAACCCTGATCACCTACCCGGTGGAACGCGACCGCCTGGATATTTTCACGCGCTTCCTGGAGCCGGCCGATGTGGAACCGGCCCAGGTCCGCACCTCGGAGCTGACGGTGATGATGATGCAGCTGGTGGCCAGCGGCCGTGGCGTATGCGGCATGCCCCATTGGGCGCTGCACGAATACAGCTCGCGCGGCTACGTGAAGGCCAAGCGCCTGGGTGAGAAGGGTTTGTTCGCCACGCTGTACGCCGGCATCCGCGCCGACATGCTGGATGCGCCGTATATGCGCGACTTCCTGCTGACGGCCAAGGACACGTCGTTTTCTACGTTGGACGGCGTGAGTGCGGTGCGCTGAGGGGCGAGTCAGCCGACACAGGCCGTCAGGGACGAGCGATAGAACGGCAGGATCAGGTCACGCGTCAGCGGCGCCAGGACCAGGCCGCCGTCGCCGGCCGGGTCGATCCAGCGCACTTCTTCGATTTCGGCGGCGGGCGTCACCGCCACATCGATGTTGACCTGGAACAGCTCGGCTTGCACGGTAAAACCCGGCTCGTTGGCCGCCGGCGCCGAGAAATGGCCCAGGTAGACGGCGGCGTCGGGGTTGATGCGCAGGTTCAATTCCTCGAACAGTTCACGGGCCAGGGCCTCGGCAGGTTGCTCGCCGGCGTCGATCTTGCCGCCGGGTTGCATGAAGGCCTGGGTGCCGCGCTTGCGCACCAGCAGGGTCTGGCCGTCGCCGCCGATCAGGAGCGCGGCAGCGATGCGGATAGTGGTGGACATACGATAAAAAGCCTTGAATTCAAATCAGTAAAAATCACCGCACAAGGCTTACGCCTCGTCCGGTTCCTTGATAAAGACGCTGTACTTGGCACCCTCCATCGCCTCGAACGCAATCAGCTTGTCCACCAGCGGCAGGTTCAGCACCTTGCCGGCGTTGAGCAGCAACATGCCGTTGTCGGCGTTGAGGTTGCGCGCCAGGATCATACCGTCCTGCAGTTCGCGGGTGGTCAGCACCTTGACGGTCGGGTCGCCCAGGGTCACGTCACTCAGGAAGGTGGCGCAGGCCTGCACAAAGCCCTCGACCAGTTCAGGATCATACAGGCGCCCGGCGTATTTGCGGATGAACAACAGCGCTTCATCGCTGTTCATCTGCCGCTCCAGGATCAGGCCCTTTTGCAGCTCGATAAAATCCACCGCCAGTTTCAGCAGACGCGAACCGAAGGGGATCGCATCGCCCTTGAGATGGTCGGGAAAGCCGCTGCCATCCCAGCGCTCCTGGTGATGACGAATGATCCGCGCGGCATCTTTCATCGGCTCCAGGGTCATCAGCAGCGATTCGCTTTGGGTCGGATAGCTGCGATAGCGCTCGCGGTCGGTGCTGTGCAGCTTGTCCGAAGGTTCTATCAGCATGCTGTCGCTCCAACTCAGCTTGCCGATGTTGTACAGCGCAGCGGCCATCGCCAGGTCGCGCGAGCTGGCTTCATCGATAAATTGGGCGGCGCAGTACACCCGCACCAGTTCAATCAGCGCGCGGTTGGTTTGCTTGTTCTTGGGCAAGCGCAGGTTGGCCAGCAGCGAGAACACTTCCGTACCGGTCACGTAACTGCGCTTGAGTTCGTCGTAGGCCAGGTCGAGCATGTCGGCGGTCTGCTGCAGCTCGCTGGTGCGCGCCGCCACGCGTTTTTCCAGGTTGGCGTTGAGTTGCTTGAGCTGATCGTTCTGCACCTGGGTCAGGCGCTCCAGGCGCTGGTGCTCCAGGGTCTGGCGCAAGACCAGCTGCAATTCTTCGTCGTTCCAGGGCTTGCTGATGTAGCGGTGGATCTGCCCTTCGTTGATCGCCTTGACGATCGTCGGCAGGTCGGCGTAACCGGTGAGCAGGATGCGGCTGGTGCCCGGGTACAGGCGATGCACTTCGGCCAGCAGCTGCGCGCCGTCCATGCCCGGCATGCGGGCGTCGCTCATTACCAGGTCGATGGGTTGGGCGGCCATGATTTCCAGGGCCTGAGCACCGCTGCCGGCCAGCACCACATCGAACGGTTGACCGCGCAACAGCCGGCGCAGGCTGTTGAGGATCGACTCTTCATCGTCGACCAGCAAAATCGTGGGTTTCGTCGCCAGTTGTTCATCCATGCGTGCTGCGCCTTCAAATTAAACCGAATTGAGCTACATTGAACCGTCGTGCCGAGCCATGATCCCTCGCCGAGGCGCGGGCTTGATTTGACGCCAACTGGCCATCAATTTCAAGGGAGCTCGACTATGCTGTCACAGTAGTCGGCCCCGTTCAGAAGTGAAACCAGGGAAGGAACCGTTATGTCATCGAGCCCTTTGGAAGTACCGGATGCAGGCTCGGCACGCGCCAACCGCCGCATCCTGATCGTCGATGACGCCGCTTCCATCCATGAGGACTTTCGCAAGATCCTGTGTGCCGACGCAGAAAGCGAACAATCCCTGGACAGCCTCGAAGAGGCCCTGTTCGGCACCACCGCCGCTGTGCGTCAGGCTTTCGTACTGGATTCCGCCTACCAGGGCCAGGAAGCGCTGGCACTGGTGAACCAGGCCCTGGCCGCCAATGCGCCCTACGCTCTGGCATTTATCGACATGCGCATGCCGCCCGGCTGGGACGGCCTGCAAACCATCGAACAGCTGTGGAACGTCGACCCCAACCTGCAGATCGCCCTGTGCACGGCGTATTCGGACTACTCCTTCGAGGCCATCGAGGCACGGCTGAAATACAACGACCAATTGCTGATCCTGAAAAAACCCTTCGACCACCTCGAGATCCGCCAGATGGCCAGTGCCCTGACATGGAAGTGGCAACTGGCCCAGGACGTGGCCCTCAAGGTGATCAGCCTGGAACGCACCATCGAAGAACGGGTGCAGGAACTGCTGAAAGTCTCGCACCTGCTGCAATACGACGCGCTCACCGAGCTGCCCAACAGCACCCTGCTGGGCGACCGCCTGACCCAGGCCATTGCCCTTGGCCGGCGGCACGACACACAGCTGGCGGTGATGTTTATCGGACTCGACCGGTTTAAACGTATCAACAACGCCCTGGGCTACCCGGTGGGCGACGAGGTGCTCCAACAGGTCAGCCACAGCCTGGTCGCAGCGGTGCGCGCGTCGGACTCAGTATTCCGCTACGGCTCCGATGAGTTTGTGATCCTGCTCCACGACGTGCAGCACCCGCAGCAGACCCAGCACATCGCGCACAAGGTGCTCAAGGCCATCAGCGTAACGCGCCACGTGGCCGGGCATGACCTGAGCGTCACCGCCAGCCTGGGCATCAGCCTCTACCCGAACGACAGCTGCAACGCAGTGGAATTGATCAAGCACGCCGAAACCGCCATGCACACCAGCAAGGAACGCGGCGCGAACGATTTCAGTTTTTACACCGAAGACATGAACCTGCGCGCCCAGCGTCAGCAAACCCTGGAGAGCGCGATCCGCCAGGCCCTGGACCGCGATGAATTTGTGCTGCACTACCAACCCAAGCTGGACCTCAAGTCCGGGCGCATCGTCGGTGCAGAGGCGCTGATACGCTGGTTTCAGCCGCGTTCGGGCTGGGTCAGCCCGGTCGATTTCATCCCGGTGGCCGAGGACAGCGGTTTGATCGTGCCGTTGACCCAATGGGTGCTGCGCCAGGCCTGCGAACAGGCACAAGCGTGGCGCGGCATGGGCCTGCCGCCGTTGTGCGTGTCGGTGAATGTCTCGGCCATCGACTTCCGCCAGCGTGATTTCGTCGACAACCTGGCCGCGATCCTCAAGCAAACCGGCCTGCCGCCGGCACGACTGGAGCTGGAAATCACCGAAAGCGTGCTGATGCAGAACGTCGATGACACCGTAGACCTCCTGCACAAGATCAAGGCCCTGGGCGTGCGCCTGGCGCTGGACGATTTCGGCACCGGTTACTCCAGCCTCAGCTACCTGCGCCGCTTTCCCATCGACGTGTTGAAAATCGACCAGTCGTTCGTGCGCGGGCTGAACGTAAATAGCCAGGACGCGCAGCTGATCAGCGCTATCATCGGCATGGGCAAGAGCCTGGAGCTGAACATCATCGCCGAAGGGGTGGAAACCCTCGAACAGCTCGCGTTCCTGAAAAGCCAGGCGTGCGAAGAGGGCCAGGGCTTTCTGTTCAGCAAGGCCGTACCGCCGAAGGACTTCGCCCAGTTGCTGCAAGTGGGCAGTCCCACACTGATGCCCAACCCATAGGCCGTGCCTGCAAGGAGTGCTCGCTTGAGCGAAGTCTCACGTTACCGTTTCGGCGTCATGCTGGTGTTGTGCTCGGGCTTGACTCAGTCGCTGGCGGCCGCGCCGCTGGACGAGGCGCTCAAACCGCTGCCGCCGGTGCCCGCGCTGGACCCGGCCAAGGTCGAACTGGGCCGCCGGCTGTTCAATGAACCGCGCCTGTCGGTCAATAACACCCTGTCCTGCGCCAGTTGCCATCAACTTGAAACCGGAGGCGCCGATAACAAGCCGTTTTCCCTGGGGTTCGACGGCAAGCCGGTGCAGGTCAATACCCCGTCCGTGTTCAATGCCAGCCTGAACTTCAAGCAGTTCTGGAACGGCCGGGTGGACACCCTGCAAGCGCAGATCGAACAGGTGGTCATCAGCCCCATGGAAATGGGCAGCGACTGGAACACCGTGGTGCAGAACCTCACTGCCCTGCCGCTCTACCAACGCGCCTTCAGCCAGGCCTACCCCGACGGGGTCACCGCCGCCAATGTGCAAAACGCCCTGGCCACCTATGAGCGCACGCTGCTCACGCCCAATTCACGCTTTGACCAATACCTGCTGGGCAACACCGAGATCCTGACCCTCCAGGAAAAGTACGGCTATCAGCGCTTCAAGGATTACGGCTGCATCGCGTGCCACCAAGGCATCAATATCGGCGGCAACATGTTCCAGAAGTTCGGCGTGATGGGAGACTACTTCAAGGCCCGCGGCAACCCGGTTGAGGCCGACCTGGGCCGCTACCTGGTGACCCAGGAAGAAGATGACCGTCATGTGTTCAAGGTGCCCAGCCTGCGCAACGTGGCGGTGACCGCGCCGTATTTTCACGATGCCTCGGCCAAGACTCTGGAAGAAGCCGTCGACGTGATGTTCAAGTACCAGTTGGGGCGTAATCCGAACCAGGAAGACAAAGACTTGATCGTGCAGTTTCTCAAGACATTGACCGGTGAATGGGCGGGCAAGCCACTATGACGACTCAGTCGCGCCGTCGCTTCACCCAATTCGTGCTTGGTCTGGTGACCGTGCTGCTGGCCTCGACCCTGGTGTTTCTGTACCTGAAGGCCGCCCGCGACCAGACCGCCAGCTACACCCAGTCGCGGGACCTGATCCGCCAGCTGCAACAACTCAATGCGCAGTGGGACAGCGAAGTGCTCAAGGCCAGGATCGCGATCACCCACAATTATGATCCTCTGGTCACACCGCTCACGGAAATGACCCGGATCTGGGCCGAACTGAACCGCCGCGACACCTACCACAACCCAAGCGACCTGAGCGGTTGGCAAGCCACGCAAGCCGCCTACCAGATCGCAGTCCAGGAAAAAGCCCGGCTGGTGGACCAGTTCAAATCCCACAACGCCGTGCTGCGCAACTCCCTGGCATTCCTGCCGACCGCCGAAGACGACATCCAGGCCCAGTTCAATCGCCTGGACGACGAAGGCCGGTTGCAATTGCAAGGCGTGGCCACCGACACCTACGACCTGCTGCTCAGCAGCCTGGAATTCGCTCAGGTCACCAGTGACGATCGGGCCGCCGATATCCTGGTGGGCCTGGGCAAACTGGCCACCAACAAGGAACAACTGCCGAGCGAGTTCCAGGGCCCGGTGGATCTGCTGAGCAATCACATTGCGCTGATCCTGCGCGAACAGCCGGTGGTCAACAACCTGCTTGAGCGAATCGCCGAAGTGCCCGTGGCCGAACGTCTTGACGACCTGACCACCCACCTCGACCAGGATCAGCAGGCGGCTGACCGCATCGACCACCAATACCACCGCTACCTGCTGATCTTCTCGACCCTGCTGGTGGCGATGCTGCTTTACCTGGCGGTGCGCCTGTTGCGCAGCTTCGCCGAGATCAACCGGGTCAACCGCGAATTGCAGGCCGCCAACGAAACCCTGGAACAGCGCGTGGAGCGACGCACCCAGCAGCTCAAGGATGCGCAGAGTGAATTGCTCGACAGCGCACGCCAGGCCGGCATGGCCGAAATCGCGACCAACGTGCTGCACAACGTGGGCAACGTGCTCAACAGCGTGAACATCTCCGCCGATCTGGTCACGCGCAAACTGCGCAGCAGCAAAGCGCTGGGCCTGGGCAAGGCGATGCAGTTGATCAATGAGCATAAAGCGGACCTGGGCACGTTCCTCACCGACGATGAGAAAGGCAAGCTGCTGCCCGGCTACCTCAACCAACTGGTGGACGCCATCGCCTCGGAACAGCAGGCCATGACCGATGAACTGGCGCAATTGAGCAAAAGCGTGGACCACATCAAGGACATCGTCTCTACCCAGCAATCCTATGCCGGCGCCTCCACACTGCTGGAGCCGGTGCATATCAGCGCCTTGATGGAAGATGCGCTGCGCATGAACGCCGGTGCGCTGAGCCGCCATCACGTCACGGTGGTGAAGGAATACGCGCAAATACCGGAAATCCTCGCCGACAAACACCGCCTGCTGCTGATCATGGTCAACCTGATCAGCAACGCCAAGTACGCCATGTCCAAACTCAGCGACCGGCCACGCCAGATAACCCTGAAAGTCCAGGCGCGGGAAGACAACATCTTGCAGATCAGCGTGAAGGACGACGGCGAAGGCATCCCCGCCGAGAACATGACGCGGATCTTCACCCACGGTTTTACCACCCGCAAGGAAGGCCACGGCTTCGGCCTGCACAGCTGTGCGCTGGCCGCCGTTGAAATGAATGGCCAGCTCAGCGCCCACAGCGACGGGCCTGGCCTGGGTGCGGTGTTTACCTTGACGATCCCTATGACCCCTGCCGGAAGCCCCGCATGAACCAGCCTCCCAATCGGCGCATCCTGTTGATCGATGACACGCCGTCGATTCACGACGATTTCCGCAAGATCCTCATGCCAACCGTCGAGAACAACCAGGTTCTCGACGACCTGGAGTCGGCGCTGTTCGGCGACACCAGCAAGGCCGAGGTCCAGGCCTTCGAATTGCATTCGGCGTACGGCGGCGAAGAAGGCCTGCAACTGCTCACCGTCGCCATGGCGGAAAAACGCCCCTACGCCCTGGCGTTCGTCGACATGCGCATGCCCCAGGGCTGGGATGGTGCCAGGACCATCGAAGAGTTATGGAAAGTCGACCCCGGCCTGCAAGTGGTGGTGTGCACGGCGTATTCGGATTATTCCTGGGATGACCTGCTGTACCGCCTGAAGGGCCATGATCGCTTGCTGATCCTGAAAAAACCCTTCGACAACATCGAAGTGCAGCAAATGGCCAATACCCTGTCCAGCAAGTGGGACATGGCCCGGCGCGCCTCCTTGAAAACCAGCCACCTGGAACAACTGGTGGCGCAGCGCACCGTGGCGCTGACCCAGGCCAGCGAGGCGTTGCAACTGGAAATCGACGAGCGCAAGCAGTTGGAGAGCCAACTGGTGCAGTCGGAAAAACTCGCGTCCCTGGGGCAACTGGCGGCCGGCGTCGCCCATGAAATCAACAACCCGGTGGGGTTCATCTCCTCCAACCTGAGCACCCTCGACAGTTACTTCAACCAGCTGCAACAGATGCTCGATGCCTACCGGCAGGTCGAAGACAGCCTCACGTCGGCCGAGCAGCGCGACCCGCTCAAAGCCCTGCGCGACGAGCTGGAGCTGGATTTTCTCAAGGAAGACATTCCCATCCTGATCAGAGAGTCCAAGGAAGGCATCGGGCGAGTGGTGCAGATCGTCAAGGACCTGAAAAACTTCTCGCGGGTGGACAATGACCAGACCTGGCAGTGGGCCAACCTGCAACAGGGCATCGACTCCACGCTGAACATCGTCGCCAGTGAACTCAAGTACAAGGCCGACGTGATCAAGCAATACGGCGCGCTGCCGGAAATCGAATGCCTGGCTTCGCAGCTTAACCAGGTGGTGATGAACCTGGTTATCAACGCCGCCCAGGCCATGGGCCCGGAGCGCGGCACCATTACCATCAGCAACGGCGTGGAGGGCGATAACGTGTGGCTGGAAGTCGCCGACAACGGCTGCGGCATTCCGCCCGAAACCGTGCAGAAAATCTTCGATCCGTTCTTTACCACCAAACCGGTGGGGGAAGGCACGGGGCTGGGGCTGTCGCTGTCGTACGGCATTATCAAGAAGCATCACGGTGATATTTCCGTGAGCAGCGAACCGGGCAAAGGTACGACCTTTCGCGTGGTGTTGCCGATTCGGCAGACGGCGGCGTAGGGCTGCACACCGCCCGGGCATGCAAACCGGCATCAGCCGCGCCGCAAAACCGGGCACTGCCGATTATCGGAAATACCTGCCGACCTGTTATTTCTGACAGTAGACGCTACCGTTCCTTCCGCTCAAAACTCCAGGCAAGCCACAGGGTTGCCTGACCGCGTAGTACCGATCGTGGTGCCTGGTTACTTTCTTCGAGCAAAGGCCACCATGTCTACGCGCCGCGAGTTTCTGACGTACGCTTCAATGATCGCCCTCCTCACGCCCCTGAGCCGAGGAGCCCTGGCTGCCGACGATGCCGAGCAAGCCAGCGCCTTTTCTTTCGAACACCTGATCGAACAGGCGCAGGCCGATGCCTTGAAACCCTATGTTTACCCCAATCATGCCTCCGCCGCGCTGCTGGCCAAGCTGGACTACAGCGCCCACGGCCAGATCCACTTCAAACCTGAGCAGGCATTGTTCGCCAAAGGGCCGGGGCCGTTTCCGGTAACGTTTTTCCATCTAGGCTCATTCTTTCGCACCCCCGTCAGAATGTATGTCCTGGACAACACCGTGGCACGCGAGATTGTGTACGACCCGGCGCACTTTGACATGCCGGCCGACAGCCCGGCCCACGATCTGCCGCGTAACAGTGGGTTCGCCGGTTTTCGTATCCAGGAGAGCCGTCTGGGCAACCAGGCCAATCTGGCATGGGAAAGGAACGATTGGGTGGCGTTTCTCGGTGCATCGTACTTTCGCGCCATCGGCGAATTGTACCAATACGGTCTGTCGGCACGTGCCATAGCCCTGGATGTGGCCCAGGCCGGTAAAGCGGAAGAATTCCCGGACTTCACCCACATCTGGTTCGAGCCACCCAAGAACGAACACGCCCAATCGATGACCCTTTATGCACGGCTCGACGGACCCAGCCTATGTGGCGCATACCGTTTCGTGATCAGCCGTACCCACGGCGTGATCATGGACGTGGACTGTACGGTTTTCCTGCGTCACAACGTCAGACGATTGGGCATCGCCCCGGTGACGTCGATGTTCTGGTTTGGCGAAGCTGCCAAGCGCACGGCCGCCGACTGGCGACCCGAAGTGCACGACAGTGACGGCCTGGCGCTGTGGACCGGTAACGGCGAACGCATCTGGCGCCCTTTGAACAACCCTCCGCGCACGATGGTATCGGCATTCAGCGATCGTCAGCCGAAGGGCTTTGGCCTGTCGCAGCGCGATCGCAACTTCGACCACTACCTCGATGGCGTGAATTACCAGCGGCGCCCCAGTCTGTGGGTCGAGCCGTTGGGGGATTGGGGCGAAGGCAGCGTGCAACTGATGGAAAACGGCACCGACGACGAGATCCACGACAACATCGTAGCGATGTGGGTGCCCTCGGCGCCTGCGGAAGCGGGCAATCGGTATGACCTGCGTTATCGCCTGCACTGGCTGGCCGATGAGCCCTACCCATCGTCCCTGGCGCGTTGCCTGGCCACGCGCCTGGGCAAGGGTGGTCAACCCGGCCGGACGCGGCCGGCGGGCACACGAAAATTCGTGGTGGAATTCCAGGGCGCGCCCCTGGAAAAGCTCGCGCCCGGCGTCAAACCCGAGGCCGTGATCAGCTGTTCCAGAGGCGAACTCAGCCTGGTCTTTACCGAAGCAGTGCCGAACGGTGTGGCCGGCCATTGGCGCGCTCAGTTCGATCTGACCGTCGACGGTAACGACCCCGTGGAAATGCGACTGTTTCTGCGCCTGGATGGCCAGCCTCTGTCTGAAACCTGGCTGTATCAGTACCACCCCTTCCGCTCGGAATCGACGGCCATCGGTACCCCTTGGCCGGTCGACAACGGCCCACCGACATGAAGTTTTACCGTCAACTGGCACTGATCTACCTGACATTGAGCATGACCGGCGGTGCCGTGCAGGCCATCGAGCAGGACACGGTGGAAGACCTGCTGCGGCAGATGACGCTGCAAGAGAAGATCGACCAACTCAGCCAGCTCGGCATCCAGACCACGCCGACCGGTCCGGTCATTGACTACGGTGAACTGTCCCCGGCGTCCATCAACACCGTCGGTTCGGTGCTTGGCGCCTATGGCGTCGAGCAGACCCGGCGGTTGCAGGAACAGGCGGTCAACCAATCGCGCCTGCATATCCCGCTGCTGTTTGCCTTTGACGTAATCCACGGTTATCGCACGATATTTCCGGTACCGCTGGCCGAAGCCGCGGCCTGGGACGCGGACCTGGCCTACCGCACCGCCCGCGCGGCCGCCGTCGAAGCCACGGCCAGCGGCGTGCATTGGACGTATGCGCCAATGGTCGACATTGCCCGTGACCCACGCTGGGGTCGGGTAGTGGAAGGCGCCGGCGAAGACCCGTTCCTCGGTGCCGCGCTGGCGGCGGTCAAGGTCCGTGGATTTCATGGCGCAGGGCCGCCGGACCGCTCTTTTATGCTGGCGACCGCGAAACACTTCGTGGCCTACGGCGCGGCAGAAGGCGGACGCGACTATAACGTGGCCGACGTTTCAGAGCGCACCTTGCGCGAGGTCTACTTCCCCCCGTTCCAGGCAGCCGTGGCGGCGGGTGTCGACGCGATCATGCCATCGTTCAACGAACTGGCCGGCGTTCCGCTGCACAGCAATACGGCGCTATTGAGCGGTGTGCTTCGCAATCAGTGGCGGTTTACCGGGCTCACTATCAGTGACGCCAATGCCGTCTGGGAACTGAGCCAGCATGGGATTGCCGATGTGCCCGGCGACGCGGCCCGTCTGGCGTTCAACGCTGGGATAGATATCGAAATGGTCAGCCACGCCTACCGAGAATTTTTACCCTCACTGGTGCGCAATGGCCTGGTGCCCGTGGCTGCCGTGGATGACGCGGTGCGCCGCGTCCTCAAGGCCAAGCAGCGTCTGGGCCTGTTTGCCGACCCCTACCGCTACAGCGATGAGGCACGGCAGCGGGCCAGCGTCCTCACGCCGCAGCACCGTGCCCTGGCCCGAGAAGCGGCGCAGCAATCCATCGTGCTGTTGAAAAACACCGACGCGCTCCTGCCGTTGCCCAAGCACCTGCGCAACCTGCTGGTGGTCGGCAGCCTCGCCACGGATGCCCAGGCCACGATCGGCCCATGGTCCGCACAAGGGCGTGCCGAAGATTCGATCACCATCCTGCAGGGGATACGCAACGCCGTTGCACCGAACACCGAGGTCGTTTACCTGCCCGACGCCTCCCCGCTCAGTCAAAAGGTTCAAAACCTTCCGGCCATCCGACAGGCTGCGCAGAAAGCCCAGGTCGTGATCGCCGTGCTGGGGGAGAGCGCTGACCAGAGCGGGGAAGCGCACAGCCGCGCCGACCTTGGCTTGCCGGGCAATCAGGACGTTGTATTGCGCGCGCTTCTGGACGCCGGTCAGCCGGTGATCATTGTTCTGATGAATGGCCGCCCGCTGGTGCTCTCTGAGAACGTTCAACGGGCGCCCGCTTTACTTGAGACCTGGTTTCTGGGCACGGAAATGGGCAGTGCCGTGGCCGACATCCTGTTCGGCGATGTCAGCCCCAGCGGTAAATTGCCGATTACCTTTGCCCGTAGCGTCGGGCAAATCCCTCTTTATTACGCACACAAAAATACCGGCCGCCCCCCTCGCGAAGGGGAGAGTTGGGTCAGTGCCTACATTGACACGCCGTGGTCACCGCTGTATCCCTTCGGCTTCGGCCTGAGCTACACCACGTTCAGCTACTCCACGCCTCGGCTCAGCGCTGACCGGATTGCCTCCACCGACACCCTGACGGTGCAAGTCAGCGTCACCAATACCGGCCAGCGCGCGGGCGATGAAATCGTGCAGCTATACCTGCGCGATGACGTCGCCAGCGTGACCCGCCCGGTCCGCCAGTTGCGCGGCTTTCGCAAGGTCCACCTGGAGGCCGGTGAAACGCGGAGCGTGAGTTTTACCCTGGACGCGCAGGACTTTGCCTTGCTGGACGAACACTGGCTGCCGGTGGTAGAAGCCGGTCGCTTCACGGTGTTCGTCGGGGCCGATTCGACGACCGCCAACCAGGCGTGGTTCGACGTCACCGACAGCCGCGCGCTGTCTGAAACGGGGCTGTCCAGGCCGCCCTGAGTGCAGCCTGCGGTTGTCCGGGCCTTCCTTTGCGGCGCAGAATGCCGCACCGACCTGTAAGAGTCCGACCCCAAGGAAACCGTATGAGCCTGTCCTTGCTAAGCCGTTACGCCTTCTTTGCCGTGTGTGTCCTGTTCACCCTCGCCAGCCTGCCGTTTATCCACCATGACTGGCTGTGGCCGATCACCGGGGTTACCGGCCTGCTCAGCCTGATCGGCCTGTTCGACCTGCTGCAAAGCCCCCACGCGGTACGCCGCAACTACCCGATCCTGGGCAATATTCGTTACCTGGTGGAAGCCATCCGCCCGGAAATCCGCCAGTACCTGCTCGAATCCGACAGCGACGCCCTGCCCTTCTCCAGGGCCCAGCGCTCGCTGGTGTACTCGCGCGCCAAGAATGAAACCGCCGACAAACCCTTCGGCACCTTGATCGACGTGTACCAGTCGGGCTTCGAATTTATCGGTCATTCCATGCGCCCCGCGCCGCTGAGCGACCCCAGCGCATTTCGCGTGATGGTCGGCGGCCCGCAGTGCACGCAGCCGTATTCGGCGTCGGTGTTCAATATATCGGCGATGAGTTTTGGCTCATTGAGCGCCAACGCGATCCGCGCGCTGAACCAAGGCGCCAAGCTGGGTAACTTTGCCCACGACACCGGTGAAGGCAGCATCAGCCCCTACCACCGCGAACATGGCGGCGACTTGACCTGGGAGCTCGGCAGCGGCTACTTCGGCTGCCGTACCAGCGACGGCCGTTTCGACCCGGAACGCTTCGCCGCGCAGGCGCAAAACCCGCAGGTGCGCATGATCGAAATCAAGATGAGCCAGGGCGCCAAACCCGGCCATGGCGGAATTCTACCCAAGCACAAAGTGACGAAAGAGATCGCCGAAACCCGCGGCATCCTGATGGGGGAAGACTGCGTCTCACCGTCGCGCCACAGTGCGTTTTCCACGCCGATCGAGCTGATGCAGTTCATCGCCCAACTGCGTGAACTGTCCGGCGGCAAACCGGTGGGCTTCAAGTTCTGCCTGGGCCACCCATGGGAATTCATGGGCATCGCCAAGGCCATGCTCGAAACCGGCATCCTGCCCGACTTTATCGTGGTCGACGGCAAGGAAGGCGGCACCGGTGCGGCACCCGTGGAGTTCACCGACCATATCGGCGTGCCTCTGCGCGAAGGTTTGCTGTTCGTGCACAACACCCTGGTGGGCCTGAACCTGCGCGACAAGATCAAACTCGGCGCCAGCGGCAAGATCGTCAGCGCGTTCGATATCGCCAGTGTGCTGGCCATCGGCGCCGATTGGGCCAACTCGGCGCGGGGCTTTATGTTCGCCATCGGCTGCATCCAGTCACAGAGCTGCCACACCAACAAATGCCCCACCGGCGTCGCCACCCAGGACCCGCTGCGCCAGCGCGCCCTGGTGGTACCGGACAAGGCCCAGCGCGTGTTCAACTTCCACCGCAACACCCTCAAGGCCCTGGCCGAAATGCTCGCGGCGGCGGGGCTGGATCACCCATCACAACTGTCGGCCAAGCACTTGGTGCGGCGCATGTCGGCGACGGAGATCAAGTTGTTCTCGCAGTTGCATGTGTTCCTCAAGCCAGGGGAGTTGCTGAGCGGGGAAGTGAACGGCGAGTTTTATTCGCGCATGTGGCAGATGGCGCGGGCCGATAGCTTTGAACCCCTTGAAGTTGCTGCTGCCTGATCTACGCCCTCAGCCCGCCCAACTTGGGCGGGCTGTCGAGACATTCAGTAATACCCAGCCTTTGCAATTGCTTACAAATACCGCCAACCTGCGCCCGCCCGACACGCGGCGTACGACATCGCCGCCACTTACCCGCCACGACTAAACCTACTGTTCAAGAGCCCGCTGCCATGCTGAACGGACGCGACCCGCGCATCGATTTTTTTCGGGGCCTGGCGTTGATCTTCATTTTCTGGGATCACGTGCCCCACAACCCCCTCGGCCAGATCACCCTGCGCAACATCGGTTTCAGCGATGCCGCCGAGGTCTTTGTGTTCCTTGCCGGTTATGCCTCGGTGCTGGCCTACAGCAAGGTGCTGCAACGCGAAGGCTACTGGATGGCCTGCCTTAAAATACTGCGCAGGGCCTGGGTGTTGTACGTGGTGCATATCTTCCTGCTGGCGATGCTGATGGGCATCGTGTTCTTCGCCAACAGCAAGGTAGAGACCCGCGACCTGGTGCAGGAGATGGGCCTCACGCACTTCATCACCCACCCGCAGCAGGCGTTGACCGATGAGCTGCTGTTGCGTTTCAAGCCCAACCTGATGGACCCGCTGCCGCTGTATATCGTGCTGTTGCTCGGCCTGCCGCTGGTGCTGCCGATACTGGTGCGGGCGCCGCTGGCGGTGGTGGCGGTGTCGCTGACGGTGTACCTGTTGGCGCCGAAACTGGGCTGGAACCTGGCGGCAATCGCCGACGGTGTGTGGTACTTCAACCCGGTGACCTGGCAATTGTTGTTCGTGCTCGGTGGCGCCGCGTCGATTCACTACCGCGCACCGCGCGCGTCTGACACCCGGCCATTGATGCGCCAGCCATTGTTTGTGGCAGCGGCGGTGTATGCGCTGGCGGCCGGCGTGATCACCCTGTCGTGGCGCTGGCCACACGTTCACGACGCGCTGATGCCGGCGCTGCTCGGCGAATGGTTGTACCCGATCAGTAAGACCGATCTGTCGCCGGTGCGCCTGCTGCACTTTCTGGCCCTGGCCTATGTCACCGCCAAGCTGCTGCCCACCCACGGCTGGACGCAGAACTGGCCGGCGCGGCAGTGCTGTCGCATGGGGCGTTATTCGCTGGAAGTGTTTTGCCTTGGGGTGTTGCTCGCACCATTGGCGGACATGCTCAACGCCCAGGTCGAGGATGCCTGGCCGATGCAGGTATTCAGTGCGTTGCTGGGTTTACTGTTGATGGCGGTGCTGGCGGCCTGGCTGGAATTGAATCAGCGTTTGAGCGCGCCACGGCCGGCCCCGCCGGGCACCGACCGGTAACGCCGACCTGCGACCGCCTTGCGCGATCGCAGGGTTCACCGGCTCAAGCCGACTGCGCCGCCGCTTGGGTCGGTTGCAGCTTGAACACGTAAAACAGCACGGTCAGCAGCACCAGGAACGCGGGGCCGATATACAACGCCACGCGGGTGTCCGGGAAGTACGCCATCAGGCCCACGACCAGCACCAGGAATGCCAGCGCCAGGTACGAGCTGACCGGGTACAGCCACATGCGGTATTTCAAGGCTTTCTGTTCGGCAGGGCTCAGGCTTTTACGGAACTTGAGCTGTGCCAGCAGGATCATCACCCAGGTCCAGATTGCGCCGAAGGTGGCGATCGACGTTACCCACACAAAGACTTTTTCCGGCACCAGGTAGTTGAGCAGCACACCCAGCAGCAGCGCGGCGATCGACAGCAGCAGCGCCCGGCGCGGTACGCCATTGCTGGAAGTCTTGGCGAAGGTGGCCGGTGCCTGGCCGTTCTGGGCCAGGCTATAGAGCATGCGCCCGGTGCTGAAGATGCCGCCATTGCAGGATGACAGCGCCGCGGTGATCACC
>Ga0182008_10001403_pt1 | contig 16204 bp, 27 predicted proteins | sample Sormic07211129_1_FD_120482 | JGI IMG/M metagenome (GOLD analysis project Ga0182008, IMG submission 120482) | Rhizosphere microbial communities from Sorghum bicolor, Mead, Nebraska, USA - 072115-129_1 metaG | ecosystem: Host-associated > Plants > Roots > Rhizosphere | place: USA: Nebraska...
CCAACTCGACCTCCTCTACCTCTCACCCGCCTTCGGCGAAGGCATCGCCACGGTCGACGACAGCCTCGACCGCCTCTTCACCCGACTCGGACCACCCACCCGCGACCTCGGCCTCACCACCGGCTGCGACCAGCTCCGGGACGCCATCCGCGACGAACAGCAAAAAGGAGACCGGCCATGACCGCCGCCGCCCGCAAGCCCATCCCGGCCGAGGCCTTCGAGCACGGTGATGCCCGCCGCTACCGCCGCGGCTGCACCTGCCAGCCCTGCACCACGGCCGCTACCGCAGAAGCCCGACGCTGGCGCTACCTCCGCAACACCGGACGTAGCGGCATCGTCTCCGCCAGCAAGGTCATCAACCACGTGTGGAAACTCCGGGCAGCCGGAATGACCGATCTCGAAATCCGCGCCCAAGGAGACCTATCCCCATCGCACCTGTACCAGATCATCCGCAACGGCGGCACCGTCAAACACGGCACCGCAACCCGCATCCTGCGCATCCCCGTCCCCACGGACCGCGAGGGCCCGACCCGAAACGGCGCCCACGTCCCCATCCTCGGAACGCGCCGCCGCCTGCAAACCCTCAACGCCGAAGGCTGGCCCTGCAAGGAAATCGACCGGCGCCTCGACACCGGCACCGGCTACACCGCCTACCTGATCCGCTCCACCAGCGACCTCGTCCGCTTCTCCACTGCCGACAGCGTCCGCCACCTCTACGCCAGCCTCGAAGGCCTCGCCCCCGAAGAACACGGCGTCACCCCCACCAACGCGAAGCAGACCCGGGCACGGGCCGCGGCGAAAGAGTGGGCGCGCGCCGCCTACTGGGACCCGGACGACTTCGACGATCCCAGCTTCCAGCCCGCGGACGCCGCCGAACTCGGCAGGAACGAACTAGCTGCTCTCCGCCGCGGGGAGATCGAACACCTCGCCGGATTCGGCCACACCCCGGAACAGATCGTCGACCGCCTCAACGACGAACTGAAGATCTCCACCGTCCGGCAGATCGTCCAGGACTGGCGCACCGACACAAGGCGGCAGCGGAAGCAGGTGGCCGCGTCATGACCGTCTCCCGTCGCCCTCGCGTCCTCGACCTGTTCTGCTGCGCCGGCGGCGCCGGAATGGGCTACTGGCTCGCCGGATTCGATGTCGTCGGCGTCGACATCATCGAACGCTCCCGCTACCCCTTCGAGTTCATCCAGGCCGACGCCCTCACCGTCATGCGTGAGCGCTGCCAGGACTTCCACCTCGTCCACGCCTCGCCGCCCTGCCAAGCCCACACCTCGCTCACCAAGGGCACCAACCGGGGTCGCAAGTACATCGACCTCATCCCCGAGATGCGTGAACTGTGTCTGTGGTACGGCGTCGACTGGGTCATGGAGAACGTCCCGGGCGCTCCGCTCCGCCGCGATCTCACCCTCTGCGGTGAGCAGTTCAACCTCGGAGTGATCCGACACCGTGACTTCGAGCTCGGCTGGATCGGCGCCCAGCCCGTACAGCCGATGCCTCATCGTAAGCACCGCGGACCCGTCCGCGGATGGCGGCACGGCGTCTACCGCGACGGCCCGTACATCGCCGCCTACGGCAAGGGGGGCGGCAAAGGATCGGTCGCAGAGATGCAGGCCGCGATGGGTATCTGGTGGACCGACGTCCACGAAGAACTCACCGAAGCGATTCCGCCGGCCTATACGGAGTGGATCGGCCGGGAGTGGGTGCACCGCGGGGAGTGGGGCGGCCGGGACGAACCTGACGCCGAAGCCCGCCTGGCCCGGCTGCGGCGCTCCCGCGAGGCGGTGACGGCATGAGCCACTACACGGGAGCCGTCCCGGACGCCGAACGCGACCCGGACTGGCGTAACGCCGGATTGTGCCGCAGCGAACGAGAAGACGCCGAGGACTGGTTCCCGGTCGGCTCCAGCCGCGAAGCAGTCGCCTCCGAGAACCACGCAAAAGCCGTCTGCGGGCGCTGCCCATCACAGGCCCCCTGCCGCACATGGGGACTCGAACAACGCGAACCCGCCGGGATCTGGGGCGGCCTCACCGAAGCAGAACGCCGCACGATCCTGCGCCGCCGCGGCGTGAGCCTCGCCGCCCTCGACGATGAGGCGCCCCCGCGAACTCTCCAAACGATCTGGGACAGCCGCGCGAAAGCCACCGCCGACGGGCACTGCGAATGGCACGGCGGCCGCCCAATCGGATTCCAGGGCGCCTACTACACGCCGCAGCAGATCGGGTTCACGTTGGACCGCGGCCGGCCCCCTGTCGGGCATCTGCGGCGCACGTGCACGCGGGATGACTGCATTCTCCCCGCGCACTTGGCGGACCAGCAGGAACGCGAGGAACGCTCCCGGATCAAGGAGGCCGCCTCATGACCGCCCGCGTCCCGGTCGTGTGTGACATCCCCGGCGCGCATTCAGGCCCCATCCGCCTCTACCCCTGCGGACCCCGCTGCACCACACACGCCCCGCAGCCGCGAACCCGGACCGGCGCCAACAACCCTCGCGGCATCGACAGCCCCAACGTCCAGACCTAACCCACCCGCCGGGCGCCCGACCAGACGAAGTGGCCGGGCGCCCACCACCCCAAGGAGTAACACATGATCAAGCTCTTCGGTCCCGACCGCATCCTCATCGGCGACACCAACACCGCATGGGCAGTCTGGATCAGCGGCATGGACGACATCCACGACCAGCCCAACGCGGAAGCCGCACTCTCCTTCGCCGCCGACCACAACGCGAGCGCCTGCGCCGACTACGACGGCAACCCCTACACCCCCATCACGTGGGCTGTCGTCCTCCACCACGGCTACGCCTGGTCGGCATCCGTCGAACACCGCAACGGCCGCGACTGCCAGGTGAAGGGCTGCGTCCACTGCGGCACCGACCGCAACATCGCACTCGGCACGCTCGCCGACCGGTGGGAGCAGATGGCCAAGGCCGCTGACGACTCCTGCGCCGACGTGAACCCGGAGGCCGAGCCCGGCGTGGTCTGGGTCCGCGCGTCCCGCGCCCGCACCTACCGCAAGGCCGCCAAGGACGTCCGCGAGGTCCTCACGACCGGCCGCATCCCGCACGACCTCATGACCGAAGCCGAACTCGGCGGCTGAACCCCCCAGCCCGGCCCGCACGCTCTTCCCCCCTTGGGTGTGCGGGCCATCCCCGGGCGGCGGGGGCACGCCGACCCCCACGGCCACCCCCGCCGCCCACCCCAAGCCGGCCGCGCACCTCCCCAACCGCGCGGCCACGGGCGTCGGCCAGCACCCACCCCCGCCAGCAGGCCGGCGCCCACCCACCAGCCCAGACAGGAGGACACGATGCCCGCCCACAACCCACCCTCCCCGAATCCACCCAGCTCACCTACAGCGAATGGGTCGACCGAGTACGGCCCGCGTTCGTCGCCGCCGCGCGCACCGGACGGCTATTCACCAGCTACGAGGTGTGCAAGGACAACGACCTCCCGGAGCCCCCGAACCCCCGCGCCGACTGGGGAAACCTCGTACTCGCGCTCGTCCGCGACCGGCTCATCGAACACGTCACCTTCGACCGCAGCAGCCGACCAACCGGCGAACGATCCGCGGTGGGTGTGTGGCGCGGCACCCGGGCCGCACAGGCCGGACGCATCGCCTGAACACCATCCACCCGCAAACCAGGAGAACCCGATGACCACCCTCGACGAGCTCTTCCCGGCCGCCGATCTCACCGCGGCGATCGACGCCGGACACGTCACTCGCAAGGCCCACCCGACGCTCCCGCTGTCCATCCTCACCTACACCCGCGAGTGCCAGTACGGGCACATCTGGACGCCGGTCACGATGCGCTGCCGAGGCCTGGTCGTCGACGACGACGCGGACATCGTGGTCGCCCTACCCTTCCCGAAGATCTTCGTCACCGCCATGCACGGAATCCACGACTTCGCACCGCCGCTGCCTGCCGAACCGTTCGAGATCTTCGAGAAGGCCGACGGCTCCCTGATCATCGTCTTCCACTACGACGGCCGCTGGTACGCCGCATCCAAGGGCAGCTTCATCAGCGAGCAAGCCCAGTGGGCGCAGGCCCGGCTCGATGCCGCGGACCTGTCCGGCCTCGACCCCAAGCTCACATACCTCGCCGAGGCGATCTACCCGGCCAACCGGATCGTCGTCGACTACGGGCAGCGCGAAGAACTCATGCTGCTCGCCGCGTACCGGCCGGCCGACGGAACCGAGGAACCGCTCACAGACGTCGCCGCGCACTGGAAGCCGATCGGCCCGATCGTCCGCTCCTGGGGCTTGAGCGACGACCTTGCCGAGCTGGAGCAGCTGGCCGCGGCGAGCGCCACCCTCGACCGGCCTGTGGTGGATGGCACCGAGGAGGAGGGGTACGTCATCCGCTTCGCCTCCGGCCAGCGAGCGAAGATCAAACTGGCCGCGTACCTCACCCTGCACAAGCTGTTCACCGGCACGAACGAGCGAACCATCTGGGAGGTCCTCGCCTCCGGCCAGGACCCGGCCGTCCTCTTCGACCAAGTCCCCGACGAGTTCGCCGACTGGGCCCGCACCGTTGCCGACCAGCAGCGGGCTGAGCACGCCCGGATTGTCGACGAGGCGGTCGACGCCTACGCCGACGTCATGGCCGCTCTCCCCGCGGAACCGGACCGCAAGACGTTCGCCCTGGAAGCGGTCAAGTCCCCACACAAGTCAGCGCTGTTCCTCATCCACGACGGCCGCGACACCGCCGTCCACGACTGGGCGTGGAAGCAGATCAAACCCCGCGGCGACAAGCCCTTCAAGAACGACGAGGAGAGCTGACCATGCCCACGATCCACATCACCACCGGGCTGCCGGCCTCCGGGAAGACCACCGCCGCCCGCCAGCTGCTCGCCGAGTCCGCAGGCCGAATGCGGCGAGTCAACCTCGACGACATCCGCCACATGCTCGACCACAACGGCCAAAGCAAGGTCTGGTCCCGCGCCCACGAGCAGACCGCCCTCGACGTCCAGGACGCTGCAGTCCGGTCCGCCATCGCAGGCGGCTTCGACGTCGTCGTCGACAACACGCACCTCACCCCATCGATCCCAAAGCGGATCAAGAACGCCGTCGCTGGGCAAGCCGCGTTCATCGTCCACGACTTCACGCACGTCCCCATCGAGGAATGCATCCGACGAGACGCAGACCGCGGGCCAGCCTCCGTCGGCGAGGACGTCATCCGCCGACTCGCCGACAACCACACCAAGGCCACCAAGAACGGATGGCGGCTCACCGAGGCCTGGCTCAACGACCACCCGTCTGTAGAGCCGTACACCCCGGACCTATCCCTGCCGGCTGCGGTGATGTGCGACATCGACGGAACCCTCGCCCTCATGGGCGACCGCGGCCCCTACAACTTCGCCAAGTGCGAAGGCGACCGGCTCAACGAAGCCGTCCGCCGGGCCCTGGTCTCGTTCCGGCTGGCCAATGACGACTCCATCGTCCTGCTGTCCGGCCGCAGCGAGGAGTACCGGCCCCAGACCGAAACGTGGCTCGCCGCCCACGCGGTGCCCTACGACGAGCTGTGGATGCGCCCCGAAGGCGACCGACGCCGCGACGACATTGTCAAGGCCGAGCTCTTCGACCAGCACGTCCGCCACCGCTACCGCATCCACGTCTCCCTCGACGACCGCGACCGAGTCGTCGCCCTCTGGCGACGCATGGGCCTGCCCACCTGGCAGGTCAACTACGGCGACTTCTAAGCCACAGCCGCAGCGCGACAAGGCCCCGCACACGGCGAGGCCAAGGAGAGAGGAGGGGTGGTGTCAGGAGTCGAAGGCGAGACGCTCGTACAGCTCGGGCGCGACCTCGCGCAGCGCGTTGACGATGCGGTCGTTCCTCACCGCCTCGTCGTGGAAATCCGGCTCGACGAGCGCGACGAAGCGTTCGCCGAAGTACGTGAGCCAGCGCGGTTCGTGGGCGACGCGCACCTCGTCCACGATGCTGGACAGCTTCTGCCGCGCCTCTCGCAGAGGGGTGTCGTGCGGGCCCGCCGCCACGTGCATGGCGTTGTGCACCGGCCCCTCAGCCTTGATGGCGGCGGCCTCGTACTGCCGAGCCGTGGCACGGTCGTGGTGCCACTCGACTTCCCGCTTCTCCACCAGGTGCCACCACTTCTTCGTGAGGGAGTGGTAGTCGAAGCGGACGTCAGGGTTGTTCGTCATGCCGACGTACAGCAGCCGACCGTCTCTCGCGTACAGGCGGTACACGGCGGTCGGCTGGTTCTCGATCTCCGACAAGAAGGTGCTCCTCGGTCAAGCCGGGGAGTCGCCGTCCTCCGGCTGCTTCTTCGCTTCGATGGCTTGCGCGTCCGGCACGGGCACGATCGCTGCCACTCGCCGGCCTCGGCTGGTCACGTAGGTGATCCGGCCGTAGACGGCGGTCTCGTTCACGACGTCGGACAGTGCGGCCCGCAGTTCGCGGATGCCGATCTCAGCGCTTGTGTTCGCAGGCATACGCCAAGGGTAGCTGAGGTACGCAAGCGTCCCCAAGTGTACACTAGGGACTACAAGGTGAGGGCGCAGCACCCCACCTGAGAGGCCCTGGTTCCACGCGCCCAAAACCCCTGAACAGCACGGCCGAGAGAAGACAATCCGTGGGAATCCGCTTGATCGTCGAGGTGCTCACCTCAGCACCCGAAGCCCTGACGCACCGGGAGAAGCTCCTCCTTGTCGTCCTGGCCGAAGACGCCAACGACGACACCCGCATGACGTGGAACAGCGTCGAGCGGCCGGAAGTCCTGCGCGGCGCGAAGGTCAGCCGCTCGCAGCTCTACGCCGTCCTGAAGTCTCTCGCCGCCAAGGGCGTCCTGGAGAAGCTCGCGGCCGGCCAGAAGAACGGCACCGCGAAGTACAAGATCTCGAAGTTCCCAGAGGTTCAGTGTCCCGGAATCCCTGACACTGACACCCCTCCTCAGGGTCCCAGTTCTCCTGACACTGACGACTCTCAGTGTCCCGAAACTCCTGACACTGACGCGAACGCTCAGGGTCCCGAAAACGCGGACACTGAACCGTCTCAGTGTCAGGAAATCTGGGACGTCAGTGTCCCGGAATCCGGGACCCCTACCCCTCTTAACCCCTCAACTACTACCCCTCAAGCTAGCCAGCAGGAGGGCCAGCCGGCCGGGTCCGATCTTGGCTACGGCATTCCCGAAGCAGCACGCCCGCTCGTCGACGGGCTCAGCACCGCGGGTGTCATCGTCCGATGGCCCTTCAAGGGCAACGGATGGTTCCCGCTACTCAGCCTGATCTCTAAGAGCGGCGTCCCCGCCCTCCTCGAACACGCAGTCAATGCCGCCGCGCGGGCCACGGAACCCATCGATTCGGCCCGCTACTTCATGCGCGGCTGGGGCGAGCTCCCACCCTTGCCGCCGCCTGGTGCCCAGCGCCCCAAGCTCCAGGCGGTCAAGCCCAAGGGCCACCGCCCCTACCAAGCCCCCGAAGACCTCTCCGTCTACGAGAACGGATTCCACGCCCATGCCCGATCCCAAGCCGCTGGCGAGTGAGGCCGTCATGCAGCGCATGCAGCAGATGCTCGAAGCACGCGGCCTCGGCCACATCACTGCAGGCCCCATCGACGACACCCCCACCCCCGACGAACCCGGCCATCCGGAGTACCACCGCCGTCAGCGCGCCACCATCGCCGTGAAGCGCTGGAAGACCGCCACCCCCTACCGGTACCAGGAAGCCCAGGCAGCACACCCCCTGATCACCGCCTGGGCAGACCGAGCCATCGCCGACCCACGGACCGCTGGAATCCTCCTCCTGACCGGCCCCTTCGGCACCGGGAAAACCCACCAGGCCTACGGTGCGCTCCGCCGTATCGCCGAAGCCGGCCCGGACCGGTTCGAACTGATCGCGCTCACCGCCCCCGACATGTACGCCCTCATCCGACCCGGCGGAAGCGAGCGCGGCGCCGAGTACGAAGTCAAGCGGCTCATGCGGATCCCGCTGCTGCTGATCGACGACCTCGGCACCGAGAAGATCAGCGAGTTCACCGAGGAAGCCACCTACCGGATCCTCAACGAGCGGTACAACGAATGCCGCCCGCTGATCATCACCAGCAACCTGCCCGTCGCCAACCCCAACGGCCCAGACCTCAAGGACCAGCTCGGGCAGCGCATCACCTCCCGGCTCGCTCAGACGACGACCGTTGTCCCGCTCGGCGGCAACGACCGCCGGCTCGGGGTGGCGTGATGAAGCACATCGTCATGTGGTCCGGCGGCATCACCTCGTGGGCGACCGCCCGCCACGTCATCGCCGAGCACGGCACGGCTGGCGTCACGCTGCTGTTCGCCGACACCCTCATTGAGGACGAAGGCCTGTACGCCTTCAACGAGGCGGCCAGCAAGCAGCTCGGCGTACCGATCACCCGCGTCGCCGACGGCCGCGACCCGTGGCAGGTCTTCGAGGACAAGCGGTGGCTCGGCAACACCCGCATCGCCCAGTGCTCCCACGCGCTCAAGCAAGAGCCGTGCCGCGCCTGGCTGGAGGCTAACGCCGGAACCTTCGCCGACACCACGCTGTACGTCGGCATCGACTGGACCGAGACCGAACGCCTGCCCGCCATCGTCAAAGGCTGGGCCCCGTGGACCGTGGACGCGCCACTGACCCGGCCGCCCTACCGCGACAAGCGGCAACTCCTCGACGAGGCCCGCGCCGCTGGCCTCCCGGTGCCCCGCCTGTACGACCTCGGATTCGCCCACAACAACTGCGGCGGCGGCTGTGTCAAGGGCGGTCAGGCGCAGTGGATCCGGCTGCTGAGCGTCTTCCCCGACCGGTACGCCCGCGCCGAGGCCGCCGAGACCAAGATGCGCGCGCTGCTCGGCAAGGACGTGTCGATCCTCCGCGACCGCACCGGCGGTACGACCAAGCCGCTCACGCTGGCCGCGCTCCGTCACCGCATCGAGGAGCAGCCCGACCAGCTCGACCTGTTCGACGAAGGCGGCTGCGGCTGCTTCACCGAGATCGGAGATGCAGCGTGAATCAGCTCACCGAGATCAAGACCCACGGCGAACCCGGCGACTACCGGGGCCCGTTCGAGCCCGTACGCGCGGCCATCCGCCAGACGGTCCGGGTCGCCGAGTGCCACCGCTGCGAGGAAACCGCCATCCCCGACCTGGTGCACCTCGTCGACGGCCACGGCACGCCGCTCTGCCCCGACTGCACGCGCCACGTCGGCGTCGCCCTGCGCCGCGGCCTGCAAGCCCTCAACCAGCTCGCGCACGCCGCACGGCAGCCGGGCGTTCACCCGGCCGAGTCGCTCGTCTGGGACTGGCGTGCCGCTCTGGCCATAGCGCGGCCCGAGGAGGAGCGGCTCCTGCAGTCGGCTGCACGCCTCCTTGCCGCCCACAACGGAAGGACCGCTTCGTGACTGCCGCCGACTGGGAGCCCGAGCTCGACGACATCAGGGCGATGCGTGCCGAGAACGGCGGCACCGACTTGAAGGCGTTCATGCGGGCGCAGATCGCCGCCGGTAAAGCCCGCCGCGAGGACTCTCCGAAGCCCGCGGCCCCGCCGAAGCCTCCCGGCCACCGGCCCGGGGCCTGGCCGACCGGCAGCTCCCCGCCGGGTCCGCCGCCGGAGCACAGCCTGCCGCCCGAGGTCTGGGCCGACGCAGTGCGCCGCTACCGCATCGAACAACGCCAGCAACTCGACGAGGAGACCCCGTGACGATCCGCTATTCCGCCCCGATGCCCGACAGCCTCCGCCACTTCATGCGCGCCGGCCAGCACCCCGCCCGCGCCGTCCCCTGCCCGCACTGCAAGGCCGCCGCGCACAAGCCGTGCCAGCTGCGGACCCGCAACCGGGTGCTGACCGAGCCGCACCCGCAGCGGATCTCCGCGTGGGCGCAGCAGACGGCCTGCTGCCCCGAATGCCAGGTCGAACCCACGACGCCCTGCCACGACGAAGGCCGCGCCCGCTTCACCGTCCACAACCGCCGCCAGCAGGAAGCCGAGGAAACCGCAGCGTGAAAGTCCGTGCCGACATCGCCGAACTCCTCCGCGCCGGCCACACCAACGCATCCATCGCACACCGGCTCGGCTGCGACCCATCCACCGTCGCCAACGCCCGCCGCGCCCTCCGCCTCCCGCCCGCCGACCAGTTGGGCCGGCTCTACCTCGAAGCCATCCCCACCGGACGCGTCAAGGACTGGCGACCCACCGAAGGACGCATGCCCACCAGCCCCGCCCAGCAGGCCGCCAACCGGGAACGCCTCCTCGCCGCACTCCGCGACGCCGCTTGACCTGTCCCGTCCACCCGCCAACAACACACCGGAGACCAACCATGACTTTCCCGCCCACGGACCCGATCGACCGCATGATCCTGGCTGACAGTCTCGGCATCGCCCTCGCTGGCGGCTGCGGACGCTGCGACACCGAGAACACCCACATGTGCGCTGGTTGCGGACGCTGCAACTGCCACGACCACACGGCCTGCGTCCGCCCGGAGACTGAGCCGGAGTCCTTCGAGCACACCATCCAGTGCGCCCGCGGTCTGGAGACCGTCAAGGCCACCAGCCGTATTCCCGGCCTCCTCGTCTACCGCATTCCCGACCACGTCGACATCCCCAGCCCGCACCGCTGGCGTCTCGGCCACCACACCGGGCTCGTCATCGCCACCGCCCTGTCCGAGCACGAGGCCCACGCCGGAGCCCACGAGATTGCCGGCCGGACGGACTGGACGCAGGGTCTGGCCGCCTGCCGGGCTGGGGTCGCTGATGTGGCTGGCATGCACGAGGACTTGGCTGCGGTCGGCTGTCGGCTCCCCGATCACGCCTGATGTGCCGCGCTACAACTCCAGCCGCCTTGTTGACGATCTTGTCAGCAACCTCAAACCCTGACCATGACTAGGGAGAACCCGTCCAATGCAGGTTGAAACGAACATCACGGACAGCCCCGCTGGGGCCGCTCCGGCCACCCCGTTCACCGCCGAAGCCGTAGAAGCGCCTCAGAAGGCCGAACAGGGGGCCGGAGGCAGCCAGACGCCCGAAACCACCCCACAGGCCGCCACGCGACGACTGAGCCAGCTTCCCGGGGGCCCTGCGGTCCAAGCGAACCCCGCAACCGAACTCCGGGCCGCCGCCGCGAAGCTCCGCAAGCACATCAAGCACGCCACCGACAGTCCCTGGGTGACCAGCTCCGTGTGGTCTCCGCGCGCCACAGCGACCAGCGCCGTCTACTCGCACGCCCACCCCGCCGGATCCATCGACTCCGAAGTCGTCGCCTCCGGGCGCATCCGGTCCGGCTACGGCGGGATCCGCGAGCCGTGGAACGCCGAGTACATCGCCCTCATGCAGCCCTCCGTCGGCGCTCAGTTGGCGAAGCTCCTCGACCTGGAGGCGGACGTGATCGAAGCGCGCGCCGGACAGGACGGCTCGTTCGAGTTCGCCGTCGACCTCGGCGGCGACCACCTCCTCGCCATCGCCCGCCTGATCAACGCCGACGACCGCGCCCGGAAGCCGGTGGCCGAGTGACTGCGATCCTCCTGCCGCCGCCGAGCCCCGCCCTCATCGTCCACGAGGCTGCATCCGTCATCCGGCAGACCGCCGAAGCCGCCCAACGCCATCTCGACACCGCCGAGCCCTGGGCCTGCTACGAGCGGGCGACGGCGTGGCGTGACGGCTTCGTCAACGGCATGGGCGGCGACTGCTCCGAACTGGCCGCCCTGTTCACCCCCGAGCTCGCCTTCGACTTCGCGGACTGGCTGGACACGGTCGCCTCCGCCAACGCCCGCCACGGGACACCACTCCCGCCACTCGCCATCACCGCCGCACACACCGTCACCCGACACCCAGCCCTCGAAGGAGAAACCCGATGAACGCCCCACGCCGCATCCAACGCCGCCGCACCGCCGGATGGCGCGCTCCCGAGGACGCCGCATACGTCGGCCGCCCGACCCGCTTCGGGAACCCCTTCCGCGTCGCGTACGAGCCGGACACCAAGGGCTGGCACGTCGCCGCTGCGAACGGGTTCGGCGTCGGCACGTTCCCCACCGACGTTGAAGCGCGCCGCTATGCCACCGACGCCTACCGCACGTGGATCGGCTTCCCCGAGCAGGAAGAACTCCGGCTCTCGGTCCCCGCATTGCTCCACGGCCGGGACCTGACCTGCTGGTGCCCGCTCCCCGAGGCTGGCCAGCCGGACCACTGCCATGGCGCGGTGCTGCTGGCCCTGGCGAACGGGGGCGACCAGTGACCGCCGACCTGCCCGGTATCCCTACGGCTCGGATCGACCGTGAGCCGCTCGACTACCCGACCTCCGGCGTGTTCCCGCTCGCACTGGAACGGGAGGCGACCCTGCGGGCCGTTCTTGCCGCCGCCGGCGTCGAGTTGGGGGCGTACGACGAGCGGATCCTCCGCTGGCTCGCGCAGACCTCGGACTGGTCGACGTTCGCCGTCATCACGAGCTGGATCCAGCGGGTTGGGAGTGGCCCACTGCACACCCCGCAAACCCGCTGAAACCATGTCAAGTCACCCCCGGGAGTGGGATGATGGAAACCCCCGCCGAACCGCCCCTGACCTGCGTCGGCGGCTGCGGACGCAAACTCACCAGCGTCAAATCCCGCCGCCGCCGCATGGGCCCCGACTGCTGGCGAAAACACCACAGCCCCACACCCCGCATCACAGGCCCGGAAAGCGGCCAAATCGTCGGCCAGACCGAACTACCCCTCGTCCCGTTCCAGCCGACCTTCTGGACCGCCTGACCAACCAGCCACCGCGAAAGGAATCCACTGTGACCAGCAGCAACACACCCACCGAACAACAACTCCCGGCTGTGGTCGAGACCAGCGAGGCGGGCGCATGAGCGCCCCGTATTGGCAGGACGAAGACGCCGGCCTCACCCTCTACCTCGGCGACTGCCGCGACGTCCTGCCCCACCTCACCGAGCAGCCTGACGCGTGCGTCACGGACCCTCCCTACGGCGAAACCACGGCCGACTGGGACGTGTGGCCCGACGGTTGGGTCAAGGCCGTCGGCGACGTGCTGCCCGCGTCCGCCTCGCTGTGGTGTTTCGGCTCCGCCCGCATGTTCCTCGACCGCCGGGACGACTTCACCGGCTGGAAGTTCTTTGAGGAAGCCCTGTGGCTCAAGCGCAACGGCTCCGGCCCCGGCAGCCGCGACCGCCTCGTCAAGGTCCACGAGTGGGCCTACCACTGGTACCGAGGCGCCTGGGGCGACCTGCACCACGAGTGGGAACGCGAACGCACCACGGCCAACAAGGGCACCGTCCGCAAGGCATCCCGCTCTGCAGGCCACCAGAGGGACGGCCGCGCCACCACCTGGCAGGACGACGGGACCCGTCAACCTCGCTCCGTCACCTACGTGATCGAAGCCCCGTCGGTCCGCTATCGCAAGCGGCACCAGGACGAGAAGCCGATCGCTGTCGTCGCCCCTGTGGTGCGCGAGTGCACTCCGCCCGGCGGTCTCGTCCTGGACCCGATGGCGGGCTCGGGAACGGTCGGGGAGGCGGCTCTCATGCTTGGACGCCGCGCCGTTCTGATCGAGAAGTCCGAGAAGAACGCGGAGGCGATCGTCCGCCGCCTGTCGGCGCTTCCTCTGCCCGCCGCATGACCACCCGCACCGGCCGCCGTGTTGGAACCACGGCGGCCGGCTGGCCCCAACCGTACCCACACCGAAAGAGACACCGATGAATCAGACCCGTGAACTCCCACACGCCCTGTACCTCACCGAGGTCTACCTCGCCCTCCACGACATCGGCCTCGACCCCGACCACCACACCCTCGACGACTCCGACACCCGCGGCACCCACCGCTACCTGCGCGGCATCCTCCACCAACCGCCCTACCAGCGCTGGCCCCACGGCCTGCTCCTCATCTGGGAATGGCACACCGGCATCGAAGCCGCCGACGGAGAGCCACAGCGCGGACCGGTCTGGCTGTGGGCCGCACTCCAGGCCGACGGCTCCAACACGGAGCCGGCTCTGCTGCCCGTCGACGGGTACGCCAACCCGGTCCAGGTTGCTGCCTCGTTCGATGAGCTCGTCTTGACCGGCCACGCGGTGAAGCGGCGTCCGGGCCGGTGGCGGGGTGCCGACGTCTTCGACGCAGCGTGCCGGGCGTGGGGTGCGGAAGAGGCCGGCCAGTGACCGCCGTCGAGGACTGGGAGCGCGAGCGGCGGCGCACTACGCCGTGACGACTTACGAGACCGGCCGCCGCGCTCGTATCGCGGCGGCCGGCTGCCCCGAGTTTCTCACCTCACCCCTTGGAGCACCCTTGAACACCAACCCACCCACTGGGCGCGAGACCGTCGTCTACGACGCGATCGACGCGTTCCAGCGCACACACCGCCTGCCCGGCCTTCAGCACGCGCAGATCCGTAGCCTGCTCGCCGAGCACCTGGCTCGCGTGCTGCCCGCCGCGTTCGCCGCGTTGGAGCCCGCTGTGCCGCCCGCCGACCGGGCCGCCGTTCTGCGGGAAGCCGCCGAGGCGATCGAGGCCGAGCAGGCCCGCGAGGAAGCCACCGAGTGGGCGCAGCAGGGCGAACTGGACCACGAGACCGAGATCGGCGGCGGCTACGTGCGCCACAGCGCCGCCCTGCTGCGTCGTCTGGCCGTCGAGGCGCAGCCTGAGGCGAGCCCCCTCGGTGGCCGCAAGACGGGCACGGCGTTCAGCCCCGGCGAGGGCGTGCACGGGCAGGACCCGTACTACGACGGAACCGAGACGCCCCAGCCCGACACCGAGACGGAGACGCCGTGCGGGCCCGCCCCGGACACGTGCGACGCCGAAGCCGGAGAGCCCTGCGCCAACCACGAACGCGAGCAGGCCCACGCCGAGGGCGAGCACTGCTTCTGCGGGCCCGAGTGCCCAGACGCCTGCACCTGCGCCGACGCTGGCGACTGCTTCGTCCCCCTCGGCCACTACCGCGACTGCCCCGCAGCCGCCCCCGAGCCGCACCCGACGGAAGCAGACGTGCGCCACGCCCTGGCGGTCCTCGACCAGTTCGAGAGCCGAGACGCCGCTCCCGCTGCTGGTTCGGGTCGTGCGGCAGACACACACAACGACGAGGAGGCCGACCGGATCGTCGCCTACCGATCACGTGACGGCCGCAGCCTCTACTGCACCCGCCACGCCGGAGAGGTGTTCGGCACCACCTTCACACCGGTCACCTCCGAGGACTTGCCCGACGGCGGCACGTGCACGTACCCCGAGTGCGGCGCGGACGTCCTCATCCCGCAGGAGGCCAGCCGTGGCTGAGCCCACCGAGAACGACGAGGTCCGTCAACTCCTCGTACACCCCGCCGTCTGGCCCCACCTGGTCTCATGGCTCACCGCCCGAGGCGTCGACCTATCGCAGACGCAGTTCAGCGACGACGACCTGCCCACCTACGTCATGACGCCCGGCGCAGGCAAGCCCATCGAATCTCGCGACCTCATGAGCGCATACACGCAGATCTTCAAGCGCCTGCCGCGCGAGACAGTGGCCCTGCTCGTCGCCACGATCACGACCGACCCCGAGAGGCACGGCCGCCGGACTGCTCTTGCGCAGGCCGCGATGCTCGTGAGTGTCGGCCATCGGCTCGGATGGACCGAGGGAGCCGCCCAGTGACCGCTGATCTGTTCGTCGAGGCGGTCGGCACGGCGTACCGCCTGTTCTACGCGGGCGCCGCCTGGCTGCTCCTCACCGCTGCCGCGGCGACGCTCGCCCTGTACGCGGTGATCGCGATCCTGTGGAGCATCGTCCGGTGGGTGTGGAAGACGGCCAGGAGGCGGCGTGACGGCCCCTCCTGGGCCCTCAGGCGCTCCGACGCCCGGAAGTACGCCCGAACCCGCCTACGCGCCCCACGGGCCCGCACAGCCCCTCGCGTCCCCAAGTGGGCACACACCCAGCCGATCGAACACGAATGGGACGAAGCCGCATGACCACGCAGCCGTACCCCTACCGCGTCCGGAGGCCGCAACGTCCACGCCTCACGAGACGTCAACGGCGGCCCCAACCGGGTCACCGCCTGCGGCTACTACCTGCCCAAAGGCTCCAACAACCACGGCGTCACCCCGATCGCCGACATCGAATGCCAGGGCTGCCTCCGGGCGATCCGCCGCGAGACCCCCGCCTGACCCTGCCGTCCGCCTGCCCGGCCCACCACCCGAACCGAACCCACACCAGGAGCAACATGACCCCCGCCGAAGAGATCACCGCAGCAGCCGAAAAACTCCGCCGCCTCGCCACGGCCGCCTCCACCGAC
>Ga0182008_10001404_pt1 | contig 16198 bp, 13 predicted proteins | sample Sormic07211129_1_FD_120482 | JGI IMG/M metagenome (GOLD analysis project Ga0182008, IMG submission 120482) | Rhizosphere microbial communities from Sorghum bicolor, Mead, Nebraska, USA - 072115-129_1 metaG | ecosystem: Host-associated > Plants > Roots > Rhizosphere | place: USA: Nebraska...
GCACCGGCTCCACTCGCAGGGGGAGAACACCATGGACACCGTCCGGAACATCCCGGTTCACGACTCCGTCGCCGTACGGCTGTGGCACATCGTCCGCGAGCCGTTCACCGCCGGCACCTGGCGCCGCTTCGCCTACGCGGTGATCGCCTTCCCGGTGACTGTGGCGTGCGTCCCACTGGCCCTGCTGGGGGCGCCGACGGGACAGTGGCAGCGGGGGCTGGTACGGCGGCTGCTGCTGGGCGCCGGGACCGCGCCGGAGGCGACCGGGGACGCCGACATGGCCGACGGACCGCGCGCCGGGCTGGTGCACGCCCTGGTCGCCACCCCGCTCAACCTGCTGACGGCCCTCGTCACCCTCTACGGCTGGCTGATCGTGCCGATGAACCTCGCCTGGCCCCTGCGCGCCGGCTCCGACTACTCCCACGCGTGGGGCGGACCCACCTTCGCCGGCGCCTGGGCCTTCCACGCCATCCTCGGCGGCCTGGGCTTCCTGCTGCTGATGCCGTGGGTGGGACGGGCTCTGGCGGCCGTGCAGGTGCGGGTGGCGCGGCGCTTCCTGACCCCCCGGACTGTTCTACGTTGACCGTCGTGACACGCCTCCGGCTCCTCCTCGCAGCCACCGTCGGCCCCCGCGCCCTGGCCGCCCTGCTGTACGGGGTGATCGCCTTCCCGCTCGCGCTCGTGGGGTGCTTCCTGACGGTGGCGGGGCTCGCGTTCGGCGGGCTGCTCTCGGTCACCACGCTCGGGCTGTGGCTGGTGGCCGGGACCGTGCGGGGTGCGCTGGCGCTGGGGGCCGTGCAGCGGGGACTGGCCCGGAGCTTGCTCGGGGTGGAGATCGGGGAGCCGGTGCCGCCGCGCGGGAGCGGGGTGCTCGGGTGGCGGCGGGCGCTGCTGGGGGAGCGGGCCGGATGGCGGGCCGTGGCATGCGCCGTGCTCACCCCGTTCACCGCCGTGCTGCTGTACATCGCGGTGTTCGTCGGTTACGTCTACGGCGTCCTGCTCACCCTCCACCCGCTGCTCGGGTCCCTCGACTCCATGGAGTTCTTCGGCCAACAGGTCGACTCGGGGCCGTACGCGCTGCTCCCGTTCACCCTCGGACTGCTGCTCCTCGCCCTCGCCCCGCGGCTCCTGCGGCACGCGTTCACCCCGCACCGCGCCCTGCTGACCGCGCTGCTCGGCCCCAGCGCCGCCGACCGCCGTATCCGCACCCTGGAGGAGACCCGCGCCCAGGCCGTCGAGGACGCCGTCGCCACTCTCCGCCGTATCGAACGCGACCTGCACGACGGCACCCAGGCCCGGCTGGTCGGCGTCGCGATGCACCTCACCATGATCCGCGAGCTGATCGGCTCCGGCGCCGACGCGCCCCGGCTGCTCACCGTCGTCGACACCGCCCAGACCAACGCCACCCAGGCCATCGCCGACCTGCGCGCCCTGGTCAAGGGCATCCATCCCCCCGTACTCGACGAGGGCCTGCCCGCCGCCCTGACCACCCTGGCGGCCGACAGCGCCCTCCCCGTCACCCTCATCACCGACGTCCCCGCCCGCCCGACCCCCGCCGTCGAGTCCATCGCCTACTTCTGCACCGCCGAACTCCTCGCCAACGCGGCCAAGCACAGCGGGGCGTCGGCCGTCACCGTGGACCTGGACGCCCGCGACGGCCTCCTCCGTCTCCGTGTCACCGACGACGGCCGGGGCGGCGCGGTCGTCGGCGCCGGCTCCGGACTCACCGGTCTGCTCGCCCGGGTCCGTACCGTCGACGGCACGCTCACCTGCGACAGCCCGCCCGGAGGCCCTACGGTGGTCACCGTCGAACTGCCCCTGTGAGAGGGGCGGCCACCGGCCGGAACGGGAGTGCCATGCGCGTCGTCATCGCCGAGGACTCGGCCCTGCTCCGCGACGGGCTGGCCCAGCTCCTCCAGCTGCGGGACGTCGAGGTGGCGGCCGCCGTGGCGGACGCCGAGGCCCTCCTGGCCGCGGTCGCCGAACACGCCCCGGACGTGGCGGTGGTGGACATCCGTCTGCCGCCCACCCAGACCGACGAGGGCGTACGGGCCGCCCTGCGCCTGCGTGCCGAGCACCCCGGCACCGGGATCCTGCTCTTCTCCCAGTACGTCGAGACGGCCCACGCCACCCGGCTGCTCGCCGACCCCACGGGCTTCGGCTACCTCCTCAAGGAACGGGTCGCCGACATCGGCGAGTTCGTCGGCGCGCTGGAGCGGATCGCCGCCGGCGGCACCGCGCTCGACCCCGAGGTGGTCGCCCAGCTCTTCGGGGCGAGCCGCCGTACGAGCGCGCTGGACCGCCTGACGCCTCGTGAGCGCGAGGTCCTCGCCCTGATGGCCCAGGGCCGCACCAACCACGCGATCGCGACGGCGTTCACCGTCTCCGAGCGGGCGGTCGAGAAACACATCGCCAACATCTTCGCCAAGCTCGACCTGCCACCGTCGGAAGAGGGCCACCGACGGGTGCTGGCGGTGCTGCGATACCTGGAGAGCGCCCCGAGCGCCTGACGCTATCGTGACCCGGTGACAACCGAGGTGATCGTGCTCAACGGCGGCTCCAGCTCCGGCAAGTCGAGCCTGGTGCGGGCCCTGCAGGAGATGCTGCCCGGGCCGTGGCTGGCCTTCGCGATCGACGGGTTCGTCGAGCTGCTGCCCGCGTCGATGCGCGACGCGCTGGTCTCGGACGACGGCGACGTCCATGTGGGACCCGAGTTCCGCAGGCTGGAGGCGGCTTGGCGGGAGGGGGTCGCGGCGACCGTCCGGGCGGGCGCTCGCGTGCTGATCGACGACGTCTTCCTCGGCGGGCCGGACTCCCAGGAGCGATGGCGCAAGTCCCTGGCCGGTCTGGACGTGCTCTGGGTCGGCGTGCGCTGCGAGCCGGCCGTGGCGGCCGAGCGGGAGATCGTACGGGGCGACCGGCCGCGGGGCATGGCGCGCAAGCAGGCGGAAGCGGTCCACCGGGGCGTGGAGTACGACCTGGTGGTGGACACCACGCACACCGAGTCCCCGGAGTGCGCGCGGACCATCGCGGCGGCGGTCGCCCTCAGCGACGGCTCCCCGTGAGATGCGCGAAGACGACGACGTTCCCCTGGTAGCCGGTCGACCGTGAGTACCCGCCGCCGCAGGTGATGACCCGCAGCTCGGGCCGGTCGGCCGCGCCGTACACCTTCTGGTCCGGGAAGTGCCGGGCGTCGTACACCTCCACCGCGTCCACGCCGAACACGGCGACGCTGCCGTCGCGCCGGTCCACCTCGATGCGGCTGCCCTTCCTCAGGGCGCCGAGATCGTAGAAGACGGCGGGACCGTCGGCGTTGTCGACATGCCCGGCGACGACCGCCGTCCCGGTCTCTCCGGGCACGGTGCCGGCCTCGTACCAGCCGGCGAGGTTCTTCTTCGCCGCCGGCGGCACGTCGAGGCTGCCGGTGGAGGTGAGGGCGAGGCCCATGAGGGGGGCGTCCACACGGATCGAGGGGATGCGGATGCGGTCGGGCGGGGAGGGCGGCAGCGCGGGCGCCGAACGGGGGTCGGTGTGCGCGGCGGAGCGGGCCTGGGCGGCGGAGGGCTGCGGCGGGGCGTGGGTCTCGGCGCCGCTGCGCAGCAGCCACGCGCCGCTGCACAGGGCGGCCACCGTGACGGCGCCTATGACGGCATTGCTGACTCTGCGCACGCGAGCCTCCTAGGCATCCAGGGGCCGACGGGATCCCCGGACCTGGGGCGGACGGCGTCCCGGGGTCGACCCGGCCCCCCTCCGGGCCGCGAGGGGCGTCGGACCCGGAGGGGGAGGGACTTGCGGTACCGGCGGACGGACAGCGGAGGGTGTCCGTCAGATCCCGTCGCCTCTCGCCCGGCGATGCAGGAGCCAGGTACCGCCCGCGGCGGCGACGGCGAGAGCCGCCACGCCGGCCGCGGTCTGCACGGGATCGGGGCCCATCACGCCACCGACCCCCGTCTTCACACTTCCCCGGGGCTGCACCTGTCCGCGCGCCGCGGTCAGGGTCACCACCAGGTCGCCGGAGACCTCCCGGCCGCCCTCGGCGCAGGTCGCGTCGATCTCGTACGTCCCCTGCTGCGCGCTCGGCGGCACGCGGAACTGCCCGATGGCGTCGCCCGCGTGCGTGGTCGGCGCCAGCGTGAAGGCGCCCGCGCCCACCGCGCTCGCGTCGCCGGCCGCCGTACCGCCGTCGCCGCACGCCGAGGTGTTCACGGTGACCTGCCCGCCCGGCGCGACCGAGGACGGGTACACCTCCAGACTGCCGCCGTCCGACTCCGCGTACGCGGGCGCGGTCGACAACCCCGCGGCTGCGACGGCGAGCGCGCTACCGGCGAGCAGACGGGCGGTACGTCGCATCGGTGCTCCCTCGAGCTCTCACTGATGTCCCCTTGCCCCTCCGAGGAAAGTCGCAGCGAGCCGAGCCCGCTTCCTGAGGGAGCGTCAGAAATGCGGTGAACGGGTGTCGGAGGAGCGGGGAGGCGGACGGAATCCGAGGCGTTTTGGCAGGTCACCGGCGTGTTGCGGGGTCCGCCGCAAGAGAACCCGAAGGGCGCAGGGCACGGGGGTGAACGGGTGACCCCGGCCTTCGACCGGCCTTCGCCTCGTCACCGCACGGCCACGACCGCCCATGACACGACCGCCCCCGCGGACCGGCCCGTGTACGCCCGCCCCGCGATGCCGGGCAGCTCGTCGACTCGGGCGGGCGGCGGCACGGACCCGTCGGCGGCCGCGGGCGGGACCGGACAGGCCGCCTCCCCGGTGCTGTACCTCTGTGAACCCGGCGACTGGGGTGCGGGCCGGCCGGCTTGACCGCCGGCCGGCCCGACGCCCGTGAATCCCTCGCTCAGTTCACGTTCACCGCGCTCCAGGCCGCGGCCACCGCGTTGTACTCCGTACTGCCCGCCCCGTACAGGTCCTTGGCGGCGTTGAGCGTCGCCGTGCGTGCGCCCGCGTAGTTGGTCGACGAGGTCATGTAGACGGTCAGGGCCCGGTACCAGATCCGGCCCAGCTTCGCCCGTCCGATCCCGGTGACCGTGGAGCCGTTGTACGTGGGGGAGTTGTAGCTGACCCCGTTGACGGTCTTCGCGCCGCTTCCCTCCGCCAGCAGGTAGGCGAAGTGGTTGGCGACGCCCGACGAGTAGTGGACGTCCAGGTTGCCGACCGAGGAGCTCCAGTAGTCCGCGGAGTTGCCGTCCTTCGACGGCTTGTCCATGTAGCGGAGCGCGTCCCGCCCGAACCCGGAGCGGACGATCTTCTCGCCGATCAGGTAATCCCCGGGGTCCGAAGGGTTGTCGGCGTAGAACTCGACGAGGGTGCCGAGGATGTCGGAGGTCGCCTCGTTGAGCCCGCCGGACTCTCCCGAGTAGGTGAGGGCGGCGGTCTTGGAGGTCACGCCGTGCGTCATCTCGTGGCCCGCCACATCCAGCGACACCAGCGGTCCCAGGCTCGTCCCGTCCCCGTCGCCGTACGACATGCAGGAGCAACTGTCGTCCCAGAAGGCGTTGTTGTAGGCGTTGCCGTAGTGGACGCGGTTGTAGGAGCCCTTGCCGTCGTTGCCGATGCCGTTGCGGCCGAAGGTGTTCTTGTAGAAGTCCCAGGTGACGTCCGTGCCGTACTGGGCGTCCACCGCCACGGTCGAGCGGTCCGAAGTCGCCCCGGTACCCCAGTGGTTGTCGGTGTCGGTGAAGACCGTCGACGGGGCGCGGCTGATGCAGATGCTCGTCAGGATGCACAGGTCGGTCTTGTTGGCGGCGTCTCCCGTGTAAGCGCCGCCGCGCGTGGGGTCCTTGAGCTGGTACGTCGACCCGGACAGGGTCGTCTCCAGCGCGACCGTGCCGCTGTACAGGGACTTGCCGTCGCCGGTCGCCGTCTCGATGTCGTCCCACGCGTCGATCTGCCGGCCGGTCCTCGCGTCCGTGAGCACGGTCCGGGCGACCGGGTTGCCCAGGGTGTCCTGGGCCGTCGCCTGGGTGCGCCAGGCCAGCTTCGGGGTGCCGTGCAGGGCGTCGACGACCAACTCGGGCCTGGCCGTGAGCTTCCTCAGGGTCTCGCCGAGGTTCACCGCCCGCAGGGCGTTCGCCGCGAGGTCGGCGGCCTTGGGGGCCGAGACGGAGGGGACGATCGACGCGAGGGACATCTTCCCCGCCGTCGCCCGGTTCGCCGAGCGGTACGAGCCGTCCTTCGCCAGGTGGACCACGAAGTCACCGCCCAGCACCGGGAGTCGGCGGTAGGTGCGGTCGTAGCGGACATGCTGTGTGCCGTCGCCGTCGACGATCACGTCCCGGACCGATGTGCCCTCGGCCGAGGTGAGCCCGAGGCTCGCGGCGTGCGCGAGGAGGGCGGAGGCCGCGTTCCGGAGCGCGGAGGACCTGGAGGGTCGGTCGGCCGCCACGGCGGCGGGGGAGAGCGCGGACGCCAGCAGGGCGGTGGTGGTGGCGGCGACGCCGGTGGCGGCGGCGAGACGACGGGACCTTCGGGCGGTGCTCGGGTGCAGCCGTATCCGACTCATCGATCTCCTCGGTTGGGCGCGAGCGCGCGGGGGGAACGGGCCTGAGTGGTGACCAAGATTTAAGGGGGCATGACAGGCGGAGGTAAAGACCGCGGATGAGGAGGTGTGTGTGGAGAGAGAATCGTTTTTGTGAGTCCCCAGCTGCCCTTCTTCGTCTACGGCACCCTCCGCCCCGGCGAGCCCAACCACGACCTCTTCCTCCGCGGCCGCACCCGCACCGAGGAACCCGGGCGCCTGACCGGGGCCGTCCTCTACGACGGCCCCGGATACCCCTGGGCCGTGGAGGAGCCGGGCGGACTGGTCCACGGCGACCTCGTCACCGCCCTGCCCGAGCGGTACGAGGAGTTGCTCCTCGCCCTGGACCGGCTGGAGGAGTACGCCCCCGGGGACCCGCGCAACCTCTACGAACGCGTCGAGCGCGAAGTGATCCGCGCCGGGGACGGCACGGCCGGGGACGGCACGGCCGGGGACGGCACGCCCGGGGACGGCACACTCGGCGGCGGGGAAACGGCCGTACGCGCCTGGGTGTATGTCGCCGCCCCCGCCGTCGCCGCACGTCTGCGCGCCCGCGGGAAACCGATCGAGAGCGGCGACTGGCGGGTCAGGTGAGCAGCTCCAGGCGCACCGCGCACGTCTTGAACTCCGGCATCCGCGAAACGGGGTCGAGGGCCGGGTTGGTGAGGGTGTTGGCGCGGCCCTCGCCCGGCCAGTGGAAGGGCATGAAGACCGTGTCCGGGCGGATCGAGGCGGTGATGCGGGCCGGCGCCACGGCCCGTCCCCGGCGGGAGACCACCGCCACCGGGTCGCCCTCCGCCGCCCCGAGCCGCGCGGCGAGACGCGGGTGCAGCTCCACGAACGGGCCCGGCGCCGCGGAGTTCAGCTCGTCCACCCGGCGGGTCTGGGCGCCGGACTGGTACTGGGCCACGACCCGGCCGGTCGTCAGCAGCACCGGGTACTCCTCGTCCGGTTCCTCGGCGGACGCCCGGTGCGAGACGGGGACGAAGCGTGCCCGGCCGTCGGGGGTGGCGAACCGGTCGAGGAAGAGACGGGGGGTGCCGGGGTGGGGGTCGGCGGGGGCGTCCTGGGGGCACGGCCAGAACACACCGTTCTCCTCCGCCAGCCTGCGGTAGGTGATCCCCGAGTAGTCGGCCGGTCCACCCGCGCTGGCCCGGCGCAGCTCCTCGAAGACCTCCTCGGGATCGGTCGGGAAGCCCTTCTCCACACCGAGCCGGTCGGCCAGCTCGTGCATGACCTCCAGGTCGCTGCGGACGCCGTCGGGAGCGGTGATCGCGCGCCGCCGCAGCAGCACCCGGCCCTCCAGGCTGGTCGTCGTGCCGGTCTCCTCCGCCCACTGGGTGACCGGCAGCACCACGTCCGCGAGCGCGGCCGTCTCCGACAGCACGACATCGCAGACGGCCAGGAAGTCGAGGGACCTGATCCGCTCCTCGATGTGCGCGGCACGCGGCGCCGAGACGACCGGGTTGGACCCCATCAGGAGCAGGGACCTGATGTCCGTACCCAGGGCGTCCAGCAGCTCGTACGCACTGCGCCCCGGCCCGGGAAGCGAGTCCGGGTCCACACCCCACACCTCGGCCACATGCCGCCGCGCCGCCGGATCGTCCAGCTTGCGGTAGCCGGGCAACTGGTCGGCCTTCTGGCCGTGTTCGCGGCCGCCCTGTCCGTTGCCCTGCCCGGTCAGACAGCCGTAACCGCTGAGCGGCCGCCCCGCGCGCCCCGTCGCCAGACACAGGTTGATCCACGCGCCCACGGTGTCGGTGCCCTTGGACTGCTGCTCGGGCCCGCGCGCGGTGAGCACCATCGCGTTCTCCGGCTCGCAGAACATCCGTACGGCCTCCCGGAGTCGGGGCACGGACACGCCCGTGATCCGCTCCACGTACTCCGGCCAGTGCGCCATCGCGGCCGCCCGCGCGTCCTCCCAGCCGACGGTCCGCCCGGCCACGTACTCCTCGTCGACCCTTCCCTCGGCGACGACCAGGTGCAGCAGCCCCAGCGCGAGTGCCAGGTCGGTCCCCGGCCTCGGGGCCAGATGCAGATCGGCCTGCTCGGCCGTCCGCGTGCGCCGCGGGTCTACGACGATCAGGGTGCCGCCGTTCTCCCTGAGCTCGGTGAAGAACCGCAGGGAGGGTGGCATGGTCTCCGCGAGGTTGGAGCCGACCAGGATCACACAGCCCGTCCGCGGGATGTCCTCCAGCGGGAAGGGCAGCCCCCGGTCGAGACCGAACGCCTTGGTGCCGGCCGCCGCCGCGGACGACATGCAGAAGCGCCCGTTGTAGTCGATCTGAGAGGTGCCGAGCACGACCCGCGCGAACTTGCCGAGCGTGTACGCCTTCTCGTTGGTGAGGCCGCCACCACCGAAGACACCGACCGCGTCCGGGCCGTGCTCGGTACGCGTCCGGCCGAGCCTCTCGGCGATCCGGTCCAGTGCCTCGTCCCAGGTGGCAGGCACCAGAGCGCCCCCGGAGCGCACCAACGGGGAGGTCAGGCGCACCCGGGACGAGAGCACGGCCGGCGCCGTACGGCCCTTGGCGCACAGCGCGCCCCGGTTCACCGGGAAGTCCGCGCGCTCACTCACCTCGACCGTGCCGTCCGCGGTGGGCGTCAGGTTCATCCCGCACTGCAGGGCGCAGTAGGGGCAGTGCGTGGGCGTCACGGAGTTCTGCATGCCCTTCAGCGTGCTTCCGGCGTGTTACGTGCGGGGCGGCCCCTTGGTTACACGGACGACACGACGGCCTCCCGGCCGGAGCCGGCCGGCGGTGAGGGCCGCGCCCCGCGCCTCACCGGGCGGCGGCGAGCGCCCTGCTCACTCCCGGTTCCCGCGGGCCGAGGAACCGGGGGTCGGGCTGGAACAGCGCGTCCAGCGCCGCCTTGCCCGCCGCGAAGATCTCGCGGGTACCGCCGTAGTACCAGGTGACGTCGTGCCGGTCCTTCGCCGCGACCCCGTACGAGGAGACACCGGCCGCCTCGCACAGCGCCACGGCCCGCCGGAGGTGGAAGCCCTGGCTGATCAGCAGGGCCCTGTGGACGCCGAAGATCTTCCGGGCCCGGACGCACGAGTCCCAGGTGTCGAACCCGGCGTAGTCGCTGACGATCCGCCCGTCCGGCACCCCGTGCCCGGTCAGATAGGTGCGCATGGCGTCGGGCTCGTCGTAGTCCTCGCGGCTGTTGTCCCCCGTCACCAGGAGGACCTTCACGCGCCCCTCGCGGTACAGCAGGGCGGCGGTGTCGAGCCGGTGGGCGAGATACGGCGACGGCTCCCCGTCCCACAGTCCGGCCCCGAAGACGACGGCGACCTCGGCGCGGGGCGCGTCAGCCGCCGTGCGCAGCCGGCCGGCCGTCACGACGTGCATCCAGGTGGCCGGAAGCAGCGCCAGCACGCACACGGCCATCACGGCCTGCACCAGTCGCCGCCGGCCGGTACGCGTGCGTGGCAGACGCGGTCCGCGCATCGGACGTTCCCCCTCCGTGGCCTGTGTGTTCGACACCCAGAGACGTCCTGTCGGCCCCCACGGTTCGGCCCACCTCACGTGACCAGATTCACTCCGAACGACGAAACCGCAGGTCACGCCAGCTCACAGACCTCACCCACCCCACGGTGAACCGTCGGAAAAGGCCCGTCATTCCCATGCAACGGGGTGGCAACCTCCCGCCGCCAGGATCGGTGCATGACGGACAGTACGGCGCACCTCATGAGCCAGATCGGCAGCCAGCTCGCCAGCCAGCTCAGCCTGGTCTCCCTGAACGGCAGGCGCCGCCCCGGCCCGCCCGCCCTCGTGGTCGTGGCCCACGGCAGCCGCGACCCCCGCGCCCTGGGCACGGTCCGCGCGCTCCTGGACAAGGTCCGCGAGCGGCGCCCCGGCCTCCCGGTCCACCTGGGCCACATCGAGCTGAACGAGCCCCTGCTGCCCGACACCCTGGCCGCGCTCGGCACCGCCCAGGCGGTCCTGGTCCCGCTCCTGCTCAGCCGCGGTCACCACATCAAGCGGGACATCCCCCGGATGGCGGCGCAATCGCGGGTACGCGCACGCGTGGCCGGCGCGCTGGGCCCCCACCCCCTCCTCGTCGACGCCCTCTACGCCCGCCTGGTCGAGGCCGGTTGGCGCACCCGCGTGGACGAGCCCACCCGCCGCCGAAGCGCCGTGGTCCTCGCCGCGGCGGGCTCCCGGGACCCGGAATCCAAGCTGGACACCAACCGCACGGCCCAACTGCTCTCCGAGCGCCTGGGCGTCCCGGTGGTCCCCGCCTACGCGACGACGGCCGCACCGACGGTCCCGGACGCGATCGAGGCCCTGGCGGCGAGAGGCCGGGACCGGGTGGCGGTCGCCTCCTACTTCACTGCCCCGGGCCGCTTCGCGACGGAGTGCGCGCAGGCGGCCCCGTGGATAGCGTCGGCTCCGCTGGGCACCCACCCGGCGATGGCGGAACTGGTGCTCCACCGCTACGACCTCGCCCTCGGGGCACGGAACACCAGCCACGAACAACCCGCGCTCGCCGTATGACGGAACCCGGCGGACGCAACGGCGGATTGTCAGTCCTTGCCCTTACTGTCGAGACATGTCGTACGACGCGCACTCAACAGAACGCTGGGCCCCAGAACCCGACAAACGCCCCGGCCGCACCGCCTTCCAGCGTGACCGCGCCCGCGTACTGCACTCCTCCGCGCTCAGAAGGCTGGCCGGCAAGACCCAGGTCGTCACCCCGGGCACCCGCAACCAGGCCTGGGACGCCAGCCCCCGGACCCGGCTCACCCACTCCCTGGAGTGCGCCCAGGTCGGCCGGGAACTCGGCGCGGCCCTCGGCTGCGACCCCGACCTCGTGGAAGCCGCCTGTCTCGCCCACGACCTCGGCCACCCCCCGTTCGGTCACAACGGCGAACAGGCCCTCAACGAATTCGCCCAGGACTGCGGAGGCTTCGAGGGCAACGCCCAGTCCCTGAGGCTCCTCACCCGCATCGAGCCCAAGCGGTTCACCCCGGAGGGCTCCGTGGGCCTCAACCTCACCCGCGCCTCCCTGGACGCCGCCACCAAGTACCCGTGGCCCAGAGGCGCCCACCCCACCGACCCAGCGTCCCCCAAGTTCGGCGTCTACGAGGACGACCGGCCCGTCTTCGACTGGCTCCGCAAGGACGCCCCCGCCACCCGCACCACCTTCGAGGCCCAGGTCATGGACTGGTCCGACGACGTGGCGTACTCGGTCCACGACGTCGAGGACGGGCTGCACGCGGGCCATATCGACCCCGATCACCTGCACGCGCGGGCGGAGCGCCAGGCGGTCTTCGAGGTCGCCCTCGGCAGATATGTGCCCAGCGACACCGACCCGGCGGAACTCTCCGCGGCCCTCGACCGCCTCCAGGACCAGGAGTGGTGGCCGCACGGCTACGACGGGACGGCCGTCGCCCAGGCCCGCCTCAAGGACGCCACCAGTCAGCTCATCGGCCGCTTCGCCCTCGCCGCCGAGTCCGCCACGCGCGCCGCGTACGGCACGGGCCGCCTCACCAGATACGGCGCCGAACTCGTCGTACCCCACGAGACCCGTCTGGAGTGCGCGGTCCTCAAGGCCGTCGCCGACCGCTATGTGATGCAGCGCGCGGAACAGGAGCGGCTCCGTGCCGACCAGCGCGTCGTCGTCGCCGAACTCGCCGAGGCCCTCACCGCCCGCGCCCCGGACGGCCTCGACCCCCAGTTCCGCGCCCTGTTCGAAGAGGCCTGTGACGACCGCGCGCGCAAGCGGGTGATCGTCGACCAGATCGCGTCCCTCACCGACGCCTCGGCCCGTTCGCTTCACGCCGGGCTGACGGGGCAGACGAGAGACTGAGGGGGCGCGGGTGACGGGGAACGAGCCCGAATGTGACACTCCGTGGCCTGATCGGGCCACTCCCTCTTCCCCCATCACGCTCCGTGCGGGACGCTCGCATATGGCGGCACCTGCTGTGTTTTCCGAGGGGACACCCCTCGGCCACCCCGTAGGAGGCATCAAGTGGTCGACGCGGACCAGACATTCGTCATCGTCGGAGGCGGTCTCGCCGGCGCGAAGGCGGCCGAGACGCTCCGAGCGGAGGGCTTCAGCGGCCGCGTGATACTGATCTGCGACGAGCGCGACCACCCCTACGAGCGCCCGCCCCTCTCCAAGGGCTATCTGCTGGGCAAGGAGGAGCGCGACAGCGTCTTCGTCCACGAACCGGCCTGGTACGCGCGCAACGACATCGAGCTGCACCTCGGCCAGACCGTCGACGCCATCGACCGTGAGGCGAAGACGGTCCGCTTCGGCGAGGACGGCACCCTCGTCCGCTACGACAAGCTCCTCATCGCGACCGGCGCCGAGCCCCGCCGCCTCGACATCCCGGGCACCGACCTGGCCGGCGTCCACCATCTGCGCCGGCTGGCCCACGCCGAGCGGCTGAAAGGCGTCCTCGCCGCGCTCGGCCGGGACAACGGCCACATCGTCATCGCGGGCGCCGGCTGGATCGGCCTGGAGGTCGCGGCGGCGGCGCGGGAGTACGGCGCCGAGGTCACCGTCGTGGAACCGAACCCGACCCCGCTGCACGCCGTCCTCGGCCCGGAGCTCGGCACCCTCTTCGCCGAGCTGCACCGCGAGCACGGCGTCCGTCTCCACTTCGGCGCCCAGCTGACGGAGATCGTCGGCCAGGACGGCATGGTCCTCGCGGCCCGTACGGACGACGGCGAGGAGCACCCGGCCCACGACGTCCTCGCGGCGATCGGCGCGGCCCCGCGCACCGGTCTCGCGGAGGCGGCGGGCCTGGAGATCGCCGACCGGCGCTACGGCGGCGGCATCGTCGTCGACGAGGGGCTGCGCACCTCCGACCCCGACATCTACGCGGCCGGTGACGTCGTCTCCTTCCCGCACGCCCTCTTCGACACCCGGCTGCGCGTGGAGCACTGGGCCAACGCCCTCAACGGCGGCCCCGCGGCGGCCCGCTCGATGCTCGGCCAGGACGTCACCTACGACCGGGTGCCCTATTTCTTCTCCGACCAGTACGACGTGGGGATGGAGTACAGCGGCTGGGCGCCCCCGGGGTCCTACGACGAAGTGGTGATCCGAGGGGACGCGGGCAAGCGCCAGTTCATCGCCTTCTGGATCAAGGACGGACGGGTGCTGGCCGGGATGAACGTGAACGTGTGGGACGTCACAGAACACATCCAGAAGCTGATCCGCTCGAAGACACCGGTGAACACGGAGACCCTGGCGGACCCGCACGTTCCGCTCGAAAGCCACGTCTCTTGAGTGTCGGTCCGCCCCCGTAGAATCCCTGTGTGGCTGGACGGATCAACGACGAGGACGTGAAGGCGGTACGGGACGCGGTCCCGATCGACGCCGTGGTGTCCGAGTACCTCCAGCTGCGCCCGGCGGGCGGGGGCAACCTCAAGGGCCTGTGCCCGTTCCACGACGAGAAGTCGCCGTCGTTCCAGGTCAGCCCGAGCAAGGGACTCTTCCACTGCTTCGGCTGCCAGGAGGGCGGCGACACCATCACGTTCGTGATGAAGGTCGACCACCTCACCTTCTCCGAGTCGGTCGAGCGGCTCGCGGCCCGCGCCGGCATCACCCTGCGCTACGAGGAGGGCGGCTACAACCCCTCCCACCAGCGCGGTGAGCGCATCCGCCTGGTCGAGGCCCACAAGATCGCCGCCGACTGGTACATCGAGCAGCTGGCGACCAGCCCGGAGGCCGACACCGGCCGCACGTTCCTCGCCGAGCGAGGCTTCGACCAGGCCGCCGCCCAGCACTTCTCCGTCGGCTACAGCCCCCAGGGCTGGGACCACCTCACCCGCTTCCTGCGCGGCAAGGGCTTCACCGACAAGGAGATCCTCCTCTCCGGCCTCGCCCAGGAGGGCCGCCGCGGCCCCATCGACCGCTTCCGCGGCCGTCTGATGTGGCCCATCCGCGACATCGCCGGGGACGTCGTCGGCTTCGGCGCCCGCAAGCTCTACGAGGCGGACAACGGCCCGAAGTACCTCAACACCCCCGACACCCCCATCTACAAGAAGTCCCAGGTCCTCTACGGCATCGACCTGGCCAAACCGCATATCGCCAAGGTGTCACGCGCGGTCGTCGTCGAGGGCTACACCGACGTCATGGCCTGCCACCTCGCCGGCGTCACCACCGCCATCGCCACCTGCGGCACGGCCTTCGGCGGCGAGCACATCAAGATCCTGCGCCGGCTGCTGATGGACAACGGCTCGGCCCGCGTGATCTTCACCTTCGACGGCGACGCGGCCGGTCAGAAAGCGGCCCTGCGCGCCTTCGAGGACGACCAGAAGTTCGCCGCCGAGACCTACATCGCCATCGCACCCGACGGCATGGACCCCTGCGAACTCCGCCTGGCCAAGGGCGACGAGGCGGTCGCCGACCTCGTCGAACCCCGCACCCCCCTCTTCGAGTTCGCCCTGCGCCAGATCGTCGTCCGCTACGACCTCGACACCCCCGCGGGCCGGGCCGCGGCGCTGGACGAGGCGGCCCCCATCGTCGCCCGCATCAAGAACACCGGCGCCCAGCACGAGGTCGCCGTCCAACTGGCCGGAATGCTCGGCATCCTGGACACCCAGTTCGTGGTCAAGCGCGTCGCCCAGCTGGCCCGTTGGGCCCGCGACCGGGGCGGCAAGGGGGCCCCGGCACCGTCCGGCCGCGGCCCGCAGCAGCAGTACGACGCGGCCCCCCGCCCCACCACCGGCCCGGCCCTCACCCTGCGCAACCCGGTCTACGCCACCGAGCGCGAGCTCCTCAAACTCGCCCTGCAGCGCCCCGAGTTGGTCTCCCCGGCCTTCGACGCGTACGGCGTCGACGAGTTCACCGCCGTGCCCTACGCCGCCGTACGCCAGGCGATCATGGACGCGGGCGGCGCCGAGTACGGCACCCAGGACCCGCAGGACTACCTGGTCCGCGTCCGCGAGGCCGCCCCGGACGACACGGTGCGCGCGATGGTCACGGAACTGGCCGTCGAGGCGATCATGCGCAAGACGGTCGACGAGGTGTACGCGGGCGCCCAGTTGGTCACCGTCCGCCGCCGCGCCGTCGAGCGCCGCATCCGCGATGTGCAGTCCACCATGACCCGCCTGGCCGCCGGCGGCGACCCGGCCCAACTGGCCGCCGTACAGAACGAGTTGTGGGTGCTCCAGCAGTACGATCAGGCGCTGCGGGAGCACGGGGCCGCCGCCCTCTGACGGGCAGCGGTAACCACGCGGTCACGGACCGGACTCAAAAAGTCACCGCACGCCCCTCGTGGCGGCGATGTGTCGTACTCCACACTGGGTTCCGGTGCCTGAGTCCTCGGAGCGCGGCCGATCCGTCCCCAGCGGGTCCCACACCCCCGCGGTTCCGCTCATCGCGTACGGGACGGACAGCGGCGTGGCCGCCGACTCCGCCCCCGAAGCAGCGCTGCCGCACTCCTCAGCAGCGATCATCCTGGAGGTCGCCCCCGTGCAGACCCAGACCCTCACCCAGACACAGATCAGCGAGACCGGTACGGACGGCGCGGAACCGGAAGTGGAGACCGACGCGCTCCTCGCGGTCCCCCCGCAGTCCCGTGTCGTGCACCACCCCGAGGCCGACCCGCCCGAGCCCGCCGAACCGCCCGCCGAACCGCCCGCCGAACCGCCCGCCGAGGCAGTGGAGACCGAGCCCGCCGAGCCGGTGGAGACGGCCGCCGCGGCCCGCGCCCGCGCC
>Ga0182008_10001405_pt1 | contig 16197 bp, 14 predicted proteins | sample Sormic07211129_1_FD_120482 | JGI IMG/M metagenome (GOLD analysis project Ga0182008, IMG submission 120482) | Rhizosphere microbial communities from Sorghum bicolor, Mead, Nebraska, USA - 072115-129_1 metaG | ecosystem: Host-associated > Plants > Roots > Rhizosphere | place: USA: Nebraska...
CAGCGCATCCTGCACTTCGGCCGGCATGCCGAGCAGCATGGGCGTCTCGAAAATGCCGGGCGCCACCGTCATCACGCGGATGCCGTTGCGCGACAGGTCGCGCGCCATCGGCAGGGTCAGGCCTACCACGGCCGCCTTCGACGAGGCGTAGGCCGCCTGGCCGATCTGGCCATCGTAGGCCGCCACGGAAGCCGTGTTGATGATGATGCCGCGCTCGCATTCCGCCGTCGCGTCCTGTTTCGCCATGGCGTCGGCCGCCAGGCGGCACATATTGAAGGTACCCACCAGGTTGATGTTGACGACTTTCTGGAACAGGGCCAGCGGGTGCGGACCATCCTTGCCCACGGTTTTCACGGCCGGCGCCACGCCGGCGCAGTTGACCAGGCCGCGCAAGGTACCGAGCTTGGTGGCCGCCGCCACCACGGCCATGCCGTCTTCTTCCGACGTCACGTCGCACTGCACGAACACGCCGTTCAGTTCAGCGGCCAGCGCCTGGCCAGCCTCCGTCTGCACGTCGGCCAGCACGACCTTGCCGCCAGCGGCCGTCAGCATGCGCGCCGTGGCCGCGCCCAGGCCCGATGCGCCGCCCGTGATGATGAATACATTGTCCTGAATCTGCATGAAATCTCCTGAGTGATAAGGGCCGTGTTCCCGGCGCCTGATGGTTGCATGGTGCCATAGTTACGTTTACGTAAACGTAATGTCGGCGACAATTGTAGCCATTTTTGCGCGCACCGAGCGAAAACTTGCAGCGCCAGCGACTGGCAAGGTTAAAAACACTGGATAAAAGCGCCGTTGCGGTGGCAGATGCGCCCATTGGCATCGAGCGTGGCGTTGCCCGCGCCGTTGTAGCGCGCGCCGGCCGCATCGCGGCAACCGCCGCTGTCGCATGCGCCGATGGGCTTCGGCGCGCGCGGCATCGGCACGGCCGGGCTGGGCGGCAGGGGCGCCATGGGCACGACCGTTGGCGCAGGTGACGCCGGCATGCGGCCGATCACCTGCGCCACGGAACGGCGCGGCTGCACGGGCGGCGCCGGGCGGCACGGCTCCACGGCCAGCTTGCTACTGTCGCGCGGGTCGAGCCGGCACACGGGCAGTTCATCGGACGCCGCCGCCTCCTGCGGCCAGGCATGGCCGCCAGCCGATACCAGCATGGCGCAGGCCAGCGCCAGCATGGTTTTTGTCATCCTTGTCATGCCGCCTCCCCAAACATCGATCACATTCCTTCATTATTGGCACACGCCATGCCAGATGCCAGCGCAGGTAACAACTTCTCACGCTTGCAACGGCGATGCCCATGCTGCAACAGTGTTTTATTTCCTTTCAGCACTTTCCTTCTTGCCAGGCATGCCAGATGCCAGCGCAGGTAACAACTTCTCACGCTTGCAACGGCGATGCCCATGCTGCAACAGTGTTTTATTTCCTTTCAGCACTTTCCTTCTTGCCAGGATGGCATTACAATAAGAACGATTCTTATTCTCATTAGCGGAATTCGAGCGCAATTTACTATCTTTTCATTCATACCCGAGCCACCCGGAAGGCAGCCAGGAAATAACAACATCCGGAAAGTTCACCATGACCCAGCGTAGTCCCGCCTTCATTCATCCTGTTACGCCCGCCCGCCCCATCCATTGCGCTACCCTGCTCCTGCCCTGCCTGCTGTCCTTGGCCGTCGGCAGCGCCTGGGCCGAAGGCAATGCGGCCGCCGATCCGACCATGAACACGGTGGTGGTCACCGCCTCGGGCACGGCCATCGACATCAAGGATGCGCCGGCCAGCATCAGTGTCATCACGCGCGAGGAAATCGAGCGCCAGCCCGTGTATGACTTGAATACCCTGCTGCGCCGCATCCCCGGCGTGACGGGCGGCACCAGCCCCGTGGGCGAAGAGTCGAAGATCAAGCTGCGCGGCCTGCCCGACAAATACACCTTGATCCTCGTCGACGGCAAACGCGTGGGCAGCTCGGCCGACACGGCCTACCGTCCCGACCTGGGCCGCCAGGACTTGAACTGGATTTCGCCCGACATGATCGAGCGCATCGAAGTGGTGCGCGGCCCCATGTCCTCGCTGTACGGCTCGGACGCCATGGGCGGCGTGATCAACATCATCACGCGCAAGGTGCCGGGCAAGTGGAACGGCTCGGCCACGGCCAACTACACGCAGCCGCAGGACAGCGGCCGCGGCACGGCGCACCAGCTGGGCCTGAACCTGGCCGGTCCCCTGTCGGACACGGTGGGCATGCGCCTGGGCGTGGGTCAGACGCGCCAGAATCCCGATGAAAAAGCCATCGGCAAATCGGGCGGCATCGGCGGCGAACGCAACCAGACTGTCTCGGGCCAGCTGAACTGGGCGCTGGACAAGAAGCAGAACCTGTCGCTGGACGCCAGCTACGGCAAGCAGCAATCGACGGATCCGACAACACTCGACGCGGAGGGCTACCCGCTGTTCGGCGCCTGGGGCGCCAGCAAGCTGATACGCAAGAGCGCCAGCATCGGCTATGAAGGCCGCTGGGACTTCGGCAAGGCCGTGGTCAACCTGTACCACAACGATTTCGACAACGAGGTGGTCGGCACGATCGCGAAATCCAAGGACAGCACGCTGGACGCCAGCCTGGAAAAACGCGTCGGCTGGGGCGGCATCGAGCAAATGCTGGTGATGGGCGGCCAGTGGAAGCACCAAGAATTGACGAACACGGACACCATCGGCACCGTGCCCACCGATTACCTGGGCAACCCCGTGAGCGGCGCCACCCTGTCCGGCACCACCTCGGCCCTGTTTGCGGAAGACCAGTTGTTCCTGCGCGACAACCTGACGGCCACGGCCGGCCTGCGCCTCGATCACCACAGCAAGTTCGGCAACCACTACAGCCCGCGCCTGTACCTCGTGTACCACCCGGCACCGGCGTGGACCATCAAGGGCGGCATCTCGCAAGGCTTCCGCGCCCCGAGCCTGAAGGAAAACTCGCCGGCGGCGGCCACGCAGTCGGGCGGACGCGGTTGCGGCAGCCTCAAACCGCTCGGCTACATCACGGGCGGCTGCTACATGGCCGGCAATGCGGACTTGAAGCCGGAAACGAGCACGGCCGGCGAGATCGGCGTGGCGTGGGAACAGAATGGCTGGGACGTGGGCCTGACGTACTTCCACACGGATTTCAAGAACAAGATCGACTACGCGCCGCTGGGCTTTTTCCAGAAGCAGTGGTGGACCAAGATGACGAATATCCAGAAGGCGCGCACCAGCGGCCTGGAAGCGACGGCGAATATCCCGCTGACGAAAAACCTGAACTGGCGTAACAACGTGACCTACATGGCCGAGGCGAAAAACCTGACCACGGGCGCCAACCTGCTGTCGACGCCGAAGCTGTCGTGGTACTCGGCGCTGGGCTGGCAAGTCAACGACCAGCTGTTCGGCGAAGTGTCGGCGCAGTACACGGGCAAGGAACTCGACGCGGGCAAGCTGGCCGACAAGGCCTACACCATCGTCGATACGGTCGTGTCGTACAAGGTCACGCCCCAATGGACGGTGCGCGGCGGCGTGCAGAACCTGTTCAAGAAGGGACCGATGGCCGATGGTCTGGTCGACTATTACGTGCCGGGACGCCGCATGTTCGTCGGCCTGACCTCACGGTTCTAATAACGGGGCGGCGGCGTATCGGGCGGCGGCGTGGCGGCATTGGCCGGGACGCTGCTCAGCATCTGCCCGGCGACGGGCACCTTGTGGCCGCTCGCATACATGCATTGCTGGTAGGCGTAGTCATAGCGGCGCTGCATGCCGTACGCGGAACTGTCGGCCGCGCCCGTGCCCGCCAGCGCGCCGAACAGCAAACCCGTGCCCGCGCCCACGCCGGCGCCATGGCCGCCATCGATGGCGGCGCCGGCCGCCGCACCGAGCACCGTACCCAGCGCCGCGCTGCGCACGCCGCTGTCGACGCTGGCCTGCTGTGCCGAACTGCCGCCCAGCTGGCCTTGCGCATAGCCGCGGCACTGCAGATCGTCGCGGCGGAATTGTTCGAAACTCTTGCCCGTTCCCGGCAAGACCATGGCCGACGGCCCTTCCGGCATCACCGTGCAGGCAGCCAGCAGCAGCGGCGCCAGCAGGCCGGCACGCCCCATCAACGCTCTCGTATTCATGTTGACCTCCCCCGTCAGCGCACGCTGGTCGGCAGCACGGCACGCCATGCCGTACTGCAATTTTTCACGTAGGGATAATAGCCCTGCGGCCGCGCGCAGTAGTACCACATCTGCGCCGTCGGCTCGCCGCCCTGCTCGATGTACACGGGTGCCGGCTGCACGATCACCGTGCGCCCATACGGATAAGGATAGCCATACCACGGGTCGCCATACCAGCCGGGCCCGTAGCCATACCACCATGGCGAGCCTACCCAAACGCCCACGTGCGAATGGCCATGGAAGTGGCCGTGATGGCCGTGGAAACCGCCGTGCCGGCCCGGCTCCGCCTGGGCCAACCCGGCAACACCGCCCAATATCAGCAGCGCCAGCAGCGCGCCGCCCTTTCTGTTGATGCTGTCCATGACATCCTCCCGTCTTGCCTGCCAGACTGCAAAGCTCACTCCTTCACTCCATTATTGGTAGCGGGCCGGCACAAGCAAAGGCGCCGTAACAATTGCTCACTTTTGATACGCCGAGGATATGGAAGGCAGGAAAGTTTCAGCAGCGCAAAACACAAACAGCCCCGCGGCGCGGGCCACGGGGCTGCAGGGAAGGCGCCTTGTTATTGCGCGGGCAAGCTTTGCACCGGTGTCGCCGGCGCCAGGATGGGCGGCGCGGGCGCGTGGACGGGTGCCGGCGCGGCCACGGCCAGCCAGCCCGTGGCCGGCAGCAGCGGCACCAGCAGCAGGGCCACGATATTGATGATCTTGATCAAGGGATTGACGGCCGGTCCCGCCGTATCCTTGTACGGGTCGCCCACGGTGTCGCCCGTGACGGCCGCCTTGTGCGCGTCGGAACCCTTGCCGCCGAAATGGCCATCCTCGATGTATTTCTTCGCATTGTCCCAGGCGCCGCCGCCCGTGGTCATGGAAATGGCCACGAACAGGCCCGTCACAATCGTTCCCATCAAGAGGCCGCCCAGCGCCGCCGGCCCCAGCAGCATGCCCACGACGATGGGCACCACCACGGGCAGCAGCGAGGGCACGATCATTTCGCGGATGGCCGATGCCGTCAGCATGTCGACGGCCTTGTCGTATTCGGGCCTCGCCGTGCCCTCCATGATGCCCTTGATGTCGCGGAACTGGCGGCGCACCTCGACCACCACGGCACCGGCCGCGCGGCCCACGGCTTCCATCGCCATGGCGCCGAACAGGTACGGAATCAGGCCGCCGATGAACAGGCCGACGATGACCATCGGGTTCGACAAATCGAAGGTGATGTGCTGGCCCACGGATTCGAGCGCATGCGTGTAGTCGGCGAACAGCACCAGCGCGGCCAGGCCGGCCGAGCCGATGGCGTAGCCCTTGGTGACGGCCTTGGTCGTGTTGCCCACGGCGTCGAGCGGGTCGGTGATGGCCCGCACGGAGTCGGGCAGGCCCGACATTTCCGCGATGCCGCCCGCGTTATCGGTGATGGGGCCATACGCGTCGAGCGCGACGATGATGCCCGCCATCGACAGCATGGCCGTGGCGGCAATGGCGATGCCGTACAGGCCCGCCAGCTGGTACGACACGAGGATGGCGACGCAGACGGCCAGCACCGGGTAGGCGGTGGACTTCATCGACACGCCCAGGCCGGCGATGATATTCGTGCCGTGGCCCGTCGTCGACGCTTCGGCGATATGGCGCACGGGCTTGAAATCCGTGCCCGTGTAGTACTCGGTGATGTACACCATCAGGCCCGTGAGCACGATGCCGACGACGGTGGCGCCCAGCATCTTGTAGCGCATGGCGTCGTCGGGCCACAGCAGCCACGTCACCACGGCAAAGCCCACCAGCGACAGGCCGGCGGCCCACCACAGGCCCGTGTACAGGGCCGACATGATCTTCTTGCCGGGTGCCGTCTTGACCATCGAGCAGCCGACGATGGAGGCGAGGATGGAGACGGCGCCCAGCAGCAGCGGGTAGATGATGGCCGTGCTGCTCGCTTCGGCCATCAGCAGCGCGCCCAGCAGCATGGTGGCGATCAGGGTCACGACATAGGTTTCGAACAGGTCGGCCGCCATGCCGGCGCAGTCGCCCACGTTGTCGCCCACGTTGTCGGCGATGACGGCCGGGTTGCGCGGATCGTCCTCGGGGATGCCCGCCTCCACCTTGCCCACCAGGTCCGCGCCCACGTCGGCGCCCTTGGTGAAGATACCGCCGCCCAACCGCGCGAAGATGGAAATGAGCGAGGCGCCGAAGGCCAGGCCGATCAGGGGCTTGATCAGGTCATGCTGGGTCAGGCCGGGCGCGCCCGTCTTCATCAGCAGCCAGTAGAACAGGGTCACGCCCAGCAAGCCCAGACCGACGACCAGCATGCCCGTGATCGCGCCGCCCTTGAAGGCCACGTTCAGCGCCTGATTGATGCCCAGGGTGGCCGCCTGCGCCGTGCGCACATTGGCCCGCACCGAGACATTCATGCCGATGAAGCCGCAGGCGCCCGACAGCACAGCGCCGATCAGAAAGCCCAGCGCCGTGTGCAGGCCGAGCAGTACATAGATGGCGATCAGCAGCGCCACGCCGACGATGGCGATGGTGCGGTACTGGCGCGCCAGATAGGCGGCCGCGCCCTGCTGGATGGCCAGGGCGATTTCCTGCATGCGCGCGTTGCCGGGATCCTGGCGCAGGATCCAGCTGCGCGACACCAAACCATAGATGACTGCGACCACGCCGCAGGCTACCGCAAACCACAAACTGGCTGCCATATCGTCCCCTTCTGTTTTTATCTGACGTCATTGCCAACAGCTGCAGACCGCACCGGGTAGGCACGCGCAGCCAGGAAAACACGACCTGCAAAAAACTTCAACTACGAAAACGTAAGACATACAGCCATGCTTGCAGTCTGCCTGAAAAGCGGGCACAAAAAAAGCGGACACTGAGGTCCGCTTTTCAAAAACTGCTTATTCCGCCAGGGCGGCAAAGGCGCTGTCGCGGATTTGCTCGACCGGACCGACACCGGCGATGCGGCGGTATTTCGGCGCGCCCGGCAGGCCGGACTTGGCCCAGTCGTTGTAGTATCCGAGCAAGACCTTGGTCTGGTTGTGGTACACGTCCAGGCGCTTCTTGACCGTTTCAGCCTTGTCGTCGTCGCGCTGGATCAGCGGCTCGCCCGTGATGTCGTCGACGCCGTCGACCTTGGGCGGATTGAATTTGACGTGGTAGACGCGGCCCGAACCCGGGTGGCTGCGGCGGCCGTCCATGCGCTCGATGATCGATTCGTCCGGCACGTCGATTTCCAGCACGTAGTCGACATTGATGCCGGCATCCTTCATGGCGTCCGCCTGCGCGATGGTGCGCGGGAAGCCGTCGAACAGGTAGCCATTGGCGCAATCGGCTTCCTGCAGGCGGTTCTTGACCAGGCCGATCATGATGTCGTCCGACACGAGGCCGCCCGCATCCATGACTTTTTTCGCTGCCAGGCCCAGTTCGGTGCCTTCCTTGATCGCCGCGCGCAGCATGTCGCCCGTGGAGATTTGTGGAATATTGTATTTTTCTTTGATGAAGTTAGCTTGGGTGCCCTTGCCGGCACCGGGTGCTCCTAAAAGTATCAGACGCATTGAAAAGTTCCTAAAAAACAGATTTTGGATGGTGGTATGTGTAATTATTTTTAGATGATGTTGCTATGGCTATCTTTCCCTACGAAACTTACCACAAAAAATCCCCGGAACGCCAGTTTGCTGTCGAATTGCTATGCCCTGATTGATCAAAGCCAGCAATTAGCGAAGCAGGCGTTTCAAAATGTGGTTTTTTGTGGCAGGCCCCGCATAAAGTTTTTCTCGCGCACGCACGGCGCCTGAAAAACGCTCAGGGCAAGGCAGCCATGGACGTTTTCTCAGGTGGCGTGGCGGTAGTGTGCCTGCACGCGTTCCAGATCTTCCGGCGTGTCCACCCCGGCGGCCGGGGCCGAGTCCGTGACGTGCACGGCGATGGCATAGCCGTGCCACAGCACGCGCAACTGCTCCAGCGCCTCGATCGCTTCCAGAGGCGACGCGGAGAGCGTGGGATACGTTTGCAAAAATGCATTGCTGTACGCATACAGGCCTATATGACGCAGCGGCACGTAGCCGGCCGGCAAGCTGTCTTTCGACTGCGCGAAGCCGTCGCGGTGCCAGGGGATGGTGGCGCGCGAAAAATACAAGGCGCGGTTTGCCTTGTCCAGCACCACCTTGACGACATTCGGATTGAAGGCGTCGACCACGCCATGCAGCGGATGGGCGCACGTGGCCATGGGGACGGCGGCGCTGATCTGCGCCGCGCAGGCGGCCAGCAGGGCCGGATCGATCAGCGGTTCATCGCCCTGCAGGTTGACGACGACGGCGTCCGGCGGCAACGACAGCGTGCGCGCCACTTCGGCGATGCGGTCCGTGCCCGACGGATGGTCGCTGCGCGTCATGCACACTTCCACGCCGTGCGCGGCGCAGGCGTCGCGGATCGAGTCATGGTCGGTGGCGACGATGACGCGCGCGGCGCCTGCGAGCGACGCCTGCTCGGCCACGCGCACCACCATGGGCTTGCCGCCCAAGTCGGCCAGCGGCTTGTTCGGCAGGCGCGTCGAGGCCAGGCGGGCCGGGATGATGACGATGAACGCCATCGTTATTCCACTGCGTCTTGCAGGGTGCGCGCTTCGTCCGCCCACATGATGGGAATGCCATCGCGGATAGGATAGGCGAGGCGGTCGGCGCGGCAAATCAGTTCCTGCGCCTTCTTATCGTGTTCAAGCGGACCCTTGCAAACAGGGCAGACCAGGATATCAAGCAGTCGAGCGTCCACGACATTTCTCCACAATTTGTTGGGCCAGCGCGCTATCGATGCGCGCACTGACGGGGACGACCCACAGTCTCGGGTCATCTTTGAGATATTCAATTTGCGCACATTTTACTGCATCCTTCTCGGTGATCAAGATCACATCCGTGTCCAGTGCCGCAAATGGCTGGTCGAGAAAGTCGTGATGGTCGGGCAAGGGCACCTCCGCGAACTCCAGTCCGGCCCCGCGCAGCATGGCAAAGAAACGCCGGGGGTTGCCGATGCCGGCCGCCGCCACGATGCGCTGGCCGCCGGCCGCCAGGGTTTCAAGCGGCATGCGCTCGTTGCGGTCCGTCAAGCGTTCGGCCACGCCGCCATCGAGCCGCATCTGCACCACCAGCCCGCCCTGCGGCGCGACCCTGGCCACCAGCGCCGGCGCCAGCTCGGGCGCATTGATCACCGTCACGTCGCGCCGGCGGCGCGGCGATTCGCGCAAGGGTCCGGCCGGCAGCAGCCAGCCATTGCCGGCGCCGCGGCCGTCGAACAGCACGATTTCCACGTCGCGCCGCAAGGCGTAATGCTGCAAGCCGTCATCCGTGACCAGCACGTCGACGTCCGGATGCGCGGCCAGCAGCGCCCTGCCCGCTTGCGCGCGGTCGCGTCCCACCATCACGGGGCAGCCGCCGCGCTGGAAGATCAGCAGCGGCTCGTCGCCCACCTGCTGCGGCGTGGACGCGGCGGTGACGGCGCGCGGCGAACGGTCGGCGCTGCCATGGCCGCGCGAAATGACGCCCGGGCGCATGCCCGCGTCGCGCAAGGCCTGCACCAGCCAGATCGTCAGCGGCGTCTTGCCCGTGCCGCCGATAAAAATATTGCCGACGACGACGACGGGCACGGGCAGGCGCGCCGATTGCAGGATGTTGGCGCGGTACAAAACGCGCCGCACGGCGCTCAGGGCGCCGAACAGCAGGGAAACGGGCCACAGCGCGCACGCCAGCGGACCGCGCGTCAGCCAGGCGCGGGTCAATGTGGTTTCAAGCTTGGCGGGGGAGGATGTGGGCATGCGGTGAGGAGTAAAGGGCTGGGGTCTGACCCGGCGGGTCAGACCCCAATTATGTTACCGGTAACGGTGGGAATTTACTTGCCGCCCGCTTGCGCCGCAAACGTCAGCTTTTCATAGCCGGCCAGGCGCGCCGCTTCCATCACGTGGATGACCATCTGGTGCATGGCGAACTGGTCGGCGTTGACCACCACCACGGGCGTCTGCGCGGGCGCCTTGCCGCCATTGGCTGCTTTCGCCGCGTTCTGCAGGGCGTCGGCCAGGCCGGCCACGTCGCGGAACGAGACGGGTTCGCGGTTGACCGTGTAATTACCCTTGGCATCGACGGTGACGTCGATCTGCTGCGGCTTGTCCTTCGCTTGCTCGGCGTCGGCCGTCGGCAAGGTGATCTGCAGTTCCGTAAACTTGCTGTAGGTGGTGCTGACCATCAGGAAGATCAGGATCACCAGCAGCACGTCGATGAACGGGATCAGGTTGATTTCGGGGTCTTCACGCCCCTTGCCTTTGCGGAAGTTCATTTGCGGCCACTGTGGACGATGTCGACGAACTTGACCGCTTGCTGCTCCATGTCAATGACGAAGCTGTCGACGAGGGCGCGGAAATGGCGGTAGAAGACGAGGGTCGGCATGGCGATGGCCAGGCCGAAGCCCGTGTTGTACAGGGCCACCGAAATACCGTGGGCCAGCTGGGCGGGATTCGAGCCGCTGGCGTTTTGCGAGCCGAAGATTTCGATCATGCCCACCACCGTGCCGAACAGCCCCATCAGCGGGGCCAAGGTGGCGATGGTGCCCAGGGTCGTCAGGAAACGTTCCAGCGTGTGGGCCACGCCGCTGCCGGCCTCCTCGATCGATTCCTTCATCACCTCGCGCGGCGCGTCGACATTGCGCAAGGCGGCGGCCAGCACCACGCCCAGCGGCGAATTGTCTTCCAGCTTGGCCACCGTGTCCGGCGTGATCTTGCCGCTGCGATATACCTGCACCACTTCATCGAACAGCTTGCGGGGCAGGATCTTGCCGCGTCGCAAATACAGCAGGCGCTCGATGATCAGGGCCAGGGCGACGATGGAAGCGATCAACAACAGCCAGATGGGCCAGCCAGCGGCTTGAAATATAGCGAGCAAAAGAAACTCCTGGTAAAGGGAAGGCGATGGACCGCCCGGACAGCCTGTATTGTACCGAGCGCCGAAGACCGATGATACGTCCGCGCAGGAATGGCGCAATGTAGCGCGTTGCCGCGCCGGCGGCAAGTGGCGCCTGCATCTGCCCTTATCCACACCGCGCGGCGGGCCGGTGCTCCAGCGCACAGTTTTGCACACTTTGTGTGGATAAGATTGTGAGCAAGCATGAAGTCCAGCACACAAGTCCTTGATTTACATGGAAATTATGATGCTGCGCAAAATACAGGCATAGCAGCTTATCGGCAGTAGTCAATGTCAATAAATTAATACTTGCAGAGTTCTGCACATTTACTGTGGACAAGATTGTGCGCAAAGCCGTGGAATTCAATTAAGTTATTGATTTAAAAGGAAATTAAGTCAATGAGTAAAAAAGTGGCAGACAGCGCGCAATCGGCGGCAGATGGCCCCTCAAAGTTCTGCACACAATCTGTGGACAAGATTGTGCGCAAGCGCAAAGATAAGCGCTAAGTACATTGATTTATATCGTTTTTATTGCCGTGCATAAAAATGTAGCAAGGACTGGAAAGCACGGTTTTCAGCGTCAGATTTCACTGCAAAAAGGCAGTTTTCCACGGCGAAGGCAGTTTCACACATAAAGTGTGGATAAGATTGTGAGCAAGCCGATTGACTCCATGCAAGAGCATTGATTTTAAAGGAGTTTTTTTCTATGCTGAAAAATAAGGCAGCGCGAGCGCCTGCTCGCGCCGTGGAAAAGTCCCGGAAAAGACGAAACGATTTATGCGGTTTTGCACATATTCTGTGGATAAGATTGTGAGCAAGGCACACGGTCGAACGCTAGACCCTTGATCTATAAGGCTATTTTTATTCTGCGTAAAATTCAGGCAAGCCATGCCATGGGCATTCCGGTGGATAAATCCCATGCCGTGCGGGAGTTCTGCACATTTTTTGTGGATAAGATTGTGCGCAAGGCCATGCATGGCATACTAAGCGCTTGATTCCTATGCACTTTATTTCCGTGCGCAAAAATGTAGCAAGGCACTTTTATCGGCATAAACGGGCTTGCCCGGCCATGTTTGTCCAAGGCAAAAAGTTCCGCACACTTTCTGTGGATAACTTTGTGCGTAAGTGGAAGGGGCTGCACTGATGTGCTTGATATTAAAGGATTTTTTCCCTGTGCACGCAAATCAGGCATACGGGAATTCTGCATGAAATCAATTACTTAGAAATAGATCTTGTTGTTTTGCACGATATATGACATAAGCATGACCTCGCCGATAATATGTGGACAGTTCCCTTCCCGCCCCCAGCTTTATGATGACCGACACCCCGACTGACAGCGGCTTTGCCGCCCCGCCCGTGCTGACCGTCAGCGCCCTGAACCAGGCCGTCGCGCGCCTGCTTGAACGGTCGTTTCCCCTGACCTGGATCGCCGGCGAGATTTCCAACTTCACGCGCGCCGCTTCCGGCCACTGGTACTTCACCTTGAAGGACGATGGCGCCCAGGTGCGCGCCGTGATGTTCCGCGGCCGCGCCCAGTACGCGGGCTTCACGCCGCGCGAAGGCGACAAGGTCGAAGTGCGCGCGCTCGTCACCCTGTACGGCGCGCGCGGCGATTACCAGATCAACGTGGAAGCCATCCGCCGCGCCGGCGTGGGCGCCCTGTACGAAGCGTTCCAGCGCCTGAAGGAAAAACTCGCTGCGCAGGGCCTGTTCGACCAGGAACGCAAGCGCGCCATCCCCATGTTCGCGCGCAGCATCGGCATCGTCACCAGCCCGCAGGCGGCCGCCCTGCGCGACGTGCTGATCGCGCTCAAGCGCCGCGCGCCGCATGTCAACATCGTTCTGTATCCCACGCCCGTGCAGGGCCAGCAGGCGCCGGAAAAAATCGCGCACGCGATCCGCACGGCATCAGCCAGGGCCGAGTGCGACGTGCTGCTGGTGTGCCGTGGTGGCGGCAGCATCGAGGATTTATGGTCGTTCAACGATGAAGCCGTGGCACATGCGATCGCCGACTGTTCCATGCCCGTGATCAGCGGCGTGGGCCACGAGACCGATTTCACCATCGCCGACTTCGCGGCCGACCTGCGCGCGGCCACGCCGACGGCGGCGGCCGAACTGGCGGCCACGCCGCGCGCCGACTGGATGGCTTCCCTGCGCGCCGATGCGGCCGACCTGCGCCGCGCCATGCGCCGCCGCCTCGACGACGCGGCACAAACCCTGGACCGCCACAGCCGCCGCCTGCTCAACCCGAAGGCGCAGCTGCAGCAGCAGCGCCTGCAGCTGCTGGCCCTGTCCACGGCCATGACGCATGCGGCGCGCACGCCCGTGAACCAGTCGCAATATGCACTGGAACGCCTGCGCAACCGCTGGGCCGCCTTGCGGCCCGACGTCACGGCGCCGCGCGCGCGCCTGCTGGAAGCGCAGCGGCGCGGCGGCGCGGCCATGGCGCAGCTGCTCAGCCAGCGGCGCCACCGCCTCGACGGCCTGGCGGCGCAGCTGGAACTGTTGAATCCGCAGCGCACCCTGGAACGCGGCTACGCCATCCTGCGCGATGAAAAAGGCGCCATCGTGCGCTCACCGGCGCAGCTGCAGGCGCGCCAGAACGTCAACGTGCGCCTGGCCGAAGGCAGCGCGCAGATCGGCATCGCCAGCGTGCAGGCAACGCTAGAATAAGCGCTGGCATAAAAAAGGCCGGGGAAGCTCCCCGGCCCAACACCTTCCCCTACTGAGTGGACTGCGACTGCAACTGCTCTTTCACACTACCTCATTTAAAACTTCATCGACACGCGCGCGCCAAACGTGCGCGGCGCGTTGTAGAAGGCGCCGTAGATCTGCTGCGTGGGCTGGCACGGCATGCCCACGTCCGTGCAGATTTCATTGACGTCCAGCTTGACCGCCTTGTCGGTGGCGTTCTGCACGAACGCTTCCACCGTGTACGCCTTGTTCGCCGGCTGGAAGCGCAGGCTCAGGTCCAGGGTCGTGTAGGCTTCCTGGCGCTTGACGCCCGCATGGCCCGGCACGTCGCCGTTGAATGCGCCCGCGCCCACGTACGACATGGTTTCATAATGCACCGAGGCGCGCGGCGTGAGCTGGCCGCCGGCGACCGTGAAATCATGCTCGTACTGGACCGTGGTGGAAAACTTCGGCGCATGCTTCATGGTGCTGCCGCCCACGTTCACCAGTGGCGCCGTCGAGCCGCAGGACTGGCCATTCGCGCGCGCCGCATCGACGTCGCACGACATGAAGTCGTCATACACGGCTTTGAGCCAGGTGGCGTTGCCCGTCAGGCGGTCGACCTTCGTCGGCCGCCACACCCATTCCGCTTCCAGGCCCTTGACGGTGGCGCCGGCCGCGTTGAAGTTGGCCAGCACGCTGTTGACCACCTGCGATTCGAGCTTGTCCTTGTACTTCATCAGGAAGGCATCGAGGTTCAGGGTCAATTCGCGGTTCAGCAAGTCCGACTTGAAGCCGATTTCATAGCTGGTCAGCTTTTCCGGCTTGGTGGTGGCGCCGCCGTCGCCGATGGCTGGCGAATGGAAGCCCGTCGTCACGGAGCCGAACAGCAAAATGTCCGGCCGCAGCTTGTACTCGATGCGGCCCAGCCAGGTGGCCTGGCCGTATTTCAGGTCGGCTGTATTGTCGCCCGGCGTATTGCCGCAGGCGGCCGCCGTGATGGCGCCGCCGGGGCCGATATTGTGCGTGTTGGCCAGGCCCGTGCCCGGCGTGACCAGCTGGCGCAGCTGGTCGGCGGTCAGCACGGTGGTGCCCAGCGGCGTGTTCGCGGGCCAGTTCGGGCAAGCCCAGTTCTGGCCGCCGATGTCGAATTTATGGTCTTTCGTGTAGCGCGCGCCGGCCGTCAGCTTGATCTGGTCCGTCAGCTGCTGGCTGACCTGGCCGAACACCGCCTTCGATTTGAGCTGGCGGTCGCCCTGGATGAAGGACATGGACGACGCATACTGGCCCACGGTGGGCTGCACAAAGATCACGGCGCCGTTGGCGATATCCTGCTGCACGGCCGCCTGCGAAATCTGGCTGCGGTCGATATCGAAGCGCACCTTGTTCTTTTCATTGAACAGGAACAGGCCCGCCACCCACTGGAACGGCGCATCGTCGTCCGAGCGCGCCTGCAGCTCGTGCGAATAGCTGTCGAACTGCGCCCAGTCGGTGCGGTTTTCCGACTTGAAGCCGGGGAACAGGCCCGCATCGGCATCATTGCTGTTCTGGCGCTTGTAGCGGCTCCAGCTGCCCAGGTACGTGAAGTCCAGCGCATCCGTCGGCTTGTAATTGAGCTTGCCCTTGTAGGTCAAAATCGACTGGTCCAAGGTGCCCGGCGTGTCGATCAGGGCCGAGCGCAGCTTCTCGCCCGGCTTGGGTTCGGCCGCCAGGTAGACGTTGCCGGCGCCCTGGTCGAGGAAGTAGTCGGCGATGAAGGTGCCGCGCAGCTGCGGCGTGAACTTCCACAGCAGCGAGGCGCGCACGCCCATCTGGTCGCCGGCGCCATACTTGGCCGTGCCCGGCATGACGTTCGAGCCGCGGCGGAAATCCACCGTGCCGTCGTGGCTATCCTTGATGGCGGCGATGCGCAGCGCCACGTCGTCGGAGAACGGAATGTTGATCATGCCTTGCGTCTGCAGGTGGCGGTAGTCGCCGACGGTGATGCCGGCCGAGCCCATGAACTTGGCTGTGCTCGGCGCGGCGGAGACGAGGTTGACGGCGCCGGCCGTCGAATTGCGGCCGTTCAGGGTGCCCTGCGGTCCGCGCGCCACCTCGACGTGGGACAGGTCATACATCAGCGCCGTGGCGCCCTGGGGACGCGGCGAATACACGCCGTCGACATAGAAGGCGACGGCCGGGTCGCCCAGCTCCGTGTGGTTGGCCGAGCCCACGCCGCGCATGTAGACGTGCACGCCGCCCGAGTCGCCATGCTGCTCGACGACGAGACTGGGCACCATGGTGGCCAGCGACGCCAGGTCTTTCACTTGATTGTTTTGCAGGGTGTCCTGGTTGAAGGCGGTGACGGCCAGCGGCGTCTCCTGCACGAAGGTATTGCGGCGCGTGGCCGTGACGACGATGCGGTCCATCTGTTCGGCTGCCGGTTTTGCCGCA
>Ga0182008_10001406_pt1 | contig 16196 bp, 13 predicted proteins | sample Sormic07211129_1_FD_120482 | JGI IMG/M metagenome (GOLD analysis project Ga0182008, IMG submission 120482) | Rhizosphere microbial communities from Sorghum bicolor, Mead, Nebraska, USA - 072115-129_1 metaG | ecosystem: Host-associated > Plants > Roots > Rhizosphere | place: USA: Nebraska...
AGATGAACTTGCCGTTGGTGCGGTCGATGACGAAGAAGAAGCCGTTCTTCGGCGCATGCAGCAGCACCTTGCGCGGCTTGCCGTCGAGCTTCAGGTCGGCCAGGATCATCGACTGGGTGGAGGTGTAGTCCCAGTTGTCGCCCGGCGTCTCCTGGTAGTGCCATTTGTACTTGCCGGTGTCGGGGACCAGCGCCACCACCGAGCCCAGGTAGAGGTTGTCGCCGCCGCCGGGGCTGCGCGCCTTGTGCGACCAGGGCGAGCCGTTGCCGGTGCCCACGTACATCAGGTTGAGCTCGGGATCGAAGGCGAAGCTGTCCCAGGCGGTGCCGCCGCCGCCGGCCTCCCAGTACTTTCCGCTCGGGTCCCAGGTCTTGGCGGCCTTGGCCATCGAGGCATCCTCGAAGGGCTTGGACGGATCCCCCGGCACCACGAACCAGCGCCACTTGCGGTCGCCGGTCTTCGCGTCGTAGGCCGTGACGTAGCCGCGCACGCCGTACTCGGCGCCGCCGTTGCCGATGATCACCTTGCCCTTGAACACGCGCGGCGCGCCGGTGATGGTGTAGCTGCCCTTCTGGCCCTCGAGGGTGTTCTTCTCCCAGACCTTGCGGCCCGTGCCCGCGTCGAGCGCGATCAGCCGGCCGTCGTAGGCCGCCACGTAGACCTTGCCCTGGTAGAGCGCCACGCCACGGTTCACCACGTCGCAGCAGCCGCGGAAGCCCTTGGATTTGTCGACCTCCGGGTCGAAGCTCCAGAGCCGGCGGCCGGTGCGCACGTCGATGGCATGCACCACGCTCCAGGAGGCGGTGACGTACATCACGCCGTCGACCACCAGCGGCGTGGCCTCGACGCCGCGCGTCGACTCGAGGTCGTAGGACCACACCAGGCCCAGGCCCTGGACGTTCGCGCTGCTGATCTGGTCGAGCCGGCTGAAGCGGGTCTCGGCGTAGTCGAGCCCGTAGCTCGGCCAGTCGGGCGTCTTCGCGGCGTTCTGCCGGATGAAGTGGCCGTCGACCTTGGCGGCAGGCTGCGCATGCGCCGGAAGGACATGGCCCGCGCACAGGCATGCGCCGAGCGCGAGGGCGCCGGTGATTCTTCTCATCGTGTCGTCTCCTGTTGTTCTGCTGCGAAGGATGTTCCTGCGGCGCGCTTTGATCACCCTCGGGATTTCCCGGTCCCGCGACTGTTCCATTGCGGAACACAGTCGACGGTTGCTCTCCCTCCAGGCACGCCGCGCCCATGGCCCACCGAATGCCCCCGTCCGACGCGATCCCGCGCGCGCTCTTCCCGAGCACGCTCGCCCAGCGCACCGCGCTCGCGCGCCTGCAGTTCTTCGAGCAGGGCATCCGCCCCTCGGGCCTGGTGGGCGAGGAGGTCATCCAGTCGTGGCTGCGCTGCAGCCGCCTGCACCGCGATCCGAAGCGCATCGTGCCCTTCGATCCGGTCACGCCCAGCCGCCGGCACTCGGTGCTGCAGCGCAACCGGGCCCTGCTCGACGCGGCCGGCCCCGACCTGCTGGCGATGGAAGACACGCTCGCCGGCACCGACTGCCGCGTGATCCTGACCGACCCTGAAGGCGTGGTGCTGCACGCCACGCACCATCCTTCGGCCGCGCGGCAGCCGGTGCTACACGCCACCTCGCGCGTAGGCGTGAACATCGCCGAGGGCATCGTGGGCACCACCGCGCCGGGCATCGTGGCCCGGACCGGCAAGGCCTGCACGGTCGACGGCGCCGAGCACTTCTTCGACGTGCTGCAGGGCATGCAGTGCGCGGCCGCGCCGATCCGCGACGTGCACGGGCGGCTGGCCGGCGTGCTCGACCTCACGGCCGAGCAGCGGCGCTTCGGCTTCGACGCGGCGGCGATGGTCGGCCTCTATGCAACGACCATCGAGAACCGGCTGATGCAGGCGCAGTCGCGCGAGCAGCTGGTGCTGCGCTTCCAGGCCCATCCCACGCTGCTGGGCACGCCGCTGGAGGCGCTGGCAGGCGTGTCGTCCGACGGGCGCGTGCGCTGGCTCAACGACGCCGCGGCGCGCCTGCTGGGCGGCCTGCCCGCGGGGGCCGAGGCGCGCGCGGTCGAACAGCTGCTGGGCCACGACCTGGCCAGCCTGCTGCGCCTGGGCCGTCGCGATGCGGCAGCGGCGCTGCGGCTGCCGAGCGGGCTCGGCGTGTGGCTGCAGGCGGCGCTGCCCTCGTCGAACGGCACCGACTTCCGGCATGCAGTGGCCGTGGCGATGCCCGACCGCCTGCCCGCGCAGGCGCAGCCCGAAGCGCCCGCCCCCTCCCCGCCCGAAGCGCCATCGCCCGCCGCCACGGCCGAGACGCTGCGCGCACAGCACCGCAAGCTGATCGAGGACACGCTCCAGGCGCAGGGCGGCAACATCTCGCAGGCCGCGCGCCAGCTGGGCGTCTCGCGGGGCACGCTGTACCGGCAACTGCGCCGCGGCGCGGACGCCGACGAGCCACCGTCTGGAGGTTAGCCCTCAGCGCCGCGGGCGCGGCCTTCGTTACGATCACCGGGACGCGCCAAAAAAGAACCGGCGCGCTGGAGACAAGACCCCATGGATTCGAACTTCCCCCCGGCGGAGCGCGCACAGGCGCTCTACCGAACGATGCTGCGCATCCGCGCCTTCGAGAACGCCGCCGAGATCGCCAGCCAGGGCGGCGTGAGCGCCTATGGCCAGCAGGCGACCGGCACGGTGCGCGTGCGCGGGCCGCTGCACCTGTCGACCGGCCAGGAGGCCGTGCCGGCCGGCGTGTGCGTGCACCTGAAGCCCGCCGACTACCTGACCTCGACCCACCGCGGCCACGGCCACACGCTGGCCAAGGGCGCCGACCTGGGCCGCATGATGGCCGAGCTGTTCGGCAAGGCCACCGGCTTCAACGGCGGCAAGGGCGGCTCGATGCACATCGCCGATTTCTCGGTCGGCATGCTGGGCGCCAACGGCGTGGTGGCGGCCGGCCTGCCGATCGCCGTCGGCGCGGCGCATGCGCAGAAGATCCAGAAGCAGGACGCCATCACCGTCTGCTTCTTCGGCGACGGCGCGATCAACCGCGGGCCCTTCCTCGAAGCGCTCAACTGGGCGCAGGTCTACGGCCTGCCGGTGCTCTTCGTCTGCGAGGACAACCGCTGGAGCGCGACCACGGCCAGCGGCCCGATGACCGCGGGCGACGGCGCCTCGGTGCGCGCCGAGGCGCTGGGCATCGCGGCCACGCAGGTCGACGGCAACGACGTGTTCGCGGTGCATGCGGCCGCGGCCCGGCTGGTCGACCAGGTGCGCAGCGGCAGCGGGCCGCGCCTGCTGCACGCGCTGACCTACCGCGTGAAGGGCCATGTGTCGGTCGATCCGGCCGCCTACCGCGACCCGGCCGAACTGGCCGCGGCGCTCGAGACCGATCCGATCGCCCAGGCCCGTGCGCGTTGCCTGCAGGCGGGCACGGCCGCCGCGCTGCTCGACGCCATCGAGGCCGAGGCCCATGCCGAAGTCGAGGCCGCGCTCGCGGCCGCGGCCGCCGCGCCCTGGCCCGAGGCCGGCGCCGCCTTCACCGACATCCAGACCACGGGAGCCGGTCAATGGCACTGAACGACACGACGATGACGACGACGACGGACATGAGCTACGCCGAGGCCGCGGTGCTGGCGGTGCAGCGCGAGATGGAGGCCGACCCGGAGGTGGTGGTGCTGGGCGAGGACGTGGGCCGCGGCGGCATCTTCGGCCAGTACAAGGGGCTGCAGCAGCGCTTCGGCGACCAGCGCGTGATCGACACGCCGATCAGCGAGGCCGCGATCATGGGCGCCGGCGTGGGCATGGCACTCGCGGGCCTGCGCCCTGTCGTCGAGATGCGGGTGGTCGACTTCGCGCTGTGCGGCATGGACGAGCTGGTCAACCAGGCGGCGAAGAACCGCTTCATGTTCGGCGGCCAGGGCCGCGTGCCGCTGGTGGCGCGCATGCCCGGCGGCATCTGGGACGCCTCGGCCGCGCAGCATTCGCAGTCGCTCGAAGCCTGGTTCGCGCACATGCCGGGCCTGGTGGTGGTGAGCCCGTCGACGCCGCAGGACAACTACAGCCTGCTGCGCGCGGCCCTGCAATGCGGCGACCCTGTCGTCTACATCGAGCACAAGGCGCTGTGGGGCGCGCGCGGGCCGGTCGACGAGACGCTGGCCGTGCCGCTGGGCCAGGCGGCCTGCCTGCGCGAGGGCGATGCGCTCACGCTGGTGAGCTGGGGCAAGCAGTTGCAGGCCTGTGCCGCGGCCTGCGATGCGCTGGCCGCCGAAGGCCTCGCCGTCGAGCTGATCGACCTGCGCACGCTCTGGCCCTGGGACCGCGAGACGGTGCTGTCCTCCTGCGCGCGCACCGGCCGCCTGCTGGTGGTGCACGAGGCGGTGCAGGCCGCGGGCTTCGGCGCCGAGATCGCGGCCACCGCGGCCGAGGCCACGGGCTGCCGCATCGCGCGGCTGGGCGCACCGCGCATCCCGGTGGGCTATGCGCAGGTGCTGGAGACGCAGTCGCGCGTCACGGCCGAAGCGATCGTGGCCGCGGCCAGGACGCTTGCGGGCTGAAGCTCAAGCCGCGAAACCGCCATCGATGTTGAGGCCAGCCCCGGTCACGAAGGCCGCCTCGGGGCTGGCCAGGTAGGCCACCATGCCGGCGATCTCGTCGGCATGGCCGTGGCGGGCCAGCGCCATGAAGCTGTGCATGGTCGAGGCCATCGGGCCGTCGGCCGGGTTCATCTCGGTGTCGACCGGGCCGGGCTGCACGTTGTTGACCGTGATGCCGCGCGGGCCCAGGTCGCGCGCCAGGCCCTGCACCAGGCCGGTCAGCGCCGACTTGCTCATCGCATAGACGCTGCCGCCCGCGAAGGGCATGCGCTCGGCGTTGGTGCTGCCGATGTTGACGATGCGCCCGCCCGTGCCCATGTGCGCCAGCGCGGCCTGGATCGCGACGAAGACCGCGCGCACGTTGACCGCGAGCGTGCGGTCGAAGTCGGCCAGGCTGAACTGTTCGACCGGGCCCAGGTGCAGCACGCCCGCGCTGTTCACCAGGATGTCGATGCGCCCGCCGAAGTGCTTCGCGGCCCGGTCGATGCCGGCCTTGAGCGCCTCGGCGTCGGCGCTGTCGATCTTGAGCGCCAGCGCACGGCCGCCTTCGGCCTCGAGCGTGCGCACGAGGTCATCGGCCGCGGCCTGCGCATTGCTGTAGCTGAAGGCCACGGCCGCGCCGTCGCGCGCCAGCCGGCGCACGATGGCGGCGCCGATGCCGCGCGAGCCGCCGGTGACGAAGGCGACCTTGCCGGCCAGCACGGGGGAGAGGGATGCAGTGTTCGAGGTCATGGTTTTTCCGATCGTTGGAAGCAGGAGTGGAGGAGGAAGGCCTTCAGTGTCGGCATTCCATTCCTTCTCCGGTAGCCATCAATCACCGCAAGAAGCTTCAACCCGAAGTTGAAGATGGGCATGACAATGCGGCCATGGAACCGCTCAACCACCTCGAGTCCTTCGTCCAGAGCGCCGAGGGCGGCAGCTTCTCCGCCGCGGCCCGGCGCCTGGGACTCACGCCGGCGGCGGTGAGCAAGAACGTGGCGCGGCTCGAGGCGCGGCTGGGCGTGCGGCTGTTCCAGCGCAGCACGCGCCGCCTCACCTTGACTGAAGGCGGCGAGCGCTTCCTCGCGCAGATCGGCCCCGCACTGGCCACGCTGCAGGAGGCGGTGGCCGGCATCGACACCGACGACGGCCAGCCGGCCGGCACGCTCAAGCTGAGCATGGGCCAGGCCTTCGGGCGCGAGCATGTGCTGCCGCTGATGGGCGACTTCCTCGCACGCTACCCGGCCATCCTGCCCGACTGGCACTTCGACAACCAGCAGGTCGACCTGGTCGGCGAGGGCTTCGACGCGGCCATCGGCGGCGGCATCGAACTCTCGGCCGGGCTGGTGGCGCGCGAGCTGTCGCGCATCCATGTGGTGGCGGTGGCCTCGCCGGCCTACATGAAGGGCCGCAAACGGCCGCGCCACCCGTCGGAGCTGGCTGCGCTCGACACGCTGCTGCGCCGTTCCTCGCCCACCGGCCGGCTGCGCAGCTGGACGCTGCGGCACGCCGGGCGCGGCGAAGAGGTCACGGTCGAACTGCCGCATCCGCGCGCGATCTTCAACGACCCCGAGGCCATCGCGCAGGCCGCGCGCATGGGGCTGGGCGCGGCCATGCTGCCCATGCCCTTCGTCGAACGCGGCCTGCGCGACGGCGAGCTGCTGCGGCTGCTGCCCGAGTGGCACCAGGATGCCGGCGCGGTGTGGCTGTATTACCCGAGCAAGAAGCTGCTGCCGCCGAAGACCCGGGTGTTCATCGACTTCGTGCTGGCGCGTTTCAAGGAAGAGCGATTCGCCCAGCGCATGCAGGTCGGCTGAGCGGCCGGCTTAGGGGGTTTCCACCCGCGACGCCCGCGGTGCGCGCCTGTACAACACGCGCATGACCTCTTCCCTCTTCTTCTCGCATCGCCGCAGCGCGCTGGCCGCGGCCGCTGCCGCCGCCCTCACCGTGATCGCCGCGCCTTCGTGGGCCCAGGGTGCCTGGCCGAACAAGCCGGTGCGCATCATCGTGCCCTTCGCGGCCGGCGGCACCACCGACATCCTGGCGCGCGCGATGGCGCCCGAACTGTCGAAGGCCTTCGGCCAGCCCTTCATCATCGACAACCGCGGCGGCGCGGGCGGCAACGTGGGCACCGACATGGTGGCCAAGGCGCCGGCCGACGGCTACACGCTGCTGATGGGCACGGTGGGCACGCACGGCATCAACCGCGCGCTCTACCCCAAGCTGCCCTTCGACCCGATCAAGGACTTCGCGCCGGTCACGATGGTGGCGGCGGTGCCCAACGTGATGGAGATGAACGCCGACAAGGCCAAGGCGCTGAACATCCACAACGTGCAGGACTTCATCAAGTACGCCAAGGCCAACCCGGGCAAGCTCAACATGGCGTCGAGCGGCAGCGGCACCTCGATCCACCTGGCCGGCGAGCTGTTCAAGAGCATGACCGGCAGCTTCATGACCCACATCCCCTACCGCGGCTCGGCGCCCGCGCTGCTCGACATGGTGGGCGGCAGCGCCGACGTGATGTTCGACAACCTGCCCTCGTCGATGCAGCAGATCAAGGCCGGCAAGCTGCTGGCACTGGCCGTGACCAGCGCGCAGCGTTCGCCGGCCTTGCCCGACGTGCCCACGGTGGAGGAAGCCGGCGGCCCGGCGCTCAAGGGCTTCGAGGCCAGTTCCTGGTTCGGCCTGCTCGCGCCCGCGGGCACGCCGCCCGAGATCGTGAACCGCATCCAGCAGGAGGTCGCGAAGTCCCTGGGCACGCCGGCCATGAAGGAGAAGCTGCTCGCGCAGGGCGCGATCCCCAGCGGCAATTCACCCGCCGACTTCGCGAAGCACATCGACCGCGAGCACACCAAGTGGGCGAAGGTCGTGAAGGACTCGGGCGCGAAAGTGGACTGACCCCCGAAGGCTTCGCGCACTGCGTGTCGCGTGCGCCCTCCCCCTTCCAGGGGGCAGCACCAGCGGCCCGGCAAAGCCGGTTCCGCGGAGAATCTGGATCACCCCCGAAGGCTTCGCGCACTGCGTGTCGCGTGCGCCCTCCCCCTTCCAGGGGGCAGCACCAGCGGCCCGGCAAAGCCGGTTCCGCGGTGCTTCACGACGGAGAGGTCAGACCCCCCAGACGACGTCCTTGCCCTCGGCGACGGAGCGCTTGAGCATGTCGATCAGCGGCGCGGCGCGCTGGTGCAGCGCCACGTGCTCGCGCTCGGCGGGCTCCTCGTGCTTCTCGGACGCGAAGGCATCGTCGTTGTGGCGGTGCTGCGCATGCTCGTGGGCGATGGCGGCTTCGAGCGCGGAGATGGCGCCGGGGATCTGATCGCTGGTGATGATGCCTTGCGCACCGGGTGCCTTGCCGATGACCTCGAGCAACTGGCGTGCATTGGGTTCGAGCATCACGACGTCGGCGGTGGCCTGAGATTTGAAACGGTAGAGCATGTTCTTTACTTGTAGAGGAAGTCCCGGGTGAAAGGGTACACCGATTGCGCACCGCGCATCGGGCCGCCTTCGACCTTGCCGTCGGGCCGCGTCGCCAGCATCTGGTGCAGCGAGATCCAGCCGCGCTCGAAACTCATCGCCGAGCCCGCCAGATAGAGGCGGTAGGCCCGCAGGATGCGCTCGGCGCGCTCGGGCTGGGTGCTGGTGCGGCACAGCACGGCGCGGGCTTCCTCGAGCTGCGCCTCCAGCGCATCGGACCAGGCCCACAGCGTGCGCGCGTAGTGCGGCCGCAGGTTCTCGGTGTCGACCATCTCCAGGCCCGCGCCCGCCATGTCGCGCAGCACCTGCGTCACGTGCAGCAGCTCGCCGCCCGGGAAGATGTACTTCTCGATGAAGTCGCCCATGCCCGCGCCCAGCTGCTGGTAGTCGAGCCGGCCCGAGGTGATGCCGTGGTTCATCACCAGGCCGCCCGGTTTCAACAGGTCGTGGATGTGCTTGAAGTAGGTCGGCATGTTGGCGCGCCCCACGTGCTCGAACATGCCCACCGAGGAGATCTTGTCGAAGGGCCTGGCGGTGTCGAGCAGCCGGTAGTCGCGCAGCTCGACGCGCACCCTTCCCTGCAGCCCCTTTTCCTCGATCAGCCGCTGCACGTGCGCATGCTGGTTCTTCGACAGCGTGATGCCGGTGGCGTCCACGCCGTAGTGCTCTGCGGCCCACAGCAGCAGGCCGCCCCAGCCCGAGCCCACGTCCAGATAACGCTCGCCCGGCTTGAGCATGAGCTTGCGGCAGATGTGGTCGAGCTTGGCTTCCTGGGCCTGGGCCAGCGTCAGGTCCTCGCTGCGGTAGTAGGCGCAGGAGTAGACCCGGCGCGGGTCCAGCCACAGCGCGTAGAAGTCGTCCGAGACGTCGTAGTGGAACTCGATCTGCGCCGCGTCCTTGCCCAGCGTGTGCGAGCCGCGCGACTTGGCGCGCCGCAGCAGGCGCGACCACCAGCCGGTGTCGGTCTCGGCCGGGTTGCCCGGCAGCAGGCCGGCGGCCGCGTCGGTCAGGTCGCGCATCGCGCCGTCGATCTGGACGCGGCCTTCGACGTAGGCCTCGCCGATCGCACCAATCTGGCGCGCCGCCAGCTTGGCCAGCGAGGCCCAGTCGGTGAAGGCGAGCGTGACCCGGGAACCGGGCTGGGCGACGGTCCGGCCGTCGGGCAGCTGCAGCGCGATGGGCACCGGCAGGCTGGCAAGTTGAGACTCGATCTTCGGTATCAGGCTTGGCATGCCGATGATTTTTCCCAGCCGCTCGTTACACGTCAACCGACCCCCGTCTAAGACCCTTCCCCCATTGACACCCAAATGTTTATGCCTAAACTATTTATCCATGAACATCCTTGCGCCCTCCCTCCAACGCATCCTGTGTATCGGCGGCGGGCCCGCAGGCCTGTACTTCGCCCTGCTGATGAAGGCGCGCCATCCGCGCCTCGAGATCACCGTGGTGGAACGCAACCGCCCCTTCGACACCTTCGGCTGGGGCGTGGTGCTCAGCGACCAGACGCTGGCCAACCTGGCGGCCGCCGAAGCCGAGACGGCCGCGCTCATCGGCCAGTCCTTCCACCACTGGGACGACATCCAGGTCTTCTTCAAGGACCGCCAGGTGCGCTCGGGCGGCCACGGCTTCTGCGGCATCGGGCGCAAGCGCCTGCTCAACATCCTGCAGGAGCGCTGCCTCGCGCTGGGCGTGGACCTGGTGTTCGAGACCGACGCCACCGATGACCAGGCGCTGGCCGCGCAGTACCGCGCCGACCTGGTGATCGCCAGCGACGGCCTCAACAGCCGCATCCGCACGCGCTATGCCGAGGTGTTCCAGCCCGACATCGACAACCGCAAGTGCCGCTTCGTCTGGCTGGGCACGCACCAGACCTTCGACGCCTTCACCTTCGCCTTCGAGGAAACCGAGCACGGCTGGTTCCAGGCCCATGCCTACCAGTTCGACGACGACACCTCCACCTTCATCGTCGAGACGCCCGAAGCGGTGTGGAAGGCGCACGGCCTCGACCGGATGGAGCAGCCCGAGGCCATCGCCTTCTGCGAGAAGCTGTTCGCCAAGTACCTGGGCGGCCATGCGCTGATCAGCAACGCCTCGCACCTGCGCGGCTCGGCCAACTGGATCCGCTTCCCGCGCGTGATCTGCAAGCACTGGACGCACCGCGTCGAAGTCGACGGCAGGACCGTGCCCGTGGTGCTGATGGGCGACGCCGCCCACACCGCCCACTTCTCGATCGGCTCGGGCACCAAGCTGGCACTGGAAGACGCGATCGACCTGGCCGACGAGTTCGGCCATGGCGGCGGCATCGACGAGGTGCTGGTGGGCTACGAGGCGCGCCGCAGCGTCGAGGTGCTGAAGATCCAGAACGCCGCGCGCAACTCCACCGAGTGGTTCGAGAACGTTTCGCGCTACACCGGCATGCAGATCGAGCAGTTCGCCTATTCGATGCTCACGCGCAGCCAGCGCATCAGCCACGAGAACCTGCGGCTGCGCGATGCCGCCTGGCTGGGCGGCTACGAGAAATGGCTGGCCGGCGGCACGAAGATCGCGCCCATGCTCACGCCGTACAAGGTGCGCGGGCTCGAGCTCAAGAACCGCATCGTGGTCTCGCCGATGGCCACCTACAGCGCGGTCGACGGCCTGCCGCAGGACTTCCACCTGGTGCACCTGGGTGCGCGCGCCATGGGCGGCGCGGCGCTGGTCTTCGTCGAGATGACCAGCCCCACGCCCGAAGGCCGCATCACGCCGGCCTGCCCCGGCCTCTACACCGACGAACAGGGCGCTGCGTTCAAGCGCATCGTCGACTTCGTCCACACGCAGACCAGCGCCAAGATCGGCATGCAGCTGGGCCACAGCGGCCCCAAGGGCTCGACGCAGGTGGGCTGGGAAGGCACCGACGAGCCGCTGCCCGCGGGCAACTGGCCGCTGCTGGCTGCGAGCGCACTGGCCTACGGCGCGCAGAACCAGACGCCGGCCGCGATGACGCGCGCCGACATGGACACGCTGCGCGATCAGTTCGTCGCCGCCACGCGCCGCGCGGCCGAGGCCGGCTTCGACTGGCTCGAGCTGCACTGCGCGCACGGCTATGTGCTGGCCTCCTTCCTGAGCCCGCTCACCAACCGGCGCACCGACGACTACGGCGGCGACATCGCGCACCGTGCGCGCTATCCGCTGGAGGTGTTCGAAGCCATGCGCGCGGCCTGGCCGGCCGAGCGCCCGATGAGCGTGCGCATCTCGGCCCACGACTGGGCGCCCGGCGGCAATACCGACGACGACGCGGTCGCGATCGCGCGGCTGTTCAAGGCCGCGGGCTGCGACTTCATCGACGTGTCCTCGGGCCAGACCACGCGCGACGCCCAGCCCGTCTACGGCCGCATGTACCAGACACCTTTCGCGGACCGCATCCGCAACGAGGTCGGCATCGCGACCATCGCGGTGGGCGCGATCACCGACGCCGACCAGGCCAACAGCATCATCGCGGCCGGCCGCGCCGACCTCTGCGCGGTCGCGCGCCCGCACCTGGCCGATCCGGCCTGGACGCTGCACGAGGCGGCCAAGCTGCAGAGCCGCCATGTCGAGTGGCCGAAGCAATACACCGCGGGCCGCGACCAGATGTACCGCGAGATCGCCAAGCAGCAGGCCCTGGCCGCCGGCCCGGCCGCGCTGCAGGCCGAAGAGGAGCGCTGAATGGACCTCGAAGCCCGCGCCCACAGCGAACACCCCGACGAGCTGCGGCTCTGGCTGCGGCTTTTGACCTGCACCCAGCTGATCGAGAAGGAAGTGCGCAACGGCCTGCGCGAGCAGTTCGCCACCACGCTGCCGCGCTTCGATTTGATGTCGCAGCTCGAACGCTCGCCCGAGGGGCTGAAGATGAACGAGCTGTCGCGCCGCATGATGGTCACGGGCGGCAACGTGACCGGCATCACCGACCAGCTGGTGGCCGAGGAACTGGTCGAGCGCGTCAACGTCGAGGGCGACCGTCGCGCCTGGCGCGTGCGCCTCACGACGCGCGGCCGCGCGCTGTTCAACGAGATGGCGCACCAGCACGAAGCCTGGATCGTCGAGGCCTTCGCCGGCCTCGCGCCCAAGGAGATCACCCAGCTGCACAAGCTGCTCGGCAAGGTCAAGCAGCACACCCACCCCCAGACGAACACAGAGACGGAGACCGAATGAAGCACTACATCGGCGCGGGCAATCCCATGCATGCGCAATTCGAGGCCAAGGCCGGCTACCAGGCCACGCACTTCCAGTGGAGCTATGAAGACGGCGTGGGCACCGTCACGCTCAACCGGCCCGAGCGCAAGAACCCGCTGACCTTCCAGTCGTACGCCGAACTGCGCGACCTGTTCCGCGCGCTGCACTACGCGACCGACGTCAAGGCCATCGTCGTGACCGGTGCCGGCGGCAATTTCTGCTCGGGCGGCGACGTGCACGAGATCATCGGCCCACTCACCCAGATGAGCATGCCCGAGATGCTCGAGTTCACACGCATGACCGGCGACCTGGTGAAGGCGATCCGCCAGTGCCCGCAACCCATCATCGGCGCCATCGACGGCATCTGCGCCGGTGCCGGCGCGATGATCGCGCTGGCCTGCGACATCCGCTACGGCACGCCCGCCACGCGCACCGCCTTCCTGTTCACGCGCGTCGGCCTGGCGGGCGCGGACATGGGCGCCTGCGCGCTGCTGCCGCGCATGATCGGCCAGGGCCGCGCGTCGGAACTGCTGTTCAGCGGCCGCGCGATGACCGCCGACGAAGGCCTGGCCTGGGGCTTCTTCAACGCGCTGCATGCGAGCGACGCGGTGCTGGCCGCGGCCACGAAGATGGCACGCGATCTCGCGGCCGGCCCGACCTTCGCGCACGGCATGACCAAGACCATGCTGTCGCAGGAATGGTCGATGACCATCGAGCAGGCGATCGAAGCCGAAGCGCAGGCCCAGGCCATCTGCATGCAGACGGCCGACTTCACCCGCGCCTACGAAGCTTTTGCCGCCAAGCAGAAGCCGGTCTTCGGCGGAGACTGACACCATGTCCGCCTCCAAGGTCGATCCCTCGACGGCGCACCTGGCGCTGCCCTTCTTCGATGACGCGCACCGCGAACTCGCGCGCGGCCTGCTGCCCTGGGCCGCCGCGCAGGACGTGGACGAACGCGACGACCGCGCGGCCTGCCGCGACTGGGTCCGGCGCCTGGGCGATGGCGGCTGGCTGCGCTACTGCGTGCCCGCGGCCTTCGGCGGTGCGCTCGAGCGCCTCGACTCGCGCGCGCTGGTTCTGCTGCGCGAGACGCTGGCCTTCCACTCGCCGCTGGCCGACTTCGCCTTCGCGATGCAGGGCCTGGGCAGCGGCGCGATCACGCTCGCGGGCAACGCGGCGCAGCAGTCCGATTACCTGAGCGCGGTCGCGCGCGGCGACAGGATCGCGGCCTTCGCGCTGAGCGAGCCCGAGGCCGGCTCCGACGTGGGCGCGATGGCGATGCAGGCCGTCGACACCGGCAGCGGCTGGCGGCTCGACGGCGCCAAGACCTGGATCAGCAACGGCGGCATCGCCGACTTCTACGTGGTGTTCGCCAAGACCGACCCCAGCGGCGGCACGCGCGGCATCACGGCCTTCATCGTCGATGCCGATGCCAAGGGCCTCGACACCAGCGAGCACATCCAGGTGATGGCACCACATCCGCTCGCCACGCTGCGCTTTGGTGCCTGCGAGGTGCCGCACGGTGCACAGCTGGGCGATCTGCATGGCGGCTTCAAGCTCGCGATGCGCACGCTCGACATCTTCCGCGCCTCGGTGGCCGCGGCCGCGCTGGGCATGGCGCGCCGCGCCTTGAGCGAAGCCATTGCGCATGCGAAGTCGCGCCGCATGTTCGGCCAGACGCTGGCCGACTTCCAGCTCACGCAGGCCAAGCTGGGCGACATGGCGGCGCTGGTCGACAGCGCCGCGCTGCTCACCTACCGCGCGGCCTGGATGCGCGACGAAGGCGAGCGCACCGGCAAGCCCTTCGGCGACTACACCGCAGCCGCGGCGATGGCCAAGATGTGCGCCACCGAGAACGCGCAGCGCGTGATCGACATGGCGCTGCAACTGCACGGCGGCAGCGGCGTGCAAGTGGGCACGAAAGTTGAGAGTCTCTACCGTGACATCCGCGCGCTGCGCATCTACGAAGGCGCGACGGAGGTCCAGCAACTGATCATCGGCAAATCCGTCCTGCGGGAGTAGACATCTTGAGCGCACAAATCGACCGTTTCGTCCACGATGGACTTCCGCCCGCGGATCAGCTGCCGGTCTTCCGGTACGACCTGCCGGAACTGCAACTGCCCGACCAGTTGAACCTGGTCGAGGAACTGCTGGACAAGGCCGCGGCCAAGGGCTTCGCCGACCGGCCGATGCTGCGCTCTCCCACCCGCACCTTGAGCTATGCGCAGGCGGCCGTCGAAGTCAACCGCATCGCGCAGGTGCTGACCGAAGACCTGGGCCTGGTGCCCGGCAACCGCGTGCTGCTGCGCGGCGGCAACTCGATCCCGATGGCGCTGGCCTGGCTCGCGGTGGTCAAGGCGGGCCTGATCGCGGTCGCGACCATGCCGCTGCTGCGTGCGCGCGAACTCGGCGACATCCTCGACAAGGCCAGGCCCACGGTCGCGCTGTGCGAGGCTCGGTTGCTCGACGACATGCAGGTCGCACAGAAGGCGAACCCGGTGTTGAAGACGATCGTGGCCTTCAAGTCGGAGGCCCCCGATGCGCTCGAGGCGCTGGCCGCGAAGAAGCGCGGCGTATTCGCCGCCTGCCCCACGGCATCGGACGACATCGCGCTGCTGGCCTTCACCTCGGGCACCACCGGCAAGCCCAAGGCGCCGGCCACCACGCACCGCGACGTGCTCGCGATGTGCGAGACCTGGCCGCGCCATGTGCTCAAGGCCCGGCCCGAGGACATCGTGATGGGCTCGCCGCCCCTGGCCTTCACCTTCGGCCTGGGCGGCCTCCTGATCTATCCGATGTGGGCCGGCTCCTCTGTCTACTACCCGGACATCCCGTACACGCCCGAAGGCATGGTCAAGCTGATCAACGAGACCGGCGCCACCATCGTCTACACCGCGCCCACCTTCTACCGTCAGATGGCGCCCTTCGCCAAGCAGCTCGGCACGCCCACGCTGCGCATCACCGTGAGCGCGGGCGAGGCATTGCCCGATGCCACGCGCCAGCTCTGGAAGGACGCCACCGGCATCGAGATGCTCGACGGCATCGGCGGCACCGAGGTGTTCCACATCTACATCTCGGCCGCCGGCGCCGACGTGCGGCGCGGCGCCGTGGGCAAGGCCGTGCCCGGCTTCACCGCCAAGGTGGTGGACGACGAAGGCCGCGAAGTGCCGCGCGGCACCGTCGGCAAGCTGGCCATCCAGGGCCCGGTGGGCTGCCGCTATTTCGACGACCCGCGCCAGGCCAAGTACGTCAAGGACGGCTGGAACTACCCGGGCGATGCCTTCCGCCAGGACGAGGACGGCTATTTCTTCTACCAGGCACGCGACGACGACATGATCATCACCGCCGGCTACAACGTCGGCGGCCCCGAGGTCGAGGACGCGCTGCTGCAGCACCCGGCCGTGGCCGAGTGCGGCGTGGTCGGCAAGCCCGACGAGGACCGCGGCATGATCGTCAAGGCCTTCTGCGTGCTCAAGCCCGGCTTCACCGGCGACGCCACGCTGTGCAAGGCGCTGCAGGACCACGTCAAGGCCGCCATCGCGCCCTACAAGTACCCGCGCGAGATCGAATTCGTCGAGGTGCTGCCCCGCACCGAGACCGGCAAGCTCCAACGCTTCAAACTGAGACAGAACACATGATGAACAAGCTACTGCAACCACCGGGCTGGCTGCCGCCCAAGGGCTACGCCAACGGCATCGCCGCGCGCGGCACGCAGATCTTCGTCGGCGGCCAGATCGGCTGGAACGGGCAGCAGCAGTTCGAGACCGACGACTTCATCGCCCAATGCGGCCAGGCGCTACGCAACATCGCCGAGGTGCTGCGCGAGGCCGGCGCCGGGCCGGAGCACATGGTGCGGATGACCTGGTACATCACCGACCGCGACGAATACAACGCGCGCCTGGCCGAACTCGGCCCGGTCTATCGGGACGCCATGGGGCGCAACTTTCCGGCGATGAC
>Ga0182008_10001407_pt1 | contig 16173 bp, 12 predicted proteins | sample Sormic07211129_1_FD_120482 | JGI IMG/M metagenome (GOLD analysis project Ga0182008, IMG submission 120482) | Rhizosphere microbial communities from Sorghum bicolor, Mead, Nebraska, USA - 072115-129_1 metaG | ecosystem: Host-associated > Plants > Roots > Rhizosphere | place: USA: Nebraska...
AACCCAAACAGCCCAAAAGTGGTGATTGATGTAAACGGCCGGGCCATGTATTTTAGCCGCAGTCCGATTCCCTTTATCAGAAATGGCGAACCGGGTGTATGGGCAGAAAAGCACCAGTTTTATCAGCATATTGGTATTTACGGTTACCGCACGGAAGCCTTAAAAGCCATAACGAAATTACCGCCCTCGTCGTTAGAAGTTGCCGAAAGCCTGGAGCAATTACGCTGGATTGAAAACGGATTTTATATCCAAACCAAAGTAACCGATTTGGAAACCGTTGCCATAGATACACCTGAGGATTTATTGAAGTTAAATAACTTATTGGAGGCCCTTAAGCGCGAGTAAGGTTTATTTGTTCATTGGTTCATTAGTCATTAGTTTATTTGTCCTTAGTTCATGGCAAGTGCTCATGATTTAAGATCAATCTTCCCCGGACTTCAAACTTCTTACTGCGGACTACCGACTCCGGACTACCGACTTCTGACTACCGACTCCAGACTATTTTACCACCAGCTCCATCTGAATATTACATCTCGCATACGGTGTTGGCTTACCTGCTACTTTTTGGAATCCAAGCTTATGGTAAAGATTGATGGCCGGTTTTAAAATGGTATTGCTTTCCAGGTAAATTTTAGTTGCACCTAATGATTTTGCTTTTTCAATGATGGCATTTGCCAACAGAAATCCCACATTTTTCCCTGTGCCTTGGGCGAAACGGCCATTTTTGCCAGTTCAAAATCATACTCCCCGTCATTCATCTTAATTAACGCACAAACGCCTAATGGCTCATCTTCATAACGTGCAACCAATATAAGACCTCCTTTGTCTAAAATATAACCCTGAGGATCATCCAAAGCTTTATTATCAGATTCTTCCATGGTAAAATACTTCGAAATCCACTCCACATTTAATGACCTGAATACGCCCTGGTATTCGGGCAGATAATCTACAATTTCAACCTTTAAACTATCTCTTTCTTTTTTCTTTTCCATTACCCTTCTCAATAAAGTCTTTTGCTCCAGTAAAAATTCCCACTCTCCTATTGCCTCCCAAAGTTTATGCTGCGCTTGTGCCGAAATCTCTTCAATGGCAGCGTTTACATCTACAAGCTGATCCTTAATTTTTTCTGCAATCTGTGCACCTTTTTTCGTCAGGCTTATTACATTTCTGCGTCCGTCGGTTTTGTCTTTACTTTCCTTAACATACCCTTTTTTCAGCATTTCACTAATAATTTTACTGACTGAGGGATGAGAATGTCCAATGGCTTTAGCCAGTTCCGTAATCGTCTTTTCTCTTTCCCTGGTTAAAGCGTAAAATACAGGAAACCATTTGGGTTGCATATCTATATCATACAATTTATAAATCTGTGCGGCGTCTTCGGTTACCTTGTCGGTTAACATTCTTAACCTGCTGCCAAGCGCTACCTTTCCTATTTCTTCAAAAAAATTCATAAAAAATTAATTACGTAATCAGTTACGCAAATATAAAAATTGAGTTGGTTTTTCCACAACTTAAATTGTCTGATACTAATATTTGAGTATTTTCGTATAATGATGAAAATCAAAACGCTCTTATGTATATTCATTTTAGGTGTACACTGTTGCTTTGCGCAAAATGATACGCACCTACTAATCAAAACCAATGTGATTAATTTAGTTGCCAAACGGCCTACAATAGCTGTGGAGAAGATTTTTTCAAACCTGTATGGCTTAGAACTGGCCTATAGCGCCGGCGAGCTTAAAAACTTAGGCCATCTGGACTATAAGCGTTACGATGGTTTCTTGCTGCGTGCAAAGAAATATCTCCAACCGATAAAGAAAAAAGAAGCCAATGCTTTCTATGGCGCGTATTTCGGAAACCTGAACAAAAGAATCATCTCGCATAGTACGATAGATAATACTGGCTTTTTTAGCTGGGGTAATAACCGTGATTTCAAAGCAAATTCTATACGATACGGCGGAACATTTGGCGTATCGTTTATTCCTGCAAAACATTTTCTTTTAGAAGGACTATCGGGTATGGGCTATGGAGATTATTATCATGTTCAAAATAATTTACAAAATAAGCTGCCTGGTGGTTACTTTGACTTTCAGCTATGGCTATCTATCGGTTATTCTTTCTAAAGATTTAACATGACGAAAAAGGAGTGCGAACTAAACAGAAATTTTGTAGTTTTGGGTATGAGAAATATGCCGTTCTTGGTTACAATCTGTTTATTGGCATTAGTGGCCTGCAACTCCAAAAGTAAAAAGGAAAGTAATGCGATTGAGTTTAAAAATGTTAACCAAAGTGTAGCCAAATCATTTTCCGATTTAAAAACACCCGATACTTTTAAAATAGAACTTACCGGCAGAAAACCAGCGGAGATGGTGTTAAATTTCACGATAAAAAATGCAGCTGGAAAAGAAATTTACAACACAAAAATAAAAGGCACCGAATTGCTGGGCAACACCGATCCAAACATCGATCTTTCCAAAGAGCAAGACCAGGTCATTTTCCTTAAAACCATTGCTGATGATTTTTTTAGCGACGATAATTTTCTGGAACCTGCAGTAATGCCAGAAGATAAAGCTGACAAGTATACCCCTGACAAAACGCTTTATGAAGAATTAAAAAAATCTGGCTTAAATGGCTTTAAATATCGCCTGGGGAAAGAAAATAACATCTATATCGCCTGGAGCGAAAAGGAAAAAAAAGTGAAGGTTTACTATAATTGTTGCTAAATAATAGAAGCTTAGAAATTAGAAATGAAAAGCTGTGGATTATTGCAAATCGATTCAGATAAATTCTCATAAATGGTTATTGGATCGGTAATTCCGCTTACAAAAGATCGGTTGGTAAACATTAGTCGGATATTGGATTTAAATCAAAAATCAATATTATTTGGTCAGATCCTATTGATCAGAAAATCACATCAGAACAAAACCGAATATAAGTTGATGATGAAAGTCAATTCTTTGAAAAAATATTGCAGGTATTTTTATTAAACTAATCGAATAGTTGTATTTTCACACAACTAAACCAAACAACTATTTATCAACGTTTTCCCTGTACATGTTTAAAAACCTCTTTGCCGTTTTTATCTTTTCGGTATTATTTCTTCCTGCCTTGGCGCAAAAGGCCAGTATTAAAGGTATTGTTGTCGACACTGTCGAAAAAAGGAAACTTTCAAACAGTTCGATAATGCTCATTAACAATAAAGATTCCATTTTGGTTAAGGATGTGAGGGCAAAAGCTAATGGCGAATTTGAACTGTCAAATTTAAACAAAGGCATTTATACTTTAGTCATCACCTACCCTAAAATGGCCGACTATATCAGAGATATCCGATTGGCAGATTCATCAAAATTTAATTTAGGGCTTATTGCAATGGATAGTAAAGCCACACTTTTGAATGAAGTGACAATTAAGGCGCAAAAACAAGCCATCAGCATGAAAGGCGATACAATAACCTATCAGGCAGATAGTTTCGCTGTAAAACCGCATGCCAGTTTACAGGACCTGTTAAGGCGCTTGCCGGGAATCGAGGTCGATAAAAATGGCGCAATAAAAGCAGGAGGAAAAGATGTAAATACCTTACTGGTTGATGGCGAAGAATTTTTTGGCGACGATCCCCTGTTGGCTTCAAAATACCTGAAGGCCAATGCAGTAAACGAAGTAGAGGTGTATGATAAAAAGAGTAAAAGCGAAGAACTAACGGGCATTAAGGAAGAAGATTCCAAAGAAAAGGTGATCAACGTGAAGCTGAAGGAGAATGCAAAAAATGGCTACATCAGCACTACAGAAGCGAGCAGCGACCTGAACAAATACCGAAACGTGGGTGCCATGGCGGGAGTTTATAAAGGGAAGATGAAAGTGGCCGCTTTCGGTTTCAACAACAACATCAGTACCGAATCCAAAACCAATAATGCCATGAGCCGCCTGAAGGGTGATGAATATGATGTGATTGAGGTTGGTGATGATGGCAGCACCGTCATGATCAGTTATGGCAATAACGAAGATGAAGATTTCAGAGCGGGGGGCGGAATCCCGAACATCACTACTTATGGCGGTCACTTCTCAAATAAATGGAAAGATAACAAAGTGGGTATGAAGCTGAATTTTAAAGGTGCTGATAACAGTTCTTTTAACGAAAGCACCAGTCGTAATGAATCGCTGATTCCAAATGGTACCACCTTTTTAAGCCAGAGCGCAGGCCGGGAAGAAAACCGCACAACCGGGCAAAGCCTGCGCGGAAGTGTAGATTTAAAGCTGGATTCACTATCGACCCTGAAGATTTCTTTTGGCGGGCGCCAGCAACGCAATTCTGCCAGCAGTTTCGGCAGTAGCGAAACGAAAAACGGACGGGGTATTATGGTGAATAGCAACAACCAAAATGAAGAGGCTAACGGCCAAAGTGAAGCCTTTAACGGTAATATTGGCTATGTGAAGAAATTCAAAACCAAAGGGCGGATTTTAATGGTAGACCTCCAGCCTGAAAATAACCGGAATAATAACGAACGGAATAGCCTGAATCAAACCAATCTTTTCGATTCTACCGGTGTGGCGCTAAGCCCTGATCGCCGGAATTACCTGAATGATGACCAGGCCACTAAAACATCACTGGCTTCTCGGATTTCCTATACCGAGCCCCTCAGCAAAAGACTTTCGTTACAGGCGGGATATAGTTTTAAAACGATTCGTTCCAGCAGTAAGCGCTATACCTATAACCAGGACCTGGGCCGACAAAAGATTGACTCGTTAAGTAACTTTTTCAAATTCAACAATTTCTCCAATGTGGGGAACGCAGTATTACAATATAAAGCTAAAAAATTTACGTTACGGGGCGGAACCCAGGCCATTCAAACGACCTTCCACCTGGATGATATCGACCGTAACCGTCAGGTGAGTTGTTCGTATATCAACTGGGCACCCGAAACGAGCCTGAGTTATAAGCTGGGCAGAAGCGGCAGTATTTCGGTGGGTTACAATGGCCGTACAGATCAGCCTGATATTGAGCAGCTGCAACCTTTAAGGCAAGTGAACAGTCCGTTGTACCAATTAATCGGTAACCCGAATCTGAGGCCATCATTCAACAACAACTTTAACCTGAACATCAATACTTACCAGCAGAAATCTGAAATTTATGCCTATAGCTACGCGGGATATAACTTCGTACAAAATGCGGTGTCGTCCAGTACAACCGTCGATCAGTATAACAAAACGGTGACCACTTTTGTCAACCTCAATGGTGGGAAAAGCCTTTATGCCGGAGGAAGTATCGGAAAAAGTTTCAGCAAGATCCACCTGAATACGAATATGGGTTTCAATTATAATTTTAATCAGGACGTTTCGATCCTGAATAAGGAATTGAATAAAACCAACCGGAGCAGCATGACCTTAAGGCCAAGGGTGAGTATCTATCATGATAAGTTCAGCCTGGAGTACAACGTTTCGCTAAACTTTTCCAGAAGCCGTTCTACTATCGGTACGGTAAATGATGGTAAAAACTTCCGTCATGATCATGAAATATCAGGGAACATCAATCTCCCCTATCATACAGAATTCAATACATCCATGTCCCTGTCTTACCAGCCGGCTAATGCTTCGTTTACCCGCCCGGTAAACATTGCCATCTGGAACGCCTATCTGTCTAAAAGGATGCTTAAGGCCGAAGAAATGGAGATCAAAGTTTCAATTTCCGATATTTTGGGCCAAAGGGTTGGTTACAACCGTTATGTAAATGGGAACAGTGTAGGCGAAAGTACTTACAGCTTTATTCCGAGATATGTATTAATCGGCGTGGTTTATAATTTAAATGGCAATTTTATTAAAAATGAAAAAAAATAGTATCAGATTTTTTTGCCTGATCTTTAGCATGTGGCTAGGCCTTCAATTGGCTGTCGCACAAACGGTATTCATCAGAAGTGCTAAAATTACATTCGAAAAAAAGGTGAACATTAAAGAGCAACTTGCCAATAACGAATGGCTGAATGATGAGGCCAAAGAAAAAATGGGTAAATACCGTACCACGAACTGGGAATACAGTTTTAATGACAGCACCTCGATTTACCGGGCTAAACCAAAGGAAAGTTTAGGCGATAATGCCTTCTTCTTCAGCTCTGACAATACCGATGAGCTGTTTACAGATTTTGCGAAAAGCAACCGTATGAAAAGAAAAAGTATCATGGGCAGCGATTTTATTCTGAAAGATAGTATCCCGCACCTGAAGTGGAAAATCATGCACGACCTGCGTAAAATTGCCGGTTACGAATGCAGAAAAGCTATCGCCATGATCAATGATACGGTTACAGTAGTCGCTTTTTATACCGATGAGATTTTATTGAAAGGTGGCCCTGAGGGCTTTACCGGTTTACCGGGAATGATATTGGGTTTAGCCATACCGCGGTACAATACCACATGGTTTGCCACGAAGATAGAAGCTAAAAATGCTGACATCTTAAACATCTCAGCTCCGGTAAAGGGAAAGCGAACTGATACGGAGAAAGATTTCAAAAGAATGCTCGACCTTTATACGCGTTACGATGATAAAAAGAATCCCAGAAAGATGGAAGATATTAAAAAGGAGCTGTATTCATTATTTCTTTAACCGGAATTTTTCTTAAAACAGTCAATATCAGCGCTATAATACAATTAAAAAATATTGCTTTTAGTATCTGAACGGGCGATAATTTTTTGTACCTTTGTATCCCGTACAAAAACAATTAAACAGGCTCAAAAAGCTTGTTTAATATCACAAATTATCAATCATGACAAAGTATATTTTTGTTACGGGCGGTGTAACTTCCTCTTTGGGTAAGGGCATCATTTCCGCATCTTTAGCTAAACTTTTACAGGCACGTGGCTACCGTGTAACCATTCAGAAATTCGATCCGTACATTAATATCGATCCAGGAACATTGAACCCTTACGAACATGGCGAATGCTTTGTGACTGAAGATGGTGCAGAAACCGACCTGGATCTTGGTCATTACGAGCGTTTCCTTAACGTACCAACATCACAGGCCAACAACATCACTACCGGCCGTATTTACCAAAATGTGATTAGCAAAGAGCGCAAAGGCGAATATCTGGGCAAAACAGTACAGGTTGTTCCACATATTACCGATGAGATTAAACGCAATATGCGCATTCTGGGCGAAAGTGGCGAATACGATATCGTGATTACTGAGCTGGGTGGTACAGTTGGTGATATTGAGTCGTTACCATTTATTGAAGCTGTTCGTCAGTTTAAATGGGAAGAAGGCAGTACAAATGCCATTGTAATCCACCTAACACTGGTACCTTATTTAGCCGCTGCCGGTGAATTGAAAACCAAACCTACACAACACTCGGTTAAAGCATTATTAGAGTATGGTATACAACCGGATATATTGGTTTGCCGTACCGAGCACCACTTAGGTGCCGACCTAAGAAAAAAAATCGCGTTATTCTGTAACGTTAATATCAATGCAGTAGTCGAATCGATGGATGCATCTACAATTTATGATGTGCCATTATTGATGTTAAAAGAACAACTGGATAAAACGGTTTTATCGAAATTAAAACTGCCTACCAAAAACGATCCGGATATGGAGAGCTGGAAAGATTTCCTGGGCCGTTTAAAAAATCCTACAGCTGAAGTAAAAATCGGCTTAATTGGTAAATATGTAGAGTTGCCAGATGCTTACAAATCTATTATCGAATCTTTTGTACACGCGGGTTCTAAAAATGAATGTAAAGTAAGGGTAGAATATATCCATTCTGAAGGTATTTTCCCTGATAACGTAAAAGAGAAATTGGGTCATTTACAAGGTGTTTTAGTGGCACCAGGTTTTGGTAGCCGTGGTATTGAAGGTAAAATTGACGCCATAAAATATGTTCGTGAAAACAATGTACCTTTCTTCGGAATTTGCCTCGGCATGCAATGTGCGGTTATCGAGTTTGGCCGTAATGTTTTAGGTTTAAAAGATGCACACACCACAGAAATTGAAGAAAATGCTGCAAATCCGGTAATCAATATGATGGAAGAGCAGAAAAAAATAACCAACAAAGGTGGCACCATGCGTTTGGGATCTTATCCATGCGATATTAAAAAAGGTACAAAAGCTTTTTCTATTTATGGTAAATCGCATATCAACGAGCGCCATCGTCACCGCTACGAATTTAATAATGCCTATCTAAAACAGTACGAAGAGGCAGGGATGACTGCATCAGGTATGAATCCTCAAACCAATTTAGTTGAAATTGTAGAGCTTAAAAACCACCCGTTTTTCGTTGGCGGACAGTTTCACCCAGAATTAAAATCAACAGTTGCTAATCCTCACCCACTTTTTGTTAAATTTGTCGCCGCTGCAATGGAGTTTGCGAAAAAGAAAACGAATTAAAAGCAGTACATACATAAATAATGGATAGAAATACCTTCACAGGACTGTTCCTGATCATGATCATTTTGGCAGGATCATTCTACTTTTTGAAGCCAAATGAGGCCGAAATAAAAAAAGCCAAAGAAACAGAGCGTTTAGATTCTTTGAAAAAAGCCGGTATTACACCTGCACAAAAAGACACCACCAAAACAGCTGCAATCGCTAATCCAGCTTTAGATTCTGCGGCCTTAAAAGGTCCTTTTGGTACTGCCATAAGCGGCACTGAAGCAAATACTGTTCTGGAAAACGAAAATTTATTAATTACTTTAAGTAATAAAGGCGGTAAAATTACGTCGGTTGAGATTAAAGGACAAAAAACCTTTACCGGTAAACCGCTTATCTTATTTACAGGTAATGATACTAAATTCGGCTTAAATCTGAATGCCGCAGGTAAAGTAATTAACACAAACGATTTATACTTTACACCTACCAAAACGGGCAATACCGTTACCATGCGGGCCAATTATGGTGCTAATGCTTATGTAGAATATGTTTACGATTTAAAAGCATTGAGTAATAAAGTTGCTTTCAACATCAATTTAGTAGGCTTACAACAGGTAATTGCAGGTAATAGCATCGGTTTAAACTGGCAGACTACGCTGTTACAACAAGAAAAATCGATAGAAAGCGAACACCGTTACTCTGCACCTTATTATAAATATCTAGATGGTGATGTAAACCATTTAAGCGTTTCCAAAGATGAAAAAGAAGAATTATCGAAAGGTAAAATCCAGTGGTTCTCTTTCAAACAACACTTTTTCTCGGCTTCTTTAATCTCGAAACAGGCTTTCGAAAAAGGAAGTTTAGAAGTGAAAATTCCAACAACGCCAGGCCAGGTGAAATTTTATGATGCCAATATGCAATTGCCATATGCACATAGCGCCAACCAGGTTTATGAAATGGAATTCTATTTTGGAACCAACAAATTTTCTACTTTAAAAGCACAAGGTTACGACCTGGAGCAACAGGTTGATATGGGCTACTGGCCATTAAAATACATTAACCGCTTTATCGTATTACCGGTATTTAATTTCTTAAATAGCTTTGGGTGGAACTATGGTTTAATCATTCTGGTATTAACCATTTTGTTAAAAGTAGCCTTATCACCACTTACTTACAAGTCATATTTATCAATGGCTAAAATGCGTGTGTTGAAACCGGAAATGGACGAAATTAAAGCTAAAGTAGGCGAAGATAACCCTACATTGGTTCAACAGGAATATTTAAAATTGTATAAAAAAGCTGGTGTAAATCCGCTGGGTGGATGTTTGCCAATGGTATTACAGTTGCCTTTGGTTATGGCTTTCTTTTTCTTTTTCCCGAACTTGTTTGAGTTACGCGGAGAGAGTTTCCTTTGGATGAAAGATTTATCAACCTATGATGAGTTTATCAAATTTGGCGTAAAAATTCCTTTCATAGGCGATCACTTAAGTTTAATGTGTGTATTGATGACGATCTCTACCCTAATTATGACTTACTTCAATAACCAGGTTTCTGGTGCTACCGGGCAGATGAAATACATCGGCTACATTATGCCGATCATTTTCTTAGGTGTACTAAACAGCTACCCTGCCGGATTAAACTATTATTATTTCTTAGCCAACTTAATGACTTTCGGACAACAGTTCCTGATCCGTAAAATGGTTGACGATGATAAAATCCATGCCTTAATTCAACAGAATAAAGCCAGACCGGTTGATGAGAAAAAGAAAAAATCTAAATTCCAACAGCGTTTAGATGACTATATGCGTCAGCAGCAACAAGCTAAAAAGTAATTTAGTGCCAATAGAACAAAACCCCCGATTGCTTGAAGTAGTCGGGGGTTTTTAGTTTAAAGGGCATGGAGCAATCTGCGTGAGGTATAGTGTAAAATAGAAAATCGCCATCCAGACTTCGTTGCATGCTGCTCGAAATGATGGTATGTAAGCGGGTTTTATGTTTTTCAGATCATCACAATAAAACCCTTATTATTGTAATATTTGGCATACAAGTTTCTTAATAAGCCAAAAAAATCCAATTTTAGAGGATTAAACCTCAACAAATTAATTTATTTAAAATGCAAAAGAGACTAACTATTATTCTGTTTTTCGTTGTTAGCATTGCCTATGCACAAAAGAAACCTTTAAATCATTCGGTATACGATACCTGGGAATCAATAGGAACGACGCAACTATCAAATAATGGTCAATGGGCAATGTATAGTATCCTACAACAAGAAGGAGATGCACAATTGTACCTAACAAATATTAAAACAAACAATAAGATCAATATCCCACGGGGGATGAATGCGCAATTTAGCAACGATTCCAAATTCGCAGTTTTTAACATCCGCCCGCTGAATAAAGATTTGCGCCAGGCTAAAATCAAAAAGAAAAAACCAGATGAATTACCAAAAGATTCATTGGGTATCGCCAATCTTACAAGCAGCGCAATTATCAAAGTTCCAAGAGTAAAATCTTTCAAATTTCCGGAAGATGGTGCTGGTGTATTGGCCTATTTAACTGAAAAGCCTGATACAGCACGCAAAACCGTGAAAGCGGCTGAAAAAAAAGATGGTGAAACTGATTTTGCTGACGATGAACCTGCCGGAAAAGCAAAAACAGAGGAAGGCACAGACCTTGTAGTCAAAAACCTGATCACAGGAACAGACAAGACCTTTAAATTCGTTACTGATTATTATTTCAGTAAAGATGGTAAACAGTTGGTTTTTGCTTGCAGCGGGTCTAAAAAAGATAAAATGGCTCCGCAGGGTGTCTTCTTACTGCTTACGGAGAAAGGCATCTTAAAAACACTTATTAAAGGCAAGGGAAGTTTCAAAAATTTCACTTTTGACGATGAAAGTGAACATGTAGCTTTCGTAGGTGAACAGAGTCCGGAAAAACAGGAAATAAAAAATTACAATATCTATTACAACTCTTTAACCATAGATACCGCCCAAATTCTGGTTGATTTTGATATGCCGGGGCTACCTGAAAAATGGTCGGTTAACGGTGATGGCAAAATTACTTTTAGTAAAGATGGTAAGAAGTTATTTTTCGGCATATCCCCTATCAAAAAGCCAAAAGATACCACGATAGTAGATTTTGAAGTGGCTAAAGTTGATGTCTGGAATTATAAAGACGATTATTTGCAGCCTATGCAACTTAAAAATGCCGAGAGGGACAGCAAAAAGAGTTATTTATCAGTAATTGATGTTTATAGTAGTGATCCAAAAGTAATCCCGCTGACAGATACCAAATTACCTGAGGCGAATATCATAGCCGAAGGTGAAGCGGAACAGGTTTTGGCTTCTACCGATTACGGACGGCGGATCGAATCGCAATGGAGCGGTTCAACTTCAAAAGATTACTTTCTTGTTGATACTAAAAATGGCCAGAGAAAAAAGATCATTGAAAATCTTAACGGTTATGCGCTGGCTTCGCCTGCAGGAAACTACATTCTCTATTTCGACAGAAAACTGGGCAGCTGGAATACCTACAACATCAACACGGGAAAGGTTACCGTTTTAACAGCAGGTTTAACTGAAAAATTTGTTGATGAAGAAAACGACGTACCCGATTTACCTTCTGCATATGGCCTAGCCACCTGGACTGAAGGCGATAAAGCTGTTCTCATTAACGATAAATATGACATCTGGTCCTTCTCACCCGATGGAAAATCAGCACCCAAAAACATCACTGCCGGTTTTGGAAGAGCAAACAACATTACTTTCCGTTACGAAAACGTACAGGCAGACAGAACAGAAAGAAACGTCAAAAAATTTGTTAAGGCAAACGAATTGGTTTGGTTATCTGCTTTTAATAATCTTACTAAGGAAAATGGTTTTTACCGTACTAATATAGGCGCTGCCAAAGCACCTGAGCTAGTTGTAATGGCAAAATTTAAATATTCTAACCTGACAAAAGCTAAAGATGCGGATATTTATATCTACGATAAAGCCAATTACGTAGAATCGCCAAATGTTTACCTTACTACCGATTTCAAAACCGAAACCAAATTAAGCAATACCAACCCTCAACAAAAAGACTACAACTGGGGTACTGCAGAATTGGTAAAATGGACCACGCCAAAGGGATATCAGGCTGAAGGTATTCTGTATAAACCGGAAAATTTTGATCCAAATAAGAAATATCCGATGATCGCGTATTTCTACGAAAAATTAACGGATGGTTTATACACCTATCAGGCGCCTGCCCCTACTCCGTCCCGCTTAAATATTTCCTACTTCGTTAGTAATGGCTACCTGGTTTTCGCACCTGATATCAGTTATGAAACCGGGCATCCGGGAAAATCGGCAGTTGAATATATCAATTCAGGTGTAGAAAGCCTGAAAAAAAATAGTTGGGTAGATGGCAATAAAATTGGTATTCAAGGTCAAAGCTGGGGCGGTTATCAGGTGGCTTACCTCATTACTCAAAACAATATGTATGCGGCTGCCTGGGCAGGTGCGCCAGTTGTCAACATGACCTCTGCCTATGGCGGGATCCGTTGGGAAACCGGTATGAACCGTCAGTTCCAGTACGAGAAAACGCAAAGCCGCATTGGTGCAACACTTTGGGAAAAACCAGAATTGTATATCGAAATCTCTCCGCTATTTATGCTTCCGAAAGTAAATACGCCTGTCGTAATTATGGCCAACGATGCAGACGGGGCTGTGCCCTGGTACCAGGGTATTGAAATGTTTACCGCATTACGCCGTTTAGGGAAACCAGTTTGGATGCTCAACTATAACGGTGAGGCGCACAACCTGGTTCAACGCCAGAACCGTAAGGATATCCAGATCCGTGAACAACAATTCTTTGATTATTATTTAAAAGGTGCAAAAGCTCCGGCCTGGATGACAAGCGGAATCCCGGCTACAGAAAAAGGAAAAACCTGGGGTTTTGAATTAACAGATGATAAGCCTTAGTTAGTCCGAAGTCGGAAGTCTTTAGTCCATAGTTTGATAGTGCTTGCTATTAGCTATGGACTTTTTATTGATGAGTAATATACTCCGGTACTTTAATGCTAAAGCTTTCCTTTGGTATCTTCTGACGTGTAATCGTAGCCCTGAACCGAGCTTTAGCGAGCTCACCGAAGGTAATGTATTTCAGGGTCTATTCAGCAAAAAAGATGCTGAAACAACTTCAGCATGATGATCATAAATAGAACAATGATTCTTATGAAATTTGGCTTAAAAAAACTATTTTCACGCATAAAATAAAAACCAAACAACCCTAATGGCATTAAGCAGAATCTGGTCGGCATTTATTATTGTAGCTATTGTGGTAGCCAGTATTAAATGTTTCTTTTTCGGACATAGCGATATCTTTAACTGGATGGTAATCGGTAAATCATCCGATCCTTTAAATCCTTTAAAATTAGATGGCATTATTGAGACCTGCTGGATTGCGGTTGACCTTTGTATTAAATTGGTAGGAACATTGGCTTTATTTATGGGGTTAATGAGCATTGCAGAAAAAGCAGGCGGTATCCGTTTATTATCAAGGATTATCGGCCCTTTTTTTTCTAAACTTTTTCCCGAAATTCCGAAAGGACACCCTTCTATGGGGCATATGATCATGAATTTTTCTGCCAATTTATTGGGTTTAGACAATGCGGCCACGCCATTTGGGATCAAAGCGATGGAAAGTTTGCAAGAGCTGAATCCCAATAAGGACGTAGCCAGCAATTCGCAGATTATGTTTTTATGCCTGCATGCTGCCGGTTTATGTTTAATTCCGGTGAGTGTAATTGCCATCAGGTCGTCTCAAAATGCACAAGATCCAACCGATGTTTTTATCCCTTGTTTAATTGTAACCTTTGTTGGTACCATGGCGGCCATGCTTATTGTATCCTTTAAACAGAAAATAAATCTGCTTCAACCCGCTATCATTACCTGGGTATTGAGCATTTCGGCCGTGGTGGGTTTGCTGGTTTGGTACGTGAGCAAACTAAATGCAGAAAGTATAAAATCATTTTCCGGTTTACTAAGCGGTGGAATAATTTTATTAATCTTTTTATTGATTGTATTGGGCGCATTATATAAAAAAATAGATGTTTTTGACGCATTTATTGATGGTGCAAAAGGTGGATTTGAAACTGCGTTGAAAATTATTCCCTACCTGGTGGGTATTTTGGTTGCGGTAAGCATGCTGAGGACCAGCGGAACTTTTGATGTGCTGATGAGCGGGATCAAAAACATGTTTCTATTTTTCGGCGCCGACACCAAATTTGTTGATGCATTACCTACAGCCTTAATCAGGCCTTTAAGTGGTGGCGCAGCCCGTGGGATGATGGTGAGCACCATGATTTCAAACGGACCCGATTCATTTGCGAGCAAACTATCCGGAGTTTTTCAAGGGGCATCTGATACTACATTTTACGTAGTTGCGGTTTACTTTGGTGCTGTTGGGATTAAAAATACGCGTTATGCAATCGGTTCGATGTTACTGGCTGATTTAGTTGGCGTATGTACAGCGATAGCACTCAGTTATATGTTTTTTGCTTAGCTTGGTTTATTGGTCACTGGTTCATTGGTCATTGGTGTATTGGTCATTGTTACATCAATCAGAACCAAACTTATTGAGCGGCTGAATTTTTTAGATCTTTCTTATCTTAAAGATTCTTCATTGCATTCAGAATGACAACAAAAAACAGTTGAGCGGACACCAAAAATCCCTGCCAGACATAGACGCTAGCAGGGATTTTTAAATCCGTCAAATTAATGACGGGACTTATACTTTCATCATCATAATGATGCGGTATCAGTAAGCAGTTTGAGGTGATATCCTATTGATGATTTCATCAATCGCATCTGGATCAATTACCGCATTTTTAGAAGCACACCATTTTTCTGTCTTGTTATCTAACCAGATACAGAACGAGTGGTAACCATCTAAAACTACAGCATAGGTTTCGTGAAAATCATCTTGAATACGCATGCAAAATCCCTTAAAAATTTTGCCTCTTACGTCAAATTGCAGGGTGGAATAATTTTCTAACATGGCTCATTATATTTTAGGTTAATTTACAACAATATATAATTGAGAATGTTTTGTTAACATGAAGGAATTAACAAGTTATTCTTAAGCGTTGTGCTTTAATTTAACCTATGTTTAACATGTTCGAATAACCTTTGGCAATCAGGCGTTTTTTCGATGGCAAGGATATTTCACATTGCAGATTTAAAATTGTGCGCCCTCTTTTCACAATTGAGGTTTCGGCAACAATTTCGTCTCCTTCACTTGCTGTGGCAAAATAATCGATGTAATTATTTACCGTCGTATATCTTTCATTTAATCCCATCGTAAAAACCGTTGCACCGATCAGGTCATCAATAATGCCTGCAGTTACGCCGCCATGCAAAATCTGATATGGATTGGTCATCTCTTTACGAATGGTATAGCGGCACACCAGTATTCCGTGCGCTGCTTCTACTAAAACAGGCGCCAGCCAGTTCATAAAGTTAGAAGGCGAATCAGTAATCACTTTACCAATCGATTGTCTTAAAAAATTTAGTCGCTGCTCGCTCAAAGAGGCTTCCATAACTATGGGTTTAATGTTTGCTGGTTTAGGTAAAGATAGGAAAAATGAGGCACAGTCACTAGAGTGAAGGGTTAATAACCTTTATGTGATTATTGCTGCAGGGTAACGCTGCAACCGGGGCTAAATAGTCAAAACTGTATTTCATTTGTGGGGTTGCAGGGTGCACAAAGCTTTGTTTCTAAGACTGATTTGATGATTTAACCATATAAGAAATATAAGAAGCATATAAGCTTATATTTAC
>Ga0182008_10001408_pt1 | contig 16172 bp, 4 predicted proteins | sample Sormic07211129_1_FD_120482 | JGI IMG/M metagenome (GOLD analysis project Ga0182008, IMG submission 120482) | Rhizosphere microbial communities from Sorghum bicolor, Mead, Nebraska, USA - 072115-129_1 metaG | ecosystem: Host-associated > Plants > Roots > Rhizosphere | place: USA: Nebraska...
AACCGCGTCAAGCGCCACCAGAAGGTCTACGCCACCCTGGGTGACCTGATGAGCGAATTTCATGCGCTGGCGCTGCACACCTACACGCCCGAAGAATGGGCGACCATCGACGCAGCGCCGGCCTCGCCGACCTGCGCCGGCGGGCACGCGTAAAAAGTGGCGGGCTTCAACCGGTACTCACCGGCTGGAGCCCGCATACGCCGCTACCGCCATTCCCCGTACAGGCTCCCTAGGCTCAGGTGACCATTGTGTCATTGGGGTCATGAGTCCATGTCTGCTTCACTGCATCGCAACACCCCCTCGCTGACGGCGTTCGACTCGCGTGGTCTGACGGTCCGCACCATTGCCTATCACCGTGCCACGGCCCAGGCGGCCCCTGCGCCGCGAGTGAGTCGTCGCGTCCACAGCGCCAGCGGTCTGGTGCTGGAACAGTGGGACCCGCGCCTGCATGCCTTGCGCCAGCGCGAACCACGCACCGTGCCCAATCAGCAGTTTGTCTACAGTCTGTCCGGCACGGTGGTGCGCCGACAGGACGTCGACGCCGGCCTGCGCCTGCTGCTGTCCGCGCCTGGCGGGCAGCTGGTGCAGGCCTGGGATGGGCGCGGTGCCCATCAGCGGCATGAATACGACACGCTGCAGCGCCCGGTGGCGGTCTACGAGCAGGCCGCATCGCAGGCGCAGCCGCGTTGCGTCGAGCGGTTGGTCTACGCGGCGCCGACGCCCGACCACCAGGCGCTCAACCGCAGCGGTCGCCTGGTGCGGCATGCCGATCCGGCCGGCACCCAGCTGTATGACGCCTATGGTATCGACGGACAAGTGCTGCGTCAGACTCGGCGCTTTCACGCGGGCGCTCTTGAGGTCGACTGGCCCCAGGCTGTCACCGAGCAGGACGCGCAGCTACAACCCGAGGCCTACACCACGCGCTGGCGATTCGACGCACTGGGCGCCACCCTGGAACAGATCGATGCCAAGGGCAACGGTCGGCAATTTCTGTATGGGGTCGATGGTCTGCTGCAAACCAGCAGCCTCAGCTTCAAGGGCGGCGCACAAAAAGCGCTGCTGCAACGCCACGTCTACAACGCCGCCGGCCAGGTGCAATCGGCGCTGCTGGGCAACGGCGTTCAACGCGAAGCGCACTACCGCGCCGAGAATGGTCGCCTGCAGCGGCTGACGGCGTATCGCACGGCGGCGCGGCGGACGGCCTTGCAGGACCTGCACTACGTCTACGACCCGGTGGGCAATGTGCTGGGCCTGCGTGATCAGGCGCAACCGACGCAATGGCGGCACAACACTCAAGTCGACGCGGTGAGCCGCTATACCTACGACTCGTTGTACCAGCTCACCCAAGCCACGGGCCGCGAAAGCGCGGCGGCCAGTGTCGGCCCGCACTTGCCGCCGCGCCTGACATTCGGTGCTACCGACGACGGCTTGTGGCGCACTTACACCCAACAGTACGCCTACGATGAAGGCGGCAACCTGACGCGGTTGCGGCATACGCCATCGAGCGGTGTCGGCTATACCCGCACGTTGCAGGTGGCGGCCGACAGCAATCGCGCCGTGGCTGGCGACAGGCCCACACAGGGATTCGATGCCAACGGCAACCAGCAGGAACTGGCCCAGGGGCAGGCGATGCAGTGGAATGTGCGCAATCAGTTGGCCGGGGTCACGCAGGTAGCGCGCGAGGATGGGCCGGCCGACGACGAAGTCTACGTTTACGCCAGTGACGGCCAGCGCGCGCTCAAGCTCAGTCGACAGCAGGTCGGCGGGCAGCGCCGCACGACGCGGGTGTATTACCTGCCGGGACTGGAGATCCGCCAGAGCGCGCAGCGCCATCTGAATGTGGTGCGCCTTGAGCTGGCGCTGTGCACGGTCGAGGTTCTGCAATGGGAACACGGGCGCGAGCCGGGGGACCGTCATGAGGCGCTGCGTTTTTGCCTGGCCGACCATCAGTCCAGCCACAGCCTGGAGCTGGATGAGCAGGCACAAGTGCTCAGCCAGGAGAGCTACTTTCCCTACGGCGGCACCGCCTGGTGGGCGTCGCACAGTGCCGTCGACGTGCGCGACAGGAGCCGCCGCTATTGCGGAAAGGAGCGCGATGCCAGCGGCCTGTACTACTACGGTTTTCGCTATTACGCACCGTGGTTGCAGCGCTGGATCAACCCCGATTCGATCGCCGAGCAGGGCGGATCGAACCCCTACCGGATGGCCGCCAACAACCCGGTGACTTTGGTTGATTTCATGGGCCTGCAGCCGGCCAGCGCCGAGAGCACGCGCATCCTCGGCGGGCTTATCCTCCTCGCAGCATTTATTTTTGTGGGCCTGGGCGTCGGCGCGTTGCTGGGCAATGCCGCCACCGGTGCCGCCGTGGGTGGGCTGGTGGGCGGTGTGCTGTTTGGCACCAGCCGTTACGCTGGTTACCGGCAACTGCAACCGCAGGACCAGAACACGCAGGCGCAGGAGGCGCTGTTTGCCCAGTCGGTCGCGGAAATGGCGCTCACACTGGCGCAACAGGCCAGTTTGAGTCACGAAGAAACGGCGCGGTTGGTCAACTTCGCCTATGAGCGTCGGCACGCTGAAGAGGGTGTTTCGATCTACCTGTCAGCCCGTGAAGAACGCATCTATGGCTATGTGGGGCCGGTGGAAGAAAGCGCGCAAGCCGACAGGGCTCTGAAGGAAAGTCGCAACCCCGTCCCGGAGCTCAAGCGTATGGGCTACAGCGCCATTGTGCTGCGCGGGCCGGTCAGGGAGGCGTTGGCCGCCGGCGGTAAATCAGGCGCTGCCAGTGCCTTCGAGGTCGGCCCGACGATCCAGGCGAGCGGTGCCGGGCGCCGGATGCGCAAGCCGGGCGCGACGTTGCCCGGCGTGGCGTCGACGGCCAGCAGCGCCGGTCTGCCGATGATGCAGATCGACAGCGGCGCCGTCGCCGATGTCGACCCCGTCAGCCGCGCCGGTCGCAGCATCGCCCTCACGCTCAGCCACTTGCGCGAGCGGCGCTTTGGTGCGGTCCATTGGCACCAGCACCAGGATCGCCTGTGGTCCGCCGACCTTCACGGCTATGCCGCCGCACGGGGGCGCGGCGCTTACCGCCTGATGGTCAGCCACCTGGGCGGCAGCCGGTACCGCGTCGAAGGCGTGCGCCAGCCCCATCGGCGCTGAGCCCTGGGGGCGGGTCAACCGTCGGCGGCGGTGTCGTTTTCATCTTCGCTGACGGTGTACCAGGCCCAATAGGTGGTGCGCTTGAGCGTGCCGTCGGCGTTGAGGGTCTGCACCACGCGGCCGGCCGCGTCGTAGGTGTGCTGGTCGCACAGCCCCCCGGTGCGCAGCGACGCGTCATTGATGTAGCCGTGCCGGTCGGCGAAATAGGGCCGGTAGACGCGCATCGGCTGGCCCCGCAGGTTGTACTCCACCCGCTCGCTGACGCGCCAGCGCGGGTTGGCGTCGACCTCCCGGATGCGCTGGTTGTGCAGGATCAGCGTGCCGTCGACCGCCACGGCATAGGCCGGACCCGGTTCGGTTTTGTGCTTGCTCTGCAGTGCGCGTCCAAAGCCGTCCCAGTGACTGAGCAGCAGGCGAACCTGCCTGGCCGGATCGTCGGGGTAACGATCGGCGTGCAGCGTCAGGCAGTGCACCGGTTCGCGATGCGCCTGGCTGATCAGCCGGCTCAATAGTTGTTGATCCTGGCTGGCGGTCGACAGGCTTTTTTGCAGGCGCAGCCGCGCGGTCGCGCGGATCTGCCCGCCGGGCAACAGGTAGTGCTGGCTCACCCATTCGGGTCGCAGGTCGGCCTCGGCAAGGGTGCCCATCCAACTGAAAGGCGCGTACACCCAGGCGCTGGCGGCGTTACCCAGCACGGCCTCGGGCGCTTCGATTACCTGCGCGATGGGCGCTGGCTGCGCGGCTTCGGCGGACGACAAGGGGGCGAAACCCGTGGCCGTGCCGGATTCGTGGCCGTAGACACTGCTGGCCAGGACCCGTCCGAACCCGTCGTAGCGCACTTCCTGCACTGTGCCGTTGGGGTCCACCCACGTGAGCGGCTGCAACAGCCGATAGTCGTAAGTGGCGCGGGTCACGCAGCTGTCGGCCTGGGTCACCTGGCGCACGTGGCAGCCGTACGCGTCGTATTCCAGCGTGGTTTCGCCCAAGGATTGGGTCAGGCGCCAGCTGCGCAGGCGGCAAAAGCGCTTGGCATTGAGGTAGCGCGCAAACCGCCTGCGCACCGACCACAGTTCCGGCGGTGCGTTTTGCTCTGCGGCATTGGCGAAGAAAAACACTGCCATGGGCTGGTAGCCAAGGTGCTGCAACTGCGCCTGACGGTCCCAGGCCGGTTGGCCCGGCAGCGTGGGAATATGCGCGTAGGCCTGCAGGGCGTCGGGGCCCAGTTCGGCGCTTTCCAGGTAATCGCTCAGGGCATGCACGGTGGCGACGCCCGCGTCCAGCGTGCGGCCCTTGCCGCCGGGTTCGCGGTAGCGCTGCACCGATAAGCCGCTCAATTGCCGAGGCGCCTGCGGCCCCAGCGGCCCGCTGTGCCGGTCGATAAACCTTTCGTAGCTGACGGTCGCGGGGGTGAGGCCCGAGGGCCATTCGCCCTTGGGCAGCGTCCAGGCATTGCTGCGCTGGCGGTAGGGCAGGCCCAGACGCCATTGATCCGGCCGAGGGAGGTGAATCCACTGCGCCAGGGTTTCGCTCAGGTAATAGTGCTGTTGCGCCGCGTCGTGGGTCTCGCGCCACCACTGGTGTGCGTGAGCATCGCTGAGCTGCACGGGCGGGGCATCGGTGGCGGTCTTGCGCCGCGCGTGATGCAACGTGACGCTGTGCACCAGGCTGCCGTAGGCATCCCAGCGCAGGTTGAGCTGGTGTTGACACACCGGGTCGTCGGGCACGCGCTCGTAGTGACAGTCCAGGGTTTCCAGCCTCAGCGGCAGCAGTCGCGCCCAGGCTTGTGCGCCATGCGCCGGGGCCAGCTGGCGCACCATGTAGCGGTGCTGCTGCACGGACAACGGCACCCCGTCGGCGGCGTCGAGGGCGAACACTTCGACCCGCAACGGCAACCCCCGAAGTGCGTAGGCGGCTTCGCGTTGTTGCTGTGGGGTGGGCGGGGTGATCAGGCTGTCGTGGTGATCGGTGGGCTGCATCGCATCGGGCGTGGTGTGCCGCCCGATCAGCGTGGGGCCTGGCGTGATGGCGTGGGGGTCGTGCTGGCTGTAATCGTCGCGCGGCATGTCGAGTGATTGGCCGGTGTGAAACCAGCGTTTGCTCAGCAGGCCGCCGGGCGCAGCGTCGCTGTCGCGTTGCAGCACCAGGCCGAAGCCGTTAAAGGCGCTTTCCTCGGGCGCGTAATACGCCTGCCGATAGCTCAGGCGCTGGGTCAGCGTGTTGCCGGTGATTTCGTCGTGCTGCACCTGCTGTTTGACCACATCGATAACGAACGGCAGCCGGCAGCGGGCGCGCAGGCCGTTAGCCTGGCGCTGATGTTTTTCATCCAGCCATTCCTGAGCGCTGCTGCGGTAGGTGAGCCGGGAGACGGTGCCGAGGTTGTTGCAGGTGTAGCGCAGCAAGCCGGGGCGGGTATCGAAAAAGTCGTAGCACCAGTGGCGCGGGCGCGGGTGCATGACACTGACTACCAGGCTGACGAAACCCTGGCCACGCAGGTCCGTCAGGCTGACCTGGCACAGGTCGTCGTGCCGTACCCCGGCCGGCCACGGCAGCACCAGCGGTGTGGCGGCGAAGCCATTGCCGCGCTGGTTGAGGTAGATGCGCACCGCGTCCGGCGCCAGGTACAGCAGGTCATTGGCGCCACCGCCGTCCAGGTCGGCGAGCAGCACATTGGCCGCCTTGAACGCGGTGTGCCGAAATGGCAACGTGGCCAATACCCGACCCTTGCCGAAGCGCCCGCGGCCCAGGTTCGGCCAGCACTCGATCCGGTCATGGCGGATGCGCACCAGGTGCGGCTGCCCGCTGCCGAGCACATCGCTGAACCCCACCCACTCGCTGGCGCAGGGCCGCAGACTGGGCAAGTCATCACCGTCGATGGCATGCGCCAGGTCGACGCCCGCCGCGAAGCCTTTGGCTTGCCGATTGGCATACAGCCGCACACTGCGCGGGCCCACCAGGGCCAGGTCGGCCAGGCCGCTGCCCAGCAGGTCGGCGAATACCGCATCGGCGTGCAACAGCTCCACCGGGATGGCGTCGAACGGCACAAACCGCGCCGAGTGCGGGCCGAGCCTGAAGAAACCGGCCATGCCCGGGCGTGCCACTACCCACTCCGGGCAGCCGTCGCCGTCCACGTCCAGCAAGGCCTGGAACGTCGACTCGCCGGCCGGGTTGATGGGCAGCGCCTGGGCCGGACCATAGGTAACGGCGTCGGCATCGGCGGGGTTGTCGGCCCGCTGCGGCGCGCGGTAATACCAGGCGTGAGCGGTGCGGTACAGCATCCCCGGTACGCCTTCGCCATAAAGGTCCACCAGTTGATAACGGTGACCGTCGTTCAAACCGGGGAAATCCTCAAGCGGCCGATAGCGCGCGCTGTCCAGTTTCGGTGTGCTGCCCTGATACAGGCATTCCTGCGGCGGCAGGCAGGTGAGGTTGCCGTGGGCATCCACCGCCTGTTCGTGCACGGCCATCAGTTGGTTTACCCCGTTGCGACTGAGGTGATGCTCCAGCAGCAGACGCCGCACCAGGACCGGTTCGGGGCCCATGCCTGGCTCGTCGGGGAAGGCATGAAACATCAGGACTTGCCGGCACAGGCGCAAGGTGCGCTGTTCGAACCCATAGGCATAACGGGAGAAGGGATCGGCGCGCGGCGTCCACGCGTGCCGCGGCGTGTAGCTGGGGCGCTGCTCGAAGGCGTCGGTGCGCTGCCCATAGTCGAACAGCAGGTGAAAGTGCCAGGCGTGGCGGGTGAGGTCGTCGCTCTTGAGCAGGTACGGCGCTTCTTGTTCCCGGGCGGTGGCGTTGCCGTAGTAAACGCTGTGCAGGTAGCGCTGGGCGCGGCTGTCATGGGGGAAGGTGCGGCTATCGGTCTCGGCCTGGTACCGGTAGCCGATATGTTCGCCGTGGGCATTCAGGCTTTCTTCCAGCAGCCATTGCGCGACATGGTGCGGTTGCTCGGGGTCGGCGATCCGCGCGATCGGGGTCTTGCCGTACAGGTGCTGGCTGCCGTCGCTGGCCTGTACCCACCAGAAGCCGGCGCCGTCAAGGGCCGAGCACCAATGCTCGATGCGCGAGAAGTCGCTCTCCACGCGTGGAAAGTGGCGGGTCACGGTGTAGGTCGTGCCCAGTGGCACCTGGTTGAAGGTGTCGCGCTGGGTGCGCAGCGGCGTGCCATCGGCAGTGCATTCGGGCATCCATGCCTGGGCGTCCGGCCCCAGCAGCGTGTCCGCTTCGGTGTAGGTCGGCACGCCGCGACGGCTGCAGCGTGTGACGGCCGCCACGGCAACCGTCCAGCCGAAGCCGAACGCGCTGTTGCCGGCATCGCTGCGGTAGGTGAGGGCCAGGGTCGGTGCGTAGCCACGGCCGGCGCTGATCGGTAACGCGATCTCGAAACATGCGGCACCGTCGGCGCCGACCGGGGCCCAGCCTTTGGCGGCGCCTTGCGGGGCGGTGGCGGTGGTCGGCGGCGCCGGCAGGGGCGATAGATCGGTAGACGGATTCATGCGTCACTCCCTGCCGGCCGAGCGGTGTAGCGCAGGTGAAAGATGATGTCGGTGATCGACGCCAGCAAGTCTTTCTGGCGCTGCGGATGGGGAAAGTCCAGGCGCCAGGACGACACCGCGCCGGTGTACTCGAAGGGCAGATAGCGCGGGTCGTTGTCGAAGGTGAGCGTGAACAGGCCGTTGTCATCCAGCCCGCGTGACAGTGCGATTTGCTGGCGCGCGCGCCATTCGGTGCGCGTGCCGCCGCCGGCAACGTTCAGCTCGTTGCGGGTCTGGGTCAGCGTGGCCTTGAGGTCCTCGAACGGCCCCAGTGTGCCGGGCAGCGACACGCTGACGTGCTTGATGCGACGCAGCACGTGGCCGGGGTAGTCCTCGTCGAACACAGCCTGGGGCAGCTCGAAACACAGGCTGCCGTGCTGCATCAGCGCGGCCTTGTGATCGTCCCAAGTCTGGCCGCTGAGAGGCGCGCCGGCCTGCGGGATGATGACCGCGCACGCGATCAGGCGATCGCGCAGCGACACGGTTTTGGTGATCTCCAGCTCCCGGGGCGTGTGTTGCAGGTAGGCCGCGTTCATGCTGATCAGGTTGAGCTTCATGGCTTCAGCGCTCAGCAGGCCTTGTGAGGCCTGCCGCCAACTGTCGCCCTGGAAGAACCGGCGGTCTTCGGCGGTTTCGTACTGCCAGCAGGCTTCGGCCGCCAGGCACAACGAGTGCGCGCTGTCATGCAGGGCGTAATAGAACGTCGCCAATTGCGAATTCAGCCACTGATACAGCTGCGTCCTGGAGACGCGCGTACTCAACAGTTGATAGGCCGACTGCGCGTGGGCCAGGGCGGTGCGGGCGCTGCGCAGTTGCAGGCGGGTGGCTTTTTCCTGCTCGGCCTGGGCCTGCAGCAGGGCGTCGATCTGCGCCAGTTCCAGGCGCGCCTGTTGGGCGGCGTGGGCCCAGTCCTCGGCACGGCGGTTGAACTGCTCGGTGCGGTCCAGGTCGTTCGCGGTGGCGCGGGCGCGGTTGGCCTCGCCTTGGGCAAAGGCCTGATAGCTGTGGAACAGACCCTCAAAGCGCATGCCGCCGAACGAGGTGCCGAAGATGTTCGGCGCGAGCATGGCCGCACCGGCGCCGACGCCGGCAATCGCCACTTTGCGCTCCCACGCGGCGCTCTCAAGATAGCGTCGGCCGGCAGCGGTTTCACCGGCGCTGCTGCCTTCGTCGAGGCGATGGGCAAGGAAGTCCAGGCGCGCCTTGACCACCGCGCGGCTGCGTTGCAGGGCGTGGGTGTTTTTCTCGTCGATCATCAGCGCCTGGGCCTGTTGGGTCACCACCAGTCGGGCCAGCTCCCAGGCATTCTGCTGCTGCACCTCCAGCAGGTGCGCCTGCTCTTTGCGTTCGATCAGGGTGAGCAATGTGCTGCCGAACTGCGCCAGGCTGTCGACCGCACTCAGGGCGTGCGCGGCCATCACCTGGAAGCGGTAATGCCCGACTTCCGGGCGCATCGGCATATACCCCTCGATGCCCACGGCGGCACCCTCGGCCCGTCGCGCGAGCAGGTCGGCGGGCGCTATCGGCGCGGCGAACAGCGGCTGGCGTAACGGCTTTGCAGTGATGTCCAGGTGATTACGCAGCCCATGCAGGCGGCTGTCCAACGTGTCCCAGCGCGCCACCTGTTGCGGGTTCAGCGGCCGGAGCAGGTAAGCGCTGTCGGTGAGCCATGTGCGCTGGCCGAACGTCCCGCACTGACGCAAGAGTGTGCGGTGCTGCTCGGGCGAGTGCTCCCGTTCGCGTATCGCCGTGGCCGGCGTGTTGGCCAGGCTAGCCAGGGTGCGTGGAGTCCAGCTGTCGGTGCGGGTCAGCGTCGGGCGCGGGCCGAGCAGGTTCTGCGCCTGGATATACCAGAGCTTGGCTTCAGCCAGGCTGTCGGGGCTCAACTGGCGATAGGCCGCGTCGCCACGGTTGATCAGGATGTCGACGTTGAGCAAGTGCAGCGCCTTGCGCAGATAGCTGGGGAAACTGAGGGCCAGGTAATGGGGACTCTGCGGATGCTGGCAGGCGTAGCTCAGTTCCATGGGGGCCGCCGCCAGGATGCGCAGTGTCCCGGTGTCCGGCCGGCGTGGGTCGAACAGCGCGTGCAGCCAGCGCTCGGCCTCGGCGAATTGCTGTTGCTGGTGCAGACGCTGGGCCAGGGTCCAGGGCAAATAGATAAACAGTTCGCGCATGCAGTGGCCATGCGCGCCCTGGAAGTCGCTCGGTTGCGGCGCCGCCCCGGCAAGTCGTGCCAGGCTGCCTGCAGACAGTTGTTCAAGACCGGCGCCGGCCTGGCTGAATACGCGGCTGGCCAGCCGACTGGTGAGTGGGATCGACGGCAGCGCCGGCTTGAGGCTCGCGGAAAAGTCGATGAACTCGCTGGGTTCGCCGGTTTCCTCGTGCACGCGTTGAACACGCGGAGAATGGGCCGGGTCGTCGATACTCTGCGTCTGGCTCAGGGTGCAGGTGACGGCCTTGAGCGCATAGCCCAGCACGCGCGCGCCGTTGCCCAGGCTCTCCAGGGTGATGACGCCATGGATCAACGTGACGGCCGAGGTCGGTTGCCCGTCAGGGAGTTTTATGCGTGCCGTCGCGACATGCCCGGCGGGCAACTCCGGTGCCGAGCCCGACAGGCTTTCATGTTCGGTGTCGATAAAGTTGAGGATATGCATGGTGTTGTTGCCGACGGCCTGCGGCGTGGGCAAGTCCTTGAGCCTGGACTGCATGATCACGTGGCGATAGAGGCGGATCGGGGTGGACGCGCTGCTGTACACCAGCCTCAGGTCATTGACGAAATGCAGCTTCCTGCTGGACGAGTCGTCCCCCGGCAATAAGTAGCCGCTGTAGCGATCCAGGATCGCCAGAACGTTGTCCTGGGCATGGGCATAAAGGTGAAGAAAGGCATTTTTGTTGATGAACTTGCCTTCCAGTGAATACCTCGTGACATTCCTGTCGGCGGTTTTTTCGGCGCGCAGCGTGTCGGCCTGGCCCGACAGGGTCAACAGCATGCTGCCCTGGTCGTAGATGGCATTGGCGAAGGTCTTGCCGGTCTTGGGGTTTTTGAAAAACAGTGCGTAGTGCGTGACATCCAGTTCCGAGACGAGCCCGCTGTTCAGGACGATGGCCGAGCCACGGCTCAAGGCGACGTCTTCCCTGGCCGCGTCATGCATGGCCGACTCGGTGACCAAATGGATACTCGCCTCACCGTGCCGGGTTGTCAGGTTGATGCGATAGGTCTGCAGGAAACTCCTGGCGGTTTTCGAGCTGAAAACCAGCTCGTGGGTGATCGGGTCAACCGTCGTATGGGGGCTGTCGGCGGTCAGGATGTCCTGGCTGCGGTATTCGAAATTCCAGTCTTTCACCGGCGGCGAGGTGTCCGGGATCAGGGCCAGCACCGGCAGCGCGGGGTCCTGCGCCACGCTGGCTTTGAATTGCAGGTTGCCGTGGTTGATGTCGAAGAACAGGCCGAAATAGCGATGGGCAAAGGGCGTCAGCAAGACGCTGGAAAACACGTCGTCCTCGTCGGGGCCGCCAAGCAGCGCGGTTTGCAAGGGCGTGTTCTGCGTTGACTCGTAGGCTTCCAACAGGCGAATGGTCTCCAGCGCAACGGCCGAGCCCGGCACGATCTTGTAGCGTCCGGGGCTGCCGGCGGATGCCACGACTTTCACTCCCAGCGTTTGATCGACACTCACCGCCTGGAAGAACTCTCCCGGCTGTTCGCTGCCATGGTTGAGGGTGTTGGCGCGTATGCCGAGGAACAGGCTATGGGGCGTGCGGCCGTCGACCACCGCGATGGTCTGCGTGATGCCGGCGAGCTGCGCGCGGGTCAGCGCGTTGACGCCGCGGGTGACGCAATGCTCCTCCAATGCCGTGTGCGGCACGCTCCAGCTGCCATCGAGCTTCTGATAGGAAAAGCACAGGCGAAACTTCACGAACCGGCTGTTGAGCCATTCGGTCTGGCGCTGTTGTTGCTCTTCATCGTCATCCTCGCCATTGCCGTTTCCCGTTACCTGCGCGGCGTGGTAGGGCGCCGGCTTGATGCTCTCGGCCCACACGATAAACAGCCGGTTGTTGAACCGCACCGGGCGGATGCTGTGGGCGGGGGTGTCGGCGCAAAAGGCCAGGTTGATCGGCTTCCAGTCAGTCCAGGCCAGCGGCGCCGGTGTGTCGGGGCGGGCGCTGGAGCGCTTGGACAGGTCGAGCGAACGCCAGTAGTAAAGGTTGTCGCTGGCGGATTTGCCGACGAAGTAATAGGTGCTGGTATCCAGCTGCCGCACATCGCCGTCGATGTAGCCATTGAGCGTGTGCAGGGTGGCGATGGCTTCGAACCGCGACAGGTAGCCTTGCACGGCGTTGTGCACCGTGGCCGGCTGCAGGCGGTGCTGGTTGAGGTCGGCTTCCAGTTGTTCGAAGCTGGCGCTCTTGTCTTCGCGCAGCGCCGGGTCGAGGAAGTTGTGCGGTTGATAGCGCAACTGCTGGGTGGCGCGCCACAACGGGTAAGTGCGCAGGCTGTCGTGCCAGGCCTGGCTTTCATCCGCTGACGGGCCCTGGGTTTCGTAGCCGGGTTCCAGGCCGCCGTGGATACGGTTGATGTAATGCTGCAGGCTGGTTATCGCACTGGCCACCGGGCTGCTGGGCACGGCCTGGCTGACTTGTACGTCCAGCAGCCAATAGTCGTACAGGTCGTTGGGGGTGCGCAGCGCGGCTTTCAATGGCGCGCTGACGCAGTGCGCCAGGTAGAAGCCCAGCATGGCATCGCGGTGGGCTTGGTTGAGGGTGCTGTCGAGGGTCTCTGACATCGTCATTCCTTGAGTCCTGGGTGGGTGCGGCCGTCAGTGACGCGCGGCGATAACCGCTTCGCCCACCGCTTTCCATTGGTTGAAATCGCTGGTACTGGTCAGCTCGCTCGCGTCCAGCAGGGTCTGGCTGGACAGGCGGGTAACCGCGCACGCCTGTCGGCAGCGCATCACCCAGTCCAATTGGTCCATGGCCGTCACGCGGCCAGCGGGCAGGGTGTCGGTGAGCACCCGCAGCTCCGTTTCGCTCCAGCCCAGCCAGTGACTGAGCCGCTCGTCGGCGGCTTGAGCGTCGTGGTGGTTGGCGGCCTGGAAGAACGCCAGCAGGCGCTCCTGGGTCAGGCCGCAGGTATCGCAGCAGTCTTTGAAGCGCTGCAGCAGATAGAGCGTGCCCAGGTTCAGTTCCAGTGGCGTCGAGGGCGTCAGGTGGCTGTCCAGCCAATGCGGGTTAAGCAACCACTGCCGCAGGCTTGCGCCGTTCACCGGCAGCGCCAGCAGCGTGGTGATATCCGGAGCCAGCAGGATCAGGTGCTTGAGCACAACCGGCTGTTTCTGCGTGTTGAGGTGTTGGTTGTAGTACAGCGTCAGCTCGCGGCTATATGGGGCCGGCACCGGGTTGTCCAACAGCCGTTGAATGCACAGGCGCAGGCTTTGGTCAGCGAGGCGCTGCAGCCACGGCACCAGGATTTCACTGGCTTGGCGTTTCAATGCGGCGTCCTCGGTCGGCGTGCGGCTCAGGGTCAGGGCGTCGATCGCGTGGGCCAGCGCAAGCGTCGGCTGCCAGGGTAGGGAAAGGTCCGGCGCCGGGCCGAGCGCCTGGGCCAGCACCCCGGCCCATTCGATGGCGGCCAGGTTGTCCGCGGCGCCAGGTTGCGGCAGCGACAGCGCCGCCAGTTGGCGGGTGGACGGCAGCTCGTAAGGCGGGCGCTGCAGCAACTCGACCCAACGTGCCAGGGCCGGGTTATCGGTGTCCGCCTCCAGCAGCAGGCGTTGGCGCAGTTGGGGCACGCTGGTGTGACTGTCGTTGAGCCAGGTGACGGCCCAGTCCAGTTGCATCAGCACATCGAGGAAATCCGCCGCGCCGTGGCCTTCGACGTGCAGGGTGGGGCGCGTGAGGGTGGTCCAGGTTGAGGGGCCCAGCAGGTCGGCCAATTGTTTGCAGTGCCACACCGACAGGCCGAAGGTGCGCGCGATATGCGCCTGCCGGTACAGCGCGGTATAGGTCGCCAGGTTGCGCAGCACTGGAGTCGGACTGGCGTCGATCAGCAGTTGCAGCGCCTGGGGGGTGTCGTTCAGTTGCAGCGCGGCGCACAGCTGTTGTCGGGTGGCTGCGTCGAAGGGTTGCTCGTCCAATGCCAGGGCGTGCGCGCCCACCGTGGTGCGGTTGAACACCTGGTCGAACAACGGCTGGGCCGGGGCGCTGGCCTGCAGCGGCAGGCGGTCCAGCCACGCACCGAATTCCAGCGGCGTCAGCGTGTAGCGTCGCGCCAGGTAGCGATACACCCCGAGGGCGCGCAGGGTGGCGTGGCGGATGCGCAGTTGGGTGTTGGCCGGCTGTTCACACGCCATGGCGCTGACGAGCAAGGTGTCGAGTTCGGCAAACGGCAGGTCGAACCCTTGTTGCAGGCGGATCATGCGCTGCAGGCGGTCGAAGTGTTCGTCTGAAGCGTTGAGCAACTGCGCGGCGTTGCCCGTCAACGTCAGCGGCCGTTGGCCGCCACCGTTGATATAGCGCGCGCCGTAAGTGGGCAGCGACCCGTGCCGGGCCGAGGGCGAGGCATATGGGGCGAAGCTTTCCTGTGCCAGCAGCGCCTGCAGCCGGGCGGTGTCCATTGCGGTGGCGTCGAGCAGCGCCTGCAGAGTCGGCGGCGGGCCTGCCTGTCGGGTGACCGGGTCCAGCGCCTGGCCGAAACAGGTTTCAAACAACGTGCTGCCGCCCATCGGTGGCTGCAGCAGGAGCGTGTGTTGACCGGGGTTCAGTTCGTTCATCAGGCAGTGCACATCGGCGTTGCGCGCGCGCACCGTGGCGTAACCTGCAATGCCGGCGGCGTCGAAGGGCAGGCGCCGGCTGATCCGGTAGTTCAATTCGCCAAGGCTGTACCCGGTGCCCGCCAGCCCCAGGCGAACCTGGGCGTGGTGATGGTGATACGGCAGCGCCAGCGGATAGTGCCGAGTGCTGAGCAGGCGATTGAGGTGCTGGCCGGGATGATGAAGCGTGATCTGCCGGCGCAGCAGCTCATCGACCAACGTGAGCAAGGGCCGTTCGGTAAAGGTGCTGTCGTGGTCGATCAGCAGGGTTTCCAGGTCCGGGCGCCGCTGGCCCAGGGGGATTTTGTCCTGGGTGCCCGTGCCGTTTTTCTCAAGTTGCAGGGCGAATAGAAACAGCGTGCGCAGGTAGGCCACCGGCGAGTCGAGCGCGGCCAGGGCGTCGGGGGCGCAGGCGTTGGCCCAGTCTGTCTCAGGCTGGCCGGTAATGCCGGACGCCAGCGCGCGTTTGTCGCGTGCCGGGGCTGACACTGAATGGTCCGGCTGCAGGTCGTGCAGCCATTGCAGCTGAGTGGCGTAGGCCAGCGCGGTTTCGTAGGCCTGGGCGCCATCGTCATCGTTGCAACGGCCCAGTCGGCCGATGAAGTCGGCGCGGGGCAGACGCACAATGTCAAAGACGCTGGTGATGCCGAGTTGATGCAGGGCCGTGCAGAAGTCGACCTTTCCCTCGCCGGGAGGGACGGGCCGTTCTACCAGTCTGGCCAGTAGCGGACTGCTTGAAGTGAGCATGAAGACGGTCTTCCAGTGCGCCCACAGGTGGATCCAATGGGCAACGCCAGACGCTATCACGCAGGTTTCGGTGCTGAGGTCGGCCAATGCCGCGCGGGTGTCGAGGAAATATCGGCGACTGAGTGTCGATGCGGCGTCGCCAGGGTTTTGCTAGAATGCGCGCCGCGCGCCCCGGCCCGCTTTTTTATGTATCCGGTTCACCCTTTACGAGGGTAGCCACCTGGAGAAAACACCCATGACTCAACCGATTGTCGTGGCGGCACTGTATAAGTTCGTCACCCTCGAAGATTACGTCGCCCTGCGCGAGCCCCTGCTGCAGGCAATGGTCGACAACGGCATCAAAGGCACCCTGCTGATCGCCGAAGAAGGCATCAACGGCACCGTGTCCGGCAGTCGCGAAGGCATCGACGGCCTGATCGCCTGGCTGAAGACCGACCCGCGCATGGTCGACCTCGACCACAAAGAGTCGTACTGCGACGAGCAGCCGTTCTACCGCACCAAGGTCAAGCTCAAGAAAGAAATCGTGACCCTGGGCGTCGAAGGCGTCGACCCTAACAAGCAGGTCGGCACCTATGTCAATCCCAAGGACTGGAACGCGTTGATCAGCGATCCGGACGTGCTGTTGATCGACACCCGCAACGACTATGAAGTGTCCATCGGCACCTTCGAAGGCGCGATCGACCCGAAGACCACCAGCTTTCGCGAGTTTCCCGACTACATCAAAGCCCACTTCGACCCGGCCAAGCATAAGAAGGTCGCGATGTTCTGCACCGGCGGCATTCGCTGCGAGAAGGCTTCAAGCTTCATGCTCAGCGAAGGCTTCGATGAGGTGTATCACCTCAAGGGCGGCATCCTCAAATACCTCGAAGAGGTGCCTCAGGCAGAAACCAAATGGCAGGGCGACTGCTTTGTATTCGACAACCGCGTG
>Ga0182008_10001411_pt1 | contig 16123 bp, 14 predicted proteins | sample Sormic07211129_1_FD_120482 | JGI IMG/M metagenome (GOLD analysis project Ga0182008, IMG submission 120482) | Rhizosphere microbial communities from Sorghum bicolor, Mead, Nebraska, USA - 072115-129_1 metaG | ecosystem: Host-associated > Plants > Roots > Rhizosphere | place: USA: Nebraska...
CCTGTTTCTAAACCTGATTGGAGCGAACACGAAGTGCAACGGAGTAAAGCGTAAAGCAGGGCGATAAACCGCCAAGAACCACAGGCTATTCGTTTCCCAATTCTATTTCGGTCGGTGAGACACCAACCGATAGGATAAATTGTTTTTTTGACAAAAGTATTTTTACATTTTTGGGGTTGCAGGGTGCACGAACCCCTGTTTCTAAACCTGATTGGAGCGAACACGAAGTGCAACGGAGTAAAGCATAAAGCAGGGCGATAATCCGCCAAGAACCACAGGCTATTCGTTTCCCAATTCTATTTCGGTCAGTGAGACACCAACTTATAGGATAAAAAATGCTCATTTCATATCTAACATGTCCTTCAATTAATAGATTGCTTCGTTGTTTCTTCTTACAGTAATGACGGATGGTACGATGTGTAAATTACGAATATATTAAATTGGTCAAAAAGATGATCCATAGCGCTGCTCTTAAATCGGAACAATCACTTTAAAACTCAGATTTCTACCCATATTGTAGATCCCTGACCGGCCGTTAGGCGATTGGTTATAATATTCGAAATACTTCAGTCTGTTTAAATTAGACTGATAAGCAATATTGAAAATATTATCAGCCTGAAGGAAAATATCACAGATGGTTCTCCCTTTTTTTGTTTTCAACGCTGATCCTATTCCACCGTTTATCAAAGTATAGCCTGGTGTAAAGTTTTCTGTGTTATCAAGCGCGTAAAATCTGTTCTGATCTGCAAAAAAGGCCACATCCATTTTAATATAAGGTTTATCAAAAATGCCCATAGGTTTTTGAGCTGTTGCCTTAATTTCCGATCTCACCTGCAAAGGGGGAATAAAAGGCAGGTATCTGGCTTCGTTACCATGCTGATCCAATAGTTCCCGGTTTTGATTCAATCCCACGGTATAGGCCAAACTGTTACTTAAACTTAGCCATTTTAAAGCTGCAGGATGCAGATTGATGGAAACTTCCGCACCATATAACCTCGCTTTCGATTGCTGGTACTGATAAGTGAGGTTTCCGGGAACAATAACCACCGGATTCCCATTGGCATCGGTTAAGCGCGATTGATAAATGTAGTTTTGGATGTTATTGTTAAACAGTTCCACACTTAAATCTGCATCTTTTAAATACGCGATAATGCCAATGTCCTGCTGAAGGTTAAACTCTGGTTTAAATGTCCTGTTGCCCAAATATACAATGTGTGCACCCGGGTCTAGTCCGTTAGAACCGATTTCTGTAATATTTGGTGCCCTGTAACCTCTTGCTATATTCGCCTTAATTAAAAACCTTTCTGAAATATTGTAGGTAAAGCCCAAACTGCCAGATACACCATAATAGTTTTTGCGAAAGGATGGAAACTGCAATTGGCCTGTAGGATCGTTTGCACTTACCTGTTTATCAAAACCGGTTTGCGCATTGATCCCTACATAAAAATCATCCCAGTTGATATTTCTTCTGTCGATCCTGATCCCTCCGGAAACATCTACCTTACCCATTGATTTTTTTGCGAAGTAAAATGCACCTACATCGAAAAGGTCATAATCCGGAATGGGAAAATCGGTAGCGGCTTTACTCCTGTTTGCCTGGTACATACCATTAAGCCCAACAGTACTTTCTATACCTGCAAAATCGGGCAGGTTATATTTAAAATCGTAATTAAAGGTATTTAATACCACGTAAAGCCCTGCCTGACCAGGTAATGTAGGATGATTATACTCCCTCCTTACGCTTTGTTGCCCGCCAATTAATACATTCAGATCGCTCGTTCCAAATTTAAACTGACTGGTATTGTAAAACCGGTAATGTTGAATATGTTGATGTAAGGGGTTGATGGTGTAGGTATTTAGATCGGTTTCTGGCACAATTGGCCTGTTTTTGATATCGTCTCCATCATCCAGAACCTGCCTGGTAAACCTTCTTGATAACGAATCTCTGCTGCCGTCAGGAATTTCCATTAAATTATTATAATAGGTAATGGCTGTTTTAGAAAAACCCCAGCTTTTATCTAACCGGGCACTGGCAGATAAATTGTATTCCCTGAAAGCAGTTCCATACACCCATCCATCAATTTTGTTCCGGTAATTATGGGCAGTTTTAGCCGATGCCCTAATGGTATATTTCCAATCGTTTTTGATGTAGGCCAAGCCAATCGACGAACCGATCATTCCATTGTTGTGCTGGTAATTGGTGGTAAAGTCGCCTTTCAATTTTCCGTCTTCAAAATTCGGGGTGTAAGGGATCATGTTAATTACGCCCGCCAAAGCGTCAGAGCCATAGGTTAAACTGGCCGGACCTTTTACTACCTCAGCCCTGGTAATGCCATATTCATCTACTTCAATTCCGTGTTCATCGCCCCACTGCTGCCCCTCCTGCCTTAAACCATCGTATAGCGTTAATACGCGGTTATATCCCAAGCCCCTGATAAACGGTTTAGAAACATTGGGGCCCGTAGTAACGGCGGTAATCCCTGGTACGCCTTTCACAATAGCTTCTATCAGGTTGGTATTTACGTTTTGGTCCATCGTTCTTTTAGAAAGTACGGCAATGGGTACCGGGCTTTTCCGCAATTGTGTGGCCCGGTTTACTCCGGTAATCACCACATCATTTAAGTCGGAAGCTAAACTTAATAAATCGGCATTAACCCTAACCGTATCTCCTTTTAAAGTGACCCTGACTTTTTTGGATTGATAACCAATACCCGAAAAAACGAGTTCACAATTTCCAACAGGGATTTCACCTATTTGATATGTACCTGTGCTGCCTGATTTTGTTGAAATTTTAGTCCCCAATACTTTAATGGTGATATCTTCCAACGGTTCATTTTTTGACGTAATTAGGCCTTTAATCACTACCTTTTGCGCAATGGCGTTTAGCGAGAACAAAAAACAGCAACAACAAATTGATAGGAATCTCATGATATAAAATGATTTATCTAAATATAATTTTAGACAAATCTAAATTTTAATTTAAATATATCAAATAAAATATTTAGATTATATTGCATACACTCAAAATCAGCTTAACTAGAGAATGATAAAGCGCGTGAAAAATGAAGAATGGATTAAGGCTTAATTTCCAAACTTTAACGTCTGATTTTTTACTAGTGCGCGGAAAAAGAAGGCACAGCACGAGCTTTGCTTTCAATGGTCTGACCGCTAAGCACATCAGGATATTGGAAAGCGTTTTAGTTGGGCTTCCGGTTTTTGTTGCGAAACTATTTTAATTTTAACTTATTCATATTTTAATGCATCTACAGCGTTAGCTTTAGCTGCTCGGTACGATCTAAAACTTACAGTAACCATTGTTAAAAGCATCGATGCCATCATTGCAAATAAGAATGGCCATACACTTAGCGAAGTGCGATAAACAAAACCAGATAGCCATTTATTTGCCAAAATATAGGCTAATGGCCAAGCCACGAGGTTTGCTATAAAAACCATTTTAACAAAAGATCCATTAAGCATTTTTATCAGTTCGATAGTGGTAGCACCTAAAACCTTTCTGATGGCCATTTCGCGTGTGCGCTGTATGGCAACATAAGATATTAATCCAAAAAGACCAATAAAAGAAATAAACATAATTACAAAGGCAAAAATCTTAACCAAAAGTCCCGTAATCCTTTCAGACTCATAATATCCGTTAATATCGTCATCAATAAATTTTGCTGAATACACTTCATCCGGAAAACTATTTTTCCACATCGTTTCGATATTTTTCATCGCTTCAACAAGCTGCTTACGATTAAGCTTGATAGCCATATTATAATAATGCTTTTTCTCCTGATAGAAAACCATGGGCGAAATTTTCTCCTGAAGCGATTGATCATTAAAATCTTTTATTACCCCAACAATTGGCCCTGTTCTTCCATTTTGCGAAATTAATTTGCCCAGCGCTAGCTGAGCATTCGAAATTCCTATTTTTTTGACAAAGGTCTCGTTGGCGATGTAAGCATTTGCCGTATCACTTTTCCCGTAAACCTTACCCGCCACGAACTGAAGTCCAAACAAATCAAAATAGTGTTCATCGCTCATAGAAAGCCGTACTTCAAAATCTTTATTCTCGCGGCCATCTACATAAAAATTGGTGGTATTCATCAGCCCCGAAAGTGGTGGCCGTATAAAATAACTCTGCATTTCCACACCAGGTATGTGTAACAGTTTTTCTCTGAACATTTGCTGTTTGGTCAGGCTGGCACTATCTCCCGGAAAATTAATCAGCACAATCGCATCCTTTTTAAAACCAAGGGGTTTTTCCCTTACATATTGCATTTGCCTCACTACTACAACCGTAGCAATTATCAGCACAATAGTAATGGCAAACTGCACTACAATCAACACCATGCGAAGGTTAAAATTTCCTGACTTGATGCGCACTTTATTCTTAATGGCTAAAGCAGGACTAAAACCTGAAATAATCATTGCCGGATAAAATCCTGCAAGAAAGCTTACAGTTAGCACCATAAAAAACAGAAAAACAAGAATTACAGGGCTTGCAAAAAGAGAAAGATTGAGTTGCCCTTTAAAGAGGCTGGCCAACTGAGGCAATAATAGTTCTGAAAATATACAGGCCAACAGCATGGAAATAGTAGCAATTGCAGCAGTCTCCATTAAAAATTGAAGCACAAGCTGTTTCCGCATTGCTCCCATCACTTTGCGTACGCCTACCTCTTTTGAACGGCTTACTGACTGAGCCGTGGCCAGATTAATAAAGTTAATGCAAGCTGTGACCATTAAAAAGAGTCCGACAATGCCCAAACTGTATACTTCTTTTTTGGTAATAGCGGTATCAGCAAAATTGCTATAACGTTCACTAAAATGTATATCAGCTAAAGCCTGTAAGCGACTCTTTTGATTGCCTGCTAATTTTTTCTGTTTTAAGTATTTATTATTTAACCTTTCTAACGACTGTTCTAATAATGGCATGGAAGCGCCTTTTTTCAAGAGTACAAAACACTCATTATACGAACTTACCGAATCCCAATCCTGGTTTTTACTTCCATAAAAAGTGGGAAAACTGATCATAATATCCATTGGAATACTGGTACTTTCGGGTAAATCGGCAAATACGCCGACAACGGTTAGGGGGATAGAATTCCAGAAAGTAAAACTTTTACCAATAGCAAGCTGCGCAGATCCAAACAGGGTTCTGGCAGTTTTTTCAGATAGCACTACAGTATTAGGCTGGGAGAGCGATTGCCCCGCCTGACCAAAAAGCCATTTTACCGATAATATATCAAACAGATCAGATTCGGTAAAATATACCTCACGAACTGCTTTAAAACGTTCAGTACCATCATGATTCTTAACCATCACCACGCCACTATTGCGCGAAATTCTTGCTATTTTCTCTATCCCTTCTAACTCTTGTTTAGCAGCAGGAGCAAACGGTATGGGCACACCGGCAGAATAATCATCAAAATTATTGTATTTCCAATCGGTTACAAATCTATATATCCGATCCGCATTTTTAAAGTGTGAATCATAACTTAATTGAAACCTGATGAATATGAAGATCAAAATGCAACTTGTCATCCCGATAGACAGACCAAGTATGTTAATCAAGGTGTATGATTTGTTCCTAATCAAATTTCTAATCGCAATTTTCAGGTTTAATCTAAACATAAACTTAAATTTAGGCAAACAACTCCATTCTTATGCCAAATATAGATATGCTGTTTGAAACGCGGAAAAGGCAAATGAAATACAATTATTGTTCAGAAACGAACAATACTGTACGCAAGCGGACAGTAAATTTGATAACTACGCAAATCTTGTAAAATACTTTAAATTATATCTATCTGATTGTAAACGACCTGCAATAACCAAACTAAAATCATTAAAATTCCATTTAAATTTTTGGTGATATATTGTCATAACCACGGTTATTATGACTATCATTGGTCACAGAAAAGTAAATGAAATCATAACACTAAAGGATTGTTGTGCCTTAATAATTTAAAACGATACAAATTTTATAATCAGAATATATGTTGGTGATCAATAACTTCGAGGAGTACGAATCATATCTAGGTAAAGAATTAGGTGTCTCGCAATGGCACACGATAGACCAGGAACAGATTAATAAATTTGCCGATGCAACATTGGATCACCAATGGATACACACCGATCCGGAAAAGGCTAAAAACGAAGGGCCATTTAAGGCAACCATTGCGCATGGCTATCTCACCCTATCCTTAATACCCTATTTATGGAAGCAGATTGCCGATGTGCGCAATATTAAAATGGAAATCAATTATGGTATTGAACGTTTTAAATTTGGCCAGGCTGTTTTAGTAGATAACGAAGTGCAGCTAAAGGCTAAATTAATGAACATTAGCAATTTGAGGGGAATAACCAAAGTAACCATTCAGGCTACGCTTGTAATTAAAGACCAGGCAAAGCCAGCTTACGTAGGTGATGTGGTATTCTTGTATCATTTTATTTAAAAAGTTTTTCTAGACATAAATACTAATGGCTAAAACCATATCACTTTGTGCAATATCATATTTTTTTTCAAATGATGAAATTTACTAAAACCAGATTAATGTTTAGTTCAGGTAAACACACCTTTATTTAAATGTTAACTATTACTAAACATTTGTTTAGTAAAAATACCCAGAGTATATTCGCTGCAGAAATTAAAAATTTAAATATTTAATCGAAAGCAAATGTACCCTGAAATTAAAATGGTGGTGTTGGATATGGCTGGCACAACAGTGAACGAAAACAACCTCGTTTACAAAACGCTGATGAATGCGATAAATGCCTCGGGTTTCTCCTACACGCTTAATCAGATACTGGAAATTGCTGCAGGAAAGGAAAAAAAAGAGGCCATTAAGTCGGTACTTCTAGCCTATGAAGGTTCTTTCGATGAAGAGATGCTTTTGGCTATATACGACGAATTTATTGAGAAACTGAATAAGGCCTATCAGACCGAAGAAATTTTGCCCCAACCGGGTGCAACTGAACTTTTTGAGATGCTTAGGAAAGCAGGCATCATTGTGGTACTTAATACGGGTTATGAAAGGGCGACTGCAGAGGCTATCCTAAACAAGCTCGGCTGGAAGGCAGGTACCAACTTCGATACCTTGATTACCGCATCAGAAGTTACCCAGAACAGGCCCAAGCCGGATATGATTTTATTGGCCATGAAACAGCATGGCCTTATTGATGGTAAATCGGTGATTAAAATTGGAGATTCGGGTATTGATATTGAAGAAGGCAAAAATGCAGGTTGCCGCCTAAATATTGGTATTACCACCGGAGCGCATACGCGTAAACAATTGGAAGGTGCCCAACCAGATGCGGTAATCGATCATTTAATGGACGTGCTACCGCTGATTAAAAATATCAGCAGCCAGAAAGTTTAGGATTGCGCCCGAGGATAAATAACTTTCTCACTTTTAATCTTGAATTGCAAAAGCCGGTAATCATTATTTTATAGCCGTTGTATTTTCCTGCTACTCAAAAAATGGTGCTTTTATCCATCATCAAATCTAAGTAAACGGGCTTGCTATCGCCCTGCGTTTCAACATAAAAAGCCCGGATATCCATCCGGGCTTTTATATCAACTAACCTAAACTTATAAATACTAACCAAATATTTATACCGCAAAACTAAATATCGATTATTAATCCAGTGTTAAATATTTATCATCTGTTATGGCAACCTGATGTCTGATCATGATCGATACAGAAGTCAGGTTTATTTTTTGAACCATCAATGTCGCCTGGCTAATTTCATCCTGATCTACGCCTCCTTAAAAGCATTCAATTAGTTGAAAAACCATTAAATGGTTATTTTACAGCTCTGGTTGCCTTATCAAAAGATAACACCAGGTTCTTTTGGTCAACCTGTTTTAAGGGAACCTCGTGTACATTTTTACCCAGGCCGGTCGTAAAGTAAACGCCGGTTTTAACGGTCTCTCCTTTATCAATACCATCCTCAAATAGCGCAATCCCAAACAGGCTGCTGTCTACCTTTGATGAAGCCTTAATACTTACCGTACCTAGCGGATATTTACCATTATTCTTCAGAATAACAACACCATCTTTATAAGTGTAACTTACGCCTTTCAATGTTTCCAGATAGGTTTTATTCTTGCTGCTAATCGGTTGATAGGTTTGGCTGTAACCTGAAAATCCACAGGCTACCAGCATTGTAACGAAAATGATTTTTTTCATGATTTTATAAGCACTAAACAATACATAAATATCACAAAAAGCTTATGATAAATCAGCTAAAAATAAACTTTGATCAGCATAAAAGAGGGATTTTACAAATTAATGAAAAAGGGCACAAAAACATTGATATTCAAAACGTTTATTCAATTGGAAGCCTGAAGATGGTGTATGCATGCTACAACATCACTACGTTGATTTTATACCGAATGCATTAGCTCACAACTGTATCTACATGAAAATGATTTTCATCGCCAGAAACACCAGCGCTGCTGTGAATGTATTCAAAAAATTAACCATATTATTGCCGATTATGCCTTTGCGCTCCAGCAAAGCGCCCAGGATAGAATCAGTCAGGTTTCCGACCGTACCTGCAATTATAATAAAGCAAAAATTCATATTCCATCCGTATCCCACCGCATCAATAGCTGCAATGGCACAGCTTCCTAAAACACCGGTTAACGTTCCTTCCAGACTGACCACGCCATCCATCCCACAGCGATCTGCCTGGAAAGAAATGATATTAAAGAAACGCCTTCCATAAAGCATTCCCAGTTCAGATGATAAGGTATCGGCAGTAGCGGAAGCAAAAGCGGCCGCCATTGCCGGAAGCATCAAATGGTGAAGCGAGGGATAACATAAGATCACTACGGCTACAATACCGGCAGCACCGGCATTAGCCAATACCTGAAATGCAGACCGACCATTTTTACTTTCTGCTAGTGTGGCTGCTTCCCTCTTTTTACCCTGCTGCCAGGAAGTAGCCGCGGCACCCAAAATAAAAAATGTGGTCATCATGGCCACGCCTGTGTAACCAGTCGCAAAATAGATCAAACAGGCCAATATCGCACCAGTACAGGCAGCCGGAACAGTCAGCTTTTTGGCGAGGATACTGTAAGCCATGCCAGCCAAAATAATGACAGGCAAAAAGATGGCATTATTGAACATATCACAAATATATCTAAATCATGTAGATACCGAGTACCAAGATAAGGTTTTGCATTTTAGAAGCTAAAAAAAGGAAACCATTGATCAACTAAAGCCCCTGGAATTTAATCAGGCCATTAGCAGATGAGCAATAACCTGTACTCTCCTTCTTTCTCCAAAGGTGCCCGGTGGATACAGGGTAAACACTGTTGATCAGGATGATCTACTGCAAGCCTCCACAACTGCCCCAATCCTAGTTTTACAGGGATTGCCCCTGGTTTAGCCTGGTAATGCAGGTCAAAGTAATGCTCGGTCAAAAAACTTTCAAATTCCTCCTCCTGACCATCATATAATTCCCTCAGTTTTTCTCTGATCGCCGGTACCAGTACTTTTTGTTCAGCCTGGTTGTTAGCTAAGATTTCACTAGCTGCACCATAATAGGTACATAAAAAAGTATCCGTACCAATGGGCGAACGGTCTACATGGAAGGAATATACATCTGTTGAAATGAAATCGAATGCTTCATCACGCTCGTAACTTTTTATCAAATTGAGCGAAGGCGATGCGCCGGCAGCTGTTAACAGCTGAAAATCGTCCAGGATAACTGCTCTGGCGAGATCCCCTTTTGCTGAAAGCTCAAGCGCCTCAAGATCGTCCATGGAAACTTCTGTCAGATTTGCTTTCAATTCGAGTTTAGCCACAATTTCCTCAAAATCTCCACTCAACGTTCGTTGCCAGCAAGCTGCGTTTACATCTCCTTTAAAAGTTTTGCTCATTAAATGAGCAAAACCAGCAACTACCTCAACCTGTGCCTGATCTGAAAGTTTGTTATCCATTTTATAATCTAACCATTTGCCGCAAAAATAAGGAATAGCGCAGACGATTGTAAGGATGAGCATTTTTTATTGATTAATAAATTCATCTGAAAATCAATCCAAGTCTTCCCATTCCACAGCTGGAATTCACTTTCCCAGCGCCAGCTGACGGGTAAATGCAACTTTTTTGTCGGTCAAATCCCAGCTCGAAAGCTCACCCCGTACTTCCTGCTGATGTTTTTTGCTGATATCGCGGAGGGCATTGCCAACTGATTTCCTCAGGTATTCGCTATCGTCTGATTTATTGGCACTGATCAGCGTAATGGCCGTATGCGGATGATCTTTAAAATACGGGCGGCCCGTCCAGATGCGAAGTCCTTCGGTTACGGCTCGTTTTACATTCGCGTTAGGATCTGAAAGCCATTTTTTAATAACAGGAAGACTTTCCCGGTAACCTGTAATTTTGCAATATTGATCAAACGCTTTTGCCAGCATTTCCTGCACCCGCCAGTTTTGATCAGCTGCAACACGGGTTTCCAGGACTTGAAGCGCTTCCGGATGGGTTGGCGAAAGCTCCCCTAGAATATAGGTAGCCAGCATCCTTACCTGGTAACTGCTGTCGGCGAGAAACTGAAGTGCTAAATCAAAATTCTGTGCTTCCTGATCTGCTAAAATCTGGTTGCCGGCTGCTATGATATGTTTAAAGCCATGTTCAGTTTGTTTGATGTGGTCTATAATTGCTGGTATCATCTTAACGGTAAGTCTATGCAATTAACTACTGTTTTAAAATTTGAACTGGTGCATCCATGATTTTTAACCAGTGCTGGCAGTCCGATCGCTTGTGCGATAAATATACGACCTTTCGTAACAATGCTTTAAATGTTGAACTTCAATTTAAGCAAATTGTCTGTAGAAATTCAATGATCATATACCGCAGCGCTTACTCAGGCATAGCTTCAAACTTTGTCATTGTAGTGACGCGGTGAAAGGAGCTGATGATTCAACATTAACCCGGTCACTTCCGATCCGAGCAGATTCATTTTGAATGAAAGCTTAACCCAGTTTAATGATCATGGTGCCGAGCCAAGTTTCATAGAAGCCAACTCAAACTTAGCACAATTGATTTTTTAATCCCTTATCGCTATTTGTAAGTTTAAAGTCACAGAAATTATATATTTAAAAATACGTTAGCGAAATGATAATGAGTAATTTAGGCTGATCAAAATATTAAATCTAAGCCTTATGAAAAACATCTTTAAAATTTGCTCGCTACTGCTCGCGCTAACTTCATTTCAAACCGTTTTCGCACAAGACATTCCTACGAGGCAACCATCAGAGATTGGGATGCCAGTAAATGGCGAGGGCTATTTCGCATTTTATGAAAATCATAATGCCCAGGGAACCTGCGATTTCCTTTATGGGGCTTTTGCAAATGTGAACTTAAATTTAACCAAAACACATCCCAAATCAAATGACAGGATCAGCTCGGTTGCGCTGGCTGGACCAATTTCAAATCAAAAATTGTGGATTGCAGATAATTCTGATGGAAATATCAACGATGATTATGCTACGATCACGGTTACCGGGACACTCCCGGCGGGTACAAGAGTGGTAATACCCAGTTTTCAGATCGGTGCTGCCCCAGGCGTGTTTTACAATCAAAATGGCTGCACGGTAACCCTGGTTTATTATCCGGATTTTCCAAACCCAAACCTGGATGGAAAAGTATCGCGGGTAGGCAGAACTCAATATAATTAAGTATTCCTGAACGAAATAAAAAGGGCGCTAAACGCGCCTTTTTTATTTTTTTGTTGTTTTTTTTGCCGTGCCACTTAAAGTCTTGGCCGCTTGCGATTTTTCTTCTTTTGATGATTTTGGATCACGCATCTCCTTAGACGCCTGTGATTTGGTTGCTTTTTTTTCCATAGTGATTTTAATTTAATGTCTATTATAAAACCATTGCAAATCGCAAAGGTTTTAAAATAATCAGCGACAGAAATTTTATTAGATATTACCCCGCAAGAGATTGTCATCCGATCGCTATCGCTAGCGCTCATCTGTGAATTTAATTTCCATAATCTTTTGTTCAAACTGCTCAGGAGGTACCAGGGCTTTTGCTTTCATACGTGCTTTGTAGGTATAAACCGTATTTACGGTATAATCCAATATGCGGGCAATGGTTTCGGTATCGGTAACGCCTAAACGGATAAGCGCAAAAATACGTAGCGAGGCGGTGAGCATTTCTCCTTCCTTCAATTCAATCTGTTCGTCTGCTTTTAAAAGTGCATTAAACGAGGAAACGAAATTGGGAAAAAGCGTCAGAAAAACACTATCCAGTGTACTAAACAACTGGATTTTTTCTTTTTGGATGTGCACATTTCCCAGCACCTGCGTGGCATCCTGATATTTCCCCAATTTAATATTGTGCTGCGCTTTACGTTTTACTTTATCAAGCGTTTCGATATAGGATGAACAGGTTTTAAAAAATAAGCCAATCAGTTCTTCCTTGATCCGTGAAGATTCCCATAGTTTACCATTCACATCTTCAAGTTCTGTGTTTTTCTCTGTGATGATTAGATCATTCTGTTCAATACGGATCATCTGTTTTCGGAAAAGCACCAGCTGGAAAAGCAGCACAATCGCCACCAAAACAAATAACACAATACCAATCCAAAGCATCTCTTTTTCGTGCTGTTTTTCTTCTATCAACCTGCTTGCAATGAGCGGCAATACCGACTCGATCTGTGCCGCTCTGTTTCTGGTGCCATAAAAAGCAGCATTACCCAATGCCTCCTGCATACACACATAAGCATCATCATTCCTGTTCATTTTAAACAGTTCCTGCCCCAGTAAAAAAATAGCGAAAGTTTCCTTTGTTGCCGACCGGATATCGTTGATTGCTGCAAGGGTAAGCAACATCAATTTATCCTCGCCTATATAAGCATGACTGATCCTGGTGGCGATGATCGCAATCTGGTGTTCAGACAGATCATGATTCAACAGGTAGTGATAATAAAATTCGGCATCTGGTTGCTTACTTTTCCCCGAACCATGTAAAAAAGCCAGGTTAATGGTTTTTTCAAGTTCCCCGGGGTCTATCAAACTTCCCGCCTTTTCAAATTCTTTCCGGGCAGCCTTGCGGTAGCGCGTAGCGTAATAAGCATCGTTGTTGTAAGCCCCTATTTCATCGAAGAGCATTCCGCGCAAGTTCAGGTAATCGTAACGTAATTTGCCCGAGAGCCCAATGGTATCAATTTCCGAAATGGTTTCAAAAGCCTCCTTGTAAAAGCCCGACTTTACCAAAACTGTGGCCAGGCCCATCTGGCTTTGGATGAGGTATGGCTTGCCATTCAATTGTTTGGAAAGGGCAATCAACTTATTTGCATTGGTAATGGCAGAGTCGAAACGGAAAGCACTGTATTCACTGAATAGTTCAGACAACAGTTTGTACTGCTCGAGCTGCCGGGTAGTTGGCACGGCTGAAAGCTGTTTACGCAATCTCCCGATCTTCTGCTCTTTTTGACGGATATAATTATTTTCTGTCAAAAGTTCCAGTCTTAGTATTTTCCATAAACTGTCTGCTTTCGAAGTTTGCGCTCTAACGGGAAACATGTAAAAGAGCGGAATTATAATTGCAAAAATTTTCTTGATCATTAATAATGCTGTTGGCCTGAGGCTCGTTACATAAACATACAATAAATTATGATCTAAGCTGATATTGCAGTTTCAATATCGTGTGTCAAAATGAGATAAGTCCTTTTCCATCTACTAAAAACCTCAAAAAAGGTTTTGATTTTAAAAGCACAAATAATCCATAAAACATTAATTAACAAAAACTTACAATTTATACGATTTTGATTTACTTCAAACTGAGCGCTGAATCGAAACGATCCTGTTTTTTGATCGCTACTTTTGACTAAACCAAATATTATCATTAAAGCTTTATGAGAAACAGATTTTTTATCCTGATAGCTGCACTTCCCCTCTTTTCAGCAGCGTGTCAGAAGCGTTCTCAGGTAGACACCATCATCACTTCACCAGCCATATCGGTGAAGTATTATCAAAATCCATTGCTCAACGGCGACCACGCCGATCCTTTTGTAGCACAGAAAGACGGAAATTATTATTTCCTGGCTACCAAAGGCAACCGTGTAACCATAGCCAAAACAAAGGCCATGTCTCAGCTCGCTTCAGCTACGGAGAACACGGTTTGGACCCCACCCGAAAATACCGATCATTCGGCCGACCTGTGGGCACCTGAATTACATTTTTTAGCTGGAAAATGGTATATCTATGTGGCTGCAGCACAAAAGGGGGTAAACGATAGTAACCGCATGTTTGTACTGGAGAACGAAAATGCAGATCCCACCCAGGGAATCTGGAATTTCAAAGGTAAAATTGCCGATCCTGAAAATGACCAGTGGGCAATTGACGGATCAGTTGTTACCATTGGCGATAAAAATTATTTCGTGTGGTCGGGCTGGGAAAATCCTGCAGAGAAATATAAACAGTATATTTACCTGGCACCGATGTCTAACCCCTGGACCATCAGCGGACAAAGAATCAAGATCTCTTCACCCACAAACGATTGGGAAAAATGGGAACCCACTTTTCTGGGTGCAGGCGTAAACGAAGGTCCGATTATGCTCCAACGTGATGCCAATAGTCCGGTATTTATTATTTTCTCTGCCAGCCGGTACAGTAGTGATCGTTACTGCCTGGGGCAAATCCAATTGAAAACCGGCAGCGATCCTGCAGTTCCAGCAAACTGGATCAACAAAAAACAGGTGTTTGTAGCAAGTGATAAAAATGCGGTTTATGGCCCGGGACATAATGGTTTTTTCACCAGCAGCCGCATCGATGATAACGGCACCTTGAAAACCGAAAACTGGTTTATCTATCATGCACGCAGTCTGCCCAACGATCCCGGACAGGCCAGAACGACCAGGATGCAGCAGCTTTTCTGGAAGGCAGATGGATCTCCCGACTTCGGAACCGCAGTAAGCACGGGGATCAACCTACCCTGCCCCATCAACGAACAATAGGCCGATGAATGCCATCGGTTTCATACTGTGCCGCAAAAGCGGCAAGACAGGCACCGTTTGGCCTTTTTTTTCACCAACTAACCAATCCATAATTTATGACAAAAAAAGCTTTGATCAACCAAAAGACCACTCCCGGTCTGCCAACTTATTTTAAACCACCAATTGAAACCAAAAGCATTTAACCCGCAATGAGAAAACTTTTACTCTACAATAAAGGAAGAGCTGCTGCCGGAAATCTTGTTTTCCGGGCGATGTTCTTCGTCATGATGATCTGCTGTTATTCCGCTTCCCTCGCGCATGCCAGCACAGCTAAAGAAAACAGGCCAAACATCTCCTCAGCTTACAATACCAGGAAAGATATTGAAGTGAGGGGAAGTGTAACCGACACGAGCGGGGTCGGCCTGCCAGGCGTAGTGGTGAGCGTAAAAGGGCGCAACGGCTATGGCACCGTTACCGACGTAAATGGTGGCTACCTCATCAAAGTTCCGGAAGATGCAACCCTTATTTTTAGCATGGTAGGTTTTATCCGGCAGGAAGTGGCAGTGAGTTCGCGCGGATTTATTGCAGTTAAACTTCGCCAGAACCAGGCCATGTTAGAGGATGTGGTGGTTGTGGGTTATGGCACCCAACAAAAAAACAATGTTACCGGTGCGCTTACTTCGGTCAGCTCAAAAGAACTGCTGCGAACACCAACAGCCAGTTTAACCAATAGCCTCGCCGGACGTTTACCCGGTCTTTTAACCATACAGAGCAGTGGCGAGCCCGGAGCCGACGGATCTGCACTTTACATCCGTGGATTTGGCACCTACCAGGGCAAAAGCCCATTGGTGCTGGTTGATGGAATTGAGAACAGTATTGATGGCATTGATGCGAACGATGTAGAAACGGTGAGCGTTTTAAAAGATGCAGCTGCTACCGCCGTTTACGGGATGAAGGGAGCAAACGGCGTGGTACTGGTTACCACCAAACGGGGAAAGACCGGTAAACCACTTATTTCACTTACCGCACAGACTTCGCAACAAAGGCCGTTCAATATGCCGGAATACCTGGATTCATTTGATGCGCTCACCCTGTTCAGAGAAGCCTTGAACAATGATGGCTTGAATGCCAACCTTTACACTGATGCCTATCTGAACAAATTCCG
>Ga0182008_10001412_pt1 | contig 16120 bp, 15 predicted proteins | sample Sormic07211129_1_FD_120482 | JGI IMG/M metagenome (GOLD analysis project Ga0182008, IMG submission 120482) | Rhizosphere microbial communities from Sorghum bicolor, Mead, Nebraska, USA - 072115-129_1 metaG | ecosystem: Host-associated > Plants > Roots > Rhizosphere | place: USA: Nebraska...
GGTTTGAGGATGTGCGTAGACGACAGCACCCCGTCGACCAGGAACAGTTGGTCTTCTTCGATGGCCACCAGAAGCTTGTCCTGGTGCCCCGCGATGGACATGCGTACTTTGCCGTCCCACCGATTGAAGGGTTCGTTCGCACGGTTGTCGATCCGTGCCTGCAGTTCTTCGAACGGCAGGTGCCGGCGCAGTGGCTCCTGCTCGCCCGGCACTTGGCCGGCAGCGATAAAGCTCAGCGCGCCCGCAGTCTCATGTCCGAGGTGGCGAAGAAGCCCGAAGACGTTGTTGCGCGCCACTCGAGCATCGCTGGCTGCCACAACCAGTGCCTCGCCTTCAGGGAGCAGGTTCTCCAGGAAACGGCGGATGGCCTGCGGCGCCGCGCCCCCCTCCAAGGGCAAATATGGCGAGAGCGGATACCGGCTTGGCAACGCCCGCCAAGCAACGTCATAGTCAAAGCGGAAGGCATCCTGAGCCGGGTCATAGCCCAGCGTGCCGACGCGCACGGCTCCCGTGTAGACGCCCAGGATGTACCCTTTCATCATCGACCCTCGCTCGCCGGCCGGTCAAGCGCTGCTTCTAGGACGGGAATGTCGGTCTTGGGCACGACGAGCATGCGAAGGCCCAGGCTCTCCAGCACGAGCATGAGCTTGTCCGCGGTCACCGGCTTGCCGTTCTCCAGACGCGAAAGCAAGTCGCTGGAAACTCCACTGAGGGAAGCTGCGTCGTCGATGCGCATGCGCGACTGGGCGCGTCGATTTCGCACGAGCTTGCCAAGTTGCTCGAGTGAAGCAGCGGCTGGACTCAGGTTCTGCTGGAATTCAGGAAGCGTGCGGGCCATATAGTTCCGATTTTCCGAAACTATAGCGCAAAAATCGAAATTTACCATTAGTTTCGATATGCCGAAACAATCCGCTATCCGCGTTGCTACAGGCATTTGTTTCGGTATAGCGAAACAGATCTCGCGCGAATGACAAGTATCACGCGGGCGTGAAGATCTCCTTCGAGCATTTTCCTGCGCTATCCGATCCCCACCAGTGCCTTGACCGTCTTCAGCGAGCCCTTGCTGCCAAGCTCCCGTTTCGCCATCTGCAGCGAAATCTGTCGTGTCGTCAATAAGGCTTGCCAGCGCGAAACCGATGCCTCCCCTTCGGTGTTAGACAAGATCTTTCGGTGCGTCAACTTTCTCCAACTCGGACTTGATTGTTCGCAGGGGAAGGTATATGCGACTGATGAAGCAGCGAAGGTCTGGACATTGCGGGCGCCCTATTCGACCTCGTCTGCTGGCTCGGTGAGTTCATTGCCCCAGGACTCAACCAATTGCTGAACAATTTCTGCGACAACGCGGCACGCCGGTGAGAGCTTGCCTTGCTTCGGAAAAGCCAAGGTGACGTGTCGGAGAAGATCAGGCTTCACCAGCTTGCTGGCTTGCAGACGGCCACTCTGCAGTTCTGCGGTCATCGAGTATGGGCCGAGCACCGAGTACAGGCCTGGCGTCTGAGCCACGAGTTCTTTCTGCACCGTCAACGAGTCCGCCTCAGCGACAGACGCGAGCTTGAAGCCCAGGCTGCGCGCGGCCTCGTCAAGTGCTTCGCGCCAATGGCTGGGTCGTCGGGGAAGAACCAGCTTCAGTCCTGACAGACGAGAGAAGTTCACCGTGGCCTCTCGCGTGATCTCATCGCCAGGAGCGGAGACCAAGTACGTATGCGCAACGCTCAGCAACTTCTCCTCGCGGCCACTCGGGCGGTTGAAGCGAAAGAGGATCGCCATGTCGACGACGCCGGTGTCCAGCATCGTGTCGAGTTCAATGCCTTGAGATTCGGCAATGTTGAGACGAATACCCGGATGCTCCGAGTGCAGCCGCTCGAACAACCGGGTCACCAATGGATGTGCAGCCGAAGGAATGATGCCCATCCGGACTTCGCCGAGCAGCTTGCCGGACTCCGTGCGCAGTTCCTCCGTAAGGCGTTCCGTTTCCTGAAGCCATGAGCGCAGTCGCACGACAGCCCGTGCGCCCAGTTCGGTCAGGGCCACACCCCGGCCTGTGCGGCGAAAGAGCGGGCCACCCAATGCCGCTTCGAACTCACTGATCTGGCGACTGACGTGCGATTGCACCGTCTGGCGGCGTGCAGCCACCTTACTGAGGCTGCCGGCCTCCACCACCTCGAGGAAGAGTTTGACGCTTGCGATGTTCATAGGGATTTCCCTCATGAGCCATGCCTAAATTGGCAAGTCTGAAACCTTTGGATTCTATCTAGGCGGATGGCCCGCCGATTTCTACATTTGGTCCACGCGTTCACACAACGCACTTCCTCTTCCCAACCCACAGAGTTCTATCCAAGGAGACACCCTTGAAACTAGCCAGCTTCAAACATGACGGGCAGGCCACCTACGGCGTGGTGCAGGCCGACCGCTACTTGCAGCCTCCGGCAGACTTTCTCCACCGTTATCCGGACCTCGCAGCGGTACTCCGCGCCAACGCACAACGCGAGCTTGAACAGGCCGCGGCCAGCAGCGGCCTATCGGTGCAAGCCGCAGCGACGCAGGCTCTGCCGGTTCTGCCTACCCCGCAGAAGTTCATCTGCGTCGGCCTGAACTACAAGACCCACGTCGCCGAAACCAAGCGCGACGACAGCGCATATCCCGCTTTGTTCGTCCGCTTCGCGGATTCACTGGCCGCGAACGGGGATGTCGTACGTCGCCCTTCTTTCTCGGAGCGCTTCGATTGGGAGGGCGAGCTTGCCGTCGTCATCGGCAAAGGGGGGCGCGAGATCTCTCAGGCGCAGGCCTTCGACCATGTTGCCGGATACGCATGCTTCAACGACGTCACCGTGCGCGATTGGCAGCGCCACACGCATCAGTGGACGCCGGGCAAGAACTTCCCCGGAACCGGTCCGTTGGGCCCTTGGCTCGTGACCGCCGACGAAGTACCGGATGTCAACGCGCTGACACTCGAGACACGGCTCAACGGCGAGGTGATGCAGAAGGCATCGCTTGCCGACCTGATTTTCACCATCCCCGTGTTGATCGAATACATCTCGCGCTTCACGCCGCTGTCCCCTGGCGACGTGATTGCGACCGGCACACCCGGTGGCGTGGGCGACCGCCGCACACCTCCCGTGTACATGACGGACGGCGATCTGGTCGAGGTTGAAATCACCGGCCTCGGCGTTCTGCGAAACCGCATCGCTACCGCAGCCTGACCGCGCGCAATCACCATGGCAAACAAATCTCAGGCGGTAGCTCTCACTGGCGCCAAGCTGCGCATCGCCGTCGACATCGGCGGCACGTTCACCGACATGGCCGCCTTCGACGAAGCTTCCGGCAAGCTCCTGTTCGGCAAGGCGCTGTCCACGCACGGGCAACTCGTGGACGGCATCCAGCGCACGCTGGACAGCGCCGACATCGACGTGCACAACGGCAATCTTTTTCTGCATGGCTCGACCATCGCGATCAACACGCTGCTCGAACGCAACGGTGCCAAGACCGCTCTGCTGATCACCGAAGGGTTCCGCGACATCTACGAGATCGGCCGCGTCAATCGCCCGGACGCGTACAACCTCTTTTTCAACAAGCACACGCCGCTGGTCAAGCGCTCCTTGCGTTTCGAGGTTGCGGAGCGGCTGCGCGCTGACGGCAGCACGCACAAGCCGCTGGACGAGGCGGCCGTGCGCGAGCTGGCGCGCGAGCTGCGCGGACAGGGCATCGAGGCGGTGGCCGTGCTGCTGCTGCACTCCTATCGCAACCCGGCGCACGAGCAGCGCGTCAAGCAGATCCTGCAGGAAGAACTGCCGGGCGCATTCGTGACTGCCTCGCACGAACTCTCGCAGGAATACCGGGAGTTCGAGCGTGTCTCCACCGTCGTGGCCAATGCCTACGTCGGGCCCCGTGTATCGGCCTACCTCGGCGAGTTGGAGAAGCACCTGGCCAAGGGCGGGTTCGACGGCGACTTCTATGTCGTGCAGTCCACTGGGGGGCTCTTTCCCAGCGAGCACGCCCGGCGCGACTGCGTGCGCATGCTGGAGTCGGGCCCGGCGGCCGGCGTCATCGGTGCGCAGGCCATCTGCGCCCAGCTCGGCATGGGGGATGCAATTGCCTTCGACATGGGCGGAACGACGGCGAAGGCCGGCGTGATCAGCGAGGGGCGCCCCCTGACGACGGGTTCGGCCTTGATTGGCGGCTACGAGCGCGCGCTGCCGATCCAGATCCCGATGATGGACATCCACGAAGTGGGCACCGGCGGCGGCAGCATTGCACGCATCGAGACCGGCAGCGCGCTGCGCGTCGGCCCGCAAAGCGCCGGCTCGATCCCGGGGCCGGTCGCCTACGGTCGCGGCGGCACCGAGCCCACTGTGACGGATGCCAACCTGCTGCTGGGCCGACTCGATGCCGACCACTTCCTGGGTGGCGAGCTCAAGCTCGACATGGCCGGCTGCGAACGCCAGATGCACGAGCGCGTCGCCGGGCCGCTGGGGCTGGCTCCAACGGAGGCGGCCGACGGCATCCTTCGCATCGCCGTGACGCAGATGTCGCATGCCGTGAAGGCCGTGACCACCGAGCGCGGTCTCGATGCCGGCAGCTTCACGATGGTGGTCTACGGCGGTGCGGGTCCGCTGCACGCCTCGGCCATCGCGCGCGAGATCGGCATCCGCAAGGTGCTCATCCCTTTTGCGCCGGGCTACTTCTCGGCCTACGGCATGCTGTTCTCCGACCTGCGCTACGACTATGTGCGCTCGGTATTCCGCAAGCTCAACGACGTATCGTTCGAAGAGATCGAATCGCTCTATCAGGGGATGGAGGACGAGGGTCGCGCCGCGCTGGCGCAGTCCGGTGTCAAGGCAGATGGGGTCGTCATCGAGCGCGCCGCAGACATGCGGTATGTCGGGCAGGAGCACGCAGTCACCGTCGACCTCCCGATGACCTTCTTCGAGAGCAAGGACCGCTCGGCGATCAAGCGCCAGTTCGACGAACTTCACAAGGTGCGCTACGGCACCTCTGCGCCGAAAGAACCTGCTGACCTGGTGAGCCTGCGCGTCACAGTGCTGGGCACCATGAAAAAGCCACCAAAGCACAGCGTCGACGCGGGCTCTCCGCAGCCAGAGAAGGCTGCGCTGCGCATCATCAAGCCGGTGTACTTCCGTTCGAGCGGATGGGCGGACACGCCGGTCTACAAGCGCGACCTCCTGCTCTCGGGCAACGTTGTGGCAGGACCGGCGTTGATCGAGGAGCACGCCTCCACCACCGTGGTGCAGCCGGGCGATGAGTTGCGCGTCGACGAACTGGGCAACCTTCAAATTTCCATAGGGAGCGACAGGACATGAGCAACCTGCATAGCAAGTCGATCGACCCGGTCACCGTCGAGATCATCCGCAACGGCCTGTACGCGGTGACGGAGGAGATGAAGACCAACCTCACGCGTACCGCCTACAACCTCATCATCTACGAGGCGCTGGACTTCACGGTCGGCCTTTTCACCAAGGAGGGCGACACCGTCTCGATCGGTCTGGGCCTGCCGATGTTCATCCGCGGCATGTCCGAGACGGTCAAGGCGAAGATCAGGCACTTCGGCTACGAGAACATCCTGCCGGGCGACATCCTCGTCACCAACGACGCGTACACCACCGGCAGCCACCTGAACCACTTCACGTTCACGATGCCGATATTCCACGAGGGCAAGCTGGAAGGCTTTACCTGTTGCATGGCGCACTGGCTGGACGTGGGCGGCACGCTGGGCAACGTGACCACCGACATCTTCAGCGAGGGGATTCAGATCCCCATCCTGAAGTACCAACGCCAGGGCGTGGTCAACCAGGACCTGATCGACATCATCGCGATGAATGTGCGGCTGGCCGAGCGCGCCCTGGGCGACCTGCGCGCGCAGATCACGGCCATCACCACCGGCGAGCGCCGCTACGTCGAGTTGCTGCAGCGCTACGGCGCCGAGGCGGTGAATGGTTCGATCCGCCAGATCATGGATTCCTCTGAAGCGGTGGCGCGCAAGAACACGCTGTCGATTCCAGACGGTGTCTACGAGGCCGAGTCCTTCATGGACGACGATGGCTTGGAGATCGGCAAGCGCATTCCCATTCGCGTCAAGGTGACTGTCACGGGCGACGAGATGACGGTAGACCTGTCGGACGTCAGCAAGCAGGTGCGCGGCTTCTACAACTCCGGGTTCACCACTGGCATCGCCTGTGCGCAGGTGGCCTACAAGTGCCTGACCACGCCCACCGACTATCCCGTCAACGACGGCAGCTTCCGATCGCTCAAGGTCATCATGCCGATGGGCACGGTGATCAGCGCCGAGCGGCCATACCCGATGCGGGTGTGGATGACGTTCCCGATGACGGTGATCGACACCATCTTCAAGGCGCTCGCACCGGCCATTCCCGACCGCTCCATTGCCGGCCACCATGCCGACCTGGTGTTCCCCAATATTCACGGCATCTCGCCGGAGGACGGACGGCTGTTCATCGTGGGCATTGGCCCGCTGGGCGGCGGCTGGGGTGCCAAGAGCAGCGAGGACGGCGTCTCGGTCACCGTCTGCATCAACGATGGCGACACGCACAACAGCCCGACCGAGCAGTTGGAAGCCAAGTACCCGGTGCTGGTGGAGAAGTACGAAATCCGCAAGGACAGCGCCGGTGCCGGCAAGTACCGCGGCGGGCTGGGTGCGGAGATGGTGGTGCAGGCGCTATCGCCTTTCACCGTCACCACGCGCATCGACAGGGTGCATTGCAAGCCGTGGGGGTTGGAAGGCGGTGGCGACGCCATGGGCAACGGTCTGGCGGTGCGCCACAAGGGCGAGTGGAAGTCCGACCACCTGAACGCGAAGATCTTCAACGTGCGGCTGGAGCGCGGGGATGCCTACAAGATGCTGTCGGGCGGCGGCGGCGGCTTTGGCAATCCGCTGGAGCGAGACGTCGATCTGGTGGCCGAGGACGTGCGCGAGGGCTATGTGAGCGCGGAAGTTGCACGCGAGGTCTACCGCGTGGCGCTGGATTCGCTTGGCGAGGTGGACGAGAACGCCACGCAGGCTCTGCGCCGCGCTTCCGGGAAAGCCGAGAGCAGCTCGTCGCCTGCGGTCGCCTGGGACGGTCAGTGATCGCAGCCATGGCCGACGAGGTCTCGCAACGCGCCGACCGTCTGCTTTCGCTGTGGAGCGAACTGTCCATGCTCCATGTGGCGCTGGGTGGAGCCTGTGCTTGCGGCACAAGCGGCATCAGTCTCCGGCTCGATGACTTCGAACTGGACATCGTCGGCTATCTCGAAGACGTCGGCTTGCGATCGGGCATCACGGAAGTCGTCGACTTCTTCGGCGACCTGCAGAAGACCGGGATGCCATCGCAACCGTTGCGCCAGATTCTGGAGGTCGCTCGCAACGACCAGCTCTCGGTGACAGTGGCCGATTGGCTGCTGCCCAAGTTGGAGAAGACCTTGCGCTCGTTCGCAGAGCTGCACGGACCCAAGACGCGGGACTGAGCATGAGTGGCCATTTCTCCTCCTTGCTGGCCGAGCCCTTGGTGACCGGTGTCCGGGTGCCGGTGACCGTGCTCACGGGTTTCCTCGGAAGCGGCAAGACCACGCTGCTGAACGAGTTGCTGCGCGAGCCCGAGCTCGATGGTGTCGCCGTCATCGTCAATGAGTTCGGCGAAGTGGGGATCGACCATGACCTGATTGCACAGGCGCACGACGACACCGTGCTGCTCGCCAACGGCTGTCTGTGTTGTGCTGTGCGCGGGGATCTCGTGGACGCGTTGAACCGGCTCGCCACGCGAACGGATCGCCCATTGCGCCATGTGCTGATCGAAACCAGCGGCCTGGCCGATCCCGGGCCGATCATTCGCACGCTGATGGGCGACGCCGGTATCCGCACGCGATTCGCACTGGGTCGGCTGGTGTGCACCGTCGATGCAGTACTGGCCATGGGGACACTGGACCGTCACCCGGAATCGGTTCGGCAGATCGCCGTGGCAGACGATCTGTTCCTCACGAAGACCGATTTGCTGGAAGGCGCAGTGCCTTCGACGGCACTGCTCGAACGTGTGCGTGGCATCAATGCCGCAGCGCCGTGGCATGCCGGCCGCGAGGAACAGCTTCGGTTGCTCTCCCATCTCGTTCACATGCCCGCGGGCATCGATGTGGATGTGAGCGAAGCGCCGTTCTACAGATCGGCGATGGAGGCCGCGCAACCTGCCATACAGCACCGCGACGGCATCTCGTCCTTCGTGGTGATCCGCGATGTTGCGTTGCCACGCGTCGCGTTCTCCGCCTGGCTGGACATGGTCATCGCGATGCGCGGGGAGGACCTGTTGCGCGTCAAGGGGCTGGTGCAGCTTGCCGAAGAGCCCGATCGCCCCATGGTCATCCACGGTGTGCAGCACCTCTTTGCGCCGCCGGAATCTCTGTCGGCCTGGCCGGGGCCGGATCGGCGCACGCGGATCGTCTTCATTACCCGCGGCGTCGATGCGGAGTCTCTGGACGAGACGCTGGACGTGATGGTGCGCCGACACATCCGGCGAGACGGACCCAGGCCCACTCGCGCGCCGCCCTGATCAGATCCTCCATCACTCAAACACAAAAGATTCCGGAGACAAAATGACAGTCGATTCGACTCCGACGGGGCAGAGCAGAGGTACCACTCAACCGGCCGCCGGCCTGCTGTTCCGCATCGAGAACGTGCCGTTCAGCCGCTGGCACACCAAGGCCCGCATCATCATGGGCAGCGCCACGTTCTTCGATGCGTTCGACGCGCTTGCACTGGCGTTCGTGCTGCCGGTCCTGATCGGGCGCTGGCACCTGTCGCCCCTTCAGGTGGGCATGCTGATCGCCTCCGGCTACGCGGGTCAGGTCATCGGTGCCCTCCTGTTCGGATGGCTGGCAGAACGCTATGGCCGAGTGCCGAGTGTGACGGCCACGGTGGCCCTCATGTCGGTGATGAGCATTGCATGCGCGACGGCCGGCAGCTTCGACGTGCTGTTTGCGCTGCGCTTTCTGCAAGGCATCGGCGTTGGCGGCGAAGTGCCCATCGCGGCGGCCTACATCAACGAACTCTCCCAGGCAAAGGGTCGCGGCCGCTTCTTCATCCTCTACGAACTGATCTTTCCGCTAGGACTGCTTGCGGCAGCCCAGGTCGGGGCATTCGTCGTGCCCCGCTTCGGCTGGGAATGCATGTTTCTTGTCGGAGGTATCCCCGGTCTGCTCATCCTGGTCTTCATGGCGCGCTTGCCGGAATCTCCCCGCTGGCTCACATCGAAGGGGCGATTTGCCGACGCTGAGCGCGTGATCGCCGGCATCGAGGCGAGCACCGTCAAACGGAGCCTGGACATCGTGCAGGAGAAGGATCAAGTGGCGGCGCGCATCGCAGCACTCGCGGCCGGGCTGGCCAACACCCGAAAGGGATCGTGGAAGGAGTTGTTCTCGCCTCTGTACCGGCCGCGCACGCTGGTCGTCTGGGTGCTGTGGGCATCCTCTTACTTTGTCGCCAACGGGATCAACAACTGGTTGCCCACGCTCTACCGCACGGTCTATCACCTGCCACTGCAGGAGTCGCTGCGCATGGCGTCGCTGACGAACGTCCTCAGCACCTGCGCGGTGCTGGCTTGCGCCTTGCTGGTGGATCGCGTCGGCCGCCGCCGTTGGGCGACCACCAGCTTCCTGGTTTGCGGCCTGTTGCTTGGCCTGCTCGCCGCGACTGGCGCCGGCAGCCCTTGGTCGGTGGTGGTGCTGGCGTCCACAGCTTACGCGGTGATGGGTACGACCACCGTGCTGCTCTACCTCTACACGCCGGAAATCTACCCCACCCGGATGCGTGCGATTGGCACGGGACTGGCGACATCGTGGTTGCGCGTGGCTTCGGCTACTGCACCCGCCATCGTCGGGATCGTCCTGTCTTCGCATGGCATCGCGACGGTCTTCCTGATGTTTGCGCTGGCCAACGTGGTTGGATTTTTTGCGGCGCGGCGCATGGTTGAAACGGCCAACCGTTCGCTCGAGGAAATCTCGCCGTGACCAACAAAAAACGAACTGGAGATCTGATGAAAATTCCGAGTCTGATTGCAGCCGCTGCGGTCATTGCGCTACCTGCATGGGCGCAGTCTGCCAAGTTTCCGGACCGCATGGTCAGGATCATCGTTCCCTTCGCCGCGGGCGGCGGCGTTGACTCCACGGCCCGCCTGGTCGCCAACCAGTTGCAAACGCAACTCGGCGTCTCGGTGATCGTCGAGAACCGGGCCGGTGCGAACGGCGTGCTTGGTGGCAAGGCAGTACAGACAGCTGCCAACGATGGCTACACGCTGCTGTTCTCGGCCGCGACCCACGTTCTTGCCAAGCAGGTGCTGAGCAACGCGCCATACGACCCCGTCGTCGATTTCGCCCCTGTGGCACGCGTCGCGGAGGCGCCATTGATGCTGGTGATCGCACCGCGACTCGAAGCGCAGAAGCTGCCGGAACTGCTCGCCGCTGCGAAGCAGACGACATGGACGGCCGCGATCCCGGCTGCTGGCGCGCCGAGCCACCTGGCCACGCTGCTGCTGGCCAAACAGGGCAACGTCACGTTCAGCTTCGTTCCCTACAAGGGCACGCAGCCCGCGTTGGTCGATGTCGCGGGTGGTCACGTGCAACTGCTGTTGGACTCGATGATCTCGGTGCTGCCTCTGGCGAAGGCCGGTCGCGTCAAGCCTATCGCGATCACTTCGCCTCGGCGCAGTCCACTCGCGCCGGACGTGCCGACGGCGCAAGAAAGCGGGTTGCCCGGTTTGACCTATGCGTCTTGGTACGGCGTCTGGGCACCGAAAGGTACGGCGCCAGAGCGTGTGCAACTTCTCAACAAGGCGATCAACGCCTCCGTCAACGAACTCGCCAAATCCGGAGCGTTCGCGAGTCTGGGTATCGACCCTGTCAGCCAGGATGCGGATCAGTTCACCCGCTACATCACGGGGTACGTATCCCAGAGCGCCGATCTCTTAAAAAACGCGGGCTTCAAGCCCGAGTGACGACCCTTCCCCTTACTCACAAGAAACTGGAGACAACCATGAGATCCGCCTTCGTGGCGACAGCGCTGCTGTCCTCTGCCGCTGCTGCTTCTGCTCAATCTTCCGTAACGCTCTTCGGCGTTCTGGACGCCGCCGTCAGCCACTATTCCGCCCGGAGCGAGTTCTACAACGACACCGGTCGGATCGTTCCGTCCCCCGCAAATGGAAACGCGATCACTCGAACGCAGACCGTCTTGTCCAATAGCGCCAACTCCAACAGCCGACTTGGATTCCGCGGGACCGAAGACCTCGGCGGCGGCCTGGCTGCCAGCTTCTGGCTCGAGTCCCCCGTCGCCAACGATTCGGGCGCGGGTGGATTGACCAACTTCTCCCGTCGTTCGACAGTCAGTCTCTCAGGGGGCTTTGGCGAGATCCGGCTCGGCCGCGACTTCACCCCGACCTTCTGGAACGATTCGATCTTCAGCCCATTCAGCACGATCGGCGTCGGTGCCAATGTCGTATCCACGGTGGGAACGAATCTGGCCATCGCCAGGGGACCGGGCTCTTCTGTTGCCGCGTCCGACAACTACTTGCGCAGCAGCAACAGCATCGGCTACTTCCTGCCGCCCACGCTCGGTGGCTTCTACGGACAGTTGCAATATGCGCTGCACGAGAACGTTGCGCAGAGCGGGTTGCCTGGAAGTCCGACACGCAAGGGCCAGTTTGCCGGCGGGCGTTTCGGCTATGCGTCGGGCCCCCTCGATATCGCTGTGGCCTACGGGCAAAGCACCGCCGCAGACGTCACTGCAGTGAACACGCTCGGATTTCCCACAGGCGCGGGGGTAAACGAAAAAATCAAGACGTTCAATCTCGGTGCCTCCTACAACTTCGGGATTCTCAAGGTCTACGGTGAACTGTCGCAGGTCAAGGACCAGTCGACGACGACAGCGCCATCTGGGCTGGGAGGGCTGCTCGTCGCTCTCGACGACGACAAGTACAACGGCGGTCTCGTCGGGTTGACGGTCCCGGTAGGTCCTGGATTGATCAAGGCGGCCTATTCCAGGGTCAAGTTTGACAACGACCTGGGACCGCTCGCGACCCCATTCACACCGCGTCGCGACGCTTCCGTCAGCAAGTTCGCGATCGGCTACGAACATAACCTCTCCAAGCGGACGGCGCTTTACGCAACGGTCGCGTGGATCAGGGCCAAGGATGCCCAGAACAATGCCGCGATCATTGGGGCGACCACCGGAACCGCACCCTACTTGTCGACTGGCGCAGTGGGCAGCTCGGGCTATGCGCCGAGCCGATCCATGGGATACGACTTCGGGGTCCGCCATGCATTTTGATGCTGTGTCATGGCGTTGCCTTGGTCTGATCGCGTGCTCGATGCGATCGCACGAGAAAGAGGCAGGCCTCAGACGGCGAAGACCGAAAACGGCAGCGAGTTCATCGGCAAACGGTAGGTATGCAGCGATTGCCAACATCCCTCGGCGTTGCGCGAGTGGGTACTATCGGCCAGAACCGGCCGTTCAACAAGACACCCGAATTCATGCCGAATGCTTTCGATGAACGTTCCATACAGCCAGAAATCACCAGGACCTTGGTCTCCATCCGAGCGCGAGTTTGAGCTTGCTGAGGAAGCGTTTGACGAATGGAAGCGGACTGGGTCCACCAGCCGTGGGTGCCCTCACTGTTCAGCGGAACTCAGCTTCTTTGACGGAGGCAGTGGCCACTCGATCAAGTGCAGTGGTTGCCAACTCAGCTACACGGTCCGAGGCATTTAGCAGTTGTCGGCCAAGACCGGACTTTCACCTCGTCCCCTCAATTTCGAGCCCCATGAGTAATGCGTGAATTCATCATCGACTGCAGTGAGCTCAACGACGAGGCAGATTTTTGGGCAGCGTACCTGTCGACAACACAACCGGAGGGTGCACAGCTCTTTGGCCGCAATTGCGACGCGCTCTGGGATGCACTGAGCGCGGGGGGACCGGGTTGGCCTGGGGAGTGCATGCTCCGCTTTGTGAACACCGACGTCCTGCGCCGTTGGCAGGACGGCAATTTCTATCGCACGCTGCAAAAAATTGCGCTCGATTCGAAGACCATTGCCATCCATATGGACTAGATTTCAGATGCCGCGAGGCATGACGCGTCGCGGCCAGGAGCGGACATCTAAGGGTTCATGAACATACGCTGGTTGGTACTTGCCGTGCTGCTTTCCGCGGGTGTTTCTGTGGCTCTACTCTATGGCGCCGGCGAGGTGCTGAGCCGTCCGGCAACTCGAGCCATCGGCCCTCCACCAGCCGACCTTCACGCAAGATCAGTTCGGATACCTTCAGGATCAGAAGAGTTTGTGGCGGGCTGGTTCGCCGCAGCCACAGCCAAAACTGGTGCAGTTCTTCTGCTGCACGGGGTTCGATCAGATCGAACGCAGATGCTTGGCCGCGCCCGCGCGCTGCATCGGCAGGGGTACACCGTCCTGATGATTGATCTGCCAGCGCATGGGGAGAGTACGGGGGACAGAATCACATTTGGCGCCAAGGAGTCGGCAGGAGTCATTGCTGCTATGACCTTCTTGCGCGAGAAGGCTCCGGGCGAGCGGATTGGTGTCATTGGGGTCTCACTCGGCGCGGCATCAACAGTATTAGCGAAGATCGAATCGCCGCCCCAAGCCGTCGTCGTGGAGTCCATGTATCCAACTATCGAAGAAGCTGTAGCAGACCGGCTGGCAATGAGGCTTGGCCCATTTGGCGCCACCCTCGCGCCGCTCTTACTGTGGCAACTGCCGGCAAGGACGGGCGTAAAGCCCGAACAGCTTCGGCCAATCGAACGCATTGCCAGCCTCGGAGCCCCTGTTCTTGTAGCCTCCGGGTCCGAGGACCAGCATACAACCTGGGCTGAGACCGAGCGCTTGTTTCACTCGGCGCTTGCTCCCAAAGAGCTATGGCGCGTGGAGGGCGCAGCACACGTGGACCTCTATGCCTACAACCCATCGGACTATGAGCGCAAGGTGCTTACGTTTTTGAATAAGCACCTTCGCAGTAATGGCTGAGACGTCGCTCAAGGTGCCGCTCCGCTACCGCGCGCACGCCCTGCTAGGCTCCGCTGAAGGCCGCCAGCGTGAGGCAGAATCCGGCCAGGAACAGACATTGAGGACCGCCGCCTGAATCGGATACAACCTCCACATGAACCCCATCGCATTGCCCGACCTACGGTCTTCCGAGCATCATGGGCTCGTCATCATCGAGGGCATCATGGGCTCCGGAAAGTCGACGACGATGAGGTTGGTCGCGAAGGCGCTTGAAGATGCGGGCCGGCCGGCGCTTGCTGTTCACGAACGCGCCGACCCGCACCCCGTCCGAGCGACAGATGAGCTCCAGCACTGGTTCGAGCCCTGGCGCGAATCGACGGCTGAACAACTGGGCCGGCGAGCGCTTTCAAGGTGGCGCTCGTTCGTCGAAGAGGTTCAACTCGGCGTTGCTGTGCCTGTGCTGGACGGCCAACTCTTTCATGGCGACCTTACCAATCTCTTCCTGATGGAAGCGAGCTTCGACGAAATCGCGACGTACTGCAGGAGCTTGACCCAGCTCATCGGACCATTGCAACCGCTCGTCGTCTACCTGAGGCAGGAGAGCGTGGAGCGCGCCGTGCGCACCGTTTGCGCGGAGCGGGGGGAGGCCTGGGTGAAGTACCAGGTCGACTGGAAGTTGAAGGGACCTTACGCCGTGCGCCGGAACTTGGTTGGTCTCGAAGGCCTCATCGCCCTGTACCAAGACTATCGGCTCATGACGGACGCGCTGTTCGAACGACTAACGCTGGACAAGGTTGTCATTGAGAACTCGGAACGAGACTGGGCGCGGTACAACCAGCAGGTCCTCGAACGACTTGGCTTGGACGGCGTACCAAGTGCCAGTTGAGGCGTGTGTTCACAGGCAGAATGCGACCAGCAGCAGTCATTTAGCGCAACCAAAGACATATCAGAAGATGCCAGCGACATCATGAAATGGCCATTCGATCAGCCCCAAAACTGCGCTACGGTCTTCTCTAAAAGCGTCTTAGATCGTAGTAGGCCGATCCTGCTGGTCTCACATGACGAAGATGATCATGGATGGCAGTTTCTGGACGGAGTCAGCGACGAGTTGGAAGACGTTGCGCTTGCTGGTCTAGGCCACGTTCTGGAAATCGACCCTGCAATAGTTCAACTCGCCGACCTTGCGCCCGGATTCCAGGCCACTCGCATGAGTCCTGAAGAGCAGTGGACTATCGAACGAGTACGGCCTGACGAAGACGATGCCTGAAATGTCCTCCCCCTCAGGCATCGAGCGCCTTAGTTAGGATGGCCGCCATCGGCCAGGAGCGGACTTCCAACCCGTCGGCCTAGTTGGCATCAACCGGACCAAAAATATGTCTGAGATTGAACAGATTCTTAGCTCCGGAACATCATCGCAGCGTGACGAGGAGCGCGCTGTATCTGAATCCGACATAGCTTGGCTTGTGGCTGCGGTGCACTGTGCAGTTCCACCTAGCTATCTGGAGTTCGTCCAGCTTGGGGGACTCGCAGAATTGCGTTTCCGCAATCGGGTGCTCTCGCCGCTGGAGATTTTGGATGCACGCGGCCAGCTTCCCGGTCAGCGCATCCCCTTCGCTGACAATGGATGCGGCGACGTATTTTGCTGGGAGCGTTCAGAGCAGATCGAGCCGCCCGTCCTCCTTTGGGAACATGATTCCGGCAAGCTCGCGCCGAACGCTGCCAACTTTATCGATTGGCTTCGTCAGAATCGCTTTTGACGGGAACCGGCCAAGAGCTGACTTCCAAGGAAGCCTCGCAGAACTGAAGCTGCGGCGACCCTACTCTCAGGAATCAATGGACATTGCGATGGATCGTGTAGCCGCTTAATTTTCTTGAAATCCCTCACTCGGACGGAGTTGGCTTTGCTCGTCGCGGAGGCGGCCGAAAAGTGGACGGTAGGAGATTTGGCAGAGGGGCGTTCGGTCTTCCGACTTGCCGAGTGCTTTGCGTTCAGGGGTGTTGGCGAACAACGCCCCGAATCAGCCTACCTAGCCTTGGTCGCCTATCCGGCCGAACCAGAAGACTACGCCGGTCATGATGGGGTTGAACAGGATGGCTCGTGCTCAAGATGCGGAGTGGA